>Ga0137796_10000899_pt1 | contig 17844 bp, 16 predicted proteins | sample OV2TP3_FD_97704 | JGI IMG/M metagenome (GOLD analysis project Ga0137796, IMG submission 97704) | reverse complement strand
GCTGTATTTCGCCGGCCTGGATCACGCCGGTCACGCATTCGGGAATATCCGCACGACCCATCTCGAGCGACTCAAAGCCATCGACGGAATGCTCGGCCTCGTGAAGGAGAAGCTCAGTCCCGCCGTTTGGCAGGGCGCGCTCTGGATCGTGACCTCGGACCACGGGCAATCCGACGTCAAGAGCGTGTTCTTCCTCCGGGAGTGGATGGACGAGCAAGGGTACCTCGTCGAGGCCAGCCTTCGCGGCCACTCGATGAGCGTCTGTCCCACGCCCCGATGCGCACTCCGCTCCCCGGCGCAGAGCAACTGCATCGTGGCCTACAATGGAGGATCTGCGCACATTTATCTTCGTCCGTTGACGTCGGATCCCTGGACCAAGCGTCCCGGCTGGGCCCAACTCATGGAGGCCGCGGGGAAGCTCGAGAAGCTCGACAAGGTGGATCTGATCCTCGTGAGAAGTCCCGAGACGGGCGACTACCGCGTCTACGAGCACAAGTCGGGAGAAGAGCCCGGGCTCATCTCGATAGCGGACTACATCGCGGGGGACCCGTGTATTTTCACCGCACCGCGCTACGGATGGAAAAAATCGGACGCCGCGTTCCTCATCGAGATGATTCAGGGAATGAACTGCGATCGGAGCGGAGACATCGTGGTGCTTCCGAAGTATCCCGACGTCCACTTCGAGAGCATCGAGGAGAAGGGCGCGCACGGAAGTCTCACCCGCAACGACATGCTCATCCCTCTGGCGATCGCGCGCCCCTCGTACGGAAAACTCCAGGGACTGCGTCGCCTCATCGCAAGTTCGGTGCTCATCGATCCCGAGAAAAAGCCTCGCGCGGGAAACCGAGATGTTCCCCGGCTCATCCTCAATCACCTGCACGGCCGGGTCGAGCTCAAGCCCGGCTGGACCTTGGGCCGAATCGAAGTGCGCCGCACGCGCCGGCTCGAGGGCCCTCCGGAGATCGACGTACGAAAGTTCAACTCTCTCGAGGACCCGGACTTCGCGAACTTCCTGGGCTGGTCCGCGCCCGTCGCCGCAGGAAAGGAGGTCGAGTTCGGAACGATCGAACTCCCCTACTGGCTGTGGGAAGACCGCACCGGTTCTAACGGAGGAGTGGAGCGTCAGAAACAGGATGTGCTGCGCAAGGGCCGGTTCCGCGGGTGTCTTCCTCCCCGATACATCGAGGACCTGAAGTCCTTCCGTCTGGCGATCGCCGGAGAGATGACCGGCGCCGATCGAGGGGAACGTACGGACGGGGGATTCATGGAAGCCTGGGTCCGATCCCACGGCTCGCTCTGGTTCCGATACGACACGCCCAAAGACGTGAAGATCCGAGTGACCGCGTCCCCCGCGGATGCCGTGCGACCGCTTCGAGGGACGGATCGCTTCGAAAACGCGCTGCAATGGTGGCAGCGCACGCGCAATGCGATTCCCCTGCGCCTTCCTTCGGAGCGCCTCAAGGAGGGCTCCGTCTTCAAGCTGGGCAACGCGTTCGAGGCGATCGCTCAGAAGTCCGCGGATTCGAAGCTCAAGACGCCCGAGGACCACGGTCGGGTTTCCGACCTCCGGAAACCCAAGGAGGAGCGGAAGTTGTCGGAAGGCGAGGCGGTCGTCCGATATCAGTGGAGCCTCGGGGCCGTCCTCCCGGCCGATCCCGGCAAGACGGAGGATCAAGACCGGCGCATCGAATGGGTCGTGGATTTCTGGTATATGCGAGTGGGGCCGTAGAATTCCGGCAGATCCAGCGCCGGAATCGCAAAACAGAGGTCATGGATCCCACAAGCGTAGTGTGTCCCGCGTGCCATGAGCCGGCCCCCGCCGCCGCTGCCGCGTGCCCCTGGTGTCGATCCAGCCTCGAGCCCTCCCACGTCGACACCTCCCAGTGTCCGACCTGCAACGAAGCGGTGCGCGCGGAGACAAAGACATGTCCCTGGTGCCATTCGACCCTCGACGTTTCGAGTCTCGCCTCCGGATGCCAAGAGTGCGGAGGAGATCTTCCTACACAGTCCGTCACTCTGTTTTGGAACGTGGGATTGCTGCTCCTCCGATTCCATCAGATCATTCGGGGAAACCTCTGCCGCGACTGCATCGGTCGTCAGTTCTGGAAGTGCACGGCCATCAATATGCTCCTCGGATGGTGGGGAATCCTCTCCCTCTTTGTCACTCCGGTCTTCCTGGCGCTGAATCTGGCGACATACATCAAGTCCCGAGGACTCCCGAAATAGACAAGGCGCGAAGGCCCTTTCGGACCCCGCGCCTCGCCATGCCGGGGTACGCCTATGGGTTGGAGGCGTTCAGAATCTCGACCGTCGTTCCCTGGATCCGCAACTTGAGCCCGGATCCCGTGTTGTTCGTTTCGTCCGACTCTCGAAGCTTGTTCTCCGGATCGAACCAGTAATCGAGGGTGTACTCCCCGTCGGGCAGGTTTGTGACGTCGATCTCCTGACCCCTAAGGCCGCTCCCGTAGAGATCCGCCCACCCCGGCGAGATCCGGCGGCAACCGCCGAAGTTCGGGAAATCCTCCACCGCGTTCTTCCGGATTTTGTAGCTGTTCACGAAGCAGAACCCGGTCTTCCGACCGCTCGCCACGGTACCGCGTGAATCCAGCAGTCGATACTCGACGAAGTTTTGGAAGTGGAGATGGTTGTGGCCATCCGCGTGCTCGATCTCGAAGGCCTCTCGAGCCGCCGTGATCGGAGCGAAGCCCGCGTTGCCGCTCGCGGTTCCAAAGCGCAAGGTGCGGGTTCCGCCGATCGAGTCGATTCGAAGCGAATTGGGCATCTCCTTCCGCACGTTCTTGATGTCGGGCAGGTCGAAGAAGATGTCGTCGATAAACCAGCCGGCGCCCTTGTTGTTGTAGCCGTCCACGCTGTCGAACACGAACATCAGGCGAACCTTGGCGAGTTTCGGATCGATCGAGAGGGAGTGCTCGTGCCAAACCCCCATCTCATCGCAGGGCTGAATTCCGGCGCTGTTTCCGCTCTTTCCCAGACGATAGTCGGCCACGATCGATCCGCCTTCGTTCACGAGGCAGACCGAACGGCGATCCCACGACGTTCCCGTCGTTTCGGTCTGATAGTTGCACTTGAAGGTCACCGTCGGATACTGAAGATACGACACGTCGACGAGGGGGGACTTCGCTTCGCCGGCAACACGTCCGCCGGAATTGAAGTCCGTGCCGTTGTTGAAGTTGAGGCTCGTGCTCTCGGTGTAGTAGGGATTGCCGGTCATTCCGCCGGGAGAGCCGTCGATCGCCCAGAGTCCCGATAGAGACCACGGCCGACTGTCCGTGGAAGCCTCGAACGTGGTGGCCCAAGCGGAATTCGGATAGCGCGGGGGCGAAAGCAAGTCCGCGATAGCGTCGATGATGGCCCACCAGCCGGATCGATGGTTCCGCAGGGAGAGATCGTCGACGAACCACCCCGCCTTGTCGTTCAGAAAGTGGTCGACGGAATCGAACTGGAACGACACCTTGACGTAGCCGTAAGAAGCCGGGACATACAGCCGATGCTCGTGCCACACTCCGGGAGCCGCGCAAGCGCGGGTCCAGGCCGATCCGCCGTACATCGCGAGCTGATGACTCTCGAGCACGGAGCCGTCCCTTCGAAGCAGCCGCAGGAATCTCCGATCCCACTTGACTCCGACGGTCTCGGTGGAGTAGTTGCACCAGAAGCGCAGCTCGGCGCTGTCCAGATGCGTGACGTTGATCACCGTGGACGTAGCCTCGCCTCGGTTGGGCCCTCCGGTCGAGAAGGTCCCGTTCCGATTGTTGTAGTTGAGCGAGGAGTTGCCTGATCGATACGCCCCTCCGAGGGCGTTCTGCGGAGAACCATCCACGGACCAAAGACCGGTGATGTGCCAGTCCCAATCCGAGTATTGGTCGAATTCGCTCGCGTACCCTTGAGAAAAGGCCGGAAGCGAGCCGGCCGACAGAAAGAGAATCGCCGCCATGGTTCGCATCACATCCACCTCCAACGTTTAGCCTGACTTGTTCATCCTGGCCCGCGGCCCGGATGAACAAGTCACCCTCCGGGCCTTCGCCCCGCCGAAGCGGCGGGCTGCGGCCGCGCAGGCGGGCAGCCCCGTCCGCAGGACCGGCAACATCCTGTTGCCCATCGCCGCCGGCCCGCGGCGCTCTCTTGCCCAAGCGGAACGCGCCGCGGGTGCCTATTCACGTTTCCGGCCCCGCGGTCCGAAACCTCGTGAATAGGGCAGGTTAGGCACGAGGGAATCGTTCGTATTCGGAGAAGAGGGCAGCCCGACTCGCGTCGTCGATCACTCCCTCTCGACCCGCATAGAGCAAGGCTCGGTAGGCGGCATAGCGGACGTCCACTCGCGCCGAACCGAGAACCATGGACACCAGGACTTCCGCAATCTTGGAATCGGTCGCGTCCAGACGTTCGACGGCCCGGATTTGGCGATCCGGCTCGCCGCAGTGGAGAGCCGCGAGGTAGTAGTCTTTCAACGGGGGCAGCGGATCATCGAGTTCGCCGCGCAGGACTCGATCGGCCAAGGACGCCCGCTCCTCCTCCGAGGAGGGCGCCGCGACTTCTTCCGCCTTCTCCCGCCGATGCGGAGGGGGATCGACCGCGTCCTGGGAAGGGAGCCCCCGTTCGGTTTGCTTCTCCCTCGGGATTTCTCTCTCGGCGCGGGCCCGTTCCGGAATCCGGCTTCGGCCGCGGAACGCCAGGCCGAGTCCCAATAGGGCCGCCGGAAGCGCCAGGACCAAACACAGGAGCGGCTTTCGCATGTCGTCGAAGAATAACTACATCCATCGGCGGAAGTTCTTTAGCGGAATTCACAATTGCGCCGCATTTCGCAAGATCGGGACTCGGTCGCGTCGGATATCGCCTCCTCCGCGCCCGACCTCGTGTATAATGCCCTCCCATGGAGAAAGGTGCGAAAAAAGAGAAGTTCGAAGACCTCCTCAAGCAAGTAGAGGATGCGGTCAAGGCGCTCGAGTCGGGGAAACTCGGACTCGAGGATTCGTTAGAGAAGTACGAAGCGGGAATGAAGGCATTGAAGCAATGCTACGGGATCCTCGAACAGGCGGAAAAGAAGATCCAAGTCCTCGTGAAAGAGAAGGACGGATCGCTCGTCGCGAAAGAGTTCCAGCCGACGCCCAAGAAGAAGGAAGAAACGGACCCGGAGCTCACCTTCTGAACGCCTTCACCGAACGCGTCAACCGCGCCCTGGCGCGGGCCCTCCCCCGAAACATCCCCGAGCGACTCGATCGGGCGATGCGCTACTCCTTGCTCGACGGCGGAAAGCGTCTACGGCCGCTGATCGTTCTCTCCGTGTGCGACGCTCTCGGGGGGCGAACGACCGAAGCGATGCCGGCCGCCTGCGCCGTGGAAATGATCCACACCTACTCTCTCATTCACGACGACCTCCCCGCCATGGACGACGACGACTTCCGGCGTGGGAAACGTTCGAATCACCGAGCGTTCGACGAGGCGACCGCCATCCTAGCCGGGGACGCCCTTCAGGCCGCCGCGTTCGAGCTCATCGCGAAGCGGACCCGAGATGCCGCGGTGGCGGCGCGGCTGACATTCGAGTTGGCTTCGGCGGCGGGAGCGGCCGGAATGTGCGGCGGACAGCAGCTCGACTTGGCACCGAAAGCCGACGTCGAGGAGATCCATCGCCGGAAAACCGGCGCCCTCCTCACGGCTTCGGCGCGAATGGGGGCCATTGCCGCGGGAGCCGCCCCTCGTACCCTGACCAGGATCACCCGGTACGGGCGTTCCCTCGGCCTTGCATTCCAGATCGTCGATGATATACTCGACGTCCTCGGTTCGGCCCGGGACCTGGGGAAAACTCCGGGCAAGGACGCCCGCCAGGGAAAAAGAACGTATCCGGCTCGCTACGGGCTGGAAGAATCGCGCCGGCGTGCCGATTCGTGCGTAATGGACGCCCTCCGGGCCGTCGGATTCCTTGGGAAGAGAGGGGCGATTCTGAAAGACCTCGCCCGTTGGGTTTCGTCCCGAACACATTGATGGGGAAGGGTCGAATGAGCCACCTTGACGCCGTCCGAAGTCCTGCGGATCTTCGCAAGTTGCCGGTCGAGGACCTCCCGGCGCTCGCGGAGGAGATTCGGCGACTGATCCTCGATGTCGTCCAAAAGAACGGCGGCCATCTCGGATCCAATCTCGGCGTCGTGGACTTGACGCTCGCCCTCCACCATACCTTCGACATCTCGAAGGATCTGATCGTTTGGGACGGCAGCTACCAGACGTATACGCACAAGATCCTCACGGGGCGCCGCGACCGATTCCACACCCTCCGCCGATTCGGCGGCCTCTGCGGATTCGGATGGAAGCCGGAGAGCCCCTACGATCCGTTCAACTTCGGCCATGTCGGAACGGGACTCGCCACCGCCTACGGCTGCGCCATGGCGGACCATCGCACCGGGACGAAGCGCAAAGTCGTCAGCATCATCGGCGACGGCTCGATGACCAGCGGCGTGGCGTTCGAGGCGATCAACAACATCGGCCACTCGAAGCTCCCCCTCCTGGTGATCCTCAACGACAACGGGTTTTCTATCGCGAAGACGGTCGGCGCCATCTCGACGTATTTCAACGAGCTTCGGAGCGCGCCGCTCTACGATGAGGCGAAGAAGGAGATCCACAACCTTCTCCAGCGGATCCCGGGCGGGAAGTCCGTCGAATCCGCGCTCGATGCGATCCGTCGCGGAATGAAACAGACGCTCTTCCCCAACATCTTCACCGCGCTCGGGTTCCAATACTACGGTCCGATCGACGGACACGACGTCAAGGGACTGTGTCACATCCTTCAAAACGTCCGGACGCAGCAGAAGCCCGTGCTCCTCCACGTGGTCACAAAAAAGGGCATGGGTCATCCGGACGCGGATACGGATCCCTTCGGCCTTCACAAGCCGGTCGATCCGAAGGGAGCGTTCCTCAAACCGGACGACGGGAAGCTCGAGCCCGGCGGCAGGCCGCGGCCCGCGAAGTCCAAGTCGTACACGCGCGCGTTCGTCGACACCCTCGTGGAGATCTCGAAAGAGGATCCTCGCGTCGTCGCGGTCACGGCCGCGATGCCCGACGGCACGGGTCTCCTGGAATACGCCAAGCACTTCCCGGACCGCGTGTACGATGTGGGGATCAGCGAGCAGTGCGCGGTGGCGTTTTCGGCGGGTTTGGCGCACGCCGGCCTGCGTCCCGTGTGCGCGATCTACTCCAGCTTCAATCAGCGGGCCTACGACATCATCTTCCAGGAGATGTGCCTCAACAATCTGCCCGTGACGCTTCTCCTGGATCGCGCCGGGATCGCCGGCGAGGACGGCCCGACGCATCACGGGAATTTCGACATCGCCTATCTCCGGACGCTGCCGCAGATCTCGCTTTTCGCTCCGCGCGACGAACACGAGCTGCGCGAAATGCTGCGGATGTCGCTGACGCTCCCCGGGCCGAGCGCCATCCGGATTCCGCGCGAACAGACGCCGGACCTCTCGGAGTTCCCGCGCCGGCCGCTCCTGCTCGGCAAGGGCGAGATCCTGGCCGAGGGCGCGGACGGAGCCATTCTGGCCTACGGCGTGATGGTCGCGAAGGCCTTGGAGGCGCGCGCCATGCTCGCTCGGGAAGGCCTCCACGTGGCCGTCGCCAACGCGCGCTTCGCGAAACCCGTGGACGTCGACCTCGCGTCGAAACTGGTTCGGACCCAACCGTGGGTGCTGACGTTGGAGGATCACGCCTACCAGGGCGGTTTCGGCTCCGCGGTGCTCGAAGAGCTCTCCCTCCGAAACGAGGACACGAGGAAGATCAAGATTCACGCCATCCCCGACCGCTTCTTGCAGCATGCGGATCGAAGCGAGCTTCTCGAATACCTGAATCTGGACGCGCAAGGAATCGCGGACGTCTGCCGGATGATCGCCGCGGGTCGCGCCCGTCCGGAACCGGACGGCGAGAAGAGGAAGCACTTCTTCTACGAGGGGTAGAATTGCCTCCGACAGGGCGCTCCCACTCTATCCACGCACGGCTCCTCGCATCCTCACGGCCACGTACGCCTACGGCACGCGCGGTTTCTCCGCCCACCACGTCGCCCGCTCGTCGGAATTTGTGGCCGCCTACCGGCTCTTAGGATAAGCGAAGATGAAACGCGTTGAGCTGTCTTCCTTGGTAGCAGTGGTCTATGGGCTTCTGGGGTGCCGATCCTCTCCTCCAGAGGTTGTGCCGGATCGCGAGGATGAGAAACGTGCCGGTGAGCTTGCCGAGTCCATTCTTCGATCGTTCGTGGAGGCCATTCCCCGCTCCGTTCTTGACGAGAAGGCGGGCACTTGGACCGCAACCGTTGACTTCAAGGAAGGCCCGATCGGCTCCTCGCCCTGGCAATGCTCCTTCGTACTGCCCAAGCTGAACACGGATCTTTCGAACCGGGTCCATTACCCGGGAGGAATTCGAGTTCCCGTCGGGTATGAGCCGGAAGAACTCCGCTCGTTCGGCCCATTTCTCAACCCAACTCATCCGGAGCATCCCTTCTCCTTTTCCTTCTCGATCAAGAAAGTTCATACCCTGCAATACCTGGAGGGGAATGAAAAGCCGGACCACACCGGGAAGTACTCGAGAGAGGAATTGGATCCGCTCGTCAAGTTGTACGAGGTGGCGATCTTCGTGCATCGCACCCCTGCTACCGCCTCATCCGAAAGGGGAGAGCTTCCCCTGCTTCAGGTTGGCGTGCGGCAGAAGCTGGTCGCGACCCTAACAGCCACAGTATCTCGGAAGTGAGCCCTCAGGATCTCATTCGATTCTTCGGGCGAGCCTGGGAGGCTGCCCTCCCGTGTTTCCCACAAACCGCGACATGCCCGAGATCCATGGATGCATCCGAACAATCCGGCCTGCGCCTAGGCTGTGGTCGGGAAGGATCGGATCATCCAAGTGGAGACGGCGCCGACCACACAGACGGCCTACATCTTCACCGGCGCGGGGGAGCGGGCGGTAGACGACGCCGCGACCTCGGTGGAGGCATCAGGGGACAAGCCGGTCGTCGAGAACCGGCCGTTGGCCTTCACGGCCAAAGGGACCGACAATTCGTTCTTGTACGTGGAAGGAACCAACGGGACCGCGATGGAACTGGATCCGGTCATGGTCAACACAGAGACGGGAGAGGTCGTGTACGCGACGCCATGTGTGTCCAAGCGGCTGGCCCACGCCCAGGACTTTCGCGTCGTGCAGATGAACGATGACTTGACCCCAGGCCTCTCATCCGTGTTCAAGAACGGGGCGTGGATCGACTCAGGGGGGCGATTCGGGACTGGGATCCGCGGGAGGCGGAATCACGGTTCGTCGAGAAAGAACGCTTCATGCACGCGGAATCAGTGACTCGGGCCGTACTTGCGATCTGCTTGCTGTCGGGCGCTTCGTGTTCCACGCAAGAACTCGCGCAGCGGTTGGCCGCGGGCGAACAGACCGCGGATAGGAGCGTGGCAGTCGAATCCGTCCGATTCGACACGTCCGGATTGCCGAACAGTCTAGGTGTGACATGTGAGATCGACGTTGTCAATCGCACCTCCACGCCGGTTCCGCGTCGATGGCTGGCGGTATACTACTCCGCCTTCAGCCGGTTCCTGGACGCCGGGAGCTTGTCGCATTTCTTCGACGCCGGCGTCTTCCAGGCTATCCGTCCGCGGGGCCTGCTTGACTCCGAGGATGAGATTCGCGGTCCCGCGATCGAGACCCTCCTGCTCCAGCATCTCCGGGCGGCGATCACGGAGGCGGTACAAGTGGAAAACTGTTCGCGAAACAGTCGAAAGGCAGTCAAATTCGAGCCGCCGGCGCTCGCTGCGGGTGCCGAGACCTGGGCGCAAGTCTTTGGGGAATCGGCGGATCGCCGAATTCCCGAGCGGATGGGCGCGAGAGGAATCGAACCTCCACGGGGGTGAACCCACTAGGTCCTGAACCTAGCGCGTCTGCCAGTTCCGCCACGCGCCCACGAGGGTAGCGGAAAGCGATTATAGGTCGCCGTACCTGGGCTGCAAGCGGAATCCCCTACTTTCCCGACGGAGGGACCATCCGCTCCGCCACGGGTCGCCCCGGCATCGGGTTCCCCTTTTCAAGCGTCCCCAGAGTACAGGGCAAATAGCCGCTCCGAATGACGATAGCGAAGGCCTCCGCCTCCTGACGACCCCACCTCCCCGAGATCGAAGCTTGCCCTCCGAGTTTCTCGCTCTGGATCGTCGGCTTGCTCAGGATCACCCCATCGATCACGACGGCGATCAATCCCCTCGGAGTTTGTCGATAGAGCTCCTGAGTCGCAGAATCGATCCGCCGTTCTCCGTCGTCCGTGAATTTTACGGAGACGACCCATCTTTGATCGAATTTCGAATCCTCCGCAACCGCCATGCGGATGTCCGAAGAAACCAGCACCGGCTCCCTGCCTACAAGAAGGTACTCGCGCGAAAGATACCCGTACTCCCCGGACATCGGCTTGTCGTTCGGGAGGACAAGAAAGCCCACGGGAGGCTCCGGGGGCGCGCTCCCCCCGGACCAGTCCTTCGACCACGCTTCATGGGTGGCCTTATCTGCTACCCGAAAGAACTCCACTCGTCCAACTCTGCGTGCGAGTTCACGGAATAACTCTATCCGCTCCGGCTTTTCCTCCACCAATCGAAGGAGGAGGCGGTCGGGCCCGGAGGCACTCACCTGAACGTACTTGAACTCCGCCATCTCGAACCGGCGGCGAAGCACGTCGGCGCAAGAAGATTGGTGACGTGCGGACTCGGGGCAAAGAAGGCGGTACTCGATCTCGATGCCTCCTCGCTTCTTCCACATCTCGTCAAAACTCTGCCGGCATCCGGCGGAGACAATCAGAACGCAAAGCCAGAGTCGCCTCATCTGTTTCCTCCGTCACCGATTCATTGACCTTTTCCCGCCGCCCCCGTAAGGTCGCAGCCTCATGAAGCGCGGACTCATCACCGGCGTTACCGGCCAAGACGGCTCGTACCTCGCCGAGTTCCTCCTCGAGGAGGGATACGAAGTGCACGGAGTCGTCCGCCGCTCGAGCACGGAGAACTTCGAACGCATCGCGCACTTGACCGAGCGAATCGGGCTCCACCAGGCCGATCTTCTCGATCAGCTCTCGATCATCGATATCCTCGAAGAGGTTCGGCCGCACGAAGTATACAATCTCGCGGCCCAGTCTTTTGTGCCCACTTCCTGGGTCCAACCGGTCCTCACGGGGGAGTTCACCGCGCTCGGCGTCACCCGCGTCCTCGAAGCCATCCGCCTCGTCGACCGGTCGATTCGTTTCTATCAGGCGTCGTCGAGCGAGATGTACGGCAAAGTGAAAGAGAGTCCTCAATCCGAGGAGACGCCCTTCCACCCCCGAAGCCCCTACGGCGTGGCCAAGGCGTACGGACACTTCATTACGGTCAACTACCGGGAAAGCTACGGGATCCACGCGGTTTCGGGCATCCTCTTCAACCACGAGTCGCCCCGGCGCGGCAAGGAATTCGTCACCCGGAAAATCTCCCACGGCGTCGGCCTGATTCGGGCCGGCCGGAAGAAGGAATTACGGCTCGGAAACCTGGAGGCAAAGCGCGACTGGGGATACGCCGGGGATTACGTCCGGGCCATGTGGCTGATGCTCCGCCAACCGCGGCCCGAGGACTACGTCATCGCGACCGGCGAGTCGCACACCGTCCGCGAGTTCTGCGAGATCGCCTTCGATTGCGTCGGACTCGATTGGAAAAAATACGTGAAGGTGGACCGGAAGCTCTTCCGTCCGGCGGAGGTCAACACGCTCTGCGGCGACGCGGCCAAGGCTCGCCGCAAGCTGGGTTGGAGCCCGCAGGTACGCTTCTCGGAACTCGTGGAGTTGATGGTCCGCGCCGACGTGGCCCGGATTCGGTCGTGAACGCCCTCGTCACCGGAGCCTCGGGTTTCGTGGGGCGCCATCTTGTCCGTGCCCTTCTCGACGCGCGTTGGAACGTCACGACTCTGGACGCGCGGCCTCGCCCCCATCCCAAGGGTGTCCGGGCCATCGTTACGGATCTGGCACGGGTGGAAAGGCTCCGCGGCCTTCGACCCGACGTAACCTTTCACCTCGCCTCCATCGCCCGACCGGTTCAATGCGATGCGGATCCCCCGACCGCGTTCCGGGTGAATGCGGCGGGTTCGCTGCGGGTTCTCCGAGCCCTTCCAAAGCGATGTCGCTTTATCCACATCAGTTCGGGAGATGTGTACGGCCGACCGCAGACGGTGCCCACATCCGAAAGCGAACCGCTGCGCCCCGCAAACGCCTACGGCGCCTCCAAGCTTTGCGCCGAGTCGATGCTTCTCGCCGAGCGCGACGATGTCGTGATTCTCCGTCCCTTCAACCATATCGGGCCCGGCCAGTCTCCCGGCTTTGTGGCCGCCGATTTTGCATCCCAAGTCGCACTCGCCGAGGCGCGCCGCCGGTCTCCCACCATTCGCGTGGGCCGCCTCTCGCCCGTGCGCGATTTCCTCGACGTCCGCGACGTAGTGCGAGCCTACCTCCTCGCCGCCCTGGACCTCTCCCCCGGGATCTACAACATCGCCTCGGGCGAACGTGTCTCGATCGGCGATCTCCTCCGAATGCTCTTGGGGCTCGCGCGAATCCCGATCAGAGTCTGCCACGATCGCGCACTCCATCGTCGAGGCGAGCCCGACGTCCGGATCGGCGACTCCACGCGATTCCGCGAAGCGACCGGGTGGAGGCCCACCATTCCCCTCCGTCGCACCCTGGCGGACCTCCTCGAATTCGAGCGGGCGCGCCTCCGCATTTCCCGACACCATTCCGTCCGGGATACGATATAATTTATGCGGACGGGGATCCGGAGGCGGATCCGAGCGGCGCGGGAGGGCTATGCACTCGACGCGAGGCGTCTCGCTGGTCGAGCTGATGATCGCGTTGGCGGTCATCGCGATCGCGCTTTTGGGGATCGTGGGGGTGTTTTTGAACACCCTCTCGGTGAAGGAAGCGAATCGCGAGCAGCAGATCGCCAAGACCGCGGCGACGCGGCGGCTGGAGGAGATTCGCACCGCCGCGCAGACCGACTTCGGCACCGTCGCGACCACCTACGCCAACACGACCTTCAGCATCTCCGAGCTTTCCAATCCTGCGACCGCCGACAAGCGCGGGCTGGGCACGGTCCTGATCGATTCGTCCAACTCCAACCTCCTGGACGTGCGCGTCCTGATCACCTGGGCCGGGGTGCGGGGGGATTCGCGGTACGAGGTCCGGAGTCTCTTGACTCGATGAAGAAGAATCTCGGTCTGACGCTCATCGAGGTGGTGATCGCGACCGCCATCCTGGCGGCGGTGCTGTTGATCGCCTTCAGCGTGCTGTGGTCGACGCAGTCGGCGTACAACGAGGCGGCGATCGCGCAGGACCTGGAGGCGCGAGGTCGGACGTTCGTGGACGCGTACAAGAAGGACCTGTCGTTTGCGCGGGTGACGACGATCGCGGCGGACGGGAGTTCGGTGCGATACCAAGTACCGTTGTCGAGCCAGGCGTCGGGGGATCTGGACTACGGGTACGCGAATCAGGGGGTCGCGATCGTGGGGGCGGAATGCGAGCTGGCGTTCGTTCCGACGGTGTTGTACGCGGAGGGGACGACGGCGCCTCCGCCGCCGGCGGGGGCGACGTCGGTGGCGTTGGGGGGGATCGACGCGAACGCGGACGGGGACCTGTCGGACGTGATCGCGGTGGGAACGGTGGTGAAGCGGATCTGGTCGGGGGCGGCGCTGTTGGACAGTGCGGCGGTAAGCGACCAGGTGGCGCTGGGATATTCGGGGGGGTCGTACGCGGTGGACGTGGACAACGACGGGGCGGCGGACCGGCTGTTCACGGTGTTGGACGCGTCGGGGAACGTGGTGGCGGCGGGGATGATTGCGTCGTCGGGGGTGAAGTTTCGGATGACGGTGTGGCACGGGGCGCTGAGCGACCTGAAGACGCGCTTCGTGCTGAGGCGGATGTCGGACGAGTGGGTACTGAAGAACGACCAGTAGTGCGGAGCGAGCCATGAAGAGGAATCGCGGATCGGCCCTGATCGTGGCGTTGGTGGTGGTGATCATCGCGGTGGGGATCGGGGGGGCGTTCTTGGCGGACACGGTGTTCCGCACGAAGATGCAGAACTACGCGGTGGAGTCGGACGTGGCGCAGATGATCGTGGACGCGGCGCTGGAGAAGGTGCGGCGGGCGCTGTGGGTGTACAAGACGAACGGGACGTATCCGTGGGACCAGATCTTGGCGGCGCATGCGAGCCTGTCGACGAATGCGGACGAGCACCTGGCGGACTACGTGGCGAAGCGGGAGGCGGGGCAGTTCCAGTATTACTATTACATGTATTATCAGCCGGGGGTGAACACGGCGAACGAAGCGCCGCTGCCGGGGGATACGAACCACTTTTTGGGGGTGACGCAGCCGTTCGCGGAGGGCGGGTTTTACTGCGTGGTGAAGGACAACGACGACGGGGACGGGAACACGGTGGTGGATGCGGACAATCAGGTGCTGGTGTACGTGACGGCGTCGTTGCCGGACGGGACGCAGCGGCAGATCGTGGCGATGGTGCAGTACAGTTCGCCGACGTACACGCCGGACGACGCGATCATCGTGGACGGGTCGATCTTGTTCAACGGGACGCCGAACGTGACGGGGGCGAAGGGGAGCGCGCACGCGAACGGGGACATCACGATGTCGGGGAACCCGAGTTTTTCGGTCTCGGCGAACGCGACGGGGGTGATCAACGAGGGGACGGCGCCGGTGCCGCCGCAGGGGTTCAACGAGGGGGTGGCGGCGATCGTGGTGCCAGACGTGGAGCCGGCGACGTACAAGAGCATGGCGGACTATGTTCTGCAGGCGGACGGAACGATCAAGGTCGTCTCGACCGGCCAGATCATCACCCCGGGAGGCCAGGGTTGGAACGGATGGAAATGGAGCGCAGCTGGAATGGAATGGTCCCTCTCCGGGAATTCCGTTCCCCCGTCCGGCACGTATTACGCGGAATCGAACGTGAAAATCTCCGGCTCCGGGAACGTGCCGAGCCGCACCATGTCGGTCGTAGCGGAGAAGTGCATCGAAACGACGGGCAACGTCATGCTCACTCCGGTCCTCACGGGCACGCTCTTCCTGGCGGGCGGGGACATCAAGCTGGGGGGCACGGCGGGCGCGTCCTTCATGGGCCTGGTGGCGGCGAAGGAACAGATCAAGACGATGGGGACGTTCACCCACCAAGGGGTGCTCTTGGCCAAGAACGCCCAGGACACCTATTCCCTCGTCAGCGCCGGAAGTTCCATCGATCCCGACAGCCAGTTCGGCGGCACGATGACGGTGAACTATGAAGGCGGCTTGCAAACGGTGCTCGTGAATCCGACCTCCGCGGTCGCCGTGAAGAACGTCCGGAAGCTGAAATAAGAGTTGGCTCCCGCGTCGAATCGAGGATAGAGTCGTGCCATGATTGCGACGATGGCTCTAGCGTTTCTCCTGCAACAACAGGAGCCGACCCACCGAGTCCATCTGAGAAACGGCAACACGCTGGACGGGATTCTCCTCCATTCCGACGGCAAACGCGCCTTGATCGCGTTTCGCCTCGCCATCGGAGTCATCTCGATCCGCTACGCCGACGTGGCGCGAATGCCGGAGCGGGTGAAGGAAAAATGCTGCGAGGGGCTCCCGGCGGGAGAGTTTCGAGTCCACCCCATCAGGACCAAGACGAAGGGCGAGAAGGCGATCCTGACCGAGATCGATCGACCGCGGGAAGACAAGAAAAAGGACGCGGAACGCGACACGACGCTCCCCCCCAAAGACAAGACAACGAAAACGGATAGCGAGAAAACAACCAAGACGGATCCGGTCGATCCTAACGGCCCGATCGAGCCCACGACTCCACCCTCGACATCCGCGGAGGTCCGGCGGCGAATCGACGAACACCTCCGAAAGATCCGATCGGCTCCTACGGAGGAGCGGGATCGCCTGGCCCTCGAACTCCCCACGTTGGGGGTCGGAGCGTTGGAGTATCTCGCCGATTTGGTGGACCGTGTCGACGACGTCTCCGCGGCCGCCGTGCTCTCTGCTCTTCACGGGAAGAAAGACCCGCGGGCCGCCGCCATCCTTTTCGACAAGATGAAGTCCAAGCATCCCCCGATTCGCGTGGCCGTCCTCCAGGTGCTCCTCTCGGTGGCGGAAAAGGAGTCCACTCCGCGATTCCGCGAATTCCTCAAGGACGCCGACTCGAATGCGCGCGCGACGGCCATCACGGCACTGCAAAAGCTCGAGGATGAGGACTCCGTCGAAACGATCGCTCGGATGACGGCGGATCCGGATCCGAACGTGGGCAAGACGGCGACGGCCGCGATCGCGATGCTCGCCCCCCGATTCCAAAAAGTCGATGACGTTGTCGGTATCCTTAAGGATTTGCTCCCCAAGGCAAAGGGGAAATCCCGCGCCGAAGTGGTGGACGCCATCGGAAAGATGGGACGGAAGGATGCGGCGGATGCCGTGCTGGAGTATCTGAACGACCCCGACTCGGACGTGCGGGCGAGCGTGGCACGGGCCTGCGGGACCCTGCGAGCCGAGGAGTCGGTCGATGCCCTGATCGTGCGCCTATCCGAGGAGACGGTGCAGTGGGTCAAAGTTCAGATCTGCAACGCCTTCGACACCCTACAGAGCAAGCGGGCGATCGAAGCACTGATCGACCTGATGGAACGCGACGAGAATCAGGACGTGGACGAGGCGGCGGCCCGCGCGCTCCAGCACATCACCGGCAAGGAGTCGTTCGGGCACGACCATGCCCAATGGCGCGAATGGTGGGAGAAGGTAAAGGAGCGGAGGTCGGACAACCCGTAGTCCCGGATTTCCCTTGAATCCCGGAAGTCCGACCGATATAGTGGGCGCCCTCATGAAGAAGGGAATTCATCCCGAGTACAAGGACGTGCAGGTCACGTGCGGTTGCGGAAACAGCTTCCGGACCCGCAGCACCAAGGAGCGGATTGCGATCGAAATCTGCTCCAACTGCCATCCGTTCTATACGGGGAAGCAGAAGTTCGTCGATACCGCCGGGATGATCGAAAAGTTCCAACGGAGGTGGCAGGGCGACGAGGCGAAGAAGAAGGCCCAGCAGGGGAAACCCGCGAAGAAGGCGCCCGCCAAGCCCAAGGTGCCCGAGTCCGCGCGGACGGGGACCATCGCTGCCCAGCTGGCTCCCAACAAGCCGGCGGAACCCCAACCGCCCGCTCCGAAGTCCTAGTCTCCCATCCCCCATCATCGCGGAGATACTCCGTTCATGATCGAGAGAATCAAAGAGATGGTCGCGCGATTCGAGGAAATCGAGCGCCTCATCCAAGATCCCTCCGTCGCGGCGGCGCCGGAGCAGTACGCCAGGCTCATGCGGGAGCGCGGGCGCCTCGATAAGGTCGTAAGCCGGCAACGCGAGCTCGAGTCGATCCGCCAGGACAAGTCGGAAACGGAGGCGATGCTCGGCGATCCCGAGATGCGGGGCCTGGCGCGCGAGGAGTTAGAGAGGCTCGGGAAGCGCGAGGCGGAGCTGCTCTCCGAGCTCGAGGAGTTTCTCCTCACCGACGACCAGGAGTCCTCGCGAAGCGTGATCCTGGAGATCCGCCCCGGGGTCGGGGGCGACGAAGCGGCGCTCTTTGCGCGCGAGATCCTCGATATGTACTCGCGGTACGCGGCGGCGAAGGGCTGGAAGGTCCAGTATCTGGACGTCGTGAACTCCGATCTCGGCGGGCTGAAGTACGCCAATGTCTCCATCGAGGGAGAGGTTGCCTTCAAGCATCTTCGCTACGAAAGCGGCACGCACCGGGTCCAGCGGGTGCCCGCGACGGAGGCGAGCGGCCGGGTCCATACGA
>Ga0137796_10000898_pt1 | contig 17845 bp, 16 predicted proteins | sample OV2TP3_FD_97704 | JGI IMG/M metagenome (GOLD analysis project Ga0137796, IMG submission 97704) | reverse complement strand
CGCCTTCGAGGACTACTTCGAGTTCGCCGAGGCCCTCGGCCTCCTCCTCGACGATGCCACCCTCAACGGGAAGCTGGCGGCGCAGGGACGGGCCTACGTCCTCGAGGAATATAGCTGGCCGGCGGTGATGGCGCGCTTCGAGGCCGCCAGGGAGCGGCTCCGTGGCTGAGCGCCTTGGCTTCGTGATCCCCTGGTACGGCCGCGACATCTCGGGCGGCGCCGAGGCGGAGTGCCGCGCGACCGCCCTGGCTCTGGCTCAACGCGGTGTCGAGGTGGAGATCCTCACCACCTGCGCCCTCGACCACGCCTCCGACTGGGTTAACTACCACCCCGAGGGGGTCACCGAGGAGGAGGGGCTGACGGTCCGCCGCTTCAAGGTCCGCCCCCGGGACCACGCCCGCTACTGGCAGCTCAACAGTCGCCTCCTGATGGGGGGCTCCCTCTCGCGGCTCGAGGAGGAGGAGTTCATCCGCGAGTCGATCCACTCCGATGACCTCTACGCCTTCCTCGGGGCCGAGCGCGACCGCTACTGGTACTGCTTCATCCCCTGCCTCTTCGGGACAACGCTGGAAGGCGCGCTCGTGGCCCCGGAGCGATCGCTCCTGATCCCCTGCCTCCACGACGAGCCGTACGCCCACCTCCGCCGGCTCCGGGAGGTCCTCGCCCGCCTTCGGGCGGTCCTCTTCCACACGGGGGCCGAGCTGGCGCTCGCCCGGCGGCTCAGCGGGAATGGCGACGGCGCCTTCCACCTCGTGGGGGAGGGGGTGGACACCGAGATCACCGGGCTCGCCGAGCGCTTCCGCCGGAAGTACCGGGTCGGCGACCCCTTCGTCATCTCGGTCGGGCGGAAGGCGAAGGAGAAGAACACCCCGCTCCTCATCGAGTACTTCGCCAGGTACCAGTTCACCCACCCCCGGAGCCCGCTGCGGCTCCTCCTGGTCGGCGGCGGCTATGTGAAGGTCCCGCTCCGGCTCTTCCGGGTGCTGGACCTGCACCACCTCCCCGCCCAGGACATGTACGACGCTTGCGCCGCGGCCGTGGCCCTCTGCCAGCCCTCGCTCCGGGAGAGCTTCTCGCTGGTCCTCATGGAGGCCTGGCTCCTCGGCACCCCGGTCCTGGTCCACGCCGACTGTGCGGTGACCCGGGAGCACTGCCTCGAGGCGAACGGCGGCCTGGCGTTCTCGGACTACTTCGAGTTCGCCGAGGCCGTCGAGCTGCTGCTGGCCGACCCGGCCCTCCGGCAGCGCCTCGCCGCCAACGGCCGCCGCTACGTGCTCGGGCGCTACCACTGGGACGTGGTGACCGCGAGCTTCTTCCGGGTCTTCGAGGCCCTCGGGGCCCGCCTCCGGGATCCACGGTGACCGTCCATCAGATCCTCCCCACCTTCAGCTACGGCGACGCCATCGGGAACCACGTCCGGGCGCTCCGCCGTCTCCTCCGGGAGTGGGGGTACGCCTCCGAGGTCTTCGCCCAGCACATCCACCCCCGGCTCAAGGAGGAGGCGCGCTTCTACCGGCACTACCAGGCCGTCTCCCACCCGCGCAACACCCTCCTCTTCCACTTCTCGCTCGCCTCGGAGGTGACCGGGTTCATCGCCGGGCTCCCGGACCGGAAGGTCCTCATCTACCACAACATCACCCCCGCCGAGTACTTCATCGGGGTCAACGCCCGCGTGGCCGATCACTGCCGGCGGGGCCGGCTCGATCTCCGCCGGCTCGCCGGCTCGGTGGACCTCGCCCTCGGGGTCTCGGAGTTCAACCGCCGGGAGCTGGAGGCGGCCGGCTACCGGCGCACCGGCGTGCTCCCGGTGCTGGTGGACTGGTCCCAGTACGCCCACCCCCCCGTGGCCGAGCTGGAGCCGGCGCACGCGGGGCGGACCGTGCTCCTCTCGGTGGGGCGGGTCGCCCCCAACAAGCGGATCGAGGAGCTGATCAAGACCTTCTACTTCTACCGCCGCCTCGACCCCACGGCCCGGCTCGTCGTGGTCGGCACCGCCGTGGACATGGAGGGGTACCTCGCCGGCTGCCGGAAGCTCGCCGCCGAGCTGGGGGTGGCCGACGGCGTCGTCTTCACCGGGCCGGTGAGCCAGGCCGAGCTCTGCACCTACTACCGGCTGGCGGCCTGCTACCTCTGCCTCTCCGAGCACGAGGGGTTCTGCGTCCCCCTCCTCGAGGCGATGCACTTCGACGTCCCGGTCGTCGCCTACGCCGCCGCGGGGGTCCCTGGGACCCTCGGGGGGGCCGGGGTCCTCCTCCCCGAGAAGGAGTTCCCGGCGATCGCCGAGCTGGTCCACCATCTCCTGACCACGCCCGACCTCCGGAAGGAGGTCCTGGCCCGACAGCGCGAGCGGCTCCGGGCGTTCGAGCCGTCCGCCGTCGGCCAGCAGCTCAAGGGCTACCTCGCCGAGCTGGAGCCCCGGTGAAGCGGCTCGCCTTCGTCGTCCAGCGCTACGGCCTCGAGATCGACGGCGGGGCCGAGTACCAGTGCCGCCGGGTCGCCGAGGCGCTCGCCGAGGACTACCGGATCGAGGTGCTCACCACGTGCGCCCGCGACTACCTGACCTGGCGGAACGTCTACCCCGCGGGGGCCGAGCCGCTGAACGGCGTCCTCGTCCGCCGCTTCCCGGTGAGCCGGCCGCGCCGGGTCCGCGCCTTCGGCCGGTTCGCCGACCGCCTCTACGCCAGGGCCCACACCCCGTTCGAGGAGTTCGAGTGGATCCGCCGCCAGGGCCCCCTCGCCCTCGGGCTCCTGGACTGGATCCGGGCGCGCGAGGGCGACTACCACGGCTTCGTCTTCTTCACCTACCTCTACCTCCCCACCCTGCTCGGCCTCCCGCTGGTCCCCTGGAAGGCGGTCCTCGTCCCCACCGCCCACGACGAGCCGCCGATGGCGCTGGACCTCTTCCGCCCCCTGTTCCACCTGCCGCGGGGGATCATCTACAACGCCGAGGAGGAGCGCGCCTTCATCCAGGGCCGCTTCCGGAACGAGCGGGTCCCTTCCACGGTCATCGGGGCCGGCGTCGATCCCGCCCCGGCGGCCGAGCCGGCGCGGTTCCGGGCGCGCCACGGCCTCGACGGTCCGTTCCTGCTCTACGTGGGCCGGGTCGATGTCCTGAAGGGGTGCCGCGAGCTGGTGGAGGCGTTCCTCGGCTGGCGGGAGGCGACGGGCCAGCCGGTCCGCCTGGTCCTGATGGGGACGATCGCCATGCGGCTCCCCCGCCACCCGGGCCTCCTCGCCCTCGGCTACCGGCCGGCGGAGGAGAAGTGGGACGCCATGGCGGGGGCGACCGCCCTGGTGGTCCCGTCCCCCCACGAGAGCCTCTCGTTCGTGGCGCTGGAGGCCTGGTCGCTCGGGACCCCGGTCCTGGCGGCCGCCCGCTCCCCGGTCGTGGTCGGCCACCTCACCCGGAGCGGCGGGGGGCTTCTCTGGGACGGGCCCGGGGACTTCAGCCGGCAGGCCTCGGTCCTGGTGGCGGACGAGGGGGTGCGGAAGCAGCGCGGGGAGCGCGGGCGCGCGTACGTGGAGGCCCACTTCCGCTGGCCCGCCCTGATCGGGCGCTACCGGGGTTTCCTGGAAGAGGTGCTGGGCGATGGCGGGTAGGCGCCCGTACACGACCCGGAGGAGCTGCCGGGTGTGCGGGTCCGGCCGGCTCGCGAAGGTCTTCTCGCTGGGGAATCTCTACGTCTCGGACTTCCTGTCGAGCCCGACCGACCCGGCCATCAAGGCTCCGCTGGAGCTGGTCCTGTGCGAGCGGTGCACCCTGCTCCAGCTCAAGCACACCGCGCCCCAGGAGCTCCTCTACGCGCGGCACTACTGGTACCGGTCGGGGGTCACGGAGACCATGCGGCGGGCCCTCGGGGACATCACCGAGAGCATCGAGCAGCTCGTCCCGCTGAAGCCGGACGACCTCGTCCTGGACATCGGGGCCAACGACGGGACGCTCCTCGCGGCGTACACCGCGCCGGGCCTCCGGCGGGTGGGGTGCGAGCCGGCCGACAACCTGGTCCCCCTCCTGCGGGAGGTCACCTCCCTCGTCCTCCACGACTTCTGGAACTACGCGGCCTTCGCGCGGCTCTTCCCCGGCGGGCGGGCCAAGGTGATCACCGCCATCGGGATGTTCTACGACATGGAGGACCCCAACGCGTTCATCGCCGACGCCGCCCGGGCCCTCGCCGACGAGGGGGTCTTCGTGGCGCAGCTCATGTGCCTCCGCCCGATGCTGGAGAAGAACGACGTGGGGAACATCTGCCACGAGCACCTGGAGTACTACTCGCTGGAGTCGCTCCGGTACCTGTTCGAGGCCAACGGGCTCGAGGTCTTCCGGCTCGAGGAGAACGACGTCAACGGCGGGAGCTATCGCCTCTATGCGCGGAGGTACCGCTCGGGGAGCATCCCGCTGCGCGACGGCTTCACGAAGGCGGACTACCTCGCCTTCTTCCGGCGGGTGGAGGAGAACAAGCGGCGCTGCGTCGAGTTCATCCGGGCGGAGGTCGAGCGGGGCAAGACGGTGTACGTCTACGGGGCCTCCACCAAGGGGAACACGATCCTGCAGTACTACGGGCTCACGCGGCGGTGGATCGCGGGGGCGGCGGAGCGGAGCCCCGAGAAGTGGGGAAAGTACACGGTCGGGACCCTGATCCCCATCGTCCCCGAGGAGGAGGCGCGGCCGCGGGCGGACTATTTCCTCGTGCTGCCGTGGGCCTTCCTCCCGGAGTTCCTGGAGCGCGAGCGGCCCTGGCGGGAGCGGGGCGGGCGGTTCCTCGTCCCCCTGCCGGAGTTCCGGGTGGTATGAGGTTGCCTCCGCGGGAGTATCGCGCCATACTGGGGCGGGTCCCCATCCTCTGCGTGGACGGGATCATCGTCAACCGGCGAGGCCAGTACCTGCTCGTCCGGCGGAAGCACGAGCCGTTCCGGGGCCGGTGGTGGATCCCCGGGGGGCGCGTCCTCAAGGGGGAGACCCTGGAGCGGGCGTTCCGGCGGAAGATGCGGGAGGAGCTGGGGATCCCGGTCAAGGTGCTGGGGCCGGTCGGCTACTACGAGGGGACCCGCGCCCGGAGCCCCTGGAACGTCAAGGGCGGGCTGCACGCGGTGAGCGTGGTCTTCCGCGCGGTCCCCCTGAGCCCCAGGATCCGGCTCGACGACCAGAGCTCCGCCTGGGGGTTCTTCGACCGGCTGCCGCCCGGGCTCAGGAGGCTCCGGCGCTTCGGCGCCCGGCGAGCGCCATGAGGGCCCTCATCCTCGGGATCACGGGACAGGACGGGAGCTACCTCGCGGAGCTGCTCCTCGAGAAGGGCTACGAGGTCCACGGGCTCATCCGGCGCTCGGCGACCGGGAACACGCGGAACATCGAGCCCCTCCTCGGCCGGCTCACGCTCCACCGGGGGGACCTCGCCGATGCCACGTCGCTCTATCGGGTGGTCCGGACGGTCGCGCCCCGGGAGCTCTACAATGAGGCCGACCAGGACCACGTCGGCTGGAGCTTCGACGCGCCGGGGTACTCCTACGAGATCACCGGGGCGGCGGTGGGGCGGCTGCTGGAGGTCGTCCGGCAGGTGGACCCGACCATCAGGGTCTTCCAGCCGTGCTCCTCGAACATGTTCGGCCGGGCGGTGGAGACCCCGCAGACCGAGGAGACCCCGTTCCGGCCCCAGAGCCCGTACGCCTGCGCGAAGGTCCTGGCCTACGTCCTGGCCCGGCACTACCGGGAGGCCTACGGGATGTTCGTCGCCACCGGGATCTTCTACAACCACGAGTCCCCCCGGCGGCCCGAGGAGTACGTGACGCGGAAGGTCACGAAGGCGGCGGCGCGGATCAAGGCCGGCCTCCAGCAGACCCTCGCCCTGGGCGACCTCGGCGCCCGGATCGACTGGGGCTACGCGCGGGAGTACATGGAGGCGGCCTGGAGCATCATGCAGCAGCCCCGCCCCGACGACTACATCATCGCCACCGGCGAGGCCCACTCCGTCCGGGAGTGGGTGGAGGCCGCCTTCGAGATGGCCGGGCTCCGCGCGGACGACCATGTCACGGTGGACGAGCGGCTCCTCCGGCCCGCGAGCAACACCCTGCTGGTCGGCGACGCCTCGAAGGCGCGGAAGGCGTTCGGGTTCGAGCCGAAGGTGCGCTTCCGGGAGCTGGTCAGGATGATGGTCGAGGCCGACATGAAGGCGCTGGGGGTGGCGCGATGATCCACGTCTGCGAGCCCTCGCTGACCGAGCTGGAGAAGAAGTACGTGCACGAGGCGCTGGAGAACAACTGGCTCTCCTCCACCTCTCCGCCGGTCCAGCTCTTCGAGGAGGCCTTCGCGCGGCGCTTCGGGGTCCGGCACGCCGTCGCGGTGAACTCCGGGGGATCTGCCCTCTTCCTCTCCCTGTGGACCCTGGGGGTCCGGTCAGGCGACGAGGTCATCCTCCCCGCCTTCACCATGGTCGCGACCGCGGGGGCGGTCACCCAGTGTGGGGCGACCCCGGTCTTCGTGGATTCCGAGCCCGACACGGGGAACATCGATCCGGCGCAGATCGAGGCCCGGATCACCCCGCGGACGAAGGCGATCGTCCCGGTCCACATCTACGGCCACCCCTGCGACATGGATGCGATCCGGCAGATCGCGCGGGACTACGCGCTGGTCGTCGTCGAGGACGCCGCGGAGGCCCATGGGGCCCTCTACAAAGGGCGGCTGGCGGGCATCCTGGGGGACGCCGGCTGCTTCTCCTTCTACGCCAACAAGCTCATGACCACGGGCGAGGGCGGGATGGTCGTCACCGATGACGACAAGCTGGCGCACCGCCTGCGGCGTTGCCGGGCGTACGACTTCGACGAGACGAGGCACTTCTGGCACAAGCACCTGGCCTGGAACCTCCGCATGAGCGCCCTGGAGGCCGCGGTCGGGCGCGCCCAGCTCGAGCGCCTGGACCAGCTCGTCGAGGCGCGGCGGCGGAACGCGGCGTACTACCGGGAGCGGCTGGGGGGGCTGGTGGGGGTCCTGGCGGAGAAGCCCTACGCCCGGTCGGTCTGGTGGATGTTCGGGATCCTCCTCCCGGACCGGGAGCGGCGGGACGGGCTGATGCGCCACCTGGAGGGGGAGGGGATCGAGACCCGCACCTTCTTTCTGCCGATGAACCGGCAGCCGGTCTACAAGAGGGCGGAGCGGTTCCCCGTGGCCGAGGACCTCGGCGACCGGGGGCTCTACCTCCCCTCCTCGTCGCACCTGACCGACGCCGACAAGGACACCGTGATCCGCGCCGTGCGGGCGTACCTGGAGCGGCCCCGCTAGGGTCCTGGAGGCCCGGGGAGCCGGCAGAGGCAATGGAGCCCGAGGAGTACCGGCGGATGTTCGAGGTCGAGGACTCCTACTGGTGGTTCGGCGCCAAGCGGGCCCTGGTCCGGCTCCTGCTGGGGCGGTACCTCCCCGCGCCGCCGCGGGTGGCCGTGGACGTCGGGTGCGGCACCGGGGGGACGCTCCAGGCGTTCGCCCCCCTCGGGGGGCGCTGGGTCGGGGTCGAGCGGTCGGAGCTGGCCCTGGCCTTCTGCCGGAAGCGGGGCCTGCCCGATCTCCTCCAGGCCTCGGCGGAGGCGTTGCCGCTCAAGTCCGACAGCGCCGACCTGGTCCTCTGCCTCGACGTCCTCTACCACCGGGGGGTCGCTGACGACCGGGTGGTCCTCGCCGAGTGCTTCCGGGTCCTCCGGCCCGGGGGGCGGGTGATCATCACCGACTCGGCCCTGGACTGGCTCCGGGGGCCCCACGACGAGGCGGTCCACACCCGGAAGCGCTACAGTCTGGGGGAGCTGACGGCCCTGGTCGAGGCCGGCCGGTTCCGCGTCCTCCGGCGGAGCTACGCGAACTCGCTCCTCTTCATCCCCACGGCGGCCTATCGCCTGGCGCGCCGGGTCTTCCCCGGCCGGGGCCCGCGCTCGGACCTCCTCGCGCTTCCCCGGCCGCTCGAGCGGCTCCTGGCCGCCATCCTGGCCGCGGAGCGGGCGCTCCTCCGGCGGATCGACCTCCCCGTCGGGACCTCGGTGGTCGTCGTGGCGGCCAAGCCGTGAAGGTCTCGGTCGTCGTCCCCACCTACAACGAGCGGGAGAACATCTCGCCGCTCATCGCCGAGACCCTGGCCCACCTCCCCGAGGTCGAGCTGATCGTGGTCGATGACGACTCGCCCGACGGGACCTGGCGGGAGGTGGAGGAGCGGTGGGGCGGTGACCCCCGGGTCCGGCTCATCCGGCGGGTGGGGCGGCGGGGGCTCCCCTCGGCGCTCGCCGACGGGGTCGAGGCGGCCAAGGGGGAGGTCGTGGCGTGGCTCGACTCGGACTTCAACATGCCGCCCGCCTTCCTCCCCGTCCTGCTCGGGACCCTCGAGGCCGCCGATGTCGCGGTGGCCTCCCGCTACGTCCCCGGCGGGGAGGACGGCCGGGCCTCCCGCCTGAGGGTCTGGGGCTCCCGGCTCGTCAACCTGGTGGCGAGGGGCCTGCTCGGGGCCGAGGTCCGGGACTACACCTCGGGCCTGATCGCCGCCCGCCGGGAGGCCCTCCGGCGGGTCCCGCTCGACCCCGGCTACCGCCACGGCGACTACTGCATCGACTTCCTCGCCCGGGCCCATCGGGCGGGCCTCCGGGTCCGCGAGATCCCCTTCCGCTGCGGGGAGCGCCGGGCCGGCCAGACCAAGACGGCCCCGGACCTGGGGCAGTTCGTCGTCCTGGGGGTGGTCTACCTTGGCACCATCCTCAAGCTCCGGTTCCGCCGGTAGGGGCAGGGAGGGATCGATGCCCGCGCAGCTCGTTCCGGCGCTCTTGATCGGCGCGGGCGCGGCGCTCCGCGGCGTCTTCCTCCTCTTCCCGGCGCTGGACTCCGACCAGGCGATCATCGGGCTCATGGGCCTCCACATCCTGGAGGGGCGCTTCCCCCCTTTCTTCTGGGGGGAGCCCTACAGCGGGACCCTCGAGTCGTTCCTGGCCGCCCTCCTCTTCTTCCTCTTCGGGGTCTCCCGCCAGACGCTCACCCTCGCCCCCACCCTGGTCTCGCTCGGCTTCCTCTGGGCCGGCTGGCGGCTTGCCCGGGAGATCTTCGGGGAGCGGGGTGGCCTCATCGCCCTCGCCCTGCTCGCGGCGCCGCCGGTCTTCCTGTCGTGGAACGGCGTCCTCCCGAGGGGGAACTACGTGGAGAACCTCCTCCTCGGGACCCTCTGCCTCCTCCTGGCCTACCGGCTGGGGACGGCCGACCTGGCCGCACCCCGGGCGAAGCGGCAGGTCATCGTGCTGGGCGGCCTCGGCGGCCTGGCCTGGTACATGAGCTTTCAGAGCATCCACTACCTCCTTGCCGCGGCCCTCTACCTCGGCTGGCGGCAGCGGCTCGCGCTCCTCCGCGCCCTCCCCCTCGCGATCCCGGCCTTCCTGGTGGGGAGCCTGCCGTTCTGGCTCGCGAACCTCATCCCCGGCGTCGCCTCGCTGGAGGCGATCCGGTGGTACTCCGGCCGGGTAGGGATCGCCGAGGGGCTCCGGCAGCTCGCCGGCCATCTCCCGGTCCTCCTCGGCGCCCAGGGGTTCACCTACACCTACGAGCGCGTCCCCGTCGGGGCCCTCCCCGTCGTGGCGCCGCTCGCCGGCTGGGTCTTCGCCGCCGGGGTCGCCGTCGCCCTGGCCGTCGGCCTCCGGCACCGCCGGCCCGGGATCCTGCTCCTCGCCCTCGTCGCGGCGATCGGCCCCGCCCTGGTCCTCCTCGGCGGGTTCTCCCTCGGCGACGATCCCCGGTACCTGCTGCCCCTCTACTCGACCTTGCCGCTCCTCCTCGCCGGGGGGCTCGCCGCGGCCTGGCGGTGGCGACCGGTCGCCGTCGGGGCCCTGGCCCTCCTCCTCGTCTCCAATCTCTACGGCCACTGGAGCCTCGCCCGGGGCGAGGTCGCCCGTTTCCCGCGCTACCGGGCCGAGGACCGGCAGCTCCTCGACTTCCTCAGGGCGCGCGGGTTCACCTACGTCTACGCCCCGGACTACTGGCTGAGCTACCGGCTGACCTTCGACGCCCGGGAAGAGGTCGTCGTCGCCACCCCCTTCTGGCGGGACTACCCGCGCACCCTCAGCAAGTTCCCGCCGTACACGCGGCTGGTCAAGGCCGAGGCCACGCCGGCCTACCTCCTCTGGGGGAGCGTGGACGTCTACCGGGGCGCGCTCCGCGCGGCGGGGATCGAGCACGAGGCCACACCGATCGGCCGGTTCACCGTTCTGCACGATCTCCGTCAGCCCGCTTTGGGGTCGAGCCTCCCGGCCGGGGACTGGCGCGGCGGAGAGCGCTCGGCGGGCCGCGCGTTCGACCGTGATCCCTGGACCGCCTGGGAGGGGACCGAGTTCAGGCTCGACCTGGGCGAGGTGCGCCAGGTCGGCTATGTCGCGCTCCACCTCGGCGCCCTCAGGGATCACCCCTCCGGCCTCGTCATCGAGGCCTCGGCGGACGCTCAGGCCTGGCGGCCCCTCGCCGAGGTCCGGGATGTGGTCCCCGGGTTCGCCTGGGCCGGCGACAAGCTCCTCCTGGAAGAGCACGGGCGGGTCGGCGTGGCCGTGGCCCCCACGCCGGTCCGCCATCTCCGGGTCCTCCCGCAGCCGCCTGGCCGGCCGTGGTCGCTCGCCGAGCTGTTCGTCTTCGAGACGGCCGCCGCCGGAGCGCCGTCGCCGTCCTTCCTCGAGGGGGTCGAGCGGGAGGAAGCTCGGCGATGGGGCGAGGCCCTCGGCCGGTACGCGGCGATCCTGCTGGAGGAGCCCGACGATGAGCCGGCCCTCCTCAGGGCGACCCTGGCGGCGCGGGAGCTCCGCCTGGCGAGCCTGGCCGCAGTCTACGACTTCCTCTCCGCTCGGACCCTCGACCGCGACCCCCACCTGGCGCTCCGCTTCGCCCGCCGCTTCCACGAGCTGGCGGACGGCCGGGCTGAGGCCTGGCGGCGCCTGGTCCGGGCCCTCGAGGGGGTCGGGGAGTTCGAGGAGGCCAGGGAGGTGGAGATGGCCAGGGCCCACCACTTCACCCCGGCGGTCGCGAGCGGGGTCCGGTTCGGCCGGCATCTCACGTTCCTGGGGTACACCCTCGATCCGCCCGTCCTCCGGCCCGGAGAGACCGCCGAGGTCAGCTACTTCTGGCAGCTCGCCCGCCCGCTCCCCCCCCGGTTTTGGGTCTTCGCGCACGTCCACGATGGCAAGGAGATCCGCATCAGCCAGGACCACCGGCTGCCCTGGGGAGGGGGCGATCTCCCTTGGCGGCCCGGCGAGGTCGTGCGGAGCGATCACAGGCTCACGGTCCCTCCCGGGCTCGACGACGGGACCTACGCCCTCCGCGTCGGGGTCGGAGATCCGGCCTCGGGGCGGCGGCTCAAGCCCTGGCACGAGGGGTGGCCGACGCGTCGGCGCGTCGTGACCGTCGGGACGCTCGAGGTGTCGGGCCGGACCCTGGCGGCGGTGGAAGGGGAGCCGTGATCCCGGTCTTCGAGCCCTGGCTCTCCGAGAACGTCCGCCGCTACGTGCTGGACTGCGTCGAGAGCGGCTGGATCTCCTCGCTCGGCGAGTACGTCCCCCGCTTCGAGCAGGCCTTCAGCCGCTTCTGCGGGACCGCCCACGGGGTCGCGACCGCCAACGGGACCACCGCCATCCACCTCGCACTGGCGGTGCTCGGGATCGGGCCCGGGGACGAGGTCCTGGTCCCGGACCTCACCTTCGTGGCGACCGCCAACGCCGTCCGCTACACGGGGGCCACGCCGGTCCTGGTGGACGTGGACCCGAGGAGCTGGGGCATGGACCCGGCGCGCGCCCGCGAGAAGCTCACCCCGCGGACGAAGGCGATCCTGCCCGTCCACCTCTACGGCCATCCGGTGGACATGGACCCGATCCTCGAGCTGGCCCGCCGGCACGGGCTCCGGGTGGTCGAGGACGCCGCCGAGGCCCACGGGGCTCGCTACAAGGGGCGGCCGGTCGGGGGGCTCGGGGACCTCGGCTGCTTCTCCTTCTACGGGAACAAGATCGTCACGACCGGGGAGGGGGGGATGGTGGTCACCGACGACCCGGCCCTGGCCGAGCAGCTCGCCTTCTTCCGCGACCACGCCATGGACGGGAAGCGCCGCTACTACCACCCGGCCGTGGGGTTCAACTACCGGATGACCAACGTCCAGGCGGCCATCGGCTGCGCCCAGCTCGAGGCGATCGACGAGATCCTGGCCCGGCGCCGGCGGATTGCCGAGGCGTACGCCCGCGGTCTCGACGGGATCCCCGGTCTCGCCCTCCAGCCGCGCGCCGGCTGGGCCGAGCCGGTCTGCTGGATGTTCTCGGCGCTCGTCGAGGAGGCGTTCGGCCTCGACCGCGCCGAGGTGATCGCGGGCCTCCGGGAGCGCGGGGTGGACTCGCGCCCCTTCTTCGTCCCCCTCCACGAGCTGCCGCCCTACCGCGACGAGGGGCCGTACCCGGTGGCCGAGGCCCTCGGGCGGACCGGGATCAACCTCCCTTCCGGGAACCGGCTGACGCCCGAGGCGATCGAGACGGTCTGCCGCGCCCTCCGGGAGCTGGCCACGCGATGATCTCGGTCGTCCTCCCCACCTACAACGAGCGGGAGGGGATCGCCGAGCTGATCGATGAGATCCTCGGCGTCTGCCGGGCCTCGGGCCTCGAGGCCGAGGTCGTGGTGGTGGACGACGACTCCCCCGACGGGACCGCCGCCCACCTCGAGGCCACCTACCGCCGGGAGCCGCGGGTCCGGGTCCACGTCCGGAAAGGGGAGCGCGGGCTCGCCACCGCCATCCGGAGGGGGCTGGAGATGGCGCGGGGCGAGGTGGTGGTGGTCATGGACTCGGACGGCAACCACGACCCCGCCCTCCTCCCCCTCATGGTCCGGCTGACCGATGAGTTCGACATCGTGATCGGCTCCCGCTACGTCCTGGGCGGGGGGATGCTCACCTCCCGGCTCCGCTACTGGCTCAGCTACGCCTTCAACCTGTTCATCCGGGCGGTCCTCGGCCTCCGGGTCCACGACAGCCTCTCGGGGTACCTCGCCTTCCGCCCGGGGCTCCTCGAGCGGCTCCCCCGGGATCGGGTCTTCTACGGCTACGGCGACTACGCGATCCGCTTCCTCCATGCGCTCGTGCGCCAGGGGTGCCGGGTCATCGAGGTGCCGGCCGTCTACCGCTTCAGGAAGGGTGGAGAGTCGAAGACGCGCTTCCTCGTCTACTTCTGGACCTACCTCGCCTCGGTCCTCCGCCTCCGCCTCCTCGGCCGCTGATGCCGAGGGTCCGCCCTCCGCGGGACCGGGCGGAGGGCAGCGATGGTGCGCGGCCCGACCCGATCCGATCGGGCGTCACGTCCCGTGAGGCCCCCGCCCGGCGGGAGACGTCCGCTGGGGCTAGATACCTCCGGGCTGTCGGACCCCGCCCGGGCCAGCTCCATCAGCCTGTCGGGGCGCAGGCGGGGCCGGGGACCGCCGGCAGCGCGGTGAAGACGTAGACGTACTCGAGCCCGTAGTAGGTGCGGCGGAAACTGGTCAAGCGAAAGCGCCTCGCCGTCAACCGCCGTGTGCGGCCGAAGAAGGAGTGGTAGTGGGCAAAGGCGGGCTTGAGCTTCTTCACCCCGGTCCACTCCAGCAGGTTGATCAGCGGGCTCGCCCAGGGGTTGGGGGTCAGGATGGCGAAGCACCCGCCGGGCACGAGGGCCGCATGGACGTTCTCCACTACCTGCCGGGGACGGGCGAAGAACTCCCAGGAGTCCACCGACAGGACGGCGGCGAAGGGTCCCGGGAACTCCAGGCCCTCCTCGGCGTCGGCGCGGCGCACGAGCTCCTCGGCGAGTTCGCCCTGGGCCGTCAGGCGTGCCCGGGCGGCGGCGCACATCTCCTGCGCGTAGTCGATCCCCACTACGTCGTGGCCCCGCGCCCTTAGGGCGGCTAGGTACGCGCCTGTGCCGCAGCCGATCTCCAGCACGCGGCCTTCGACCCCACGCAGGATCTCGGCGAGGTGGCGCAGGTTGTTGTCGAAGTAGGCCTTGACCCGGTCCCGGTCGTAGCGGGCGGCGAGCTCCTCGTAGTGGCGCCTCAGGGCCTCACCCTTCATCGTCGTGATGCTTCCGGCAAGCGCTGTCCGACATACCCCGATTGTCGTTCCCCGTCGCAACTTCTGTGGCCCCCGCGGGCATCTCCGCCGTGCCCCGGCTGGCGAGCAGCACCCGGAGGCCGCCCCAAGCCCCACCCGCCGCGCTCCACGCTGCTATAATACCGTTTCGTGGGTGCACACCGCCTTCCGGATCTCGCGTCCGCCCTCCGCCTCGTCGGCCGCTGATGCGGCTCGCGGCCGCTCCAGGCTTCTGGGCGATCCTGGGTCTCGGCGTCCTGGTCATCGCGCTGCAGCTCGCGACCCCGGGCCTCGACTCGGACCAGGCCGTCACCGGGCTGATGGGGGTCCACATCCTCCAGGGGGAGTTCCCGATCTTCTTCTGGGGGCAGCACCACGCCGGGGTCCCGGAGTCCTACCTGGCGGCCCTGTTGTTCTCCCTCTTCGGCGTGTCCCGCCTCGCCCTGAACCTCGTCCCCGCGGTCGTCGCCCTCGGCCTGCTCCTGGTCACCTACCGGCTCGCCGCCGTCCTGTTCGGCCACGGGGCCGGCCTCCTCGCCCTGCTCTTCATGGCCGTGGCCCCTCCCTACGTGGTGGCCCACTACGCGCTGGCCCGGGGCTACTACATCGAGCACCTCCTCCTCGGCCAGCTCGTCCTCCTGCTGGCCACGCGGGCGGCCTTCCTGCCTCTGACGCCCGCGGCCCGAGACCGCGCCCTCCTCATCCTCGGGCTGGTCGGCGGGCTCGGCTTCTACTTCGGCCTCCAGATCGTCCCGGCCCTCCTGACCGCCCTGCTGGTGCTCTGGGTGAAGGACCCGGCGCTCCCCCTGCGGCGCGGCGCCTGGGGGGCCCTGGGGGGCTTCCTCCTGGGGAGCCTGCCGTTCTGGATCGCGAACCTCGCCCGGGGCTTCGCCACCTTCGAGACCGCCGCGCGCTTCGAGGGGCGGGGGAGCCTGGGCGAGGCGTTCGGCCAGCTCGCCGAGCTGGGCGCCGTCCTCCTCGGGGTCCGGGAGTACATGGGGATGCCGACGTTCCTGCCGTGGCCGCTCGCGCTGATCGCTCCGGCCCTGCTCGCCGCCGCTCTCGCCACCCTGTTCTGGCAGGCCTTGAGGGGGGTGGGGGGTCGTGACCGGGGGATCGAATGGCAGGGGACCGCGCTCCTGGTCGTGTTCGTCGCCCTCACCCTCGCGGTCGTCCTCTGGGGGCGCTTCCTCCAGGTCCCCCGCTACCTCGTCCCCCTCTACCCGGCCCTGGCGATCTGCCTGGCGCGCCTCTGCCAGCTCGTGGGGCGGCGCTCGGCGGTCGCAGCTGCCCTGGTGGTCGTCGTCCTCTGCGGCTCGATGGGCATCGCGCTGGCCCGGACGACCGTCGTCCTCTCTCCCGAGCGGCGGGCCGAGTACTGGGCGCGGCGCGCTGAAGAGGCACGGCTGTTCCTCGACCTCGAAGCCGCAGGGCTGACCCGGCTCTACGCCTTGGACTACTGGCTCGCCCCGCGGCTGACCTTCGACGCCGGCGAGCGCGTCATCGTGGCCCTCCCGGACCGGGATCGCTATCCGCCCTATCCCGCCGCGGTGGGCGGCACCCCCAACGCGGGATACCTCTTCCGCGCCGGCGTCCCGGCCTGGTTCGAGGCGGGCCTCCGCGCCCTCGGGGTCGATTACCGGATGACTACCTTCGGCAGCTATGCCGTCGTCCACGCCTTCTCCGCCCCGCCTCCCATCATCCCGCTCCCTCAGCAGGGGTGGCGGGTCCAGGCCTCCGTCGCGCCCGAGAGCGCGCCCAACGCCGTGGACGGCGATCCGGCGACCCGCTGGACGACCGGCCGGCCTCAGCAGCCGGGCGAGTGGCTTTCGGTGGACCTGGGCAGGGTGGTCGAAATCGCCGGGGTGGCCATCACCCCGGGGCGGGTCGAGGACCTGCCGCGGGGGGTCCGGGTAGAGGGCTCCCTCGACGGGACGACGTGGCGCCCGCTCCTCGTCCTCCCGGAGATCTTCGGGCCCTTCCGGTTCGAGAACGGGGCGGCGCGCTTCGACCCTGCCGCGCCGCTCACCCTCCGGTTCCCGCCCGCCCGGCTCCGCCACCTCCGGCTGGTCCAGACGGGCCGGGATCCGGTCTACTGGTGGTCGGTCGCCGAGCTGTCCATCCTGGTTCCTCGCTAGCTGCGATTTGGACCTTCAGCTCGCGGATTGGGTGGTCCGCTCCGAGCGCGGGCTTTGCCCGCGCCATTTGGGGGGGGAGGTTCGGAAGGGGGGCATCAGCCCCCCTCCGAGTGTTCTTCCTCGAGCCATGCCCGCGGGACGGTGATCAGGGTCCTGGGGGCGTCCAGCTCCACCGTGACCCGGCGGCCCCGGGCCTCGCCGCCCACCACCATCCCGGACGCCCCCGCCGGGACCCAGACCGTCCCCTGGCTCGTCAGGGGGACGCGGAGCCGGACGCGCGCCCCGTGAGCGAGGGGCGGGAGGAGGGCATGTCCGATACCCCGGCCGGCCAGCCACGCCCGCAGCTTTCCGAAGAGGCTCACGGCCCTCGCCTGTTCCGCATCCGCATTCTCCCGGGTTCGGCCCGCCACCCCCTGCTATAATACCTTTTCGTGGACACACGACGCCTCCGGCACGCCGCCCGCCTGGCCCGGATCTTCTGGGCCTACCGCCGCGGCAAGACCAGGGTCGCGCCCCTCCCGGTCCGCCTCTGGATCGAGTCCACCAGCCACTGCAACCTCCGCTGCCCCTACTGCCCCAACAAGGATATCGCCAGGGCCGACCACGGCTTCATGGACCTGGACCTCTACCGGACGATCATCGATCAGGTCGCCGACCATGTCTACGACGTGAACCTGTTCCACCGCGGCGAGCCCCTGATCCACCCCCGCCTCCCCGAGATGGTCGCCTACGCCAGGGCCAAGGGGCTCTACACCCGGATCCACACCAACGTGACCCTCCTCAACGAGAAGAAGTCGCGCGCCCTCATCGAGGCGGGGCTGGACTTCCTCTCCTGCTCCTTCGACGGCTACACCGCGGAGATGTACGAGGCGAACCGCGTCGGGGCGAAGTTCGACTGGGCCCTGGATCACCTGAAGGCCTTCCTCCGGCTCAAGCGCGATCTCGGGGCGAGGCGCCCGTTCACGGTCGTCCAGGTCATGGAGATCGGCGCGCCCAGGGACAAGGCCGAGCGGCGCCGGCTCCGCGACGCCTTCCTCGACCGGTTCCGCGGGCTGCCGCTCGACCGGGTCATCCTCCGCGACCCCCACAACTGGGCCGGGGACGTGGACACCTTCCCCGAGCTGTCGCGCGACGCCCTCCTCGCCGACGGCCGCCGCTTCACCCCGTGCACCTTCCTCTGGTACTCCTCCACGATCTACTGGGACGGGACCGTGACCGCCTGCCCCCAGGACTTCTTCTCGAAGCTCGGGATGGGGGACCTCAAGGCCAAGCCGCTCCGGGAGATCTGGAACGACAGCCGCCTGGTCGAGCTGAGGACGCGGATGGCGGCGGGGGACATCCCCAAAGAGCTTCCCTGCTACACCTGCGACCGGATCTGGCGGCGGACGGTCCTGGGTGTCCCCACCGACTACCTCCGGGCCTTCCTCTCCGATCAGCTGATGTCCTACGGCTGGCTCCGCCGGCTCGTCCGCGTCTGAGGGGCGCCCGTGCGGGTCCTCATGGTCGCTCCCACCCCCTTCTTCGCGGACCGGGGGTGCCACGTGCGGATCTACGAGGAGGTCCGGGCGCTCCAGCGCCTCGGGGTCCAGGTCACGGTGGCGACCTACCCCTCCGGGCGCGACCCCGAAGGCT
>Ga0137796_10000896_pt1 | contig 17847 bp, 19 predicted proteins | sample OV2TP3_FD_97704 | JGI IMG/M metagenome (GOLD analysis project Ga0137796, IMG submission 97704) | reverse complement strand
CCGGGCTTATCCGGCCCCACCAACTCCAATTCGATCGACTCTTCTTCAATGTTCTTTAAAACATCAATGAAAAATTGCGGATTAAACCCGGCCATCAATTCTGTCCCCCCATACTCAACCACCACCTCCTCGCGCGACTCCCCCACATCCGGCGTGGATTTCGAGACAACGAGTTTGTTGGAGAAAAGCTCAAACTTGATGGCTTGAAAATCCGGCGTGGCCAGGAGATTGGCCCGGCGGATAGCCGCCAACAAATCCTGGGTTTTCACTTTGATTTTGGGGGTTGCCTCTTTGGGAATGACCTGCTGGTAATTCGGGAATTCCCCTTCGATAATCCGCGTGGCAATCAGCACCCCGTCAATATCAAACAACACTTGATTGGTCCCGGTAAAAAAAGATACAGATCCGGTGTCTTTGAGGTTTCGGTTGATTTCAACAATCGCCTTGATCGGGATAATCACCCCCACCCCCTCGAGCGGTTGCTTGACCATATCCTTCTTAAGGGGTGCCGCCATTTTCTTTTCAATTTTAGCCAGCCGGCGGCCGTCGGTGGCCACCATATGGATGGTGTCTTCCATAATCTCGATCAACACCCCGTTTAATACATAACGGGACTCCTCGTGAGACACGGCAAAAGAGGTTAACCGCAGCATTTCCTTTAAAACACCTTGCTCCATCTTAATCCCTTCTTTATCCTTAAACTCAGGGAATTTAGGAAATTCTTCTTTAGGTAATCCGATTAATTTAAACCGGCAATTCTCCCCCTCAATATCGATCTGATTGTTTTTCTTCGTGGTGATCACAATATCACCCGGAGGCAGCTCCCGCACGATATCGCCAAATCTTTTCATGGGGATTGTAATCCCCCCTTCCTCATAGACATTCACAGGAGTTTCACAGGATATCCCAATATCCAAATCCGTGGTATTGAGCTTCACGCAATCGGCTTTGGTTTCCATTAGCATGTTCGATAGAATGGGCAGCGTCGCTTTGGAGGAAACGATATTCTGGACGGTTTGAATTCCGGTTAAGAGATTTTCCTGAGAGACCTTGATTTTCATGTTTTTACTCCTTCTATTATTCTATTTAAAATCTTTTATAGTATAAGCCGTAATAGGCCCTGTTTAAGTTTTGGATAAAGCTTAAAAACCTTTTGAAATAATGCCTTATAAAAAAACAGATTGTTGATATCCTGTTATTGGGGCTTGGTTATTGTTGAATAGTTGTGGTTAATCTTTCCAATGTGTTTTTTAGGTCCGGGTTTCGCTCCATATCCCGCTCAATCTTTCGATAAGAGTGCAAGACGGTCGTGTGATCCTTTCCTCCAAAGGCCTGACCAATCTCCGGTAGAGAGAGGTTCGTCAATATCCTCGAGAGATACATGGCCATTTGTCTAGGGAGGACAATATTTTTATTGCGCCGCCCCATCTTGATGTCCGCAACCGATAGATTAAAAAATTCGGCCACTTTTTTTTGGATGAGATCGACCCCGATCGCGCGCCCCGTCTTTTGCACCATATCCTTAAGGACCATTTTCGCCATCGGAAGAGAAACCGATTTTTCTTCCAATAAAGAGTAGGCCGCCACCCGGATCAAGGCCCCCTCCAATTCCCGGATGTTGGTTTTGATCTCCTGGGCAATGAAATGAATCACGTCATCCGGAACCGGGATGGGCTCATTTTCCATCTTTTTTTTTAAGATAGCAACCCTTGTTTCGAAATCCGGGGGCTGGATGTCGGTGATGAGCCCCCAGGCAAACCGCGAGCGCAGGCGTTCTTCGAGGTTGGCGATGTCTTTCGGCGGGCGATCAGAGGAGATGATGATTTGTTTGCGGCTGTCGTGAAGCGTGTTGAAGGTATGAAAAAATTCCTCTTGAGTGGACTCTTTGCCGGCGATAAAGTGGATATCATCAATGAGCAGCACGTCGATATGCCTGTATTTTTGACGGAACTGGGATGTGGAACGGTTGCGGATGGCGTCAATCAATTCATTTGTGAACGACTCCGAGGAAATATAACAGTATTTTAATTTAGGATGAGCGGCTTGAATTTTATGCGTGACGGCCTGCAGAAGATGCGTCTTGCCTAAGCCCACCCGCCCATAAATAAAAAGGGGATTGTAGGCTTTGGCCGGCGATTCCGCAACCGCCAAAGAGGCGGCGTATGCGAAGCGATTCGAAGACCCAATCACAAAATGATCAAAGGTGAAGCGCGGGTTGAGATTGGGCCGCTTGCCGTCGACTTCTTGGAATTCTTTTTCTAGGGCCGAGAACTTCTCTTTGGTCTGTTTTTTTAAAAGATGCGGATTAACCGCGAATTCTATGTTGACCGCTGCGGAGGGCCCTTCCTTTTTTAAAGAGCCTTCGATCAGCTTAAGATAATTATCCACAATCCAATTTTTAAAAAACCCGTCGGGAGTTTCAATGACCAATGTCTCTGGGTTTTTTTCTTTGGCCTGCACGCACGAGAACCATCTTTCGTACGCCGGAGGACCAATCTGATCCTTGATGGAGGATTGGGCCTTTTCCCAAACGGAGAGCAAGCTCATGGGTTTCAAATCCACAAAGGGTTATAAAAGATGTGAATTGCTTAAGCCAGCATAACTAGCTTATTTTAATATGGTTATAGAAAAATTTTTGAACAACACACAGGTTTTCCACAGTTTCAAGGACTTCCCAAAGTCGCGATCCAGTTGATCTGAAGAGAAAAAAGAAAGATGCATTCCCGTGCCCTAAAAGATCCTCCGCGATTGATGTGGCGAGGACAATCCGGATAAAAAGTGTCACTATTATAACAAAGAAAATTTTCTTTTCAACTTTTTTCATTAATGAGCCCCCGCTGTTTTGCTTACGCAAAACAGCGGGGGTCAATCCCCTGCTGCCTTGGCGCCTGAAAACCATCTCGTTCCCGACGGGAAATGAAGATAACCGCGGCGCGCGGTTTTAATAGAGAAGTCCCCCGTCCCTACCCGTGCCAATACGAACTTGACTAACCAAGCGCGTGTGTTATAATCTAGCCCATATGAAAAAACATTTAAAAACGCCCACAAATCTCAAAGGAAAAAGACGGCACGGATTTCGTCATCGCATGAAAACTCTCAATGGCCGAGCCGTCATTCGCCGGCGGCGCGCTAAGGGGCGACAACGACTTGCCATATAAGATTTCAGCCGTCCCTTATTTCATCATCATGGTTAAAGCATTCTCCTTGTTGGTGCGCATGTATCAAGGCATCGCTCGAATTTTCCCTCAAGCCTGCCGATTTCACCCTTCGTGTTCGCAGTACGCGATCGACGCGGTCCAAAAATACGGAATCCGAAAAGGGACGAGAAAGGCTTTGGTCCGCATCTTAAAATGTTCTCCGTTTTCAAGCGGGGGATACGACCCTTTAATGTAAGATAAATAATTTCAATGTGTTATGGAACAGCGCACCTTACTAGCTATTATTTTATCTTTGTTTGTGCTTTTGGCCTATAATGCCCTGGTTGTAAAAGTTCAGCACAAACCAGAACGGTCACAACAACGGTCACAACTAATTCAAAATAAAGAGCTAATAAATAAATCTCTTGTATCCTCTGAGACAAGGCTTGTCCCCGCCCATGCTTCTCTCTCCTCAGCCAACACGCTTCTCCCTAAGGCCGAAAATGAAAAAATTGATATTTTGGAGACCGCGGCCCTTCGGCTGGAATTTTCTAATATCGGCGGAAGAGTCAAAAAAATATTCTTAAAAAATTTTTATTATTCTCCACCCTTGACTGATATGCTCGCTTTGGAAGGATTTGAACAGGTGCCATTTGAAGTCGCTAAGGCTTCTCAAAATACCATTCTCTATACTTATGAAACTGATCATTATAATATCGAGAAGGTCTATCAAGCCGTTGATGACCACCTCTTTTCCTGTCAGATAAAAATTCTCTCAAGAGATAATACAGGAATGTCCAATCTGGAAATTCCCAATATAGTTATGTACAAAATTGATACCACAAGATTGGACAATAATAAAAACTACCTTTTAGAGCGATCCTTTCTGGAGTATTCCATAGCAACCCCGGCAGGGATCATTAGAAAGAATAATGCCTATAAATTCACCAATCAAGAAAAGCAACAAAAAGATGGGGCTGTCCAATGGGTGGGGTTTCGTGACCGCTACTTTTGCACCATTGTTAGGCCGGAATATGAGATGACCGGCTATACGATTAATCCCTTAGGGGAAAGCCATCTGGAGATAAAGTTAGCCACAAAAGCCTCTTCTTTTAAAAAAGGGGAACCACTAACGTTCAATTCTGTTCTTTTGGTAGCCCCACAAGATTTAAACTTACTGGCGAGCTATAAGTCAAATTTTCAAGAGATTATGAATTTCAATACCGGGGGATTTGTTGATGTCTTGTCCTTTGGGATGACGGATATTCTAGCCAAAGGAATCCTGCGGCTTATGAACGGGGTGCATAAAATACTCCGCAATTGGGGCGTATCTATAATAGTTCTAGGGGGTTTGATTTATCTTGTAACTTACCCTTTAACTTTAAAAAGCATGTCTTCGATGAAAAAGATGCAATTGCTCCAACCCGAAATAGCCAAGATTCGAGAGGCGAATAAGAATAATCCCGAGAAGCTTAATCGGGAAATCATGGAATTTTACAAGAAGAATAAATTTAATCCGTTTGCCGGTTGCCTGCCCATGTTTCTGCAAATGCCTGTATTTATTGCCCTTTATCAGGTTTTATCCCGTTCCTTCACTTTAAAAGGGTCAGATTTTTTATGGATCAAAGATTTATCTGAGCCCGACAGGCTAGTTATATTGCCATATTCTCTCCCCATTTTTGGCAATGAGATAAATATTTTACCCCCTTTACTCATGGTTGTTATGTTTGTGCAGCAGAAAATTTCGTCTAAAAATTTGATTGCGGCTGATCCCATGCAAGCGAGTCAACAGAAAATCATGGCCACGGTTTTTCCTGTGATGATGGGGGTTCTTTTTTATAGAATAGCCAGCGGCCTGGCGCTTTATTTTTTCACTTTCTATTGCTTGTCCACGTTTTCACAATGGAAAATGTCCAAACTGATACAAAAATAATATTAAGCGGTAGTGTCCAATCGTAAGAGACTTTTTCAGTGGACACTAAGGGAAGAATATGAATAAAAATGAGAACGCTATTGAAGTCGAAGGCCATACGGTAGAAGATGCGATCAAAAAGGCCATGGAGATTCTTAATGTTTCCCGTGAATCTATTAATGTGAAGATCGTTTGTGAGGAAAAGCGCGGATTGTTCGGAATGGAGGGGGAGAAGCCGGCGAAGATCAAGGTTTCTTTAAAGGAAAAAAGAAAAGATTAAGCGGCAACCTCCAGTTTCACGTGAAACTGGAGGTTGCCGGGGAGCGTGGGATGGGGAAAATTATTGCTATTTGTAATCAGAAGGGTGGTACTGGAAAGACCACCACGGCTGTGAATTTGGCCTCCTTGCTGGCTTTGCATGGGAAGAAAATTCTGCTTGTTGATGCCGACCCTCAAGGCAACGCGACCAGCGGATTAGGGGTTAATAAGAATGTTATTAAAAAGTCCGTTTATGATGTTTTTTTAGGAAGAATTCCCATTAAAGAGATCTTGCAAAAGAGTGCGATTGTCGGCCTAGATATTCTCCCATCCAACATTAACTTAACTGGCGCAGAAATAGAATTGGTGGGTGCTATCTCTAGAGAGACCCGTCTTAAAAGAGCGCTCGCTTCCGTCAAGGAAGAATATGATTTTATTTTTATTGACTCGCCGCCGTCATTGGGTTTATTAACTCTCAATGCTTTTGTTGCAAGCGACTCTATATTGATTCCTATTCAATGTGAATTCTACGCCCTCGAGGGGGTTTCTCAATTGTTGAATACTATACGGCTTATTAAGGAAGGGTTGAATTCTGATTTGACCGTCGAAGGGGTTTTGTTGACCATGGCGGATTTTAGAACCAATTTAACCAATGAAGTGATTTCTGAAATTAAAAATTATTTTAAAGAAAAAGTATATAAAACCATAATTCCAAGAAACATCAAGCTGAGCGAGGCCCCCAGTTTTGGTAAGCCGGTCGCGTTATATGACAAAACCTCCATTGGCGCTAAAAAATACGAAGAATTTGCGATGGAGTTTCTCGGCAGAAAGCTGAAAGACAATAACATATTGGTATATAATAAGTTATGTGATTTACCGCCAACGCCAACAGAAAAAGGTGAGGCCGTCATGAACCGTACGGTTGATGACGAGCCTCGTCATTCTATATAAATAATAAATAAAATATAACAAAGAAATAATAAAAAGGACGGGAGGAAAAATGGAAAACCGTGCCCTAGGCAAAGGCTTATCCGCGCTGATCCCGGGAAAAAGCGCGGCTCTCCCCAATGAATTGGTCGCCTATGTTAAAGTAACAGACATCCATGAGAATTCCCTGCAGCCACGAATCAGTTATGATGAAGAGAAGCTTTCTGAGCTCATGGCCTCGATCAAGGAAAGAGGCGTGCTCCAGCCAATTTTGGTTCGCCCAAAGGGCGATGGGTATGAGCTGATTGCGGGGGAGCGCCGGCTCCGGGCCGCGCGCGCCTTAAATTTCGATGAGGTCCCGGCCGTGGTTAAGGTGGTGAGCAATGAAGAGGCGCTTGTTTTGGCTTTAATCGAGAACATTCAAAGGGAAGAATTGAATCCCATCGAAGAGGCGCAGGCCTTTCAGCGATTGCTGAGTGAATTCCATTTCACCCAGGACAGCGTGGCTCAGTCCGTTGGGAAAGATCGCTCCACGGTCGGCAATCTCATCCGCCTTTTGAAACTGCCGCAAGAGATTCAAAAAAGCGTCTTTGATGGAAAGCTCTCAGCGGGGCACGCCCGGGCCCTTCTCAGTGTGGACAATCCCCAGGACCAAAAAAGGCTTTTTGAAAAAACACTGACGCGGCAATTGTCGGTCCGGGAGCTGGAGAATTTGATCAAGTATGGGATCAAGGGGGGCCTTCGGCTGAAGAGGTCCAGAACCGCTGCCAGGGACAGCCATCTGGTGGATTTAGAAGAGGTTCTGCAGAGGGTACTGGGGACCAAGGTGCGCATCCTGGCCCAAAAAAAGCGCGGGAAAATCCTTATTGAGTATTACTCGTTGGAAGATTTGCAAAGGATCAGCGACCTCATCAAAAAATGAAGGACATCAAATCATTAACGCAAAGGATGGGAGCATGATTAAAGGAATGACAGGATTTGGCTCGGTGTCTTTAGCCAAAGGAACCCTCAAGGGGACCCTGGAGGTCAAAAGCGTCAATCATCGTTATTTGGACATCAGCTATTATTTGCCCGCCGGATTTGCCGCCGCTGAAAACAAAATCCGGGAAATTGTCCAAGGCTATGTGGAGCGGGGGCGCCTGACGATTTCTCTTAAGGTAACCAGCAAGCCGCCGGTCATTTTTGAATTTAATAAGGAGGCGGTTAAGGCGTATTTAAAATATGCTCAAGTTCTTAAAAAAGAATTTGGGCTGGATGACGGTCTGCGGTTGTCCGACTTGATTAAGCTCCCCGGCGTCCTGGACGCACGAGAAGGGGTCTTTAACGCCGAGGCCTTGGGGCCTGTCCTTGAGACCAGCGTACGAAAGGCCCTGGCGCAGCTCAATGCCATGCGGGACCGCGAGGGAAGAAGCCTCGCCCGGGATCTTTTAAAACGGCTGGGGGAGATGGCCGCGCAGATTAAAAAGATCGAAAGCCGAAGCATCGGGATTTTGCATGAAAAGAAAAAGCGCTTAACCGGCGAAGAGTTTTCATCGTTTCAGAAAAATAGCGATGTCAGCGAAGAGGCCACCCGCCTGGCCCACTATATCGACGAGTTTAAGCGGCTCCTCAAGACGGATCAGGCCGTTGGGAAAAAGATGGATTTCATCGCTCAAGAGATGCAGCGCGAGACGAATACCATCGGGTCCAAGCTGCAAGACAAGCAGGTCGTCGATTGCGTGATTGCCTTAAAAAGCAAAATCGAAAAGATCCGGGAGCAGTCGCAAAATATCGAATAATCCATGCGGGCACACCCCTTCAAGCCTCAGGGCAAAATTATTATTATTTCTGGCCCGTCGGGCTCTGGAAAGACCACGTTGTACAAGAAGCTGTTGGGGGGCGGGGGGCTTAAGAAGAAGTTGGTCAAATCGGTTTCGGTTACCACCCGGCCCCGGCGCCCCGGAGAACGAAGCGGCCGTGATTATTCGTTCGTAACGAGAGAAGAGTTCCGTCGTAAAATAAAAGCCGATTATTTTTTAGAGTGGCAAAAAGTCTTTGACAACTATTATGGAACGCCGCGAAAGCCCGTCGAGCGCTTGCTTAAAGAAGGACGAAATGTCTTATTGTGCATCGACGTGAAGGGCGCCGCTTGCGTGAGCCGCCGGTACCCTCAGGCCATAAAAATATTCATTACCGCGCCTTCTGCTGCGGTCTTAAAAAGACGCCTCGAGGCCAGAGGATCAGAAATCCAAAAAGACATGCAATTGCGCTTAGAGAGAGCCCGCAGAGAATGGGCCCAGGCAAAGGCTTATGACCACACGATCGTCAACGATCGCTTAAGCGATGCCTTCAAGAAGCTCGAATCTGTCATCAAAAAAATCCAGTGAGGGAACCTATGTTGAGATACCAACCGTTGGAGAAGTTGTTGCCTCAGGCTAATTACAGTGTCTATAAGCTCGTTCGAATGGCTGCCCGGCGAGCCATGGAATTGGTGGACGGAAATCCCAAGCTGATTGCGGCCTCCCCCTCTGTTAAGATCGCCACCATTGCCCTCGAGGAGATTGCCTCCGGCAGGGTGGTCTTAAGGGAAGTGGCTGAACAGTTTGAGCCCGCCCACAAAAAATCACCCAGGCCACAGAAAAAGGAGACCCTTGAAAAAGAAGAAGCCCTCGCCGAGGAACAGCGTGTCTAAAGCGAAGACGATTCTGCTGGGCGTCACCGGCTCTATCGCCGCCTATAAGGCTGCGGATCTCATCCGCCGCCTTAAGGAGCGCTCTTACGAAGTGATGGTCGTGATGACCCAAGAGGCCGAGAAATTTATTACGCCGTTGACCTTGGCCAGCCTCTGTGAAAAAAAGGTCTACCGCGATCTTTTCGAGGGTGATCACCCCCAAGATATGCCGCACATCGCTTTGGCGCAGCAAGCGGATGTCTTTCTTATTGCTCCAGCGACCGCGCACGTGATCGGCAAGATCGCCGGCGGCCTGGCGGATGACCTTCTCAGTTGTATTGCCTTAGCGACGAGGGCCCCCATCATCATGGCCCCGGCGATGAATGACGGCATGTACCAAAACAGAATCGTCCAGCAGAATATCCGCAAGCTGAAAGCTCTCGGGATCAAATTTGTGGAACCCACCCAAGGCTCTTTGGCGTGCGGGACCTTCGGCGAGGGGCATCTGGCGGAGCTGGAAGATATTCTTAAAGCCGTTGACGAGGCGGTTTAGAGTCAAGGATGAATCTAGTCCCTCGGCAACTAATTCCTGTTTATCATTTTTTACTCTATTGCCTCGGGACTGTGCCGAGCCAAATTCAATATTATTTAGTTGGCGAGGCACTAGCGGCGACGTAGCCAAGTGGTAAGGCAGCGGTCTGTACCTCGACTCGCTGACGCTCGCTCGGTATTCCTCGAAAAGTAGATTTGGCGTGGTAGCCAAGTGGCAAGGCAGCGGTCTGCAAAACCGCTATTCACCGGTTCGAATCCGGTCCACGCCTCGTTTGTAGGGAGCAAATAGCGTATGGCCTATGGCGGATGGCGTCTAGGAATTATCTCGGCATAGGCCATTAGCTATAAGCTATACGCTATTCGCTATAGGCCATACGCCATAAGCCAAACACGCCGGGATGTTGGAATGGTAGACAATACGGACTTAAAATCCGTTGGGGCTTAGCCCCGTGAGGGTTCGATTCCCTCTCCCGGCATAATAAGAATTTTCTTTAAGTTCAATACGGGGCGGTTAGCTCAGTTGGTTAGAGTGTCTCCTTGACATGGAGAAGGTCACAAGTTCGAGTCTTGTACCGCCCACCAAATTTTTGTTTGACAAAATTTGGTGAGGCTCGCCCCATGAGAAGTTTTTCATGTTATACTTTTATCAGTCGACGCCTTGATTAAGACAAAGATATTATTTTCAGGAGGGATGAATATGAAATTTAATGTTATTCTTGAACGGGCTGCAGAGGGGGGGTACAACGTCCGTGTTCCAGCCTTAGATGGTTGCTTTACTCAAGGAGACACGGTGGAGGAATCGTTAAGTAATGCCAAAGAAGCCATTATTTGTTACCTTGAAGGCTTGGCCAAGGTCAATGAGATTAAGACCCGCCCCGGCATGATCGCCCGAGAAGTCAACGTTGTGTTATGAGCAATACTTTTTCTGGAAAAGAAGTTGTTAAGGCGCTTCATCGCATGGGTTTTGTCATTGATCATCAGCGTGGCAGCCACATTTTCCTACACAACCTCGAACGAAATATCTCCGTGATCGTTCCCAATCATAAAGAATTACGCAAAGGGACCCTGCATAGCATCCTCAAGAAGACAGGGATCTCTTTTCAAGAATTAAAAGATCTCGCTTAATGGAATACAAAACTCCCCTCGACAAGCTCCGCCACAGCTGCTCGCACGTGATGGCCCAGGCGGTCAAGGAGCTCTGGCCGGATACCAAGGTCACGATCGGCCCAGCCATCGAAAACGGCTTCTATTACGATTTTGATAAAAGCGAGCCCTTCACCGACGAGGATTTGGCCAGGATCGAAGAGGCCATGCGCCGCATCATCCAAAGAAACCAGCCTTTTACCCAGAGCTTTATGTCTAAAAAAGAGGCCAGCGAGCTTTTCGCCAGGCTCAAAGAAGACTACAAGGTGGAGTTGATCAAGGGCATTCCCGATGAGAACGTCTCCATCTACAAAACCGGGGAAGAGTTTTTGGATTTGTGCAAGGGCCCGCATGTGAAAAGCGCCGGCGAGATCAAGGCCTTCAAGCTCTTGTCGGTTGCGGGCGCGTATTGGCGGGGCGATGAGCGCAATCCGATGCTGCAGAGAATCTACGGGACGTGCTTTTTCTCACAGAAAGAATTGGACGAGCATCTCCAATTGTTAGAAGAAGCCAAAAAGCGGGACCACCGAAAGCTCGGGATCCAGCTCGATCTTTTTAATATTTATCAAGACACCGCCGGGCCGGGGCTCATCTTTTATCATCCCCCCGGCGCGATGCTGCGCAAGATCATCGAAGATTATGTTCGGGCCGAGCATCTGCGGCGGGGATATGATTTGGTCGTGACCCCCGGTATCCTGAAGGGCAGGCTGTGGGAACGCTCCGGCCACGCCGAGCACTATCGAGACCTCATGTATTATTTCAAAGTCGATAACGACGAATACGCGGTCAAGCCCATGAACTGCCCGGGGCACATGCTGATTTATCAGTCGCGGGTGCGTTCGTACCGCGATCTGCCGATCCGCTTCTTTGAGCTGGGCACCGTTTACCGTCAAGAAAAGGCCGGGGTTCTGCACGGCCTCTTGCGGGTCCGGGGGTTCACCCAAGATGATGCGCACATCTTTTGCCGGCCGGACCAGATCCAGCAGGAAGTGATGGGTGTGATTGATTTTGCATTTGATGTGATGAAGGATTTTGGATTTGAGACCATGAGCATAGAGCTCAGCACCCAGCCGGCCAAATTCATCGGCCGTCAGGAATCGTGGGATATGGCGACGAAGGACTTGGAAGAATCTTTGAAAAATAAAAAATTGGATTATCAAATCAACGCCGGGGAAGGCGCCTTTTACGGGCCTAAGATCGACATCAAGCTCAAAGATGCCTTGGGTCGCCTGTGGCAGTGCGCGACGATCCAGTGCGATTTTTCTTTGCCGGAGCGCTTCGGCCTCGCCTTTATTAATGAGGAAGGCCAAAAACGCCAGCCGATTATGCTCCACCGGGCGATTTTGGGCAGCCTCGAGCGTTTCCTGGGGACGCTCATTGAACATTACGGCGGGGCCTTTCCCGTGTGGCTTGCGCCCACACAAATTTTGATTATTCCCATAAAACCCGACCACGTTTCTTTTGCAGCTCAATTAAAAGAAGATTTACAAAATAGAAACTTGCGCGTTATACTGGATGATAGAAATGAGACCCTCAACAAGCGCATCCGCGAGGGGACCTTGAAAAAGATCCCGTATCTTTTGATCATCGGAGAAAAAGAGATCAAGGAGAATAAAGTGGCTGTCCGAAAAAGAGGCACGGGAGATTTGGGCGTTATGACGAAGGAGGCGTTTCTGAGGCAGGTTGAGGAAGAGATTAATACAAAGAAATAGATAATGAGAGGGGTTAGGGTGTTAGGGATCCCTAACACCCTGACACCCTAGACGAGAAAGGAGGGAGGGTCCTATTCAGAAGAATATCCGAATCAATTCCAGGATCAGAGCCCCGGAGGTGCGGGTGATCGGCCCGAATGCGGAACAGGTCGGGGTGGTCCTATTGCGGCGGGCGCTGGATCTGGCTGCGGAACACAATTTGGATTTGGTGGAAGTGGCTCCGACGGCGAAGCCGCCGGTCTGTCGGATCATGGATTTCAGCAAATACAAATATGATCAGGAGAAAAAGGAACGGCGCGTCAAAAAAAATCAAAGGATTTCTCATCTCAAGCAAATCCGCGTCAAACCCCACATTGATGAGCACGATTATCAGGTCAAGCTCCGTCAAGCCTTGGGGTTTCTGGCCAAGAGAGATAAAGTCAAGCTGAATTTGTTCTTTCGCGGACGAGAGATGTCCTTTAAAGAACAAAGCCGCCGGGTTTTGGAGAGATTTGTTAGCGATCTGGGTGAGCGCGGGCAGGTGGAAAGACCCCCCCTCATGGAAGGCCGGGTGATGTCGGTGGTGATGGCTCCGAAGGCCGATCAACCCCGCGTCCCGGCAGAGAAAGGAAAGGAAAATGCCGAAGCTCAAAACGAATCGAGCGGCCGCCAAGCGGTTTAAATTCACCAAAAAAGGAAGGCTCAAAAAAGGAAGGGCGGGCTTAAGGCACCTTTTGGGCAAGAAGTCCCGGAAAAGAAAACGAAAGCTGCGCCGGCCCGGCTATCTTGCACTCGTCGATGAGAAGCGCATAAGGAGGTTATTGCCGTATGGCTAGAATCAAGCACGCGGTTGCAACCCGCAGGAGAAAAAGGCGTCTTTTAAAAAGGGCTAAAGGCCAGTTCGGACAAAGAAGCCGACGCTATCAGCAGGCCCGGCGGTCCTTGATGAAAAGCATGACGTACAGCTACCGGGATCGCCGGAGGAAAAAACGCGAAATCAAAAATCTCTGGGTGATCCGCCTCAATGCGGCCTGCCGGGAATCGGGGATTCCCTACAGCCGGTTTATGAGGGGGTTGTCTTTGGGCCGGGTTGAGATCGATCGGAAGATGCTGGCGGATTTGGCGGTGAATTCTCCCGAGGCCTTTGACCGTTTGGTTCAATTGGCCAAGGGAAATATTGCCCAGGGGCCGCAATAAAACGAGGAGATTTTCTATGTATGTCGTGATCGTCGGGTGCGGACGCGTGGGGGCAGAGCTGGCCCGATTGCTTTCCCAGGAAGGCAAAGACGTGGTGGTGATTGATCAAAACGAGGGCGCCTTTGCCCGGCTCGGCGAGGCCTTTAACGGCGTGACGATGAAAGGCTCAGGCGTTTCCACCAAGACCCTCCAGGCCGTGGGCATTGAACGAACCGATGTCTTCTGCGCCTTGACCAATTCCGACAACATCAACATTATGGCCTCGCAGGTGGCTAAAGGCATTTTCAAAGTGCCGCGGGTGATCGCCCGGGTTTATGATCCCCTCAAGGCGACGATTTATCGGTCCTTGGGATTGGATGTCTTAAGCGAGACGATACTCTTTGCCTCTTTGATTCGAGATAAGATCGCGGACAAGATGCTCTCCAGCTACCTCACGGAATCCGGTCATTTGGGCGTTTTGGAAATTCCCGTCAACGCCCAGCTAGCCGGGAAGTCCGTCAGCGAGATCAATATCCCAGGGGAGTTTATCACCACCGTCCTGCGGCAGGGGGACGGCCCGCCGGTTCTTCCGGAAGCGACGACCCTTTTAAAAAAGGGGGATATTTTGATTGGCGTTTTGAAGATGCCGAGCTTAAATAAGGTTAAGAAGATTTTTAATTTGTAAAAGGATCTCCATGTACATCGTTATCGTCGGCGCAGGGAAGGTCGGATTCTTTTTAGCCAAAAGGCTGCGGGAGGCCCAGCACACCGTGGTGATGATCGAGAAAGATCGAGCCCTCGTTGAGGAAATGGTCCGGCAACAGGATGTCATCGCCATCTGCGGAGATGGCTGTGAGCCCGCGATTTTAGAGCAGGCCGGCATCGAGCGCGCGGATGTCGTGGCCGCGGTCACGGGAAGCGATGCGGACAATTTTATCGTCTGTCAGATCGCCAAGGACCGCTTCAAGGTCTCGCGGACGATCGCCCGAGTCAACGATCCCGAGAACGAGCGGGCCTTCAACGAGCTGGGGATCGATGTCTCCGTCGGCGTTACCGTTATTCTAGGAAAGATTATTGAGGAAGAGGCCTCCTTCTTAGATTTTGTGGATCTCTTTAGCTTTAAGCGGGGCAAGCTCGCTCTTATCCGCGTGGATCTTCCCGAGACCTCGCCGATCATCAACAAAAGACTGCAGGAATTACAACTTCCCCCCAATTCTGTTTTGGTCTCCGTCATGCGCGGGGATGAGATCATTGTCCCTAAAGGAGACACGGTTCTGAAGCCCTTGGACGATGTGATTGCCCTGACCCTGATCGAGCACAAACAGCAGCTCTTGAATTATCTCATCGGGAACATATAAAGAATGTACCGCCTTAAAAACATCAGCCTGGGAATATTGACGGAGATCCTTTATGCCTTCGCGATCATCGCCACGGGTTTTCTTTTGGGAAGCGTCGTCGCGTTGTTTTGATTAAAATCAAGCATGCCCCAATTAAAACCTCCATCATCGACGTTAAAATACATTTGAGACATGAATTTCGTGTCAATGACAGTAATTTGGACAGCAATGTAGAATAAGGTTTTATCATGATCTTACGACCGCAGCTCAAAGATCTTCAAATCGTCGGGTTTTATTTGGGCAAGATGGTTTTAGGGATGGCTGTCTTTATGGTTATCCCCATCGGGATCTCTTTGCTGGCCCGCGAGATCAATCCCTTCTATGATTTTTTGATCAGCTTTTTATTTTGTCTTTGTGCGGGGATGCTCCTTTATATGACGTGCTATACCAAGAAGGAGCCGCAGTGGTCCCACGGGATGATTGTGATTTCTCTGGCCTGGTTTCTAGCGGCCCTGATCGGGGCTATCCCCCTTTTTTTAAGCGGCCACTGGGGCTCATTCTTGGATGCGGCCTTTGATGCCATGTCGGGCTTAAGCACGACGGGCTTGATCTTGGTTCAGGATCAAGCGCACCTCTCGTACGGCCATCAGATTTGGCGGCATTTGCTGGCGTTTATCGGTGGCCAGGGGATTGTGGTCGTGGTCCTGACCTTTTTTATCCGCGGGGGCTCGGGGGCCTTTCGCCTCTATGTGGGGGAGGCCAGAGACGAGAGGCTTTTGCCCAATGTCCGCCGGACAGCCCAGTTTATCTGGGCGGCGAGCTTCCTTTATTTGATTTTGGGGACCCTGGCTTTGGGGCTGGTGGCCTTTTCGGAAGGGATCCCCTTTTGGAAGGCGATGTTTCATGGGGCCTGCATTTTTATGGCGGCCTTTGATACCGCCGGGTTTGCCCCCCAGAGCCAAAACATCATGTACTATCACAGCCTGGGCTTTGAGATTGTAACCATGGTCATTATGATCCTGGGGGCACTGAATTTTAGGCTGCATTACGCGGTATGGTCCGGCGACCGTCGGGAGATCTGGCGCAATATTGAAACCAGAACCTTTTTTGTTGTGATTATGCTGCTTTTTGGGTTGGTGGTCATAGGCTTGAATCAGGCCGGGCTTTATCCCTCTCCCTTGGCTGTATTCCGTAAGGGGTTTTATCCCCTTCTTTCCGCCGAGACAGGGACCGGCTTTCAGACGGTCTATTCCAGCCAGTTTACCGGTGAGTGGAACAATCTGTCTTTGGTCGGATTGATCTTGGCCATGTCTTTGGGCGGCTGCATCTGTTCTACGGCCGGCGCCATCAAGATGCTGCGGATCGGTGTTATCGCCAAGACCTTTATGGCGGATATTAAGCGCTACATTGCTCCGGAGTCGGCTGTTTTCGTCGAGAGACTCCACCACATCAAAGAAATGATTTTGACCGAAACGCAGATGCGCTCCGCGTGCCTCATGACCATCGCGTATGTTGTGGTGTATCTTCTGGGCGCGGTCGTGGGGACCTTGTGCGGATATCCTTTTATCCAGGCGCTCTTTGAATCTACCTCAGCGGCGGGGAATGTGGGCTTGTCCTGCGGGATCACCCAGCCGACGATGCCCGCCGTTCTTAAGATTACCTATATTATTCTTATGTGGGCAGGACGGTTGGAATTTATGTCCATTTTTGTTTTGGCAGGATCGGTGATGGCCTTGATCAAAGGGAAATAAATGACGGCAAAGATTGCGGCCCTATTAATTGCGGGAGGTGTTTCCTTTTTCCCTCTGGTTTGGGCTGAGGAACCGCGAGAATCAACCCGCTCGCCCGCCCCCGGAGAGATGGAAGAGCCCGCAAGGCTGACCAGCGAGGAGCTTTTGCGGGACACCCCAAAGTGGGATGGCAAAGATATTGTTTTTCGGGGTGAGGCCATTGGCGATATTATGCGCCGGGGGGAATTTGTTTGGCTCAATCTCCAGGATGATTTCGGAACCATCGGCGTCTGGGCCCCCCGAGACATGGCGCGGGGCATCCAATATACGGGTGATTACCGGCATAAGGGCGATACCATCGAGATCGAGGGAAAATTTTTTAGGGCTGATCCGAAGTTGGCCGGCGAGTTGTGTATCCGAGCCCAAAGGCTTACGATTGTCAATCCTGGGAACACAATCGCCCGGCCGCTCCATCCCCTTAAAATTGAAATAGCAGTCCTATTTTTCATCGGAGCCTTGATTTTAGGTCTTTTTAGAATCTTTATGAAAAGAAGAGGCCGACCCTTTTAAAAAGCTTATGCCCTGGGATTTTGAGAATATTCAAAAGACGGCGCACGAGGAGATCGGTGCCGTTGCCGACCTAAAAGGATTGGAAGGATTCCGTCTCAAATATCTAGGCCGCAAGGGCGTGGTCTCCCAAATCTATGCCAGCTTATCTGATCTTCCTCCAGAGGCTAAACCGCTCGTCGGTAAAGGAGCCAACGATTTAAGAAATTTCATCCTCCGGCTCATGGAATCCAAAAAAGGCGAGATTCAAAAAGCCCGTCCGCTTAAGAGCCCGGCAGAGGATCTGGATGTCACTTTGCCCGGCGTGGCGCAGGAGGCCGGGCATTCCCATATTCTCACCCAAACCCTGGAACAAATTTGTGGGATCTTTCAAAATTTAGGGTTTGTGGTTAAGGAGGGCCCGGAGATCGAAACCGAATTCAACAATTTCACGGCCTTGAATATTCCGGTGGATCATCCCTCGCGGGATGCCTTTGACACGTTTTATCTCGAGGCGCCGGATCCACGAGATCCGGGCCGGAATCTGTTGCTCCGCAGCCACACCTCGCCAGGCCAGATCCGCGTGATGAAGGAAGGCAAACCGCCCTTAGCGGTCGTGATCCCGGGCAGGGTCTATCGCCCGGATGCGGTGGATGCGAGCCACTCCTTTATGTTCCATCAGGTCGAAGGGCTTTGGGTGGATGAGGACATCAAATTTTCGGACCTTAAGGAATTGTTGACGATTTTTTGCCAGAGATTTTTTTCGGAAGAGATCAAGATGCGGCTTC
>Ga0137796_10000892_pt1 | contig 17893 bp, 13 predicted proteins | sample OV2TP3_FD_97704 | JGI IMG/M metagenome (GOLD analysis project Ga0137796, IMG submission 97704) | reverse complement strand
CGTGAGTCCCGCGCAGGTCATGGAACCGTATCCTTGGTCGTGGACCTCTACCCCGAAGGCCGGAGGCTTCGCCGTGAAGTATCCCCACGCCCCCGTCTCGAATTCCTCGTCGGCCTTCGTCTTCTCCACCCCCGCGTCGGCGTCCGAATAGAACTCCAACCTCAGCGGCGCCTTCTTCCCGCCCGTCAATCGCTGGCAGGACATCCAGTGCTCGGCGATCCGCTTCCACGTCTCCGCCCGAATCGGCACGCCCATCCTCGCCGCCGACTTGAGTCCCAAAAGCGCATACTGCGTGTTCGAATGGTCGAAATACTCGGCGAAATCCGGATAGCCCCACGTCCCTCCGCGCGTTTGTTTCTCGAGGAGCCAATCCGCCGCCTTCTGGACGAACGCCCGATCCGCCGCGGTGATGGACCTGCGGATCGCCTCCTTCGCACGGGACTCGTCGAGCGACTGCACGTCGTCCACCTGCTCCAGGGGGAGGTACTTCGTCTCGAAAAGCATGAGAGCCGTGGACACGTCGTACGTCTTCTGGAAGGGCTGCCCGGCCACGTACGCGAACCCCCGTCGAATCGAGGGATCGTCCGGCTTCACTCCCGAATGGAGCAGAGCCATGAGACACAGCGCCGTCGTCCCCACCGGAAAATCCCGCGCGAACGATCCTCCCTCGTCGACGAAGGAGCCGTTCTGTTTCTGGCGCGTCCGAAGCCACGCGACCCCGCGCTGAATCGATTTCTTGACGGGCTCCGCGTGCGCTTTCATCTCGAGCTCGATCCGTCCGGGCTTGAGCTCGAGATGCTCCGCGTAGTTCACCTTGGTCTTCCGCGCTTCTTCCCCCTGTTTGATTCCACGGAACTCCTGGCCGTCTCCGCTCAACGTCCAGACGCCCCGAACGAGAATCGTCTCCTGGAGGCTGATCCACTGCATCGTAGAAAGCCACGCGATCGCCTTCTTGCCGAGCACGCGCTTGTCTTTTTCGAACTTGACCTCCCAAAGCTCGAAGCGTCCCGCGACGACGGCGCAATCCAGGTCTTTCACCTTTTCGATCTTCTGGAATTGGCACTCCCCCATCACTCGACGCTCGTCCAAGTCGTGGCTCGGAGCGAGGGCCAGCCGCGCGTCCAGAAAGAGCGTCTCCTCGACTTTCCACTTCGCCCCAACCTTGACCTTTCCGGGAGGAAGGCGGAAGAGAAACTTCGGACCGATGTCGCCGTACCCGTTCACGATGAGGCTGTTCCCACCGTCCTTCGAAAGCTCGGCTCCGTAGACCAGAAAGAAACGGTCCTTTCGCGGAACGGCGCGCCCCCCCTTCCAGTCGGAGACCGCATAGTCCGCCGCGCGGTCGCTCGGCAGCTCCCAGCGGAACTCCATCTCCTGCGCCGCAAGGATCCCGATCGCGAGCCAGGGCAGCATCGATACCTCCCCTACCGAAAGAGTTCCGCGAAAAACGATTCCCGCCGGATGTCGTCCTTCAGTTCGGCCACCAGCGCGGGATCCAACCTTCGGGCGTTTCGAAAATCGTCCAAGGCCGCGGGGAAATCCCTCTGCCGAAACGCCGCGAGTCCCCGATAAAGATACGACGGCGCGTGGGTCGGATGGCACCGGATCGATTCGCCGAACATCGCGCGGGACGCGGGGAAGTCCCCCGCCTCTGCCCGCGAGATTCCCCGATGGAAGTAGGACTTGTAGTAGTACGGCGCCACGCGCGACGCCCGTTCCAGGAGCCCCTCCGCCTCCGGCCGACCGTCGGCAGAACGGAGCCGCGCCACGGCGAGGCCGTTCAAGGCCGCCACCTGGTGAGGGCGGACCTCGAGGACGCGTCGAAAGTGGACGGCCGCCTCCGCCGGATGTCCCAGCGCCTCGTACGTGCGCGCGAGTTCGAAGTGGGTCCGCCAATCGCGATGATTCGCCTCCACCGCATCGCGGAGAAGAGCCCCGCGCCGCTCCGCATCCGGTTCCCTCATCGCCAGAAGAAAGAGACGCTGTCCGGCGGAGCGAGTGATCGTCAGGATCGTGACAAACACCCCGAGGATCGCCACGGCGCCAAAGGCCGCCAGTCGCGCTTGCGTGGCCGGAGCCTTCCGCACGCGCGCGCGCGAGGGACCGGTCAGTTCCGAAAGGCCGAGCATCAGGAAAAAGAGCACGACGTGCGCCGGTTCGGTGTGGAGCGTGTACCAGCACCCGGAAACCAGGAAGGCTGCCGCGCTCCCGCCCGAACCCGCCGTCACCGCCCTCGCCTCGGGATCCTCTTGCGATTTCACATAGTATCGCCACAACCGTGCCGAGACGTACACGACGAGGAGGAAGGCGAGCAGACCGGGTACTCCCGTCTCCGCCAGAAGCTGCAGCCAAGTCGAATGCGCGCTTTCCGCCTCCACGAACACCTCGCCGGGCTTCGGATTCGAGAGACGAAACTCCTCCGCCGTTCGGTAGGGAGGAAATTGGGCGTGGAAATTGCCGATCCCGCATCCCACGATCGGATGGCCGAGAAAGAGGCCCAGGCTTCCCTTCCACAATCCCCACCGGATTCGGACGGTCTCGGACCGTCCGATCATGAGGGGTACCGAGACCCCCAATCCGACAACGGCGGCAAGAATCGCGACGATCGCGCCCCGCCTCCCCCAACGACTCCACGCCCACGCGCCTCCGGCCACCGCCCCTCCGGCCAAGAGCCCAAGAAGAGCCCCGCGAGCCCCCGTGACCACCACCGCGACCAGGGTGCAAACCGCGGCGACTCCATGGACGATCCGGTGCCGCTTCCCCAGCACGCCACACAGCGAAAAGGGGAAGAGCATCGCGACCGCCGCCCCCGAAAGGTTCGAATTCCCCAGGGGACCGGCAGGGATGCGCTCCATCGCCCGCTGTCCGAGAATGCAGGCCGCGACGGCAATTCCCACGAGGGAGATCGCGATCGCCCCCACGTTTACAGCGAACTCCCGCGAGACGGAGCCGGAGGTCATGGCCAAGTACGTCGCGATGCCGAGTCCGAGGACGGCCAGCGGAGGAAAGGCGCTCCAGAGGTCCTCGGCTGCCAGGAGGGACAGGAGGCTCGCGACGAGCCAAGCCACCATCGCGATCCGAGTCGGATCTCCCCGAAGTCCGCCTTCCCCGCGTCGCGCCGCGGACCACGCGACGACGATCGAGAGGAGCGTCACGAGGGCCGCCGCGAGCGGAAGCCGGACCCCGTTCGGGCCGCTTCCCGGCCAGGACCAGAGCGGCACGGTCAGGAGCGCGAGGAGAACTCCCTGAGCGAGGCGCGAGCTCTCCTCCGCACGGCGATCCCGGGATCTCATGACTGGGGAAGCCACACGCGCACCGTCGTTCCGCGGCCGGCCTCCGATTCGAGAACGACGTCCCCCCCGTGGGATTGCGCGATCTTGCGGGCGATCGCGAGTCCCATTCCCGTCCCTCGCGGTTTCGTGGAAAAGAACGGGGTGAACGCGCGGGCGACGGCGTCGGGCGGGATTCCGGGTCCGTCATCGCGAAATTCCACGAGCACACCGGAACCGGCGCGGGAGGGCGAGAGGGCGGAGGGAGGATCGCTCAGCGCCTGGGCGCGAACGGAGACGGTCCCCCCCTTTTCGGCGCAGGCTTCCATCGCATTGATCCCGAGGTTCAGGAACACCTGCTCCAGTCGGTCGGCGTCGGCCCGGACGGGAAGGCGTTCCGGCCAGTCGCGCGTCAGCTTCACTCGTCCCGCCTCCTCGCGCGACTCGAGAAGCAGGACCGTTCTTTCCAGGATATGCGCCGCGTCCGCGGGCTCGAGATCGACCGGCTTTTCGCTGGCGTATTCCAGAAAATCGGAGATGATCTTGTCCAACCGGTCGGACTCGTGCATGATGACTTGAAGGAGCTTCCGGTCGTCTTCGTTCGCCCCCGGCGTGGACTCCAATTCTTGCGCGGCGCCGCGAATCGAAGCGAGAGGATTCCGCACCTCGTGCGCGATCCCGGCGCTCATCTCGACCAGCGCCTTGAATCGCTCCTCCCGCTGAGCGAGGACCTCCATGTCTCTTCGGAGCGTGAGATCGTTGAGAATCGCGACGACCCCTCGAAGTCCTCCGGGCCCCTCGGGCAAGTACGATACCAGGACCTGGATGGGAGTACGCCCCAGATAGATCTCGCGTTCGATCCTCGTTCCTCCGCGGAGCGCGTGCTCGACGGTCGTGGCGATGGGGACAGGGAGGACGTCGGCGTGCGGGCGTCCGATCATCTTCTCGGGAGCGGAAACCCCCATGAGGCGGGCGCCCTGTTCGTTGACGAACGCCACGCTCCCGTACCGATCCACCGCGAGAACTCCTCCGGCCATGTTCTGAAGGATTTCGTCGTTGAGGATCCGGATCCGGCTGACCTCTTCGGCGAGAAGCGAAGCGAGGAAGGCGACCAAGTGGAGAGAGACCGCGAAGAAAAAGAGGTAGGCGACGAGGAACGGTCGCCGCGGAGCGTACTCCCGCCACAAGAAAGGGTCGGTGAACGGGATCCGGAGCTCCGCCCGAGAGACGAGATCGTACGCGAGCGTCGTGCCCGCGAGGAGCACCGTCGCGAGAGTGGCGAAGAAAAAGCCCGCCCTAGGGGAGATGAGGAGCGCCGCCGCAATGACGGTGGCGAAGTATAGGTACGCGAAGATCCGCTCCGGTCCCGTGAAGTAGACGAGCGCCGAGGTAATGAGGACATCGACCGCAAGCTGGATCACCGCCATCCGCCGCGGGGAGGCGCCCGCGCGGACCGATAGAAGATAGAGCAAGTTGACGACGCAGGCGGAGAGAAGGGTGTAGTACGTCGGCAAGTGGACTTCCCGGAGGGGACGCCGGAATCCCGATTCCAGGATGAGAATCGCCGTGAGTCCCGCCAGTGCGAAGGCGAGGCGAAAGAACATCAGCCACTTCAGGCGGCTGAAGAGGCGATGCTCCTCGTATCCCTGCGGACTCCGAGTGCTCAAGATCGAAACTCGAGATTTGAAACCCCAAATCCGAAACCAATCCGGTATGCGCTCAGAGGTCTTGGGGGGACGGGGAGCAACCACGGATTCCGCCGATGTCGATCCTTGGGATCGTTTCGACTCGATCGTATTATTGCGTCGTATCTCATCGGCGGGAGAGTTCCGCGCCATCCGCGGTTTTCTTCGACGGTTCGCGGTTCTCTCGCCCCTGAGCGTTTGCGATAGACGTGGAGGCGAAATCGGCACCAATCCCACGGAAAACCCCGTCCAGATTCTTGCGGAAGAGGCCTCCTTCGGACGAGGGATGAGGCGCTGGTGGTTCGACAAGATTGCTTGTCGGGGTTGCTCGCAATCTGCGGAACCCCCTGCTTACATGTCGGCTCCTCCCTAGGAACGTCCCTCCGCTTGACGCTGGGACTCGAGACCTGGAAGGGGGACAGGGCATCCTGTTCGTTCTTCTCGGTGGTCCCCGCGTCCTCCGTGTTTAAGGAATACGGGAACGGATACCCAATCCGAAACGCAACATCCGATACGAACTTGGTCTTCACCACAGGAGGAACCGCCGTTTCGGGTTGGGAGCTTTCGGATTCTCGCTAATCTCTTAGCTCCCCGTCAGCTGTTGCTGGATCTTGAGGATGGGCAGGAAGATCGAGAGCACGATTCCGGCCACGATGCATCCCATCACGGCGATCATGATCGGTTCGATCAGAGAGGTCAGGGCCTTGACCGTAGCGCGCACTTCCTGGTCGTAGAATTCCGATATCTTCAAGAGCAGTTTCTCGATCGCGCCGGTCTTCTCGCCGATCGAGATCATGCGCGTGACCATGGGGGGAAAGATCTTGGTCGCGGCCAGGGGATCTCCCAACGTCTCGCCGCGGGCGACCGCCTCCTTGGCCCTGAGCACCGCGTCTTCGACGAGAACGTTTCCGGCGGTTCCGGCGACGATATCGAGCGCGCCGAGCATCGGCACGCCGCTCTGAATGAGGGTGGCGAAGGTCCGGGAGAATCGCGAGATCGCTACCTTCCGGAACAGCGGGCCGAAGACCGGCATGTGGAAACAGACCCAGTGCCATTGCCGCCGGCCCATATTCGTCCGAATGTACAGAAGGAAGGCCACGATGAGGATCACGAAGCCGAGGATGAAGAAGAAGAAATTCCTCTTCATCGTGTCGCTCACGGCGAGCAGGATTTCCGTTGGCAGGGGAAGCTCCTTCATCTGGAGCTGCTCGAAGATCAGCTTGAATCGCGGCACGACGCCGACGATAAGGCCGATGGTAATGGCGAGGATGAGGCACAGGGAAATCACCGGGTAGGTCATCGCGGCCTTGATCTCGCGCTTCAGCTCCTCGGTCGCCTCCAGATACTCGGCGAGGCGGTTCAGGATCGTATCGAGCTGGCCGCTCGCCTCTCCCGCCTTCACCATGTTCACGTAGATCTTGGAAAAGCACTTCGGGTAGTCGGAAAGAGCGGTGGAGAAATCGCTCCCGCTGCGGACCTTGTCGATGATGCGGTCCAGGGCGATCCGGAATCCCGGTTCGGTGCACTGTTCGTGGAGGATTTCGAGCGATTCCAGCAGCGGGATGCCCGCGGAAATCATCGTGGAAAGTTGGCGCGTAAAGACGGCGATGTCGGCGGCTCTCGCCTTCGGGCTCGGGGCGAACAGCCCCCCGCCCCCCCCCCCCCGCCTTCCGCTCCGCGAGGGAGGTGACGGCGATGCTTCGGCGCTTGAGTTCGGCCTGCGCCGCCGCTCGATCGGCGGCCCGCAGCACTCCGTCCGCCTTCTTCCCGTCCGCCGCCCTGCCTTGATAGGTATAAACTGCCATTCCCTTGTTTCTATTCTATCACCGACGGGGCCTCCGCCAAGCGATTCGAATTGCTGACGGACGAGGAGGGATGTCGTTGGGGAGAATCGCGACGAAACACGCGGGCACCGACGGTCCGCGCTCGGACCGTTCCTAATCTCCCATCGTCATCCGGAGGATCTCCTCGAGCGATGTTCGTCCTCGCATGACGTTCAGGAGTCCGCATCGTCGGAGCGTCAGCATCCCTTTCTTCTGGATCGCGAAGTGCTTGATGTCCATTCCCGACTTCCGCTCGATGATCATCCGCTTGATGTCGTCGTCGACCTCGAGGGCCTCCAGGATGGCGAACCGGCCCCGATAGCCGTTCGAGCATCCGTTGCATCCGACCGGTCGCCAGAGTCTCATGTTCGGGAAGTCCGACTCTCGGAACCCCATCTTGAGCAGGTCCTCCGGCAGCGGGAGCTTCTCCATCTCCGCCCGACATCGCTCGCAGATCTTCCGGCAGAGCCGCTGGGCCGCGACGAGGATGACGGAGCTCGAGACCATGAAGGGGTCGATGCCCATATCGACGAGTCGCGAGATCGAACTGGGAGCGTCGTTCGTGTGCAACGTGGAGAAGACGAGGTGGCCGGTGAGTGCGGCCTTGATCGCGATGTCCGCGGTCTCCAGATCGCGGATCTCGCCGATCATGATCGTGTCCGGATCCTGGCGAAGGAGCGACCGGAGAGCGACGGCGAAGCTGAGACCGCGCTTCACGTTTACCGGAACCTGGATTACCCCCTCGAGCTGGTATTCTACGGGGTCCTCCACGGTGCAGACGTTTTCCTCGGGATTGAGGACCTCGCGGAGAGACGCATAGAGCGTCGTCGACTTTCCCGAGCCCGTGGGACCCGTGACGAGCACCATCCCATACGAGGCCGCTAAAGCGCGACGGAACGCCTGCTCCGCCTCGGGTTCGAATCCCAGTTGGCTGATCCCCAGATTCAGCTTCGACGAATCGAGCACGCGGAGTACGGCCTTCTCGCCATGAATCGTCGGAAGGATGGACACCCGAAAATCGACCTGCCGCCCCTCGAACTTGACTTGGAACTTTCCGTCCTGGGGAACCCGGCGTTCCGCGATGTCGAGATTCGACATGATCTTGATGCGCGAGATCAGGTTGTTGATCATCGATTTCGGGGGCTGCGCCGACTCCCGGAGCACGCCGTCCTGCCGGTAGCGGACCACGACGCTTTTCTCGTAGGGCTCGATGTGGATGTCGCTCGCTCCCTCCTTCAGCGCGCGCACGACCAGCATGTTGACCAGCTTGATGACGGGCGACTCTCCGCTCTCGTCGGAGATCTCCGAGAGATCGATCTGCTCGTCTTCCTTCTCCCTCTTGAGCTCCAGACTTCCGCCCTCCGAGTCCTCCGTCAGGGCCTGGATCGCCTGATCCATTTTCGCCCCGTCCGGATTGTAGGCGCGCTGGATGGCGCGCTTGATGGAGGGCTCGCTGGAGACGACCGGCCGGAGGTCGCAATTGGTCAGCGTCCGAACGTCGTCCAGCTTCAGGATGTCGAACGGATTTCCGACCGCGACGGTGAGAATATTCCCGATCTTCGAGATGGGCACGACGCAGTAGTAGGACGCGAGTTCCTGATTCAGCACGCCGAGCGCCTCGGAGTCGAAGGCGACTTTGTCGACGTCCACGGGAGGGAGATTGGTCTCCGTCGCGATCGCGGAGAGGTACGCCTCCTCGTCCACGAAGCCTCGCTCGAGAAGGATGTCGGCATAGGATCGGTTTTCCTCCTTCTCGACGAGGGCGACCGCCTCTTCCGCCTTGGCTTCCTCGATCGCTCCGTGTTTCAGGAGCACCTTGCGGATCCGCTGGTAGAACTTGTCTTTGACGGCCATCGGCGCGGGTCCTCTTCTCCCCGATTATACCCCATCCGGATTCCCCTTGATCCTCCGGGATCCCTGCGCTAGAGTTTCCGCCTTCCTAAGGGAGGAAACGATGAAGCGCTCAACCATTCCGATGGAGCAGGCGGAGCAGACGCGCCGCGCGCTCGAGGCGATCGAGAAGTCGTTCGGTCGGGTCCAGACCGGCCTTCGCGCGGGGACGCCCCCGTCGTTCGCGGCCGCGTGGGACCACGCCCAGGGCCGGCCGTTCGAGCCGCAGGTCATCGCGCTCTACGGCGTCGTCGTCGCGTCGTAACCTTTTTGGGCGGGGCTCCCTCGGGCGCCCCGCCCGCATCCGGAAGTGCCCTCGTGAGCGAGAAGCCGTACCGCCGTACCACGCACGCCGTGTGGGAAATCACGCTCAAGTGCAACCTCGCCTGCTCCCATTGCGGTTCACGGGCCGGGGACGCGCGCTCCAACGAACTCTCGACCGCCGAAGCGATGGATCTCGTCCACCAGCTCGCCGAGGTCGGGATCAACGAGGTGACCCTCATCGGAGGCGAGGCCTTTCTCCGGCGCGATTGGCTGGAGATCGCCGCGGAGATCACGCGAGCCGGAATGCGCTGCACCATGACCACCGGGGGATACGGCATCAGCGCCGAGATGGCGCACCGGATGAAAGAAGCGGGAATCCGCACGGTTTCGGTCTCCGTCGACGGACTCGAGGAAACGCACAACGACTTGCGCGGGCGTCCGCGTTCCTGGGAATTCTGTTTCCGCACGATCGCCCTGCTCAAGGAGGCCGGGATCGCCGTCGGCACGAATACGCAGATCAATCGTCGATCCGCGCCGGAGATGCCGATGCTCTACGAACGCCTTCGGAACGCCGGAATCGTCGCCTGGCAGATCCAACTCACGGTCCCGATGGGGAACGCCGCAGACAATTCCGCGATCCTCCTTCAGCCGTTCGAACTTCTGGATCTCTATCCGATGCTCGGCTACCTGGCCGAGCGAGGCCGCGAGGAGGGCGTTCAGATCCAGGCGGGCAACAACATCGGCTATTACGGCCCCTACGAGCGCGTCCTGCGCCAGTTCACGGGGCAAGGCGAGTACTCCTTCTGGATGGGTTGTCAAGCCGGCCTGCAGGTACTCGGCCTGGAGGCGGACGGAGCGATCAAAGCTTGTCCCTCCCTGCCGACCGCGGCCTATACCGGGGGGAACATCCGCGAGCGCCGACTGGCCGACATCGTCGCCCGGGCTCCGGAATTGACGTTCAACGAAAGCCAGGGAACGGCTCGCGCCACCGACCACCTGTGGGGCTTCTGCGCCGAATGCGAATTTGCGTCGATGTGCCGCGGCGGCTGCTCCTGGACGTCGCACGTGTTCTTCGACCGCCGCGGGAACAATCCCTACTGCCACCATCGCGCACTTTCCCAGGCCGCGGACGGCCGGCGCGAACGGTGCGTTCTCCAGCGGCGCGCCAAGGGCGTTCCCTTCGATAACGGCCAATTCGAACTGCTCGTGGAAGACCTCGAGGCCCCCCTTCCGGCCGCCCCTCCCGTCTTTCGGCTCGAAGACATCCTCTGGCCGGCCTCCTGGGATCCCGAGCTTCCCGTGCGACTCCGGGAAGAACGGGACCGGGCGATTGAAGTCTATCGGGGTCGGGCCGCCGTGTCAGAAGCACCGCTAGGAAAAATCCCCCCGACAGCATAGAGTCGACGGGCCCTGAACGTGGTGGACGGAGGGCCGACGTCGGTTGCCCTGTTCTGAAAAGGGGTCGCCATAGAGAACCGCAATAGCACGGTGACGCTCTAGCCGCTCCCGTAACCCTTCCAACGATGCTGAGTCCCCTTCCTCGACCCTCTTTTCCGCGACACCTCCCCCGTCCGCAGGGTCTCTCTCCATCACGATGAGGACAATTGGGCTCGTGACGTTGGTGGCCTTCGCCGGGTGCGGCGGCGGTGGAGGAGGTGAGGGGACCGGAACCGAAACCACTCCCGCCGGTCCTTCGGAGTTTCACTACGTCGTTTCGACCAACGGGACCACGGTTTCTGCGATCAACGGTCGCACCGGCGCGGAGGAGTTTTCCGGCTCCGACGCGTCCACCGTACTTCAGAGCGTCCTTGATGCTCTCGGCTCGGATGGAGGCCGGGTCTACTTGAGAACGGGGACCTATAGCCTCGCACAATCCCTCCAGGTTGGGGGCGGGACGGAGTTGGTCGGAACCGAAGGTACCTCCCTCTACTCCTCGGGGACCGCGATCACCGTGTCCTCGGTGAGTCGGGTCAGCATCAAGAAGATCACCCTCAACGGATGCGGGATGGCGGCCATTGTGCTGGGCGAGGCATCGGATATCCGAATCCTGCAATGCGCCTTCGTACAAACGTTCGGTCAGGCCATCCTCCACGAGAATGGGACTCTTGAGAGAGTGTGGATCTCGGACTGTCGGATCGATCAGCCCGGAGGAAACGCCATCGAACTGGCCGGGGTGAAAAACGCCTCGATCGAACGGAACATCATTGCCTCGGCGGGAGGAACGGGCTTGGCAATTTCGTCCGGTTCGGGCCGAATCCTGGTTGCGGGGAACCAGATTCGGGGGAGCGACCAGAAGAACGATTCGAACTCGGGAGATGGGATCTCCCTGTCGGGGAATTGCGACGAGGTGATTCTGCGAGACAATGTCCTCGCGGAGAACGGAAGGAATGGCCTCTCGATTCAATCCTCCGGAGCGGGCGCCATCATCGTTTCCGGGAATCACCTGAGGAAGAACAACGCGAACAAGGGAGAAGCGGGGATCTTCTTCGACGGCTCGAAGGGCCTGATTGAGCGGAACATGGTCCACGAGCAGGGTCGATCCGGAATTCGTCTGGGTTCATCGGCGACCGCCACTCTCGTACGGACGAATCAAGTGTGGAACAACGGTCAAGGATCAGCAGGAACGGGCCATCAGTCTGGGATTATCCTGGAGTCGCCAGCCGCCGTCTCGGACCAGCGAATCCAGGTGCGGGACAACTTCTGCCAGGACACGCAGTCCACCCCGACCCAGCAGATCGGTATCGAAGTGGGGGCCGCTTGCAGCGGAATCGTCATCGAGAAGAATCGACTCTCGGGGAACGGGAGCGCGGCCATATCGTACCCAACGAACGGCGGTGTCCGCGTGCGCGCGAACAGCGGCTTTGGGACGGAAGCTCGGGGGAGCGCGACCGTCTCGGGGGGATCGACTTTCGTTACCGTGAGCCATGGCCTCGCCACAACCCCCGTGACGATCCTTCTGACTCCGCTGAGCGATCTCGGGGTCAGGAGTTACTGGATCTCGGAGATCACCGGTTCCTCGTTTCGAATCGAACTTTCCGCGACCAGCGCCACCGATCTCAAGATTGGCTGGCGAACCGAATAAGGGGGTACCATGACGAATCTTCGACGGGCCTCGTTGGGAGTCATCCCGGTGGCTCTCTTGGTCTTCGCCCTTTCTTTCGAGGCCAGGAGCGCCTCGAAATGCGCTACGTTCGCCGTGGGCGTCTCCGAGGCGAGCTACATCATCTCGACGGATGGGACGACCATCGTGGCCGTCCAGGGAGCGACGGGGGTCGAAGAATTCAGCGGCTCAAACTCCTCCACCGTGATCCAAGCGGCCATCGATGCCTTAGGTTCCTCTGGGGGCAGGATCGTCTTCCGTCCTGGGACCTATTCGATTCCGACAACCCTCCGGCTCGCCGACCATCTGGAACTAGAGGGAACGGAAGGGGTGTGGCTCACGTCCACGGCCGGCGCGGTCTGTACCGGATCTTCGAATTCGCACGTATCGATTGCACGAATCGGCGTCAAGGAGTGTTCTCAGTATGGTCTCTACTTCAAGGGCGGGTCGGATGTCCGGATCACGGACTGTACGTTCGAGAACATCCAGTATTGCGCCGTAATCAATGCGAGCGAGTACATCGAGAACCTCTGGATTGCCCGATGCAAGGTGAACGGCGCGGGTCTCGCATCCACGGACAGCGCCCAGTGGAGCGGGATTGGGCTCTTCAAGACTCGCAATCTCTTTTTCGATGGGAATCTCATCGAGTCCTGTGGTTCCAACGGCATGGGTGCCTGGAGCGGATCGGGTCGCGTGGTGGTTACCAACAACATCGTCAGACTGAACGACGTCAACAACGTCTACGGAGCCGGTAACGGCATCATCCTGGGGGGAGCCACGGAGGACATGATCGTGACCGGGAACATCTCCGAGTACAATGGCCAGAACGGAATCGAAGTGAACCCCGTCTCCTCCAAGCGGGTGATCGTTTCCAGCAACATCACCCGGGGCAATGGGGTGAACAAGTCGAATGCCGATGGAATCTATGCCAGCTACGAAAATGTCATCATCCAGGGGAACTTGTCCTTCGAGAATCGAGGGCCGGGTATTCTCCTAGGATCCGATACGCGCTACGCCCTCGTGGAAGGGAACCAAGTTTGGAACAACGGTTTGGGGATGGTGGGGTATCCCTACCATCAATCCGGCATCGTCATGGGACAACCGACCTCGGTCGGAGTCGTTCAACGGATCACGATACGGGGTAACCTGGTCTACGACGATCAGGCCTCTCCCACCCAATATGCGGGCATTTACGCCCAGAGCAACTGCGACGGATTGACGGTCGAAGACAACACGGTCTACGGGAGTCTCAAGTACGCGATCTACGTTCCCGGGAATGCCAACAACCGGGTCGCGAACAACCTCGGGTACGTCACCGAAAACAGCGGCTCGGCGACATTGATCGCTGGGGGGACGGTCCTAGTGGTGAGCCATGGACTATCGGTCACGCCTGACCTCTCTCGGATTCATGTCACCCCACAAAGCAACCTCGGGGGGCGGAGCTTCTGGGTGAGCGCGGCTACGAGCACCACCTTTCAAATCGAGATCTCCTCGAGCGAGACCTCGGACCTCACCTTCGGGTGGAGAGCGGAGTAGGTTACACCCCGGTTTTCGCGGGAGCCTTGGGAGCGATCTTCTTCAAGGCCTCCTTCACGCTCGTGGCGGTCGAAACATAGATGAAGAGACGGCACCCGGAGGTCGTCTCGAGCCGCTCGAACACCTCGCCGTTCAGGACCCCCGAGACCGCGAGCAGAAGGGTTTTCCCGAGTTTGTCCAAGACTACGAACTGATTCTCCGCCATGATCTCGGCGGTCACCAACGCCAGGGCGTCCCGAGAGATGTTGTACTTGGTCGCGTCGATGTACGGCAGACCGAACTGCTTCGCGATGGCGCGGGCGATGTCGATCTCGGAGACGTAGTTGAGTCGGACGAGCACCTCGCCGAGAAGCCCCCCGCCCGCCTTCTGCTTCTGGAGCGCTTCCTGGATTTGCTCTTCCTTGAGGAGGCCTTCCTCCACGAGGATTTCGCCGAGCTTCTTCCGGATCAGCTTCGGAAGATTCAAGGGCTAGCCTCTCTGGAACGTCTTTTTCAGGTCCTCGGGGTCGGACGAATAGTTCAGGCAGTCCTCGAACGTGAGATGGCCCGCCTTGTACAACTCGTACAAGGACTGGTTCATCGTCTTCATGCCCATCTTCTGGTTGACCTGGATCACCGAATAGACCTGATGAACCTTGTTCTCCCGGATGAGGGAGCGGATCGCCGGATTGGCGATCATGATCTCCGAGGCCAGCACTCGCCCCTTCCCGTTCGACTTCGGCAGGAGCTGTTGGCAAAACACGCCGGACATCGTGAACGAGAGCTGCGTGCGTACCTGTTGCTGCTGGTACGCGGGGAAGACGTCCACGATGCGGTTGATCGTCTGGACGGCGTCGCTCGTGTGGAGCGTCGCGAAGGTCAGGTGGCCCGTCTCCGAAATCATGAGCGCCGCCTCGATCGTCTCCATGTCGCGCATTTCGCCGATGAGGACGACGTCGGGGTCCTGGCGGAGGACGTGCCGGAGGGCGTCCTTGAATCCGTGGGTGTCGGATCCGACCTCGCGCTGGTTGACGAGGCAGTTCTTGTTCCGGTGAACGAACTCGATGGGATCCTCGACCGTCACGATGTGGCAGTTCTCCGTCGAGTTGATGTAGTCGATCATCGCCGCCAGGGTGGTCGACTTGCCCGATCCCGTGGCCCCGGTGATCAGGACCAGCCCCTTGGGCAATTCGCACAGCTCTTGGCACACGCGGCGCGGAAGTCCCAGCTCGTCGAACCCACGCACGCCGCTCGGGACAAGACGGAAGACCGACCCGATCGAGCCGCGTTGCAGGAAGACGTTCGTCCGGAATCGGCCGAGGTTGTCCACGCCGAACGAGAAGTCGAGCTCGAGGTTCTTCTCGAACCGCGCGATTTGGTCTTCCGAAAGGACGCCGTAGATGAGCTTCTGCGATTCGTCGCGCGCCAAGGTATCGAATTCCGTGGGGATGAGCCGACCGTCGACTCGGATCCGCGGCGGCGAGCCCGCCGCGATGTGCAGGTCGGATCCGCCGCGGGAGACCAAGAGCTGCAGCAGCTCTTCGAGGCTGACCATAGACTACTCCTCTTCTTCCTCCTGCTTGGCCGCCTTCGCGATGATGCCCTCGGCGATCTTCTGGGGCATCGGATCGTAGTGGGAGAGTTCGATCGAATACGATCCCTCCCCGCCCGTCGCGGACCGGAGCTGCGTCTCGTAGTCCATGATCTCCATCATCGGGATCTGGGCCCGCACGATTTGAATGTCTCCTTGCGAATCCATCCCATGAATTCGCCCGCGCCGCGAATTCAGATCGCCGGTGATGTCTCCCATGAACCGCGAGGGAACGAAAATCTCGATGTTCACGATCGGCTCGAGAAGGACCGGTTTGGACTTCGCGAAGGCGTCCTTGAAGGCCTTCGACCCGGCCAACTCGAACGCGGCGGCACTGGAATCGACGTCGTGGTACGACCCGTCCGTGACCTCCACCTCGACGTCGACGACGGGATAGCCCGCCACCACGCCCCGTTCGCACGTCTTGCGGACGCCCTTTTCCACCGCGGGGATGAACTGTCGCGGAATCCGGCCCTGGGAGATGGAATCCGTGAACACGAATCCGGCTCCGCGCGCCGTGGGTTTCGTCTTGAGGTACACCTCGCCGTACTGCCCGTGTCCGCCGGTCTGCTTTCGGTGCTTGTGATGTCCGTCCGCCTCGCTCAGAACCGTTTCCTTGAGCGCCAACTTCGGCGCCTTCGTGTTGACGCCGACGTCGAACTTCCTCTTGAGCCGCGCCAGGATGAGTTCGATGTGCAGCTTGGAAAGCCCCGAGATGACCAGCTCGCCCGTCGACTGTTCGCGCGTGAATCGGAAGCAGGGGTCCGAGTCCGCCATCTTCTGCACCGATTCGGACATTCTCGCGAGGTCTTGTTTGCTCCGGGGCTCGACGGCCAGCGACACCATGGGGACCGGAAACGCGAACGGCCCGTACTTGATGAGCGCGCTCGAAGGACAGACCGTATCGCAGACGTTCAGCTCATCCACTTTGGTCACGCAGACGACGTCGCCCGCGATCGCCGACGTCACGGGTCGCAGGTCCTTGCCGAACGGCTTGAACATTCCGCCCACGCGTGCCGCCTTGCCGGTGCGCTGGTTGAAGAGCGGCTGATCGCCGGCGAGCGTTCCGCCGTACACCCGGACATAGGCCAGGCGCTGCACGAAGGGATCGGCGAGCGACTTGAAGACCTGCGAGGCCAACGGAGCCGACGGGTCCGCGGCCCGCGACAACTCCGCGTTTTTCTCCGGATCGACGCCCTTCTTGGGCGGGACGTCGCAGGGGGAAGGGAAATACCTCGCGATGAAATCCAGGGTCTCGGACACGCCTACGTCCTTCTTCACCGAGGTGCACACGATGGGCACCACGCGGCCAGACGCGATGGCCTTGGGGAGCGCCTTGGCGAGTTCTTCGGCGGAAACCGACTGCCCGTCGAGGTACTTCAGGAGAAGCTCGTCGTCGATTTCCATGAGCTTTTCCTTCGCCTCATCGGCCAGGGCCTTGAGTTCGGGCGGGGCCTCCTTCTCCAAGATGTTCACGACGCCCCCGAATCCCGGCCCTTCCCCCTGCGGCAGCAGGACCGGGACGCACTCCTTGCCGAACGTATCGCGGATCGCGGCCACGAGCGGGCCGTACTTCACGTTCTCCTGATCCATCTTGTTGATCGCGATGGCGCGGCCGACTCCGGCCTTCGTCGCCTCGCTCCACATCTTCCGGGTGTTGACCATGATCCCGGCGGAGGCGTTGATGCAGAGGATCGCCGTCTCCACCGCGTTGAGGGCGCACGCCGCCTCGCCCGCGAAATCGGAATACCCCGGGGCGTCGAGAATGTTGATTTCGCGTCCCTGCGACTGCGCCGAGGCCACTGCGAGGTCCATGGAGTTCTTGCGCTCTTTCTCTTCCGGCTCGAAATCGAAGACGGAGGTCCCCTCCTCCACCGAACCGAGCCGGTTCGTCGCCTTGGCTTTGTACAGAAACGCGTCCGCCAGAGCGGTCTTTCCCGATGATCCGTGGCCCACGAGGGCGATATTGCGGATGTCTTGCGTCTGGTACTTTGCCATGATCTGAGGTCGTCCTCCTTATGCATGCGCCCGAGCACGAAACGGCCGACGCGGAAGGGCGCCTCGGATCCGCGCGGTGGGTGTGGAGGATTATATCCGCGAGCGGGAACGGGTGTCAAAGGTAGCGGTGGGGCTGCGGCGCGGTTGCCGTCGGGCCTTCCTCCGGAGTATCCTCCTTCCGGTGTGGAGCCTTCGTCGGCCACCTCGCTCGTGCCTTGATCCCCTGCTCCGCGGGGTCGCTTCTCTTTCGCTCTCGTATCGAGAAGTCGGAATGAGCAAGGACGGAGGAAACCCCGACTACCGTCCGGAACAGCATGCGGTCGAGATCGCGACCGATTTTGCGTCGGGGCGGGAGGCCCTCCTATCCTTCGGCACTCACTCGCTCGACTACATGTTTCTCCATCCGCCGGGCGCGCGGGTCGAACTCGGCCGGGATGTCATCGTCTGCGCTCGAATCGCGGGCGTGTGGACCGTCAATCCGTGCCGGATCGTATACCTGGAGGAATCCGAGGGCCTCGTGCGCTATGGCTATGGCACCCTCCCGGGCCATTCGGAACACGGCGAAGAGATGTTCTCGGTCGAACGACTCGGGCCGAACCGAATCCGCGCGGAAACGATCGCCTACTCCCGATCCCAGGACGTCATCGCCCGGATCGGCTGGCCCATCGCTCGATATGTCCAAGCCAGAGTGAAACGAGACTACCTGCGCGCGCTGGCTCGTCCGCGGGCGTCCCCTATCCCCCCCGCGCGATGACGAT
>Ga0137796_10000891_pt1 | contig 17894 bp, 17 predicted proteins | sample OV2TP3_FD_97704 | JGI IMG/M metagenome (GOLD analysis project Ga0137796, IMG submission 97704) | reverse complement strand
ATCCGCAAGGAACTCGAAGCCGACGGCGTCGTCCTGGAGGATACGGCCGGCGGCACGACCTGGCGCCGCGCCTGAGACGCGTCTGAAGTGGCCGGGCTAGAGGTTCGCCGCGTCGAACGGCCCGCACCGGCCCACCGGTCGCCAGGGGCTGCGCCCGAGCCCGGCGCGCTCGACCAGCCGCTGCAGCCCGGTCTCGAGGCGCGCATGGCGTCCGGCGATGGGCGGCAGCGCGAGCAGGTGCATGCCGAGCCACGGCACGAACGGCGTGCGCCGCAGCGTGGCGTAGATCTCGACCCGGTGCGTGGCCTTGGGGCTGGCGCTGCGCGCGTGAAAGCCCGAGGTGTCGGCGACGATGAGCGTGTTCGCCGGCACCGTCATGCGGATCGGCGGCGGGAGATCCAGCGCCGCGAGATCGGCATCGGTGGCGCGGAACGAGCCCTCACCGTGCATCCGGTCCTCTGACATCCGCGCGCCCAGGCTCTGCTCGCGCTCCCAGGCGAGGCGCCTCTCCGTCAGCCGGTGCGAGCCGGGAACGTAGGCGAAAGGACCGTCGTCCTCGCCCACGTCGACCAGGAAATACCAGGCCTTGGCCGTAGGGTGGAAGGTGTCGGAATGAAAACTGGTCTGCGGATCGCGCTCGTCGCGGGCGGGATCGGCGATGATCGATTGCAGCGCAAAGGTCGGCTCGCCGCCGCAGCCCGCGGCGTAGTGGATCAGCGCGCGTACGCCCGCATCTTTGACCAGGGCGCGTGTCGCGGGCATCGCGGCGAGCCAGGCGTCGTCCAGCCCGATGCGGCGCGTCACCGTCTGGCCCTGGCGCATCTCGCGCGCCGGCAGCCGGCTCGCCTCGATCTCGCGGCGCAGGGCGGCGAAGCCGGCCTCGCCGAGAGCGTTGCGACGCACGAAGTAGCCGTCGCGGTCGAATGGCGCGCGTTCCAGCGCCGAGATGAACCCGGCGAGACGAACGCGACGCCTTCGTGCCAGGCGATCCGCAAGGCGCCGCCGCGCGGCGTGCAGCCCCCAGGCATTGAGCGTCGGACTGCCGAGAATCGGGTTGTCGCGGAACGACTTCGCCGCGGTCGCGAGCTGCGCGAGCCACAGCGGCGCAAGCAGAATGTCGCGTGCCCGTGCCATGAAGCCGGATGCTAGCGCAGCCGCCGCGGGAATGAGGATCAGGGTCTGACCCTGATTTTCCTTCAGCCCTCGAAGAACTCCTTGACCTTGTCGAACCAGCCCTTGGCGCGCGGGTTGTGGCGGCCCGGGTCGCGCTGGCTGACGGCCTCGAACTCGCGCAGCAGCTCCTTCTGCCGCTCGGTGAGGTTGACCGGCGTCTCGACCATGACGTGGCACATCAGGTCGCCCGCGGACTGGCTGCGCACGCCCTTGATGCCCTTGCCGCGCAGGCGAAAGGTCTTCCCGGCCTGCGTCCCGGCCGGCACCTGGATCTTGGCGCTGCCCTCGAGCGTCGGGATCTCGATCTCGCCGCCGAGCGCGGCGGTGGCAAACGACACGGGCATCTCGCAATGCAGGTCGTCGTGATCGCGCTGGAACACGGCGTGGGGCCTGAGGTGCACCTGGACGTAGAGGTCCCCCGGCGGGCCGCCGTTGACGCCCGCCTCGCCCTCGCCCGAGAGCCGCACGCGGTCGCCCTCGTCGACGCCCCCCGGGATGCGCACCGAGAGCGTCTTCTGGTGCTTGACGCGGCCCGCGCCGCTGCAGGCCGGGCAGGGGTGCGCCACCATCTTGCCGCTGCCGTGGCAGCGCGGGCAGGTCTGCGCGATCGAGAACGGCCCCTGCGAGATGCGCACCTGCCCGGCGCCGCGGCAGGTGGTGCAGGTCTGCGGCTGCGTGCCGGGCTTGGCGCCCGAGCCGTGGCAGGTCGCGCACTCCGCGAGCGTCGGGATGCGGATCTTGGGCTCGAAGCCGTGCGCCGCCTGCTCGAGCGTGATCTCGAGGTTGTAGCGCAGGTCGGCGCCGCGATAGACGCCGGAGCGCCCGCCCCGCCCCGCCCCGAAAATCTCGCCGAAGATGTCGCCGAAGATGTCTCCGAAGCCCGCGCCGCCGAAGCCGGCGCCCGCCCCGGCGCCGGCCGCCGCGGCGGGATCGACGCCGGCGTGGCCGAACTGGTCGTAGGCCGAGCGCTTGCGGGCGTCCGACAGCATCTCGTACGCCTCTTTCGCCTCCTTGAACCGCTCCTCGGCCTTGGGGTTGTCCGGATTGCGGTCCGGGTGCCATTTCATGGCGAGCTTGCGGTACGCCTTCTTGATCTCCTCCTCGGAGGCGTCCCGGTTGACCCCCAGAACCTCGTAGTAGTCGCGCTTCGCCACCGCAGGTTCCTCTGCGCTTTCCCCGGGGCTACCCGGTCTTCTTGTCCTTGACCTCGGTGAACTCCGCGTCGACCACGTTGCCGTCGTCCTTCTTCTCCTCGGCGGGCTTCGCTTCGCCCGCCGCCTGCTTCGCCTGGGCCTCGGCGTGGATCTTCTCGCCCAGCTTCTGCGCGGCCTGCGCCAGCGCCTGCGCCTTGGCCTCGATCGCCGCCTTGTCCTCGGACTTGAGCGCGCCCTCGGCGTCCTTGAGCGCGGCCTCGATCTTCTCCTTCTCGCCCGCCTCGAGCTTGTCGCCGTGCTCGCCGAGGGACTTGCGCACCGAGTGCACCAGCGCCTCGCACCGGTTGCGCGCGTTGACCAGCTCGAGCGCCCTGCGGTCCTCCTCGGCGTGCGCCTCGGCGTCCTTCACCATGCGCTGGATCTCCTCCTCGGTGAGCCCGGAGCCCGCCTGGATCTTGATCTTGGCCTCCTTGGCCGTCGCCTTGTCCTTGGCCGTGACGTGCAGGATGCCGTTGGCGTCGATGTCGAACGTCACTTCAATTTGCGGCAGGCCGCGCGGTGAGGGCGGGATCTCGGCGAGGTTGAACTGGCCGAGCGACTTGTTGCCGGGGGCCATCTCGCGCTCGCCCTGCAGCACGTGGATCGTGACCGCGGTCTGGTTGTCCTCGGCGGTGGAGAAGATCTGCTGCGCCTTGGTCGGGATGGTGGTGTTCTTGGCGATGAGCTTGGTCATCACCCCGCCGAGCGTCTCGATGCCCAGGGACAGCGGCGTCACGTCGAGCAGCAGCACGTCCTTGACGTCGCCCTTGAGCACGCCGGCCTGAATCGCGGCGCCGACCGCCACCGCCTCGTCCGGGTTGACGTCCTTGCGCGGCTCCCGGCCGAAGAACTCGCGCACCTTGTCCTGCACCTTGGGCATGCGCGTCATGCCGCCCACCAGGATCACGTCCTGGATCTCCGAGACCTTCACCCCCGCGTCCTTGATCGCGATGCGGCACGGCTCGATGGTCTTCTCGATCAGGTCGTCGACCAGCGCCTCGAACTTGGCGCGCGTGACCTTCATGGTGAGGTGCTGCGGCGCGCCGCCCGACATGGCGATGTAGGGCTCGTTCACTTCAGTCTGCTGCCCCGAGGAGAGCTCGATCTTGGCGCGCTCGGCCGCCGACTTCACGCGCTGCAGGGCGATCGGGTCCCTGGCGAGGTCGACGCCGCTTTGCTTGCGGAACTCCTCGACGATGTAGTCGATCAGCCGCTGGTCGAAGTCCTCGCCGCCGAGGAAGGTGTCGCCGTTGGTGGACAGCACCTCGAACTGGTGCTCGCCCTCGAGCGCGGCGATGTCGATGATGGAGATGTCGAACGTTCCGCCGCCGAGGTCGAAGACGGCGATCTTGCGGTCCTTGCCCTCGCGCTTGTCCAGGCCGAAGGCGAGCGCGGCCGCGGTAGGCTCGTTGATGATGCGCTTGACTTCCAGCCCGGCGATGCGGCCCGCGTCCTTGGTGGCCTGGCGCTGCGAGTCGTTGAAGTAGGCCGGTACCGTGATCACCGCCTCGGTGACCTCCTCGCCGAGGTAGTCCTCGGCGGTCTTCTTCATCTTGCGCAGCACCTCGGCCGAGACCTGCTGCGGCGCGAGCTTCCTCGCGCGCACCTCGACCCAGGCGTCGCCGTTGTCGGCCTTGACGATGCGATAGGGCATCAGGTCGAGGTCCTTCTGCACCTCCTTTTCGTCGAACTTGCGGCCGATCAGGCGCTTCACCGCGAAGAGCGTGTTCTTCGCGTTGGTCACCGCCTGGCGCTTGGCGGGCGCGCCGACCAGGATGTCGCCCTCGTCGGCGTAGGCGACGATCGAGGGGGTGGTGCGCGAGCCCTCCGAGTTCTCGATCACCTTGGGCTTGCCGCCCTCCATGATCGCGACGCAGGAGTTGGTGGTGCCGAGGTCGATGCCGATGATCTTTGCCATGGGTCAGTTCCCGCTCTTCGAGTCTAAGCCTGTGTCTGATATGGGGTTTCCCCCGCCGCTTTCAAGCCGCCTGGCGATCGTGACGCGCGCCGGGCGCAGCACCCGCTCGTGCAGGCTGTAGCCCTTCTGCATCAGCGCGATGACGCTGTTCGGCTCGGCCGCCGACTCGACCGCGACGATCGCCTCGTGGCGATGGGGATCGAAGCGCTCCCCGGGCGCGGGCGCGATCTGCGCGAGGCCCGCGCGCTCGAGCGCCGCGCGCAGCTGCTTCAGCGTCAGCTCTACGCCGCTCCTGAGCCCCTCGGCACCGGCGCCCTGCACTTCGAGTGCGGCCTCGAGGCTGTCGCACACGGGCAGCAGGCTCTCGGCGAAGCGCTCGATCGCAAAGCGATGCGCCGCGGCGACGTCCGCCTGCGCCCGCTTGCGGGCGTTCTCGGCATCGGCCAGCGCGCGCAGCCACGCCCCGCGCTGCTCCTCGATCCGCGCCTGCGCCTCGGCGAGCAGCCTGTCGAGCGTCCTGTCCTCCGCCGAGGCAGGCTCGGCGGGTGGGGCGGGGGAGGGGGAGGGGGTATCGGTCATCCGGCCGGCGTCGGGTCGTGGAACCGGGATAAGCTTGGGGCGCAGGCGCCTCCTTCAAGGTGCCGCGTGCCGGCGTCTCGCCATGACATCCGGAGCGGTCGAAGTCCTTGATTTGCGGAGCAAGCACCGCACGCTGCCCCCGCGCCCCGGGCATGCTACCGTCGCGACGATGAAGACCGAGATGCCGGCGGCTGCGCGCGCCGAGCTCGCCCCGGGCGGGAAGCTGCGCGCCGCGCTCAACCTCGCGAACTTCCTTCTGGTGCGGAAGACGCCAGAGGGCCCGCGCGGCATCGTGCCCGATATCGCCGCGGAGATCGGGCGGCGCGCCGGCGTGCCGGTCGAGCTCGTCGGCTACGAGAGCCCCGGGCAGGTCGCGGACGCGGCGCCGGGCGGCGCGTGGGACGTCGCCTTCATCGGGGCGGAGCCGGCGCGCGCGGCGAGCGTCGCGTTCAGCGCCGCCTACCTCGAGATCGAGGCGACGTACCTGGTACCCGCGGGCTCCGCGATCCGCGCGCTCGAGGAGGTCGACCGGCCCGGGGTGCGGATCGCGGCCTCGGCGCGCAGCGCCTACGACCTCTATCTCGGCCGCACGCTGAAGCACGCGCAGCTCGAGCGCGCCGAGGGGCTGGACGCGTCCTTCGAGCTGTTCGCGTCCCGCGGGCTGGAGGCGCTCTCGGGCCTGCGCCCGCGCCTCATGCAGGACCTCGGGAAGCTCCCCGGGGCGCGCATTCTCGAGGGCCGCTTCACCGCGGTCCAGCAGGCGATCGGCACTCCGAAGGCGCGCGCCGCGGCCGCGGCCTGGCTGCGCGCGTTCGCCGAGGAGATCAAGGCGAGCGGCCTGGTCGCCGAGCTCATCGCGCGCCACGCGGTGCGCGGCGTCAGCGTCGCGCCGCCGGCCGCCTAGGGCGCGGCGAGGCGCGCGAGCGCCTCGATCCACGCCGGGTGCTCGTTGAGGCAGGGCAGGGCGCGCAGCTCGCCGCCGCCCGCCTCGCGGAAGATCCTCCGGCCCTCGATCGCGATCTCCTCCAGCGTCTCGAGGCAGTCGGCGACGAAGCCCGGGCAGAACACGTCCACGCGCCGTGCCCGCTCGCGGCCCAGCCCGACGAGCAGGTCCGCGGTGTAGGGCTCGAGCCAGGCCGCGGGACCGAAGCGCGACTGGAAGCCTACGCGAAAGCGCTCCTGCTCGAGTCCCAGGGCCGCGGCGAGGAGCCTGGCGGTCGCGAGGCATTGCGCCAGATAGGGGTCGCCGCGCTCGATCGCGCGCCGCGGCAGGCCGTGAAAGCTCATCACCAGCACCTCCGGCTCGCCGTGCGCGGACCAGTGCTCGCGCACCAGCGCCGCGAGCGCCGCGAGGTAAGCAGGGTGGTCGTGGAACTGCTCGATCATGCGCGTGCCGCACGGCAGGACGTCGCGCACGCTCCCGGTGGTGCTGCGCGCGTACTGCGGGTAGAGCGGGAGCACCACAACGTCGGAGCACCCTCTCAGGCGCGCCAGACCCGATGCAATCGTCGGCTCGCCGTAGCGCATGGCGTATTCGACCCGGAGCCCGGGACGCGCGGCGCGCAGCAGCTCCGCCTGCCTGCGGGTGTGCACGGCGAGCGGCGAGCCCTCGGCGGTCCAGATCGCGGCGTACTTCGCGGCGGACCTGGCTGGCCGCGTGCGCAGGACGACGCCGTGCAGCAGCGGCAGCCAGAGCCAGCGCGGCAGCTCCACCACGCGCGGGTCGGAGAGGAACTCGGCGAGGTAGCGGCGCACGGCCCGCGGCGTGGGCGCCGCGGGCGTGCCCAGGTTGACGAGCAGGAGACCGTTCAGGGCTGGGAGAGGGCGCTCGAGACGAGCTTGGCGGTGATGTCGACGATCGGGACCACGCGGTCGTAGGCCATGCGCGTGGGGCCGATGACGCCGACGGTGCCGACGACCTCGCCGTCGACCCGGTAGGGGGCGGTGACGACGCTCACCTCGTCGGGGGCCGAGACTCCGGACTCGCCGCCGATGAAGACCTGCACGCCGCGGCCGCGCAGCGACAGGTCGAGGATCTGCAGCAGCGAGGTCTTCCGCTCGAAGAGCTCGAAGAGCTGGCGCAGCCGCGTCATGTCCTGCGACAGGTCGCGCACCGCGAGCAGGTTCCTCTCCCCCGAGATCACGTACTGCTCGTGCCCCTCGCTCACCGCGCGGTTGCCGGCCTCCAGCGCCGCGCTCATGAGCGTGATCATGTCCTGACGGATCTCGTGCAGCTCCTCGCGCAGGCGCTGGCGGATGTCCTCGAAGGCCTGGCCGGAGTAGTTCTGCGTCAGGTAGTTCGCCGCCGCCACCAGCTCCGAGGGCTGGTAGTCGCGCTCGGTGAACAGGATCCGGTTCTGCACGTCGCCCTCGGGGGTGACCACGATGAGCAGCACGCGCCGCTCCGAGAGCCGCAGGAACTCGATCTGGCGGAAGGTGAGCGCGCGCCGGCGCGGCGTCATGACCACGCCCGCGAAGTGCGTCAGCTGCGACAGCAGCTGCGAGGCCGCCTGCACCACGCGCTGCGGGTTGTCCGGGTGCAGCTGGTCCTCGAGCCGCTGGCGCTCGAGGGCATCGAGCGCCTTCACCACCAGCAGCGTGTCGACGAAGAAGCGGTAGCCGAGCGGCGTGGGCACGCGGCCCGCCGAGGTGTGCGGGCTCGCGATGAGGCCCATCTCCTCGAGGTCGGCCATGACGTTGCGGATGGTGGCGGGCGAGAGGTCCAGGCCCGAGTAGCGCGAGAGCGTCCTCGAGCCCACCGGCTGCCCCTCGGCGATGTAGCGCTCGATGAGCGTCTTCAGCAGGGTCTGCGCGCGCCGCTCCAGCATGATTGCATTCTACATGCGGTTACAATCGAGCGATGCAACCCGCGTTCCGCCGCGTCGCGCTGATCGGCAAGCAGATCCCGGAGATCGCCACCAGCCTGCGCGCGCTGCGCGAGCTCCTGCGCGCGCGCGGCTGCGAGGTGATGCTGGAGCGGGAAACCGCGGCGAGCGTGGGCGATGGCGGCGGCGCGGCCTACGAGCAGATCGGGCGGGAGGCCGACCTCGCCATCGTGGTCGGCGGCGACGGCACCATGCTCGCCGCGGCGCGCGCGCTGGTGCGCCACCACGTGCCGCTCGCCGGCGTCAACCAGGGGCGCCTGGGCTTCATGACCGACATCGCGCTGCAGGAGATGAGCGATTCGGTGGGCGCGATCCTCGAGGGACGCCACGCCACCGAGGAGCGCGCGCTGCTCGAGGCCGAGGTCATGCGCGACGGCGCGAGCGTGCTGCGCACCGTGGCGCTGAACGAGGCGGTGGTCTCGAAGGGCTCGCAGGCGCGCCTCATCGAGTTCGAGCTGCGCATCGACGGCGAGTACGTCTACAGCCTGCGCGCCGACGGCGTGATCGTCGCCACGCCCACCGGCTCGACCGCCTATGCGCTCTCCGCCCAGGGGCCGATCCTGCAGCCCAGCGTGCCCGCGCTCGCCCTGGTGCCGCTCAACCCGCACGTGCTCTCGGCGCGCCCGGTGAGCGTGAGCGACCGGAGCCGCATCGAGATCCGCCTGGTGCACGCGCTGGATGCGCGCGCGCACTTCGACGGCTTCGCGCTCACCGACCTGCACGAGGGCGACAGCCTGGTGCTGAAGCGCTCGGCGGACTCGATCCGCTTCGTGCATCCGCCGGGCTACAGCTACTTCATGATGCTGCGCGAGAAGCTGCGCTGGAGCAAGGCGGCGGGCGGGGCGGGCGAGGATTGATGTATTGCATGCTTGCCAGTCCTGTAGTCAAATGGCGAGATGGAAACGGTGCTGACGATCCGGCTCGACAGCGAGCTCGTGCGGCTCATCGACGAGGAGGCAGCGCGGGCGAGGCTGAGCCGCAGCGGCTACGTGCGCCGCGTGCTGCGCGGGCGGCTGCGCGGCAGGCGCGCGAGCGCGTTTGACGCGCTCTCCCGGTACGCCGGCATCGTCGACGGCCCGCCGGACCTGTCGGTCAACCGCAGGTACCTGAGGCGCATGGGACGCCGGCGCGCCGGCGCTTGAAGACGCTCGTCGACGCGGGCCCGCTGGTCGCGCTCCTGAACCGCCGGGACAAGTTCCACGCCTGGGTCAAGGAGACGCTGAAGGCGCTTGCGCGGCCGCTGCTCACCTGCGAGCCGGTACTGACGCAAGCCGCGCAGCTCACGGGAAGGCCGGCCGTGTTTGTCGCCATGCTCGGCGAGGGCAGCCTGAAGCTCGGGATTGACCTGCAGGCGCAGTCCGATCCGATCCGCCGCCTGCTCGAACGCTATAGCCCCCGCATGTCGCTTGCGGACGCGTGCCTGGTGCGCATGAGCGAGATGATCCCGGGGTCGCGCGTCCTGACGCTGGACCGGGTCGATTTCTCGATCTACCGGCGCAGCGGTCGGGACGTCATTCCGCTGATCGCCCCCTGATCCGGCATGCTGCGCGCGCTGCAGGTGCGGGACTTCGCCATCGTGGAGCGCGCCGAGCTCGAGCCTGGGCCCGGCTTCATCGCTCTCACCGGCGAGACCGGCGCCGGCAAGTCGATCCTGGTGGATGCCCTCGAGCTCCTTGTCGGCGCGCGCGCCGAGGCCGGCCTGGTGCGCGAGGGCGCCGAGCGCGCCGAGCTCTCAGCCGAGTTCGATCTCGCCGCGGGCGATGCGCTCGCCGCCTGGCTGCGGGCGAGCGATCTCGAGGGAGACGCGGACCGCGTCCTGCTGCGCAGAACCATCGACGCCGCCGGCCGCTCGCGCGCCTTCATCAACGGCCACGCGGCGACGCTCGCCCAGCTGCGCGAGGCGGGCGAGCGGCTGCTGGACATCCACGGCCAGCACGAGCACCAGTCGCTGCTGCGCCCGGCCGCGCAGCGCGAGCTGCTCGATGCGCGCGGCGGCGCGCGGGAGCTCGCGCGCGAGTGCGCGGAGGCGTTCCGCGCCTGGCGCCGGCTGGAGGCGCTTGCCCTCGAGGCGCAGGAGCAGTTCGCCCGGCGCGCCGAGGAGCGCGCGGCGCTCGGGGAGCAGGCGGCGGAGCTGAGGCGGCTGAGCTTGCGCGAGGGCGAGTGGGAGGAGCTGGCCAGCGCGCACGCGCGCCTCGCGCACGGCTCGAGCCTGCTCGCCGGCGCGCAGTCCTCGCTCGAGGCGCTCGCCGAAGCCGAGGGCGCCAGCCTGCCGCAGCTCGCCGCGGTGGCGCGCCGCCTGCGCGCGCTGTCGGAGCACGATGCGCGGCTCCGGCCGGTCGTGGAACTGCTCGAGAGCGCGGAGGCGCAAGCCGCGGAGGCCGCGCGCGAGCTGCGCCAGTACGCCTCGCGCGTCGAGCTCGATCCGCAGGCGCTGCGGGAAGCGGAGGCGCGCATCGAGGCGCTGCACGCCGCCGCGCGCCGCCACCGCGTGCGTCCCGAAGGACTGGCGGTGCTGGCGCGGGAGCTCGAGTCGCGGCTCGCAGAGCTCGAGCTTGTCTCGAGTCCCGAGGCGCTGCAGCGCGAGACCGCCGCGGCGTGCTCGCGCTACGACGCCGCGGCGCAGGCGCTCTCGGCCAGGCGCAAGGCGGCGGCGCAGGCGCTCGGGCGCGAAGTCACGCGGACCATGCAGGGACTGGCGATGGCGGGCGGGCGCTTCGCCGTGGCGCTGCAGTCGCTGGAGGGGCCCTCGGCGGCCGGGCTGGAAGAGGTGACGTTCGAGGTGAGCTCGCACGCCAGCCTGCCGCTGCGGCCGCTCGCGCGCGTCGCCTCGGGCGGCGAGCTCGCGCGCGTGAGCCTCGCCATCCAGCTGGTGGCGGCGCGCGATTCCCCGGTGGGGACGCTGCTCTTCGACGAAGTCGACGCGGGGATCGGCGGCGCGGTCTCCGAGACCATCGGGCGCTCGCTCAAGCGCCTGGGCCGGGAGCGCCAGGTGCTGTGCGTGACGCACCTGGCGCAGGTCGCGGCGCAGGGCGACGCGCAGTGGTCGGTGACCCGCGGCCACGCGCGCGGCCGGGTGCAGGTGGGCGTCGCGCGGCTGGACCGGACGGCGCGCATCGAGGAGCTGGCGCGCATGCTGGGCGGCGCCGAGGCCACCGCGCGGCGGCACGCCGCGGAGCTACTTGGACGCTAGCGCGTCCTTGCGGTACTCGCAGCCCGGCCGCGTGCAGTCGGCGTACAGCGCGAGCGAGTGCCCGTGCAGCTCGAACCCGCGCTGGCGCGCGATCTCGCCCTGGCGGCGCTCGATCTCCGCGTCGTAGAACTCCTCCACCCGGCCGCACTGCAGGCACACGAGGTGGTCGTGGTGCCCGCCCTGGTTGAGCTCGAACACCGCCTTGCCGGTCTCGAAGTGCTGGCGCGCCAGCAGCCCCGCCTGCTCGAACTGCGTCAGCACGCGGTAGACGGTCGCCAGCCCCACGTCCAGGCCCTCGGCGATGAGCGCCTTGTACACGTCCTCGGCCGAGAGGTGGCGCACCTTGCTCGACTCGAACAGCTCGAGGATCTTGCGCCGCGGCAGCGTCGCCTTGAGGCCGATGTCCTTGAGGCTCTGGGAGGAATTCATCATCGCTTCGGCTATCATACGCGCTCACGATGCCGTTCGCGTTCCGCCTCCTGGCGCTCGTCCTGCCGCTCGCGCTCGCCGCCTGCGCCAGCCGCGACCTGCCCGTGCCGCAGCTCGTCAAGCCCTACCGCATGGAGATCCAGCAGGGCAACTTCATCTCCAAGGAGATGGTGGACCAGCTCAAGCCCGGGATGAGCAAGGAGCAGGTGCGCTTCGTCCTCGGCACGCCGCTGGTCACCGACATCTTCCACGCCGACCGCTGGGACTACGTCTACTGGCGCGAGCCCGAGGGCGGCGGCAAGCGCGAGCAGCGCAACCTCTCGGTGGTGTTCGAGCAGGGCAAGCTGGTGCGCGTGATCGGCGACCTGCTGCCGAGCGAGGCACCGCAGGCGAGCACCAAGCCGCCCGCGGCGAAGCCCGAGGCGCCCAAGCCTGCGGCCGTCGCAGCGCCCAAGCCGGCCGCGGAGGCGCCGAAGCCCGTTTCTGAAATGCCGGAGCCCGCTCCGGAGGAAAGGCCACTCACGCAGAACTGGCGCGCGGCGAGCGACGCGCCCGAAGCGAAGCCGGAGCCGCAGGCCGAGGAGAAGAAGGCCGAGCCCGAGGCGCCGCAGGCCGAGGAGAAGAAGGCGGAGGCGGGCAGCCAGCGGCGCGGCTTCTTCGACCGGCTGCGCGAGAAGCTGCGCTTCTAGCCGCATGCGCATCGTCATCGCGGGCGCGGGCGGCAAGATGGGGCGCGCGCTGGCGGAGGCCGTGCTGGCGGATGCCTCGCTCACGCTCGCCGCGGCGTTCGACGTGGCGGGCAGTCCCGCGGTCGGCACGACCGCAGGCAAAATCATGATCGGTTCGGATGCCTCAGCCGCGATCGGCTCGGGCGACGTGCTGCTCGACTTCACCCGGCCCGAAGGCACGCTCGAGCACCTGCGCGCCTGCGTCAAGGCAGGCCGCGCGATGGTCATCGGAACGACCGGGCTTTCGCCGGAGCAGAGGCGGGTCGTCGGGGAGGCGGCGAAGAAAATCCCGATCGTGTTCTCGCCCAACTTCGCGGTCGGCGTGAACGTCGTGTTCAAGCTCGCTGAAACTGCGGCGAAGGCGCTCGGCGACGCCTACGACGTGGAGATCGTCGAGGCGCACCACCGGCAGAAGGTGGACGCGCCCTCGGGGACGGCGCTCGAGCTCGGCCGGCTCGCCGCCGCTGCGCTGGGGCGGGATTTGGCGAAGCACGCGGTGCACGGACGGCGCGGCGATACGGGGGCGCGGCCGCCGAAGGCGATCGGCTTCCACGCCATCCGGGGCGGCGACATCGTCGGCGAGCACACCGTGATCTTCGCCGGCGTCGGCGAGCGGGTGGAAGTGACGGTGCGCTCGCAGAGCCGCGCGACCTACGCCGCGGGCGCGCTGCGCGCGGCGAAGTGGCTCGAGGGCCGGGCGCCCGGGCTCTACGGCATGGGGGACGTGCTCGGCCTCAAGTAGCGTATAATTGGCACTTCAAGCCGAGCGGGAGGCGCCGCGAGCCCCTCCCGCTTTTCACGTCCGCTCCTTGGAGTACTGTCTTGGCCGCCCTCGAACCTGCCGCGCTCGTCCTCTCAGACGGGACGGTGTTCCGGGGGCGCTCCATCGGCGCGCCCGGCGTCTCGGCCGGCGAGGTCGTCTTCAACACCGCGATGACGGGCTACCAGGAGATCCTCACCGACCCGTCCTACTGCAGCCAGATCGTGACGCTCACCTACCCGCACATCGGCAACACGGGCGTGAACCGGGAGGACGAGGAGTCGGGCGCGGTACACGCGGCCGGGCTGGTGGTGCGCGACGTGCCGCCGCTGCACTCGAGCTGGCGCGCTCAGGGCAGCCTGCCGGACTACCTGAAGCAGAAGGGCGTGGTCGCGCTGGCGGGCGTCGACACGCGGCGCCTGACGCGAATCCTGCGCGAGAAGGGGGCGCAGAACGGTGGTCTCGTCGCCGGGACGCAAGACGTGGGGGAGGCGCTCGAAGCGGCGCGCGCCTTCCCGGGCCTCGCCGGCATGGACCTCGCGAAAGTCGTCTCTACCGACAAGGCCTACGAGTGGGCAGAGGGGCGCTGGGAGCTCGGCAAGGGCTTCCGCGCTCCGCAGCACGCGCGCTTCCACGTCGTCGCCTACGACTTCGGCATCAAGCGCAACATCCTGCGGCTGCTCGCCGAGCGCGGCGCGCGCGTCACGGTGGTGCCGGCGCAGACGAGCGCGCGCGAGGCGCTGCGCCTCGCCCCCGACGGCATCTTCCTCTCCAACGGCCCGGGCGACCCCGAGCCCTGCGAGTACGCCGTCGAGGCGATCGGCGAGCTCCTCGACACCACGTCGATCCCGGTTTTCGGCATCTGCCTCGGGCACCAGCTCATGGGCCTCGCTTCGGGGGCGAGGACGCTGAAGATGAAGTTCGGCCACCACGGCGCCAACCACCCGGTGAAGGACCTCGACACCGGGCAGGTCGTGATCACGAGCCAGAACCACGGCTTCGCGGTGGACCCGCAGACGCTGCCCGCGAACCTCAGACCCACGCACGTGTCGCTCTTCGACGGCTCGCTGCAGGGGCTGGCGAGGACCGACCGCCCGGCGTTCTGCTTCCAGGGGCACCCCGAGGCGAGCCCGGGGCCGCACGACATCGGCTACCTCTTCGACCGTTTCGCGAAGCTGATGAGCGATGCCAAGGCGTAGCGACATCGAGAGCATCCTGATCATCGGCGCGGGGCCGATCGTGATCGGCCAGGCCTGCGAGTTCGACTATTCCGGCGCGCAGGCCTGCAAGACGCTCAAGGCGGAGGGCTACCGCGTGGTGCTGGTGAACTCCAACCCCGCCACCATCATGACCGACCCGGAGATGGCGGACGCCACCTACATCGAGCCGATCACCTGGCCTACGGTGGCGCGCATCATCGAAAGGGAGCGGCCCGACGCGCTGCTGCCGACCATGGGCGGGCAGACCGCGCTCAACTGCGCGCTCGACCTCGCGCGCGAGGGGGTGCTGGAGAAGCACGGCGTCGAGATGATCGGCGCCTCGCGCGAGGCGATCGACAAGGCCGAGGACCGCGACAAGTTCAAGCAGGCGATGCGGCGCATCGGACTGGCCTGCCCGCGCTCCTCGCTCGCGCACTCGATGGAGGAGGCGCTGCAGGTGCAGGCCGGCATCGGCTACCCGGTGGTGATCCGGCCTTCGTTCACGCTCGGCGGCACGGGCGGGGGCATCGCCTACAACCGCGAGGAGTTCGTCGCCATCTGCGAGCGCGGGCTCGAGGCCTCGCCGACGCGCGAGCTGCTCATCGAGGAGTCGGTGATCGGCTGGAAGGAATTCGAGATGGAGGTGGTGCGCGACCGCAAGGACAACTGCATCATCGTCTGCTCGATCGAGAACCTGGATGCGATGGGCGTGCACACCGGCGACTCGATCACCGTGGCGCCGGCGCAGACGCTCACCGACAAGGAGTACCAGCTGATGCGCGACGCCTCGATCGAGGTGCTGCGCGAGATCGGCGTCGACACCGGGGGCTCGAACGTGCAGTTCGCGGTCAACCCCGAGGACGGGCGGCTGCTGGTGATCGAGATGAACCCGCGCGTGTCGCGCTCTTCCGCCCTCGCCTCGAAGGCCACCGGCTTCCCGATCGCCAAGGTCGCGGCGCGGCTCGCGGTCGGCTACACCCTGGACGAGATCGCGAACGAGGTCACGGGCGGTGCTACGCCCGCCTCCTTCGAGCCGAGCATCGACTATGTCGTGACCAAGGTGCCGCGCTTCGCTTTCGAGAAGTTCCCCCAGGCGAACGACCGCCTGACCACGCAGATGAAGTCGGTGGGGGAGGTGATGGCGATCGGCCGCACCTTCCAGGAGTCGATCCAGAAGGCGCTGCGCGGCCTGGAGGTCGGGGTGGACGGGCTCAACCAGCGCACCACCGACCGCGAGACCATCGAGCGCGAGCTCGGCGAGCCGGGCCCGGAGCGCATCTGGTACGTGGGGGATGCCTTCGAGAACGGCTTCACGCTCGAGGAGGTGCAGCGCCTCACCCGCATCGATCCCTGGTTCCTCGCGCAGATCAGGGAGATCGTCGAGCTCGAGATGGAGCTGGACGACCAGCGCCTCGAGGACATCGGGCCGGAGACCTTGCGGGAGCTGAAGCGCAGGGGTTTCTCCGATCGCCGCCTCGCCTACCTCTTCAACTCGAGCGAGCAGCAGGTCAGGGAGCGGCGCCACGCGCTCGGCATCCGGCCGGTGTACAAGCGCGTCGACACCTGCGCCGCGGAGTTTGCCACGCGCACCGCCTACCTGTACTCGACCTACGAGGAGGAATGCGAGGCCGAGCCCACCGCGCGCCGCAAGGTGATGGTGCTCGGCGGCGGCCCCAACCGCATCGGCCAGGGGATCGAGTTCGACTACTGCTGCGTGCACGCCGCGTTCGCGCTGCGCGAGGACGGCTTCGAGACCATCATGGTCAACTGCAACCCGGAGACGGTGTCCACCGACTACGACACCTCGGACCGCCTCTACTTCGAGCCGCTGACGCTCGAGGACGTGCTGGAGATCGTGGCGCGCGAGCAGCCCTGGGGGGTGATCGTGCAGTACGGCGGGCAGACGCCGCTCAAGCTGGCGCGCGACCTGGCGGCGGCCGGCGTGCCGATCATCGGCACCAGCGCGGACTCGATCGACATCGCGGAGGACCGCGAGCGCTTCCAGAAGCTGCTCAACCGGCTCAAGCTGCGCCAGCCGCCGAACCGCACCGCGCGCTCGGCGAAGGACGCGCTGCGCCTCGCCGAGGAGATCGGCTACCCGGTGGTGGTGCGCCCGAGCTACGTGCTCGGGGGGCGCGCCATGGAGATCGTCAACCAGCACTCGGAGCTCGAGCAGTACATGAAGAACGCGGTCAAGGTCTCGAACGACGCGCCGGTGCTGCTCGACCGCTACCTGTCGGACGCGATCGAGGTGGACGTCGACTGCGTCGCCGACGGCGCCGGGGTGTTCATCGGCGGCATCATGGAGCACATCGAGCAGGCCGGGGTCCACTCGGGGGACTCCGCCTGCTGCCTGCCGCCGCACTCGCTGGCCAGCCACCTCGAGCGCGAGCTGCGCCGCCAGACGGTGGTGCTGGCAAGAGCGCTGGGCGTCAACGGGCTGATGAACGTGCAGTACGCGATCCAGCGCGACACCGTCTACGTGCTCGAGGTCAACCCGCGCGCCTCGCGCACGGTGCCGTTCGTCTCCAAGGCCACGGGCCTGCCGCTCGCCAAGATCGCGGCGCGCTGCATGGCGGGCAGGCCGCTCGCCGCGCAGGGGCTCGGCGGCGGGGAGGGGGTGGTGCCGCCCTACTTCTCGGTCAAGGAGGCGGTGTTCCCCTTTTCGCGCTTTCCCGGCGTCGACCCGATCCTCGGCCCCGAGATGAAGTCCACCGGCGAGGTGATGGGGGTGGGCCGCAGCTTCGGCGAGGCCTTCGTCAAGTCGCAGCTCGCCGCCGGCGTGCGGCTGCCGCGCGAGGGCGGCGGGCGGCGCGCCTTCATCAGCGTGCGCGACGGCGACAAGCTCGCCGCGATCACGGTGGGGCGGGAGCTCGCGGAGCTGGGCTTCAGCCTGCTCGCCACGCGCGGCACCGCGCGCGTGCTCGCCGCGCACGGCGTGCCGGTGGCGCTCGTGAACAAGGTCGCGGAGGGGCGGCCGCACATCGTCGACATGATCAAGAACGGCGAGATCGGCATCATCGTCAACACGGTGGAGGATACGCGCACCGCGATTCTGGACTCGCGCTCGATCCGCACCAGCGCGCTCGCGCAGCGGGTCACCTACTACACCACCATCGCGGAAGCGCGCGCCGCCTGCACCGGGATGCGGGCGCTGGCGCGCCTGGAGCCCTACCGCCTGCAGGACCTGCACGCGCAACTGGCCCGCGCGGCGGCCCCCGAGGCCGTCAGCTGAGCCGATGGCGAAGACCCCCATGACCCGGCACGGCGCGGAGCTGCTGCGCGCGGAGCTGCAGCGGCTGAAGGGCGTGGAGCGCCCGCGCATCTCGGCCGCGATTGCCGAGGCGCGCGCGCACGGCGACCTGTCGGAGAACGCCGAGTACGAGGCCGCGCGGGAGCGCCAGGGGTTCGTCGAGGGCCGCATCGCCGAGCTCGAGGCGAAGCTCGCCAACGCGCAGGTGATCGATCCCAGGCTGCTGGATGCCGACGGGCGCTGCGTGTTCGGCGCCACCGTCGAGCTGGAGGAGCAGGCGAGCGGCGAGGCGACCTGCTACCAGATCGTCGGCGAGGACGAGGCCGACATCAAGGCCGCGAAGATCTCCATCAGCTCGCCCATCGCGCGCGCGCTGATCGGCCGCTACGCGGGCGAGGCGGTCGAGGTGCACACCCCGGGGGGGGTGCGGCGCTACGAGATCCTCGAGGTGCGCTACGAGTGAAGCGGGGCCGGCCGGCGGCGCTAGCGCCGCCGGCCCAAGCTAGCCGGACTTCGCGGATTCGAGGGGTCGGCGAGGGTTAAGTAGTTGATGCGTCACGGGGGCGCACCCGAAGGTCTGCACTACA
>Ga0137796_10000890_pt1 | contig 17897 bp, 14 predicted proteins | sample OV2TP3_FD_97704 | JGI IMG/M metagenome (GOLD analysis project Ga0137796, IMG submission 97704) | reverse complement strand
GTTGGCGTCAATCCCGGTAGAAGTAGCTTAATTCTTGAGCACTTGTGAGCCTGTTATGTCTAACCAGTCCCCTGTGAGCCTGAGGAGCCTGCCCGACATTTCGGAGTGCCCCCGAAATGTCGGAGTGTCAATTTGACAATCTCCAACCCCCTTACTACTATCTTGAGCCTTGTCTCACGTCGGTGCCCATCGGGGGCGTGGGTTCCTCAGCCCGGAGAACTCAACATGAACACAGAGCCGCTGCGGCCTCCAGCCGCCGATGTGGAGTTACCGGCAGAGCCCGTTCCCACATCAATTGATGATGCTGTGCGAGAGGTCGCCCCTGAAGGGCGAGCGGGGCCGCAATTCCGCGGACTGCTGGAAGCAGCACCGGACGCCATGGTCATAGTCGACCAGCGCGGCCTGATTGTTCTGGTGAACCGGCAGACGGAGAAGCTTTTTGGCTATCGGCGAGAGGAGTTGTTTGGCAAGCCGGTAGAGTCGTTGATCCCCGAGCGGTTTCGGACCGGCCATGCCTCCCACCGGGCCGGGTATTCTTCCGCCCCCCACGCGCGGCCCATGGGAACGGGTCTTGAACTCCATGGCCTCAACAAGGAAAGGCGTGAGTTCCCCGTAGAAATCAGCCTGAGCCCGCTGGAGACCTCGGAGGGTGTGCTCATCGTCGCCGCCATTCGCGATGTGAGCGAGCGCAAGCGTGTCGGAGAGTTGCAGTCTCGGCTGGACTTCGAAAAACTGATGTCCAGGCTGTCCAAGTCCTTTATCCACCTCCCCGTGGATCGCATAGACAGCGAAGTCACCAACGGGTTGAAGGATCTTGCGGAAGTCCTGGACTTGGACCGGGTCAGCATCACGCTGACGGATCCCGATAGAAAAGCCAGAACCATCACCCATTCGTGGGGCCGGCCAGGTATTCCACCCGCCCCGCGCGGGAAAACCAATGAGGTATTTCCCTGGCTGGCGGAGCAGACCGCTAGAGGGGAAATCTGCCGCGTGTCGTCGCCAGAGGATCTGCCCGAAGTAGCGGCTGCCGAGTGCGAGTACATGCGGTCTATGGGCTTGAAGTCATGGCTGACCGTTCCCCTCCTGGTCGGAGGCGAGCAGGTTGGCGGCATGGGCACCAGCATGTTTCGAGAGCCACGGACTTGGGATTCTCGTTTGATTTCGCGCTTTCAGCAGGCTGCCGACATTTTTGCCAATGCCCTCGCGCGGAAGCGAGCGGAAGAAGCGCGCCAACGTCTTGAGCAAGAACTGGAACGCCGGCTGGGGTTTGAAGCGATGCTCGCAGAACTGTCGGCCAAATTCATTATTCTTCCGCCGGATGAGATCGATCGGGAAATCGAAAAGGGGTTGGAGCTCCTTGCCAAGGCCCTCGGGGCCGACCGAAACACATTGGGCCAGGTTGACCCATCCCGGCAGGAGATTCGTGTCACCCATTCCTGGGCAGGCCCGGGACTACCTCGCGTTCCAATGGTCATCGTGCGGGAGGCATTTCCCTGGTTATTCGATCAGTTGCTACAGGGGCGTGTGGTCAGCATCTCAAAGCCGGAAGATTTTCCTCCCGAGGCGGTGAACGAGCGCGAGTTTTTGTTTTCCACCGGCGAAAAGTCCGTTTTGTTCATTCCCTACATGATCGGCGGCCGGCTCTCAGGCGGGGTAGCGCTTGGATGTTTCCGCGAATATCGTCAGTGGGATAACGAGACCATTCAGGCCTTTCGTTTGGCCTCTGAGATCTTTGCCAACGCGTTGGCTCGCAAGCGTGCCAGCGAGGCACTGCGGGATCGCCAGCAACAGATGACCTTAGCACTCGATTCGGCCAAAGTTGGATTGTGGGTTTGGATGGTCCAGCGCGACTCCGTCTGGGCCTCGGAACAGACCCGCGCGCTGTTCGGATGGTCCCCAGATGCCAAGCTGGATTTCGCCGCGTTTCTCAACTCCGTCCACACCGACGACCGCGAGAACATACAACACCAGGTGGGACGGGTGTTGCGTGAATCAGGGGAGTATCACGCCGAATTTCGCGTACTGCTGCCAGACGGCTCCGTGCGCTGGATCAAGAGCCTGGGCCGAAGTTATGCCGGCGCCGAAGGCAGCCCCGAACGGCTCATGGGTGCATCACTTGATATCACGGAGCGCAAACGCAACGAAGAGGCGCTCGCCGAGCAGTTAGCCTTTGAAACTCTATTGGCCGAACTCTCCGCCACGTTTGTCAACCTGCCTCCAGATCAAGTGGACCCCAAAATCGAGAAAGGCCTGGAAATCCTGGCCACGGCGCTGCGGGCCGAAAGAAGCGCATTGGCCCAGATGGATCCAGTGGCCGGCGAAATGCGCGTCACGCACTCCTGGGCAAGCCTCTCGCTGGGTTCTTCGCTGCCTGCCGTGGTTTCCAAAGGAAGTTTCCCCTGGCTGGCACAGGAACTCCAGGCGGGACGCACGGTAGTCGTCTCGCACCCCGACGACATTCCTCCCGAGGCCGTGGCCGAGCGTGAATACATCCGTTCCGCCGGGCTGAAGTCGGGCCTCATTGTGCCCTTCATGATCGGCGGAAAGTTCGCGGGCGCGATGTCCATTGGCTGTTTTCTGAACAGTCGCGACTGGGATAGTCCGATCCTCACCCGCTTTCGGCTGGCCGCAGAAATCCTGGCCCAGGCTTTGCGGCGCAAGCGAGCGGATGAACATCTGCAGGACGCGTATTCGCAGATTGAGAAGCTGAAGGAACGGCTGGAACAGGAAAACATCTATCTGCGCGAAGAGATCAAACTGGAGCACCATCATAATGAAGTGATTGGAGGGAGTGAGGCGATCCGCAATGTGCTGAAGAAAGCCGAGCAGGTGGCCACCACCGACTCCACCGCGCTTTTGCTTGGCGAGACCGGGACCGGCAAGGAACTAGTTGCCCGCACCATCCACGACCTGAGCCGGCGCAAAGACCGCCCGATGGTCAAGGTGAACTGTGCTGCGCTGCCTGCTTCTTTGGTGGAAAGCGAACTATTCGGCCGGGAAAAAGGTGCGTACACGGGTGCACTAACGCGCGAAATCGGCCGCTTTGAGCTGGCCAATCACTCCACGGTTTTTCTGGATGAGATTGGCGAGTTGCCGCTGGAGCTGCAAGCCAAGCTGCTGCGCGTGCTGCAAGAAGGGGAATTTGAGCGCCTGGGCAGCCCGAAGACGATCCGCGTGGATGTGCGGGTGATTGCCGCCACCAGCCGTGACCTCCGCGCGGAAATCAAGGAAGGCAAATTCCGCGAAGACCTGTTCTACCGCCTCAACGTCTTCCCCATTCAAATCCCACCTCTGCGCGAGCGCCGGGAAGACATCCCACCGCTGGTGTGGCACTTCGTGCGCGAGTTGGGCCGTCGCATGGGACGCAGCGTAGAGAGCATCCGCTCCTCCACCATGAGGACCTTTCAGGGTTATCCGTGGCCGGGGAACGTGCGCGAGCTTCGCAACGAAATTGAGCGCCACCTGATTCTGAACCCGGGACCGGTTTTTCATGCCGAACTGCCGACTGTAGAAGCAGGAGGCGGCGTTCGCGTAATCGGCAGCATGGAGCAGATTGAGCGCGATCACATCCTTCGCGTGCTGGACACCACCTCCTGGCGGATTCGCGGAAAAGGCGGGGCATCCGATGTCCTCGGTCTGAAACCCACCACGCTGGAATCCCGAATGAAGAAGCTGGGCATTGCCCGGCGCGTTTGAGTGCTCCGAAATGTCGGAGTAACTCCGAAATCTCGGGCAGTCTCTTTCCTCTCACCTAAGGCAACCGCAAATCCCGCTTCCTATTTCTTTTTCCCTCCATGGTTTAGCAAATGAAGCGCTGCCGCGACGTTCGGACTCCTTCTTGCTCTCCCCTTTCGGGGCGGTCTGAACGCCATTGCGACTTCGGAGAGAAGGAAGGGGAGAAAGGAGAGATGGTCGGTAACCAGACACAGTTCAAAGAGGTGGGAATGATTATCGAAAGCGTTGGAATTGTAGCGCCAGGAAACAGGCGGGAAGAGTTGCGTCGCGCTCTAGCAGCGCTCGTTGAGCCGACCCAGGTGGAACCCGGGTGTGTCGCTTGCCAGCTCTACCAGGAAACAGCAAACGCGAGCGCGTTTCGCTTTGAATCCCAGTGGAAAACACAGGACGACTTGATACGACGCATGCGCTCCGAGGTGTATCGATCGCTCCTGGCCTTGATGGAGCTGAGCGTCGAGCCCCCTGAGATTGCGTTCCACATGGTTACCGGAACGCAGGGGCTGGAGTTTGTACAGGCTGTCCGTGAAAGACGCGCTGAAAGGGAATGAGCTCGAAGCCAGTGGTGAAGGGGCTTTGGTTTGCCTCACAGGGGTGACCAGTTGGAACCAGAACTCTGTTGTGAGCGATAGAGGATCTAATTTCTGCCGGTTCGTAACCGGCGCGGAGGGCAAGCGATGGAGAACAAAGCGGAAAAGCACAAAGGGCACGTTCGCCTGATTGCAAAAGTGCGAGGCGGGTTGGGCGTAGTGCTCGCGATCCTTTGCGGAGCAGCCTTGCTCGGTGCGCAATCGGAAAAGCCGGCCAAGCCGAAGAAGCTGAATGAGCTTTACACCAGCACTGCGTTCGTCCGAACCGGGGCACGCAGCGGGATGATTGGCGTCAACCTGTACGTCGATGCCTACAGCACGGACGAAGAAGTCATCCAGCTTGCGCAAACCCTGCGCGAAAAGGGCAGCGAGGGACTGTTGAAGGCCGTATCCAAGCTGAAAGGCAAAGGGCGTCTCGCTCCCACAGGCCATGTTGGCACGGATATCAAGGTTATCCGCGTTCGCAAAACGGAAACGGGGCGGCGCATTTTTCTCGTCACCGACCGGCCCCTCGCCTTCCTTGAGCTCTACAACAGTACGCGCTCTCGCGACTACTCGTTCGGCGTGATCCAATTGGATCTCGACGAGCAAGGGAAGGGCGAAGGCGTGATGCTGGCCGCGACAAAAATCAGCTTCGACAAGGAAAACCAGCTCGAGCTGGAACACTACGGAATCGATCCCGTGCGCCTGACCAACATTCGCAAAGAGAAGTAGGCTCGCGGCTTGTGGCGTCTCAACGGTACCCACTGTGGTTCGCGAAAAATGGGCACACGAAAATACGCCGTGGTGCTCGGATGGCTCTTGCTGGCTGGGTCGGCCTGTGCGCAGGCCGGGTCCCAGACGCCCTCCACGCAGGCAAGCCTAGCCTCACAGGAGCCGCCAAGTGATTCGGACCCGACGCAAAGTGTCTTCCTGAGCATTCGCAATGAATACTTCAATCTCCGAGGCGACAACTGGACGAATGCATCCATCCTCCGGATGGACCGCGCCTGGCTCAAGCAGCGCGGCTGGCCGGGTGACAAGGTTGGAGTCCTGACGCGCTTCGATCTTCCCATCGTCACCACTCACGTGGCCGGTGAAACGCGCGCCGGGCTGGGCGACCTTTATGCCCAAGCTTTGTGGGTGCCTTGGCTCTCCCGGCGCTTTGCTCTGGCTATGGGCTCTGGAGTCACGTTGCCCACGGCAACCCACCGGACGATAGGGCGAGGGAAATGGCAAGCCGCTCCATTGATTGCGCCGGTGTTGTTTTTTCCGCGTCGCAAGGGTTTCTTCTTCGTGAAGGTGCACCAGTTTGTTTCCATCGCGGGCAACAAGAACCGCGCCGACGTCAACTACCTGCTGGTTACGCCGACTCTCCTCTACCGCTTCAACCGCCGCTGGTGGATGCTGGTGGACACCGAAGCCAAAACCAATTGGGAGTTCGACAACCGCCAGTCCTACCGCACCGGCTTCGAGATTGGCCACGTGCTGAAATCTCACTTCGCGGTGTCGATCAAGCCGGAGATTCCCTGGGGCGAGTCCCGTGAAGGCGATTGGACTTTGAAACTTATCCTCACCTGGTACCGGACCCGTGGCTAGTTTCCCCCGTACAACCGCGTTGATTCTGATCCTGGGCTGCGCTTTGACGGCTCACGCGCAGGAATCAAAGCCGCCCGAGCCGGTGCCAGCAAAGCAGGGAGGAAAGCAACAGCAGCCTCCTCCGCCAAAGAAGAGCGGCGCGCGATTTGGCGTGGAAGCCGCCAGCGTCGCGCAGTTGCCCTCTGCCGTGTCAGTAGACTCAGCACAAGGAGGAATCAGCAGCGCGTCCAGCGAAAGCAACACCCCGCCTGCGCCAGACGAGCAGGCGGATGCCCGTCGCGGCGAGTTTGTATGGGCGCCTATCCCAATTTCCAGCCCGGGTATCGGGACAGGCCTGGTGTTCCTGGCCGGCTACGTTTTTCGTCTGAATCCTGAAGATAAGCTGAGCCCTCCGACAATTGCCGGCGGCGCGGTGATGGCCACCAGCAACGGAAGCTGGGCTGTCGCCGGTGGCGCGAAACTCTATATGAAGAAGGATCGCTTCCGGCTCGCCGTGGGGGGAGGAAGGGGAGATGTCAATTACGAGCTGTTTGGCATCGGCAGCGGTGCGGGCGACGCTGGCCGTTCCGTAGAGATCAATCAGTCGGGCAGCGCGATTTTTTTTGAGTTCCTGACGCGCACGAAATGGAAAGTGTTTGTCGGGCCGCGCTATCAGTATCGCAACCTGACGGCAAGGCTGCCCGTCAACCAGGTTCCGCCAATTCCCGTGCCCCCAGCAGCCGAGCTTCGATCGCAGACGGCCGCATTTGGGTTTCGTATCCAGCAAGACCGCCGGAATGAGACGTTCTACCCGCGCACCGGCTCGCTGTTGGATTTCACCGCAGATTTCTTCAGGGATGTATACGGGAGCAAGTTCAACTATCAATCCTTCGCTTTCTCGTACAACCACTACAAAGGGCTGAGCCCGCGGCAGGTGCTGGCATTCCGTTTTGCGGGCTGTGCGGTCACGGGGCAAGTGCCCTTCTACGACCTGTGCCTGTTCGGGTCGCACAGCGATCTGCGCGGCTATCAGTCGGGTCAGTATCGCGACCGCGCTCTGTTTGCTACCCAGGCCGAGTATCGCCTACAGTTGCCGTACCGGCTCGGGCTGGTGGCGTTCGGCGGGGTCGGCGAAGTCGCACCTGGGTGGGACGATTTCACTGCGGATAATCTCTTGCCGGGCGGCGGCGTAGGCGTGCGCCTTGCTGTCTCCAAAAAGTACAAGATCAATTTTCGCGTCGATTACGGTTGGGGCAAGAATGGCGGCACGCTGCACATCGGCGTGAGCGAGGCATTCTAAACGCCCTACAAAAGGGCCTGAGAGCTTCTCCGAAATATCGGGGGCACTCCGAAATCTCGGGCAAAGCAAGCCTAGAACACCTAACCCCATTGCTCCAAAATCACAACGCAATCGAAAGAGCAGTAAGCATTTAGGAAGTTAGGAGGAGATTGCGACACTCGGAATACGTCGTGCTTTGTCAGCAGCCAAGGCTTCGAAGGGCGCACTCAGGATTTGCTTGGAAAGGGGTTCGACAATGGCAAGAAATCGTTCCGCGAATGTGAGGCAAGCCGTCGGCTCCATACCACCAAGGCGGGCGAGTTCCGCTTTCTTGTTAGTGGCTGTTCTGCTGGCTGGAGCGGCAGGATGGGCGCTGTATTCCAAGCGCTTTGCAGTGGATTCAACGCTTGCAGTAACGAGCGCCGACACCACTGCAGCCGCCGCTGCTTCCCCGTTTCAGCCCACGATTGCCAAGGCAGCCCCCCGTCCAGAATCTACGCCAGTGGGAATGGTGTGGATTCCCGGCGGCGAATTCTCAATGGGCTCGGAAGATCCCACCGGCCGGCCCGATGGCGGGCCCGATCCCATGCGCGATGCGCGGCCCATCCACCGCGTGTATGTGGACGGCTTCTGGATGGACGCCACGGAAGTTACCAACGAGCAGTTCGCGAAATTCGTCAAGGCTACTGGCTATGTCACCGTCGCAGAACGCAAGCCTCGCGCGGAGGATTACCCGGGTGCGCCTCCTGAGAATCTAGTAGCTGGCTCTGTCGTGTTCACGCCACCGGACCACGAAGTCCATCTCGATAACCATTACCAGTGGTGGGCCTACGTGACGGGCGCAAACTGGCGCCACCCTGAAGGACCGGGTAGCGACACCAAAGGCCGCGAGAAGCATCCTGTCGTTCACATCGCCTTCGAGGACGCTGAAGCCTACGCGAAATGGGCGGGCAAGCGGCTGCCCACCGAAGCCGAATGGGAATTTGCCGCGCGCGGCGGCGCCTCCGGCAACCTCTACGCTTGGGGCAATGACTTTCATCCCAACGGCAAGTGGATGGCCAACACCCACCAGGGCCACTTTCCGCGTACCAACACTGCGGAGGACGGGCACAAAGCCACGGCGCCTGTGGCGCAGTTCCCCTCGAATGCTTACGGCCTCTACGACATCGCAGGCAATGTATGGGAGTGGGTGAGCGACTGGTATCGCCCCGACTACTACACGCAACTCAATGCACAAGGTGGAGTCGCGCGGAACCCGCTCGGCCCCAGAGAGAGCTGGGACCCACAGGAGCCCACCGAGAAGAAGCGAGTGCATCGCGGCGGCTCGTTCTTGTGCACGGAGCAGTACTGCACGCGCTACCTGGTGGGCACGCGCGGCAAAGGCGAGGTCAGCACCGGCACCAATCACCTTGGCTTCCGCCTGGTGATGTCGCGTGAGCAGGCCGAAGCCGCCCAGAAAATTGCCGAAGGCCAGGCCTGCCCCACCACTCGCAGCAAGTTCATGAGTCGTGGCATGCAAAGCCCGAACCCCACGCCGCCACGGAGTGGCTCATAACCAGAATTTTTCAGAACGGCTGATTAGTTCAGTCGGTTTTTGTAGTGATTCGAAAAGGGAGCGGAGGAAGAACAAACAATGAAGCATGTACCTCAATTGTCTAAGTGGCTGGTGGTGGCAGTGTTGGCCACCGGTTTGATGTTATCGGCCGGTCCCACACGGCCACAGGAGAACACTCAAGAGCTGGACCGGACGGTGTTGCCGATCCCGGAGCCGCAGTATCCAGCCATCACCGAACTCGACGTGCGCAAAGCGAAGGCGCCACCGCGCTTCGAAGTGAAGGCGCCCAACGGCGCGCCCAATGTTGTCGTCGTGTTGCTGGACGACATGGGCTTTGGCCAGCCCAGCACGTTTGGCGGCGGCATCGCCATGCCCACGCTCGACCGCCTCGCTGTTGGCGGGCTGCGCTACAACAATTTCCACGTTACGGCGCTGTGTTCGCCCACGCGCGCCGCGCTGCTCACCGGTAGGAACCATCACTCGGTCAATACCGGCGCGGTTCAGGATATCTCGACGGCCTTTCCCGGGAACACCGGAATTCGTCCCAACAGCGTCGCGCCCCTGGCCGAAATCCTGCGGCTGAATGGCTACAGCACGGCCGCCTTTGGCAAATGGCATCTGACCCCGCTGTGGGAAACCAGCGTGTCGGGTCCATTCGGCAATTGGCCGACGCGCTCGGGATTCGACAAGTTCTACGGATTTCTCGGAGGGGAGACCAACCATTGGGCCCCGCTCCTCTTTGATGGCACCGCGGAAGTGGAGCTGCCGGACGACCCCCAATACAACTTCATGACCGACATGACCAACCAATCCATCGGTTGGATGCGCTTCCAGCAGGCCCTCACACCCGACAAACCGTTCTTCATCTATTTCGCAGCGGGCGCGACCCACGCTCCGCACCACGCCCCCAAGGAGTGGGCCGATAAGTACAAGGGTAAGTTTGACGCCGGCTGGGATAAGTATCGTGAAGAAACTCTGGCTCGGCAAATCAAGCTCGGCATTGTGCCGCCGGGCACCAAGCTGGCGCCCAAACCCAAATTTATCAAGGACTGGGACACGCTCTCCGCTGACGAGAAGCGGCTCTTCGCCAGACAAATGGAAGTCTATGCCGGATTCGCCGAGTACGCCGACTACGAAGTCGGGCGACTGGTCAAAGCGCTGGAGGAAGTCGGCGCGATGGACAACACCCTGTTCATCTACATTGCCGGGGACAACGGCGCCAGCGCCGAGGGTGGCGCGGTAGGCGTCTTCAACGAGATGACCTTCTTTAACGGTGTTCCAGAAACCGTTGCCGACCAGTTGAAGAATCTCGACAAGTGGGGCGGACCCGAAACCTACCCGCACTACGCCGCCGGCTGGGCCATCGCCGGTAACGCGCCCTTCGCCTGGGCCAAGCAGACCGGATCAGACTACGGCGGCTCGACCAACGGCATGGTGGTGCATTGGCCCAAGGGTATCAAGGCCAAAGGTGAACTGCGTGCGCAGTGGCATCACATCATCGACTTGGCCCCTACTGTCCTCGAGGCGGCGAGCCTGCCGCAGCCTAAGTCGGTGAACGGAACTACGCAACGCCCCATGGAGGGTACCAGCTTTGCGTACACGTTTGACGACGCCAAAGCGGTGGACCGGCATCTGACGCAGTATTTCGAAATCCTGGGGAACCGCGGCATTTATCACCAGGGCTGGTTCGCGCGGACCATTCACCGTGCCCCCTGGGAGCTCAAACCTCGCGCCACGCTCGATAAAGACGTGTGGGAGCTTTACGACACCCGCAAGGACTTCAGCCTGGCCGACGACCTGGCGGCCAGCAATCCTGCCAAGCTGAGCGAGTTGCAAGCGCTGTTCCTGAAGGAGGCGGTCAAGTACAACGTACTGCCGATTGATGACCGCGGCCTCGAGCGCTTTGATCCCGCCGCGGCTGGTCGGCCCGACCTGATGGGAGCCCGGACCTCCTTGACGCTGTACGAGGGGATGGTTGGAATGATGGAGAACACCTTCATCAACGTAAAGAACCGTTCGTTCAGCGTCACGGCCGAGACGGAAATTCCGCCGGGCGGGGCCAACGGCGTGATTCTGGCACAAGGTGGCCGCTTCGGTGGCTGGAGCTTGTATGTGCAGGACGGCAAACCAGCCTACGTTTCCAATTGGGTGGGCTTACAGCGCTATACCGTGGCCGCAGCGGAACCGTTGCCGACGGGCAAAGTCACCATCCAAGTTGACTTCGCCTACGACGGTGGCAGCCCCGGCAAAGGCGGCACCGCCACACTTTCCGTCAACGGCAAGAAGGTCGCTGAAGGCCGGATCGCAAATACCACCGCCAACGTGTACTCGCTCGATGAGGGCGCGGACGTGGGCATGGACGAAGGCACGCCGGTGACTGAGGCCTACGACGTCCATCACAGCAAGTTCACCGGCAAGATATACAAAGTCACCATCGACGTGAAGCCTGCCCCTGCGGCGGCTCAGGGGGAACTCGACAAGGCAGCGGCAAAGGCGGAGCGAGAGCGATCGCTCCGCGACTAAGTCGGCACGGCCCGGGGCCCGCCGGATTGAACCCGGCGGCCCCTCCCCTGCGCTGTCGATTTCTCAGCAAGCTGAAAGGGAGCCGAAACAGAGAGCTATTTAGAAGGATTTACCAGAACCATGAAGCGAGACTCAGCGGGGTGATGATCAGAGTCGCGCCGCCACAGGGCTCGTGGCAGCGATGCTGTTCTACAATCTCGCCGTTGCGGCACTCCTGACGTATGCCCGCCTCGCTCTGCGGCAGTCCGGCTTGGGCCTCTGGCCGGCCGTGATTCTTCATACCGCGCTGGCGGTTTGGTGCATCGCGTCCCTTCGAGGAAAAAAATGAGACCGCTGGCGTTGAACGGACCATCGCAAGGTTCCTAAGACAGAAGGAGGGCCGGACAACATGGATCAGATGATTGCACCAATGCCGTTTGTGATTAGCCTGTTCATCGGCATGCTGGTCTGTCTGGAGGCCGGTCGCCGCATGGGAGTCCGCAGGCTGGCAAAGGGCCCGGAAGGAGCCGTGGCCATGGCCGGCCTTGGCGCAGTGGAAGGCGCCGTGTTCGGTCTGTACGGTCTCCTGCTGGCGTTCACATTCTCGGGAGCTCCCTCGCGGTTCGATGCGCGGAGACATTTGATCGCAGAGGAAGCCAATGCGATCGGCACCGCCTACTTGCGTCTGGATTTACTGCCCGCCGATACGCAATCCGCGCTACGCGAACGATTCCGCCAGTACGTGGATTCGCGGCTTGAAGTCTACCGAAAATTGCCGGATATCGAGGCGGCTAAGGTGGAACTCTCCAAGTCCGCAAAACTCCAAGTGGAGATCTGGGCCCAGGCTGTGGCCGCCACTCGCTTGCAGGGCTCGCATCCCGACGCAGCTAAGCTGCTTCTCCCCGCCCTGAACGAGATGATTGACATTACAACCACGCGAACGATGGCTGCGCGCATGCATCCCCCTCTGATTATCTTCGCACTCCTGTTCTTGCTGGCGCTGGTTTGCTCGATGCTGGCGGGTTACGGCATGGCCGGTAGCAAGCAGCGCAGTTGGCTGCACATGACGGCATTTGCTGTGATCACTGCGATTTCCGTTTTTGTGGTTCTCGAGATCGAGTATCCGCGGACCGGCTTCATTCGCCTGGCCGCGTACGACCAAGTGCTGGTTGAGCTGCGCGAAAGCATGCAGTAGGCAGGAGAGCCAGTGAGGTTGGATGCAGATTGCAAGGGTCAATAAGGTTTAGAGACTACCGGAGAGGACACAACAATGAAGAAGGCGAGAAACGTTAAGCTGGGATTGGGTTGCTGCATCTGCTTCATGTTCGCCCTGGTTGGTGCGGCGCCCTTGTTCGCGCAGGCCCCGGCGGAGAAGGCCTGGACGATTCTACAAGCTGGGCTGGCGGAGAAAGGAGCAACCCAGCGCGCGACTGCAGTGCGCGTGCTTGGCCTTCTGGAAGGCAATGCGAAAGCCGAGCAGCTCGCGCTGGCAGCGCTTGGCGATGAAAAGCCGGAAGTGCGCGCCGCTGCCGCGGAAGCGCTCGGGCAGATGAAAGCCGCTACAGCCGCGCCACGGCTGGCAGAAGTAATCAAGAGCGATAAGGAAGTCGTAGTTGTGATGGCTGGTGCGCGCTCCCTGATTGCGCTGGGCGACGGGCTCGGCTATGCCGTGTACTACGCCGTGCTCACTGGCGAGCGAAAAACCGGCGAGGGCTTGGTGGAAGAGCAGAAGAAAATGTTGAAGGACCCGAAGAAGATGGCGCAATTCGGTTTCGAACAGGGGATCGGATTTATCCCCTTTGCCAGCGTCGGCTACGGTGTTCTCAAAGGGGTGACAAAGGATGATTCGTCACCTGTCCGCGCCGCCGCGGCCAAGATTCTTGCGAAAGACTCCGATCCGAAAAGCGCGCAGGCGCTCGTGGAAGCTGCCGCGGACAAAAGCTGGATCGTCCGCGCGGCCGCCTTGGACGCACTCTCACACCGCGGCGATCCGACCTTGCTGCTGCAAATCGCTTCCAAGCTAGACGACGAAAACTATGCCGTGCGCCTTACCGCGGCGGCCGCCGTGATCCACTTGCACGACGTGCAGGCCCGCCCCAGCAGCAATTAGGAGCGATGAATGCCAGGAAGGAGCTATGGTGAAAAAGCCAGAGCCTAAAGTCCGGAACTTCAGCCCATCATTGGCACGCCTGATGGTTTTGTTTGTTTTAGTGGCCGGAGCGGCTTCCGTCTTCGCGCAAGGCACACCCCAAAATGCGACAGCGTGGTACGGCTACGAGGGATTCCACCCCTTTCGCGAGGGCGAGCCATGGGGACTATTTTCAGAAGGCTACATCAAGCGCAACCGTATCATCCTCGACGACCTCAGCTACTTCTATCGCGTCGGCCTCAACTACGAATTCAAGAATGGCAACCGGCTCACAGGGGGCTACGCGTTCCAGTACAACTTCCCCTACGACTCTTCCTCGGAACCCTACAACTGGCCGGATCACCGAATTTGGGAGCAGTTCCTCATTCGCAGGCCAGTGGGCGAGAGCAAGCGCGTCACCCTAATCCACCGCTTCCGAACGGAGCAGCGCTGGCTGGGCAGGAAGTCGGCGCCGGCCTTCGACGAAATCACGGAGTGGAAGTTCGAGGACACGTTTCGCTACATGTTCCGCTGCAATATCGGGGTTCATCCGAAGTGGTTCGCAGCCCTGTACGACGAATTGCATCTGCGCCTGCCGCCGCCGGAAGCCGAGAAGCTGTTTGACCAAAACCGCGTGTATGCCGGCATCGGTATCTACCTCGATGAGCGCAAGAAATGGCGGTTCGAAACCGGCTACATGTTCCAGTCCGCTTGGAATTCGCCCGATCATTCGGGACCTCTTTTGCACTGACTCTTGCTTTGGTTGGATACCGAGCTTTGGGGCAGCCGGAAGTAGCAGGTTTCTCATGTTCTCGCGGTTTCAACCGACCCATTCCACAAGTCACATGGGATTCCAAGGAGTGGCAAGCATGGAGCCAAAGACGGCCAATGAGCTGGCGAGTGAGCGGACAGACCTGGCGCTCGCCAGAACGCTCATGGCTGCCGACCGGACCTTGATGGCTTGGGTCCGCACAGGGCTTTCCATGCTCACCTTCGGTTTCACCCTGTACAAATTCCTCATGTATTTGCGGCAGGCCGCTGCAGAAAGCGTCATCCAGGCGCACGGCCCGCGCCGGTTGGGCCTTGTGCTCATCGGCCTGGGCACCACGTCGATGGTCTTCGGGCTGATCGAGTATTACGGCGTATTCAAGCGCTTCGTGAAGGAAAGCCAATACAGTCTCTGGAGTTTTGCTTTTATCGTGGCAGTTCTCTCAACCCTCTTGGGGCTCTTTCTGTTGATCTCCATTCTCATTCACAGAGAGGTCATCTAGTTCACTTTTCGGAAGGACCGATGGAAGCGAGTGCATTCATTCGGAGCATGGAGGTCATTGCGCGAGGGCTGGAGGGTTCTGGCGTCGCAATTATTGCGTTCGCCTTCCTCGGTCATCGTCCTTCTGGAAATGAAGCTCCCGAAGGCGCCGGCGCCGCTCATTGGCGTGTCTCTGGGCATACTACTGTCGCTTCTGCTCGGACTGAAAGCCCTGGGCGTGGATCTGATTGGAGAGATTCCTCCCGGATTGCCTTCGCTCTCCCTGCCTGATTTTTCTGTGGCACAGAATCTCTGGGGAGCTGCCTTGGGCATCGGGCTCATGTCTTTCATTGAGTCTATTGCCGCCGCCAAAGCGTTTGCGCGCGCAGATGATCCGCCGTTAAACGCCAACCGCGAACTGTTGTCGCTGGGTGCTGCAAATCTGGCGGGAGGGTTCTTCGGCTCCATGCCCGCCGGCGGCGGCACTTCCCAGACTGCGGTGAACAGCCGGGCCGGCGCCTGTAGTCAAACGGCGGGGCTGGTCACTGCGAGCCTTGTTTTGGTAACACTACTTCTTCTCTCACCCGTCATTGCACTGCTGCCGCAGTTCACATTGGCGAGCGTCGTGATTGTTACCACGCTTCTCATGATAAAGTCGGCCGATTTCCGCGCGATCTATAGAGTTCGAAGGCCGGAGTTTTGGTGGGCGGTCATTGCGGTTTTCGGCGTCGTGCTGTTCGGTACGCTGAACGGGATTCTGGTGGCGGTTGTGGTGTCGGTGTTAACTCTGATGTACCAGGCCAACCAACAACTGCCCGAACAGGGTGGCGTAAGGCACTTGTGCGACTGCAAGCGGTTGCCCAGCGCGTTCGAATACACCCAGCATCAAAGGTATGGTAATCGCAGCAAACGAACACGAAATGGCAGTGAGCGTTACGGACAAGGCGACGTTGCCGCGCCCCAGGTAGGTGTAGTAGTTAGAGATTCCACCGCCGGGACAAGTCGCAATCAACAGAAGTCCGCCCACAACATGTGGCTTCAGATCCAGTGATTGGGTAAGCAGGAACCCCAGAGCAGGAATGATGACAATCTGCGCCAGCGTACTGAGCACCACCAGCCTCGGTGCAGCGGTTAGGCGACGGAAATCCGCCGGGGCGAGTTCTAGGCCGACCACCAAAGACATTGCGAATACGACCGTCGGTATCGCAATGTCGAGTACGTCCTGCAATGAGAGGGGCTCCCGCCCCCGTCGTCGAGTGCAAAGGGGACGGTTGCATATCCTAGCAGCCCCACGAGGTTGACGCCAACCACAATAGATGTCCTGACCGGCCCCCGAAATATCGGAGTTGCTCCGAAATCTCGGGCTACCACCGTCGTTCTCAGAAGAAAGCGATGCCACTAACTGCGTTGCATGTATTGGTTTAGCTTGCCCGCAGCCCCACTACCTTTCGGGCACGCGCTTGCTCTTACGGAGGGAATGGGCGGGGGGGGTGTTCATCAGACATTGCTAACGGCCAGGAAGGAAAGAACCATGAGAACGAAACTCCAACACATGGATTCACGGGTGTTTTGGTTGGTCGGGCTACTGTTGTTGGTGACAGGTGCTGTTTACGCGCAGGAGCCGGTTCAAGTCGTACGACCAGTGACCCACACCGTGGAAGCGCTGGCGCTGACCTTTCCCGAAGGAAAGACTATCTCCGTCAAGCTGAGGGGTAACGAGCGTCTCCCCAAGGCCAACGGTGAGGCCAAGGTAGAACGGAAAAAGGGCAGCACGGAAATCGAGATCGAGCTGGATGAGATGAAGCCCGCGGCCGGCTTCGGCGGCGATTACAAAACCTACGTCCTTTGGGCTGCCTCGCCGGAGGGGCGCGCCACCAACCTGGGCGAGTTCGTGCTGAGCGGCAACCGCGGGAAGCTGGACGTTTCCAGCCGGCTCTCCACCTTTGGGTTGTTCATCACGGCTGAGCCGCACTTCTTGGTCAGGAATCCGAGTCGTTGCGTAGTGCTGGAAATGGTCCGGCCCACCGAGGATCTCAAGATTCCGCGACAGGCTGCCAAGATTCTCTATCGCGGCCAGCAAGGGGTATACCACTCCGAGCGCGATTCCCTGGCGGATGTTCCCGAGGCAAGGGCAGAGATTCGTACCGATGTGGCGCAGGCACAAGTTGCCGTCCGCCTGGCGGCGGCCGCCAAGGCCGAAGAACTCGCGAGCAAGAAATTCACAGAGGCGCAGTTCGCGCTTCGCAAGGCAGAGGAAGCTGCTGCCGGCTCCGTAGACAAAAAGCGCGTGCAGGAGCTGGCCAAGGAAGCGGTGCGCCTCGCCTACGAATCACAGCTTGCCTCGGAGGAACGGGCCGCTCAAATGGCTCTCGATGCTGAGCGCAAGGCTAAGGCTGACGAGCAGGCACGGTTGGAACGGGAACGCCAACAAGCCGAAGTTGCCAAGGCCGAAGAGGCTCGCCTGCGCGCCGAAGCGGAAGCCGCAAGTGCACGCGCGCAGGCTGAACAGGAACGCTCGCGCCGCGAGGCAGAAGAAGCACGTCGAAGCGAAGAGGAGTCCCGCCGCGCGGCAGAACTGGACCGCTTGAAGGCAGAAGCGGCACAGCGCCAGCAGGAAGAGGCTCTGCGCATGGAAGCCGAAGCGCGCCGCAGGGAAGAAGAAGCCCGCTTGGCTGCGGAACACGCAGAGCAGGAGAAGGCCGCGTTGCGCGCCAGGCTGCTGGATCAATTCAACTCGATCCTGCCCACCACCGATAGCGAACGCGGATTAGTGGTCAACATCGGCGACGTGCTCTTCGACACCGGCAAGTTCAACCTGCGGCAGGAAGCGCTGCTCAAGCTGGCCCGCTTCGCGGGAATCATCCTCAACTACCCCGAGCTCAGCATTCAATCCGAAGGCCACACCGACACCACGGGCAGCGAGGAATTCAATCAGAAACTCTCTGAGCAGCGCGCCGGCGCCGTGCGCGACTTTCTGATCTCGCAGGGTCTTACGGCTGAAAAAGTCACAGCCGTCGGCCGCGGGTTCGCGGTTCCGGTAGCGGACAACAAGACGGCCGACGGCCGCAAGAAGAATCGACGCGTCGAGCTGATCATCTCCGGCGAAGTGATTGGCACGAAAGTCGGGTCGAGCAACTAAGCCAGAGACAAACTGAAAACGCAGCACATTCTCAATCCCACGGAGGACTAATCGCATGCAAAAGAATCTCAGCAAGGTGGTGAAGCTTCTCGTTCTGTTCGTGTGGGCGCTGAGCGTGGCGCCGATTCCCGCGCAGGAGAAGCCTGCGGACAACATGGACATCCTG
>Ga0137796_10000887_pt1 | contig 17959 bp, 11 predicted proteins | sample OV2TP3_FD_97704 | JGI IMG/M metagenome (GOLD analysis project Ga0137796, IMG submission 97704) | reverse complement strand
GCTCAACTCTTGCTGATGTTCTTTTTTCACATGGCTCGGGCGCAGTAGGAAAGCCTGGTCGCCGCGCAGGAAGCTTCAAGGGAAAAAGCAAAGTGCCACGAGTCCTGTCGCGGGTGAACGGCCGCTCCGGTTGCTGATTGCAGTCGGCCACATACTCCGTCGAGCGTCTCTGGACAATGGGGATTGGTGGTACCATTTCGGCCAGCACTCAAGCGAGATAGATACTGGCTGGGACCCCGCTGATGGCGGTCTAACGCGAGTCTTTTCCGGCCCTTCATTGTATTTCCTGTGGCTAGGAGCGAATCCGTGCCTACACATTTGCAGAGTGTCAGCGAGTTCCTGAGCCGTCTTCTACGGACCCAGACGCTGGAAGAACTCGTCCAGAAACTGGCACCCAAGCAAGCTCCGCCCGCCCCCAAAATCCCGGGCGGCACTCTGGTGAGCCTGGAAGCCCTCGAACGCCGCTGGCAGATCCTCAAGGCCGGCCGGGAGGCCCGCGAACACCTCGCGGACTCGCACACGCTCGCTCATCTGGAACGCTATCGGCGCAACATTGAAAACTGCATTGGCACGGTGAAAATCCCGGTGGGAATCGCCGGGCCCTTGCGCGTGAATGGATTGTTTGCGCAAGGCGACTACTATGTCCCACTGGCCACCACGGAAGCCGCACTGGTGGCTTCCTACAGCCGCGGCGCGCAGCTCATCTCCGAATCGGGGGGTTGCACTTCCATCCTGTTGCAAGAAGGTCTGAGCCGCGCACCGGGCTTTGCGTTTTCCAGCGTGCGCGAGAGCGGGCGCTTCGTGGTGTGGTGTGCATCGCAGCGCGAGGCTTTCCGCGAGCGAGCCAGCCGTACCACGCGCCACGGAGAGCTGCTGGACATGAGCGTGACGCTCGAAGGCAACCATGTCTATCTGAACTTCGAGTTTGCCACGGGCGACGCAGCGGGCCAAAACATGGTTACCATCGCCACCAAGGCCATCTGCGATTACATCCTGGCCGAGTCGCCAGTGAAGCCGGAGTACTCCTTCGTGGAGGCAAACCTGTCCGGCGACAAGAAAGCCACGGCGCTCTCGTTCCTTTCCGTGCGCGGCAAGAAAGTTTCTGCCGAAGTGACCGTGCCTTCAGCCATGGTCACCAGCCGGCTGCACACCTCTCCCGAAATGATGGTGGACTACTGGCGCATGTCCGCAGTAGGAGGAATTCAGAGTGGCGCGCTGGGCATCCACGGGCACTATGCCAACGGCTTGGCCGCGCTGTATATCGCGTGCGGGCAGGACCCGGCCTGCGTGGCCGAGTCCGCGGTGGGCATCACCCGCTTCGAGTTGACAAAATCGCGCGACCTTTACGCAACCGTGACGCTGCCTAACATCGTGGTCGGCACCGTGGGCGGCGGCACTAGCTTGCCCAGCCAGCGTGCTTGCCTGGAAATTCTGGGCTCGGTGGGAGAGGGTCGCGCCAGAGCGCTCGCCGAGGTGGCCGCAGCGCTGGCCCTGGCCGGCGAGCTTTCTATCATCGGCGCGCTGTGCGCGGGAGAGTTTACGGCAGCGCATGAACGGCTTGCCCGCGGAAAGAAGGGCTCGCGAGCCACCGAGCCGACCGACGATGCCTAACCGATGGTGGACCTACCAGCGGGAGCGGTTTCCCCTCCTCGCCCACGGGCCGGTGATTGTGGCTTTTGCGTTCTCGGCCATCTGCTATTCGTCGGTGCTGCGCGGGCGGATCGCGCTGCCTCCGCCGGCCTCGGCCTTCGTGGCCATTGGGAGCGCGTTCCTCTTTTTCCTGCAACTGCGCCTCGCTGACGAATTCAAGGATTTCGAAGAGGACGCGAAGTTCCGGCCGTACCGCCCGGTGCCGCGAGGAGTGGTCAAGCTGCGGGAACTGGGCTGGGTGTGGGCGGCGAGTTGCGCCGTCCAATTGGCACTGGCGGTGTGGCTGCGGCCCGCGCTGGTGATCCTTCTCACGGCGACTTGGCTCTACTTGCTCCTGATGAGCAAGGAATTCTTTGTGAAGGATTGGCTGAAGCGTCGGCCTTTCACCTACATGTGGTCGCACATGCTGATCATGCCGCTGATCGACTTCTATACCACGGCGTGCGACTGGCTGGCGGCGCAGGTTCCGCTGCCCGCCGGGCTGCAGTGGTTCCTGCTGGTCAGCTTCTTCAACGGAATGGTGGTGGAAATCGGGCGAAAGATCCGGTCGCCGGAGGATGAAGAACGTGGAGTGGAGACCTACAGCAGCTTGTGGGGTCGCCGGGGCGCCGTCCTGGCCTGGCTCACAGCGATGACAGCCACGGCGGCGATGGCCGGATTGGCCGCGCAGCGCATCGCTTTCGCAAGGCTGGCACTTGCGGTTCTGGGGATGATGCTGTTGGTCGCCGCAGCCATGGGCGCGAAGTTTCTGATTCACCCGCGAAAGGGGAGTGGACGGCCCATCGAGATCCTCTCCGGCCTATGGAGTCTTATACTGTATCTGGTTTTGGGCGTAGTCCCACTGGTTCACTTCCTGCGAGGTGGCCTTTGAGTGTGATTCTTGACGCGGCGACGCCCGAAGCCCGCAGCCAGCTCGGCGGCAAAGGCGGCGCGCTTGCTGCGCTGGCAGCCAGCGGCCTGCCTATTCCAAAGTGGTTTGTGCTTTCTCCGCAGGGTTTCGATCTCTGCCTTTCGCCGGAGCAGCGTCAAATCTGGGAGAACAACCCCAACGAGACAACTCTCCGCGCCCTGCTACAGAATCTCCTGCCATCGGACTCCCTTTGCTGCGAAATTGCGGAAGCTGTATCGAAGCTGAGCCAAAACCGCGAACTGCTGGCGGTGCGATCGTCGGCGATGGACGAGGACAATCCGCAGCATTCTTTTGCGGGGCAACTCGACAGTTTTCTGTTTGTGCGCCCTGCCGAGGTGCCGCAGAAGGTGCTTGCCGTTTGGCGCTCAGGATTCAGCGACCGCATTCTGGCGTACCGGCGGCAACATGGCTTGAGTTTGCTGGCACCGCCGCCTGCGGTGTTGGTGCAGCGCATGGTGAATTCCGAGGTCTCCGGCGTGGCCTTCAGCGCCGACCCGGTCTCCGGCCGCCGTGGCATTGCCGTAATCGGCGCGGTCTTCGGCATCGGGACCGGCCTCGTTTCCGGAGAATGCGATGCGGACACGTATCACGTGGACCGCGACGGGCGAATCGTCAAGCGCGAAGTGGCGGTCAAATTGAAGGCCCACCGCTACGACCCAAAGAGCCAGGAAGGGGTCAGCGCCGAGGCCATCGCGCAGGATAAGGCCACGCAGCCCGCGCTCGTGGATGAGCAAATCCGCGAAGTCGCGGGCCTAGTGCGCCGTACGGCCAGCCATTTCGGGCGTCCACAGGACGTCGAGTGGGCCTATGAGCAGGGGCGGCTATACCTCCTGCAGTCGCGGCCTATCACGTCGCTGGCCTCGCTGCCCGATCCTGACGGCACGCTGAACCTCTGGGACAACAGTAACATCGCGGAAAGCTACAGCGGCGTGACTACACCCTTGACCTTCTCCTTCGCGCGCTACGTCTATGAGGGGGTTTACCGGCAATTCTGCCGCATCATGGGTGTGCCCGAGCGCGCCATAGCTGCCCATGACCAGACATTCGGTCGCATGCTAGGCCTACTGCGCGGGCGCGTGCATTACAACCTGTTGAATTGGTACCGCGTTCTGGCCTTGCTGCCAGGATTCTCCGTCAACCGCCGCTTCATGGAGCAGATGATGGGGGTGCGCGAATCGCTCCCAGAAGACCTGGCGGCGGAGCTGAGCCGGGCGACCTGGCGCGAGAAGTTGTTCGATGGCCTGCGGCTAAGCCGGACGGTGGTGGGTCTGGTCGCAAACCACCTGCGAATCGACAAGCAGGTGCGGGAGTTTTATCGCCGCCTGCACGGCGCGCTGGCTCCCCCGCCAGTGCCTTTGGAGCAGATGCGGGCCGACGAGCTGGCCGAGCACTATCACCATCTCGAGCGGCAACTGCTCACGCGCTGGGATGCACCGCTGGTGAACGATTTCCTGGCCATGATTTTTCATGGCGTGCTGCGGCGGCTGAGCGAACGCTGGTGCGGCGATCCGTCCGGCACCCTCTCCAATGACTTGGTGCGCGGGGAAGGCGGCATGATCAGCACGGAACCCGCAGACCGCGTACGCGAGCTGGCCAGGCTGGTGGCAAACGACTCACAATTCGTAAACCTGCTTTCGCACGGCACGCAATCCGCAATCCTGCGCGGGATGGAGGAGCAGGGTGAGTTCAAGCGGCACTATCTTTCGTACCTGGAGAAATTCGGCGACCGCTGCCTCGAAGAGTTAAAGCTGGAGAGTCCTACGCTGCACGACGATCCGCTGCTGCTGTTCCGCAGCATCGGCCACGTGGCGCGCGCCGCAACGGCGCGGGCGTCGGGCTCGCGGATGGCCGGTGCAGGCGATCTGCGGGCAGCCGCTGAAAAACGAGTGCGGCAAGCCCTCGCTGGGCATCCCTTGCGCCGGGTGGTGTTTCGCTGGGTGTTGCGAAATGCGCGGGCACGCGTCTTGAACCGCGAAAACCTGCGCTTCGAGCGCACGCGCCTGTTTGGCCGGGTGCGGCGCATCTTCGTGGAAATGGGAAGGCGGTTCTGGGCTGTCCATCTCCTGGAGGAGCCGCGCGATGTTTTCTATCTGGAAGTGGAAGAAATTCTGGGCTTCGTGGGCGGTACGGCTTCTTCCGCCAACCTCAAAGGGCTGGTCGCGCTGCGCAAGAGCGAGTTTGCCGGCTATCGAGAGGGCCCTGCGCCCGACGACCGATTCGAGACGCGCGGCATCGTCTACCATGGCAACGCGTTTCGCAGCCAGAGAGCGGTGGAAGAAACGGCGGGCGAACAGCGCAGCGGTCTGGGTTGCTGCCCGGGCATCGTGCGCGGCCCGGTGCGCGTGATCATCGATCCGCGGCACGCGGAACTACAAAGCGGTAGCGTACTGGTGGCTGAGCGTACCGACCCTGGCTGGATCATGCTGTTTCCCGCGGCGGCCGGGCTGCTGGTGGAACGGGGCAGCTTGCTGTCGCACTCCGCAATCGTTGCGCGCGAAATGGGCATCCCAGCGATCGTCTCGATTCCCGGCGTGACACGCTGGCTGAAGGATGGCGACTGGGTGGAGCTTGACGGCAGCGCCGGAGTGGTGCATCGCATCGCACCGCAGGGGAAGCCGACCCATGCATAGCGAGGTGGACGCGCACGCGGATTTTTCCGCCATACGGTACGCGCAATGCTGGGAAGACGCCGACGTTCTGCTGCAGGCGCTGGATATCCAGCCGGGGCACGTGTGCCTTTCGATTGCCTCGGCGGGCGACAATGCGCTGGCAATGCTGGCGCGGGGCCCGCGGCGCGTGATCGCGTTGGACCTCAGCCCGGCGCAACTGGCGGCGCTCGAGTTGCGGGTCGCAGCGTACCGCGAGCTGGACCACAGCGAGCTGCTTGTGCTGATGGGCTCTGCGCCCGGCCAGGACCGCGAGGCGCTGTACCTCCGGTGCCGTGGGCTGCTTTCCGGCTCGACGCGAGACTTTTGGGATGCTCACCGGGAGGAGATCGCGCGCGGAATCGGCGCCGCTGGAAAGTTCGAACGATATTTCGCATTGTTCCGGACCGGCATCCTTCCGTTGATCCACTCGCGGCGGTGCGTGGAGCGCCTGCTGGCCGGCGGGTCGCGCGAGGAACGGCTGGCGTTTTACGAGAGGGAATGGAACACCCGGCGATGGCGATTCCTGTTTCACCTGTTTTTTTCGCGGTTGGTGATGGGCCGCATGGGGCGAGACCCCAGCTTTTTCCAGTATGTCGAAGGAAGCGTCGCGGATCGCATCCTGGAACGCACGCGTTATGCGCTGACCGAGCTCAACCCCGCAGAGAACCCATACGTTCAGTGGATTCTCACCGGGCGCCATACCACCGCGCTGCCGTTCGCGTTGCGTTCGGAGAATTTCGATTGCATCCGCAAGAACCTGGATCGCCTGGAATGGCACTGCCAGTCCATTGAGCAGTTCCTCCAGGAAGCCCGCGGTACGGTGATCGACAGCTTCAATCTGAGCGACATCTTTGAATACATGTCGACGGAGAACTACCATCGGTTGCTCGAAACCTTGATTTGTGCCGGCCGGCTCGGCGCGCGCCTGGCTTATTGGAATATGCTGGCCAAGAGGCAGCGCCCCGACGTTCTGAGCGCAAGGCTGCGCCCGCTGACGGAACTGGCGCGCACACTGCATTCTCAAGACAAAGCGTTCTTTTACAGCGCGTTCGTAGTCGAGGAAATCGCGTGACAGTTCATCCGTGGCTGGGCATTCTGCTCTACGTGGCAGCGATCGGCACCGCACTGGCGGGGCTACGTATTTACCAGCAGAAACGCAACCCACATCCGGAGTGGGTACGCAAGCTGGCTCACATGTGGACGGGGCTCGTTACCCTGAGCCTGCCCTGGTTGTTCCAGGAGGCGTTGCCGGTGGTGCTGCTCGCCGCCCTATCCATTGCCCTGCTGTTTGCCCGAAGGTTGTCTTCTCCCGTCAAGCAACGTTTTGGGGACGTGCTGGACGGAGTGGCGCGGTCGTCGGGAGGAGAAATCTACTTCCCACTTTCGGTGGCCGTTTTGTTCGTCCTGGCGCGGGGTTCTCCTGTGCTGTTCTGCATCCCCATCCTGATTCTGACGTTCGCCGATGCAGTCGCCGCGCTTGCCGGCGTGCGCTACGGACAGATCCAGTACCAGGCAACGGAGGGCCACAAGTCCGCGGAGGGCTCCATCGCCTTCTTCACCGTGGCTTTTTTGAGCACACACATCCCCCTGCTGCTCCTCACGGACACCGGCAGGGTGGAGAGCGTGCTGATCGGACTGGTGCTGGGGTTTGTGGCCATGCTGCTGGAAGCGGTCGCCTGGCGCGGGCTGGACAATCTGTTTATTCCCCTGGGTGGATTCGTCCTGCTAAAGAGCTACCTGGAAATGGACATTCCAGCATTGGCGGCGCGCTTCGCCGTGACCCTTGTGCTGGTGATCCTGGTTTTTGCACTCAGCGCGCGCACCACTTTGAACGCAGGGGCCTTACTCGGTGCAGCGTTCGTTGGTTATGTCTGTTGGTCGGTCGGCGGGTGGAAATGGCTGGCGCCTCCACTGGTGGTGTTCCTCACGTACACCATGCTCTCTCCGCGAACCGAATCCAACACCCAGCGCATCCACAACGTGCATGCGGTGTTTGCCATCGCGTCGGCCGGGCTGCTGTGGATGTTCTTCGCGCGGGCGGTTCGGGAACCGGCATTCTACTACCCCTACACGCTGAGTTTCGCCGCTCACTTGGCGATGATTGGGATTGCGCGCCTGTTCAACGACTTCCCCTACGCTTCCGCAGGGGCACTGCTGGCAACCAGCATTCTGAAAGGCTGGCTGCTGGTTTTTGCGCCGTACTATGTGATTCAGGGAATGTCGCGCGCCGCAGGAGTGCACGCGCTCGCAGCCTTGGGCGTGACCGCATTGGCCGCGTTCCTGTTCTACAAGATTCAACCGGGGATCCGGGATTGTCCCATCGATCGTCCGCGCTGGCTGCGTCAGGCAGGTGTGGCGGCGCTGAGTTCGGCCGCAGGGCTGGTCCCGGTCTTCGTGGCCTGAGGCAAGCGATGGAGCTGATCGAAGTACGCTCGGCCGATCAACTGGCGCAAGTTGCCGCGAGCGACTTGCCTGCGTTTGACGCCGCGGATTTGCGCCGCCATTCTCCCGATGCTCACTGGATCCTGGTGGACAAAGAGCAGCGGCTCAAGGCGCGGTGTTCGCTGTGGTGGAACCATGCGCCCTCGCACCCGTCCCATCGTCTCGGCGTGGTGGGTCATTATGCGGCGGTGGATGTGGCCGCGGGGCGGATGATCTTGCGCCATGCATGCGGGCAGCTAGTATCGCAGGGTCGTACGCTGACGGTCGGCCCGATGGACGGCAATACCTGGCGCCGCTACCGTTTGGTTATCGAGCGCGGCTCGGAGCCGACATTCTTTCTTGAACCCGACAACCCCGACGATTGGCCGGCGCACTTCATCGAAGAAGGTTTCCACACGTTGGCCAGTTACTCCTCCGCTTTGAACACCGACCTCAGCCAGGTGAATCCTCGCATCGGTGAGATTGCTTCGCGGTTGTCCAAGGAAGGCATTCGCATCCGCGCGGCGAGCAGTGACCTGGAACAGGAGCTTCCGGGCATCTTTGCCGTTTCGGCCGCTAGCTTCGCCAATAATTTCCTGTACACGCCGATCGCCGAGGACGAATTCCTCGAGGCGTATCGCAAGGTGCTGCCATATGTGCGACCGGAGCTGGTTCTGCTGGCCGAATGCCAGGGGCGCACGATTGGATTTCTGTTTGCTCTTCCCGACTTACTGCAAGCGCGTCGAGGGCAGCCGGTGGATACGGTCATCATCAAGACCGTGGCCGTAGCTCCCGACAAGTCGTCTCTCGGCCTGGGCGGCTTGCTGGTGGCGCGCGCGCAGGAAGCGGCCCGCGAATTGGGTTACCGGCGCGCGATTCACGCGCTCATGCATGAATCCAACGTGTCGCGGAACATCAGCCATCGCTACGCGGCCACCATCCGGCGATACGCCTTGTTTGCGAAGCCTCTCGTGTCATGAACATCGTCGAGATCCTATGCCGCCACGCCCTCTCCCGTCCGACCGCTGCGGCGATACGCGACGTTCACCGGGATCAACAGCGCTCCCTCTCGTTTGCGGAGCTGGACCGGAACGCCAGCCGCTGTGCCGCGCTGCTGGCGCGCTCGGGGATCCAAGCGGGCGACGCGGTGCTCATTTTTCAACCGATGTCGGCGGAACTGTACACGGCATTGATCGGGGTGTTTAGCATCGGCGCCATCGCCATGTTCTTGGATCCCTCGGCCGGGCGCGCCCACTTGGAACAGTGTTGCAGCCTGTGGCCGCCGCGAGCCCTGATTGCCAGTCCCAAGGCGCACCTGCTGCGGTTCATTTCTCCTGCCTTGCGAAGAATCCCGAAGAAATTCGTCATTGGCTCGTCGGTGCCCGGCGCGATCCGCATACAGGTAGCGGACGACCTTCCTGCCCGCAGCGAAATTCAGGACTGTTTGCCCGATGCGCCGGCCTTGATTACCTTTACTAGTGGCAGCATGGGCCGGCCGAAAGCGGCTTTGCGGACACATGGATTCCTTTTGGCACAGCACCGTGTTTTGGAAGAGAGTCTTTCGCTGCAACCAGGTGAGATGGATCTGACGACACTGCCCATTTTTGTCCTGGCGAATCTGGGATCCGGCGTGACCAGCGTGATCCCCGATGCCGACCTGCGGGCGCCGGGTGCGATTGACCCGGCCCCGGTCATCGCGCAGATCGAGCGCCTGAAACCGGTGAGCACAGCGGCCTCGCCTGCATTTCTGCAGCGGCTCGCAGACTATTGCTCCACGGGAAAGCGCGCTCGCGCACTCGACTCCTTGAAGAAAATCTTCGTTGGCGGCGCCCCGGTCTTTCCGAGACTGCTGGCTGACTTGCAGCGCCTGGCCCCGCAAGCGGTTTTGACCGCCGTATACGGCTCCACCGAGGCGGAGCCAATCGCCGAGATCACCCACTCCGCGATGCAGGGCGCGGACTTCGAATCCATGCGGATGGGCCGGGGCCTGCTGGCCGGAGCGCCAGTAAAGAAGATCCATTTGGGGATCCTGCGAAATCACTGGGGCACTCCCTTGGGGCCATTCACCGCGGCGGGATTCACAGCGGAATGCCTGCCGCCGGGAGAACCCGGAGAAATCGTGGTCAGCGGCGAGCACGTTCTGCACGGTTACGTTGGGGGACACGGCGATCAGGAGACGAAGTTCAAAGTCGAGGACACAGTCTGGCACCGCACGGGCGACACCGGCTACCTGGATTCGTCGGGGCGGTTGTGGCTACTTGGGCGGTGCGATGCACAGATCGAGGACGAGCGCGGGAGTCTGGCCCCGTTCGCGGTGGAATGCGCCGCCATGCAAGTCTCCGGAGTGCGCCGTGCCGCTGCCGTGCGGCACGAAGGGAAGCGGCTGCTGGCTATCGAACTGGAGCGCGATGTGAGTGCATCAGCTATCGCTTCGCTGAAAGAGGCCGTCGCCTGGGCGCACATCGACGCTGTTAAGGTTCTCCCCCGGCTTCCTGTGGACAAGCGGCACAACGCTAAGATCAACTATCCGGAACTGCACAAGCTGCTGGCCCGCGAGGGTCGGCGGCCCGCCTGAACCGAACAAGCTCAAGGGTATGATTGGTCGGGATGGAGTGCGTGGGATCATAGGGCGCAAGGTGTGCAGTCCAGGCGACACCGCGTCGGATGCAGCGACCGAATCGAGACACTGCGCCGCAGGGGGGAGCTCGTGACAAGGAAACGGTTACAACGGTTCTTTCTGTTTTTTGCCGGGACCGCGTTGTGCGTGATCGTGGGCGTCTGGGTTGCGCACCAGTTTCCGGCGCTCACCCATGGGCCGAAGTCCAGCGGCGAGATCCTCGAGAGCATGTTCAAGGCCCCTGCCCGCTTGATCGGCCAGCCGACAGAGTACTTGCGCCGCCACCTCAAGCAGGAGGCGGTGGAGCTGTTCCTGCGTTCGTGCGACCTTCCCAACGACGTGGAGGGCCGGCTGCTGGCGATGGTGCGCGGCGAGCGGTTCAAGGAGGTGACTGTTCCGTTTGTGTTCTTCCTGTACGAGCTGTATGGCGCTCCCCAGAAGGCGGATGCAATCGCGGTGGAGGACCTGGCCTACGCGGAGCCGGCCGAGCCGAAACGGGGGGAGGAAGCGCGCGCGGGGCTTTCCGGCTTGGTGCGGCGGTCCCCCCTCCTGCGACGGCACGTCTCCCGGTCCCTGCGGCTCTTCGATGCGTTGTTCTTGCAGGTCAAGCCGGGCCCGGCGGAAAAGGATCTACCGGTGCTGGAGCGCTACGATGAGAAATCCTATGCGGACATCCGAGCCCTCGTTCGCGAGGCCGCCCGCGATTTTCTGACGGATTCGGACGATGCCCTCAGCCAGGGCACGCAGGAGAACGAATACCAGGCGATGTTGAAGGAGATCCTACAAGACGACCGGCGACTGGGTGAGTTTATTGAGTTCCTGGCGGACTACATCCGCCAGCAGTCCGAGAGTTGGCTGGAGTCCTTCGTTCACCGGCGACAGCGCAAGGAAGCCCGGCTGACGTGGGTGGAGGAGCGGATCCATGGCAATCGGTATTTCGAGATTTCAGACTACGCGCTAGGCCGCGCTGAGCGAAGGCTCGTGGTTCACGTGGTGGTGGACGGCCTGCAAGGCAAGTTGCTCGAAGGGCTGGTGCAGCTTTCCAGCGGCGACCGCGAAGGCTCCGGCGCGCGCTATGTCGCTGAGTTGGTGCGCCTGCACGAAAACGACCGCATGAATCCCCTTCACTACGCGTCGAAGTTGCCGCCCAGCTTGGGTCAGGATGTGCTCGCACTGGTCGGCCGCGCCCCGGAGCGGCCCGACTACTTGGAGAACTTCAAGAAGTATTGCTTCTCTCCCGGGGCATCGGCGGTCACGGTCGACGTGGCAACCGTCGATACACCCAGCATCTCGGTGCGAAACCTGCCGATCGTCATGAGCGGGCATCCGGCAGCGGGGCCATTCGGCACGGGGATCCCCAACTTTTCCTATCTCGATCGGCCGTCGCGCCGTGGTTGGTATTTCTGGGGTAGCGACCTGCTGCACATGCAGCGTATCTTCGGGAACCGCGAAGAGGAGATCTCAAGCGGCCAGAAGCGGAGGCAAGGATCGGGAGCCAAGACGCTGTTCGAGCGGCTTTGGCAGTACAACACCGTCAGTTCCATGGCGACGATCGATGGCGGGGCGTTGGAGAAGATCGCGTCGGAAGTCGGGTTGACGATGGGCGAGATCCAACGCAACTATGCCGAAAAACTGATGATCCTTCGCCTGCGCCAGCGAGCCCAGATGGAGGAAGAGCTCAATCGCCGGCGGCGCTGGCTCCGGGAACATCGCCGGCTCAGCCGCAGTTTTCTGGGGTCGTTGCTATTCCAATCCGAGGAGCTCAGAACCTTTCACGATTACGCCCGCTTTCTGGCTGAGCACGAAGACGACGGACTGCCCGACTATCTGCTCTGGTACAACCCCTGGCCGGATCATTTCGCACACGCGAAGGGACCTTACTCGGACGCCATCATCGGTTTCCAGGGCGAGTACGATCGGCTGGACTTCTACCTGGGCAAGTTGGTTCAGGTTTACGAATCAACGCGGACCGCGGACGGAGGTTCCAGCTTTGCCGAGCGAACTCTTTTCGGGGTGGTGAGCGATCACGGCCTGATCTACACGCCGCAATTGGTTTCCACCGACAAGCTGCTGTTCGAGGCGATGCGGGCCGAGGGTGTCCGCATTACCTATCAAAAGCTGACGCACGACGAAGGGGGCTTGCCGGACATCCACGGCCGCAACGCAATCAAGCCGACTTACCCGTTCGATGCGGTGGTCGGTTCGACCGCGGGCGGATCGTACGTCATCGATTTGTTTCTCATTCGAGGGCTGCAAGGAGATGACGCAGCCTGGCAGCAGCATCCCGACTATCACCAGTTGCGCCGTCACCGGCTCTTGAGCGGTCAGACTATCGATTGGATCGAACAACTCCAGCGCCACCTTGCGAAGACCATGGATCTGGCGCTGGTGCGAGAGTATGGGCCCGAGAGCGGTCAGCAGTGGCCGTCGCAGACAGAATCCGTGGTAAGGATTGTCACACCGGATCGGGGCGAGGCGCGCATCCACCGCGTTCGCAAGAGCGCTGGCAGCGCCGCGCCGGCCGTCTGGTACCGCTACGAAGTGCTTGGCGAGCAGGACCCACTTGATCTGGCAGGCAGTGTGCGCGAGTACTTGACTCCGCCGGAGGGCCCGTCTGTGAAGGAAGCTCAGGCGGCAATCCGCGGCTGCATGGAATCGCCGACCGGTTGCGCTGACCACACCTGGCGCGAATTGCTTTCCTATACGGAGCGCCCGGACGTCGTGTACCAGTTTTCCGGCTTGTACGACTCCGAGCGCGCCGGCACCATCAACATCTTTCCGGTGCTTCACGTCGGCATGAACTCCGGGGTGGCGGGCCGGCACGCGGGAGAGGCATTCGGAGAAAAGAACGGCACGCAGCTTTACTTCGGTGCAGGGTTGAAGCGGAGGTCAATCCAAACCGCGCGCAACGGCTCGCTGCCGGTAACGCTCTATCATTGGCTTGTGGGCGACGAGTACTTCCACGCCCCGCAGGGTGATGGCAGCGCGGCCCAGCAGTTCGGCTACGAATCCCTCCTCGGGAATCCCGCCTTTCGGTCAGTTCTCCAACCGAGCCAACCGGCTTCGGATGCACGGCGCGCGAACTGACTCAGTGGTTCGCCGTCGGCTTCGTTCGTTTTGGCGGCCGGCCATGTCATCGAATCCGCCGCTCGCAGCGTCCATTCCAGTTGCATCGCCCGCGAGGCAGCGTTGACAATCGAGAGCGAAGCCGATCGTGCCGGTTGGGTACCGAACCGACGTCGTGCGTATGCTCGAAGAACGACTACGCCCCAGCAGCGAATCTTATGCGGGGAGGTTCGCCAGCGCCGGCTCAAAGGCCGTGGCCTCGCTCAGTGGTTCTCGAAACGCATACAGGTGCTCATGGAATAGACACCACAATTTTGCAAGTGTTTGAATTTGATTGCGTTGGAAGGTTGGCTGGGAGGCCTGGACTCGAACCAGGATACTCAGATCCAGAGTCTGATGTCCTACCAATTGGACGACCTCCCAGCCGCTGGGAGGAAACAAAACGGGCCATCCGGGGACGGCCCGTCGCAAAGAGTTTAGCTGCGAGGGGCAAATCCGTCAACCAACGGTGCATAGGCGCGTCGCCGCAGGCCAAGTCCGCCATACCGAGGGGCGCATACCGGTAACTCGCTGATAAAAAAGGCGTAGGTACGGATGGTGTCGAGCTAGCCCTTTCGTTTCCCAGCTTGGTACGCCCGCACTATTGTCGGTGTTCACCCGCACGCATAATGTCGGAGCACATTTTTTTTTGCGGGAGTGTGACGAGTGTGCAACCGAATCCTCGTCGTAGATGATGAGGCAAACAACCGCCTCGGGCTCCAGGCATTGCTGCAGTACCAGGGCTTTCAGGTCGCCGTGGCCAGCACGGGTGAGGAGGCGCTGGAGGCAGCTCGGGCATTTGCGCCGGACCTGCTGATCCTCGACGTCATGCTGCCCGACATGACCGGGTTCGAGATCTGTCGGCGCATCAAACAGAATCCGGAAACGCGACTGACTCCCGTGATTCTGGCGACGGCCCTTTCCGCGCGCGAGGATCGTCTGCGCGGCATCGAAGCCGGCGCCGATGATTTCCTCAGTAAGCCTGTGGACGCTGGCGAACTGATCGCACGGGCACGCTCGCTCCTCAACCTGAAGCGGTACACCGACGAGCTGGAGCGTGCGGAAGCCGTCATCTTCGCGCTCGCGCGCAGCGTTGAAGCCAAGGACCCGCATACGCATGGCCATTGTGAGCGCCTCGCAGAGTACTCCGCCCGCCTGGGCCGCCGAATGAGGCTCTCCAACGACGAGATTACGGCCCTGCAGCGGGGCGGCATCGTTCATGACATCGGCAAGGTGGCTGTGCCCGACCCGATCCTGCTGAAGGCAGACACCCTCACGCCGGAGGAGCGGCAGATCATCGAGCAGCACCCTGTGCAGGGAGAGCAGATCTGCGCGCCGCTACGTTCCTTTCGGCTGGTGTTGCCCATCATCCGCCATCACCACGAGAAGCTCGACGGCTCCGGCTACCCGGACCACCTGTGCGGCGAGGAGATTCCGCTCACAGCTCGCATCCTGCAGATTGTGGATGTCTACGATGCGCTCACCACCGAGCGGCCCTACCGCTCCATCATCAGCCCGCGCGAAGCGCTGGAAGTGATCGCACGCGAAGTCCATCGCGGCTGGTGGGACTCCCGCGTGTTCGAAGAGTTCCGCGGGATGATTCTCGGAACGATGGAGCCGGCGCGCCTGCCGAAGAAAGCGCCGGTGTACGCACGCCCTTCACGGCTGGCCACTGCCATCTAGATTCTCTCTACTGCAACGCTTGCGCCAATTGACCGGTGGTGCGCAGCAGTTCGAGTCGCGCCTTCTGCTGCTGGAATTCGGCGTCGAGGAACGCCAGCCACTTCTCGTGCTCGTCCAGCCGCGCTTTTTCCAAATCACGCAGGTTGGTGCGGCCTTCCTGGAACTGCGCTTGGAGAACACGAACATTCTCCTGCGCCAACTCCATCTCCAGACGAGCCACTTCGCGGCCGACCTCCATCTCACGCGCCGCGCGTGACTGCTGGCGGACGTTCAACTCCAGCGCCTCGCGCTTGTTCTTGATGTCCTGCTCGGCCGCGCTCAGCTCGCTGCGCGCCAGCGCTACCGAGGCGCCCGTGGTGGCGCTGAACACCGGAATACGCACGCGTACGCCGACGCTGAAGCTGGTGCGCTCGAAGCTGTTGTAGAAGCGGTCGAAGTCGTTCGCTTTGCTGTACACGCCGAAGTAGCTCACCAGATCCATCGTGGGCAGGTAGCCGCCCTTTTCGCCCCGCAGCCGGTGCTCGCGGGCGCGGCGCTCATATTCGGCTTGTCTCAGTTCGTTGCTGTTCACCAGCGCTTTGCTGATGAGGTCATCCACCGGCTCAGCCGCCTCTGGGGCAAACTCACCGGCCGACACTTCGAACCGCTCGCCCACGGGCAGGCCCATCAACTGCCGCAGCCGCCCGGCGAGGTGCTCTTCGCGGCCTTCGTGTTGCACGATGCGCTGCTCGATGCGCGCGGCAGTCAGTTGGGCGCGCGTGGTCTCAATCGGAAGCTCCAGCCCTTCCCCCACGCGCGCGCGGGTGACGTCCACGATCTTTTGCGCGCTGGCGCGCTCGGCGCGCAACAAGTTGAGGGCATGCCGTACCTTGGCCAGCTCGAGATACGATGAAGCTGCTTCCACGCGCACCGCGTCTTCCACACGAGCGATATCCAGTTCGCCGGCACGCGCGCGTTCTTCGGCTTCACGCACCTGCCCGCGCAATGGCAGGTTGAACACGGTTTGGATGTATTGCAGGTTGAATACGGTCGGCTGGCCGCCCACGGTTTGCGGGAAACCTTCCGTGTACGCGGCGCCCGAGCCGGTGTAGAGGTTCGGCCGGAAGTTCGAGCGCAGCAGCCCAGTGTTCTTGTTGCTGACGTTGTATTGCAGACGCGCCAACGCCACCTCGCGGCTGTTTTGCACCGCCAGCGCCACTGCGCGCCGCAGCGGCAATGCTTGGCCAGCGGCCGCGTCCTGTGCGGCCAGCGGCACGGCACTCACCAGCACGGCCAGAGCCGCAGTGGTCGTCCAGGCGTACAGCTTCTTCCGCAGAGTGCGGTCGGAGCACGTTTTGTTATTCATAGCGAAGAGATTCCGTCGGTTGGAGTTTGGCGGCCTTGTTGGCCGGAAGATACCCGAAGAAAATGCCGGTCATTGCAGATACGGCAAACGCAATCACCACGGAGGCCCAGGAAATCGGAATCTGCGCGTCGGCGGGAATGTACTGCTTGGCCGCCGGCACGAACACCGGAACCAGGCTGATGGCCGCGGGAATGCTGATCGCGATGAGAATGCCGATCAGTGCGCCAGTGCCGCTGATGAGCAGGGCTTCGGTAAGAAACTGAAAGAGAATCTCGCGCCGCGGCGCGCCGATGGCCTTGCGGATGCCAATTTCGCGCGTGCGCTGCGTCACCGTGACCAGCATGATGTTCATGATGCCCACGCCGCTGATCAGCAGCGCGATGAACGCCACAATCACCAGCACGATGGTCAGGATGGTAGAGATGTTCTGCGCTGCACTCAAAAGTGAAGTCAGATTCTCGACGCGATAGACAGCCCCGGAGCGATGGCGCGACTTGAGGACCTCTTCCACCTGGCGCGTCAGGGCCGGCACCTCCGCCGGCGTCGCCGACTGCGCATAGAGCACGCGCACGAACACTTGATCCACCAGGTAGCGCATCATGGGGAAGGGAATCAGCGCCGATTCGCTCTTGATCTCCGACTGCCCGAATGTGGAGACGCGCTCGCGGAAGACTCCAACCACGGTGAACGTCAGTTCGCTGATGCGCACTTCCCTGCCGACCGGATCCTCGAAGGGAAACATGATCCGCGCCAGCTCTTCCGTGAGCAGGCAGGATTTGTTGCGCAGCTCCATGTCTTCTGCGTCGAAGAAGCGGCCACGCAGCAACTGCAGGTTGCGGATGCTCTGGAACTCTTCTGTGATTCCGACGATGCTGATGGGCCGCTCGATTCCTTCTACGACGACGGTGACTGGCAGCTCGCGCGTTCCGGCCACGCGAACGGCGCCGGTCTGCTGCCGCACCGCGTCAAGATCACCCAGGGTGATTTCGTCTGCGGTGGTGCTGGTTGCGAGCGGGCCCTCGCGCGCGTACTTGGCGTAGACAATGTTCGACCCCACGCCTTCGATCTGCGCCAGGATGTATTTCTTCCCGGTGAGCGCCACCGTCACCACCAGCACGATGCACGCGCTGCCGATCACCACGCCCAGCATGGTGAGGAACGCGCGCACCTTGTTGGCGCGCAACGCATCGACTGCCACCTTCACCGTTTCTCGTCGCATCATGGGCATGGCTGCTTCCACTTCTGACTATAACAAACCGGCTGCTCGATTCGGCAGCGTTTGACCTCGCCTGCCGCGCACGATACATTGCCGCTTCGATGAGTCTGCGGCCCTCCCGCGACACGCTCTTCCTACTGATGCTCACCACGGGCGCGGTGTTGCTGCACGGCTACCACACCGGTGTGCAGGACCAGGCCATCTACCTGCCGGCGATCAAGAAGCTGCTGAATCCTGCATTGTATCCGCACGACGCGGAGTTTTTTCTCTCGCAGACACGCTGGATGCTGTTCGACGAAGTGATTGCCTGGATCGCGCGCGTGACCGGGTCGCTGGAGTGGACCCTGCTGGGTGTCCAGCTCCT
>Ga0137796_10000886_pt1 | contig 17964 bp, 16 predicted proteins | sample OV2TP3_FD_97704 | JGI IMG/M metagenome (GOLD analysis project Ga0137796, IMG submission 97704) | reverse complement strand
GGAAGATGCGGCCCCGGTAGGCCCGCATCGTCTCAAAGCAGCCGTGGGACCGCCACAGCGCTGGCAGCGCCGCGCGGAGAGGATCACCCCACCACCTCTTTGCGGACGCCCACCCGTGGTGGGGGTCCCGCCCAGCGGGGTGTCCCAAAGAGGTGGTGGGATCAACCACGCGCGGCATCTCTCGACACGGAGGCGTCGCCCGCAGGGCTCAGCGCACGCATGAGCGCCGCCGCCTTCGCGAGCGTCTCGTGATACTCCCGCTCAGGGTCAGAGTCGGCCACGATGCCGGCGCCGACGTGGAACGAAAGCCGATGGCGTCGAATCACCATCGTGCGGATGGCGATGTTGAGGTCCAGGGTCCCGTCAAACCCCAGCTCGCCGAGCGAGCCGGAGTAGAGCTCCCGCGCCACCGGCTCGAGCTCCCGCACAATCTCCATGCACCGCACCTTGGGGCAGCCGGTGATCGTCCCGCCAGGAAACACCGCGCGGATGACATCGACCGCGTCCGTCCCGCGCCGGAGGCGGCCGGAGACATTGGAGACGATGTGGATGACGTGCGAATACGCCTCCAACGCCATCAGCTCATCGACCCCGACGGAGCCTGGGGTGCAGACGCGCCCAAGATCGTTGCGCTCCAGATCCACCAGCATGATGTGCTCGGCGCGCTCCTTTTCGCTGAGCAACAGCTCCAGGCTCTGCATCGCGTCGTCGGCCGGGGTCTGTCCCCGTGGCCGCGTGCCCGCGATAGGACGCGTGTCGATCCGCCGATCCTGCACCCGCACCAGCCGCTCCGGCGAGCAGCTCACCACGGAGGCCTCGTCGCCGCGCACCAGGCACGCAAACGGCGAAGGGTTGATCCGGCGCAACCGCAGGTACAGCGGCACCACCGGCTGGTGCCAGGGCGCGGTGAAGCGCTGCGACAGGTTGGCCTGAAAGATGTCGCCCGCGCGGATGTACTCCAGCGCCCGGCGCACCATGTCTTCAAATTGCGACTGGGTGCTCGTCGCCGACAGCGACGGCGCCTGGCTGAGGGAGAGGGGCGTGAGGTCGTCCGTCACGGTCGACTCGCGGATCAGCTGGTGGACGCGATCGAACGCGTCCTGCGCCTGACGACGGGCCACCGGCCCAGGGGAGTGGGGATCCACGATGCTGAAGATCCAGCTCCGCTGCGTCCCGTGATCCAGCAGGATCACCGCGCGCATGGCGAACCAGCCCATCTCGGGCAGCGGGTGATCTGACGTGACGGGAGCCGGCAGGCGCTCGATCCACCGGTTCAGCTCATAGCTGAGGTAGCCCATGAGCCCCGTCGCTCTGGCGTGGGGCTGGCCCGAGCCGGGCGCCTGGTACCGGCGGAGGATCTGGCGCAGCGCCTCGAGCGGATGCGCGCGCCAGACCTGCGTGGAGGCGCTGGTCGTCAGTTCCATGCGATCACCCCGCGCCGTGAAGGTGAGCCAGGGATCAAACCCGAGCAGCGACCAGCGCCCGGTTACGGGATGAGGTCGGGCGCTGTCGAGCCAGATCAGCGGGCTGGTCTCGGGCAGGCGGCAGACGAGCGGCGCAAGATCGGGACAGCCGTCAAGCGCGACGGCATAGACGGTGAGCGGTCCGTGCGAAAGTGCGCAGGGGGCCAGCATGGCATCTTATTGTAGCATACGGGGCATTTCTATTTTCCTATGGATCACGTGAGGGAGAACAGAAGTGTCCCGGCTGTTCCGTGATTAGAGCTGGATGAGCAGCAGCTTGGTCTTCAGGAGGCGGAGATGGGCCTGAATCGTCTCCATCTCCCGGTCGAGGCGAGTCGCATCGGCGAGCATTTCCTTCGCGTGCGCGTCCTGGCGGGCTCGCTCGTCGTCACTCCATGCGGCGTTGGGGCTCGCGAGCGCCTTTTTCACACGAGCCATCGTCCGGCCCAGGCTGGCCCGCTGGGCGCCCTTGGCCCGCAGCTCTTCGTTGGCCACGGCGATGGCCAGCTTCAGCCGTTGCCGATCCGGTTCCAGGCGCTTGCGGGCGTCGGCGGTCTTCTGCCGGACGCTCGCGGCCGCCGCCCCAAGATCCTTGCGCATCTCCGCAATCTTCTGCTCCACCGTGCTGCGCTTCAGCGCAAACTCCCGCTTGTAGGTCTCGATGCGGCTGGCGAGCTCCCGGTGCCGCTCCAGCACCTCGGCGAACCGAGGATCGGTCTGGAGGACTTCTTGAACGAGCTTCTCGCGGTTGGCAGGGGCGCAGCCGGCGATCCATGTCGCCAGCAGGGTCGCGCTCAGCAGGATACGCATGGTCTGCCACCGGTGTCAGACACCTTTCAAAGCGGGAAAGGTGTCTGACACCGGTGGGGGTTAGCGGATCAGCACGTAGGACGGCTCGAGGTTGGGCGGGCGAACCCCCTGGCCGTTGACCGACTCTTCCTTGTAGGTGAAGAGCTTGCCGGCGAAGTTCCGCAGCGTCCACACGCCGTCCTTGACGCTGACGACGTAGTTCGGCATGAGGGGGATCTTGCCGCCGCCCCCCGGCCCGTCGACGACGAACGTCGGCACCGCGTAGCCCGTCGTGTGCCCGCGCAGCTTCTCGATGATCTGGATGCCGGCCGCCACCGGCGTGCGGAAGTGCGCGGTGCCCTTCACCGGATCGCACTGGTAGATGTAGTACGGCCGCACGCGGGTCTTCAACAGCTCGTGGAAGAGCTTCTTCATGATCGCCGGCCGGTCGTTGATGCCCTTCAGCAGGACGGTCTGCGAGCCCAGCGGCACCCCGCTGTCCGCCAGCATCCCGCACGCCTGTTTCACCGGCGGGGTGACTTCTTTGGGGTGGTTGAAGTGCAGGCTCATCCAGACAGGCTTGTGCCGCTTCAGCACGGCGCACAGCGACTCGGTCACGCGGTACGGCAGCGTCACCGGGTTGCGGGTGCCGATCCGGATGAACTCCACATGCGGGATCGTCCGGAGCTTCGTCAGGACGTCGTCCAGGCGCTCATCCGACAGCGTCAACGGGTCGCCCCCGGAGATCAGGACGTCGCGGATTTTGCGATGCGCTCTGATGTAGTCGATGGCGGCGTCGATGTTCGCCGGCTTGCTGAAGCCCGCGCTGGTGCCGACGACGCGGCTGCGCGTGCAGAAGCGGCAGTACATCGAGCAGACCTCGACGACGAGCAGCAGCACCCGGTCCGGGTAGCGGTGCACCAGGCCCGGCACCGGCATATGGGAGTCCTCGCCCAGCGGGTCGATCATGTCGTTGGGGCTGAGGCGATACTCGTCCTCCACCGGCACCGCCTGGCGCCGGATCGGGCAGGTCGCATCGTCCGGATCCATCAGGGCGGCCCAGTAGGGCGGGACGCCCATGATGAAGCGGCCGGCCCTGCGGGTCACCGCCCGCTCCTCCGAGGGCGTCAGGCGGATGACCTGCCGCAGCTGCTCCACCGTTTGGATCCGGTTGGCCATCTGCCAGCGGTATGTCTCCCAGTCCTCGAGCGGCACATCCTTCCACAACGGGATCCGCCGAAAGGCTTCCCAGCTCACCGTGCGTCCTCCTTCAGTCCCGATCCCCAAGGAGCGACCCGGCTCGCCACGAGCCCGCGCGAAGGTGAGGGCTCTTGAGGGGGGACCCTGCGATAGCGGCTCATCGCCAGCTCCACGATCCGCTGAATCAAGGCCTCATGCGACATGCCCGCCGCCCGGGTCATGACCGGAAAATTGCTGTCGAGCGGGCTCAAGCCCGGCAGCGGGTTGATCTCGAGCACGAAGGGGGTGCCGTCGGCGCGCAGCCGGATGTCGGTGCGGGAAAAATCCTTGCAGCCCAGGGCGCGGTGCGCCCGCCGCGCCGCGGCCTGCACGGCGGCGGTGGTCGCGGCGGGAAGGCGCGCGGGACAGTGCAGCGCCGGCGCCAGCCCGCGGGCCTCATCGCCCTGGAATTCCTTCATCCGCCACGAGTAGAAGAACTCGCCCGAGGTCCGGCAGGGGCCGAAGTCGATCTCGAGGATCGGCAGCGCCTCCTCGCCCAGCACCCCGGCGGTCAGCTCCGTGCCGTGGATGAACTCCTCGACCAGGATCTCCTGGTGGTACCGCGCATAGATGAAGGCCGCCTGCCGGCGCAGGGCCGCCTCGTCGCCGACGACGCTTTCCCGCCAGATCCCCTTGCTGGAGCCCTCGCGGTTCGGCTTGACGATCAGGGGAAAGGCGAGGGCCGGGCTGAGCGGGGTCGTCGGGGTGGCGAGCAGCTGCCACGGCGGCGTCTGCAGCCCTTCCGAGGCGAGGATCTGCTTGGTCTTCGCCTTGTCGAGCGCGAGGGCCAGCGTCACGCTGTTGGAGCCGGTGAACGCCACGCCGAGCGACTCCAGGATGGCCGGCACTTGCGACTCGCGGTGCGCGCCGTAGCAGCCCTCGGCGATGTTGAAGACGAGATCGACGGCGTGCGTGAGGAACCAGTGGGGCAGATCCGCGGTGGCTTCGACGAGATGGACGGCATGGCCGGCGGCGCGCAGGCTCTGGACGATCGTGTCGATCGTCTTCTGCGTGTCGAACTCCGAGTCGGCATCGATGAGGAGAGCGTCCCGCCCTGCCTGCACCGCGTCCGGCGCGGCAGGCAGGTCGGCGACTTCGCGTTTCAGGTTGTAGGTCAACGCGATCGTGTAGTGGAGGATAGGGTCCTCGCCTCGTCGCGCGGCAGCAGCCCGGTGCGCGCGAGCGCCACGTCCAGAATCCGGTTGATGATCTGGTGGTGCGACAGGCCCCGGACTTTGGCGATATAGTTGAAGACATCCTCGGTCGAGAGCGACGGCAGCGGGTTGATCTCCAGCACGGAGGGGCGCCCCCGGCGGTCCACGCGGAAGTCCACGCGGCCGAAGTCGCGGCACTCGACCGCCCGGTAGGTGCGCAGCGCCAGCTCCTGCAGCTGTCTGGCCAGCGGGTCCGGGATCGAGGCCGGGCAGAGGTAATCCGCGCCCGAGCGCAGGTAGGCGAAGGTGAAGAACTTGCGGCCCAGCTCCTTCTGGCCGTCCAGCGTGATCTGGCACGCCGGGTAGGCCTCCGGCGGATCGTTGCCGATGACCGCCACGGTGAACTCGTTACCCTCGATGAACTCCTCGATGAAAATCGTGGCGTGGTGATAGGTGTCGGCCAGCCACCGCACCTGCTGCCGGAGCTGCTCCGGCGTGTCGACCAGCGACTTGTCGCTCAGCCCCTTGCTGGAACCCTCGCAGCGCAGCTTGACGATGAGCGGGTACGTCAGGTCCGCCTGCCAGAGCTTGTCCGGATCGGTCACCTCGAGGTAGCGCGGCGTCGGGATGCCCTCCGCGATCAGCACCTTCTTCGTCAGCACCTTGTCCAGCGTCAGGCCGAGCGTCAAGCCGTCGGCGCCCACGAAGGGAATGCGCAGCATCTCGAGCAGGATCGGCACCTGCGACTCGCGGTTGCGGCCCTCGTAGCCCTCCGCGATGTTGAACACGATGTCGACGTCGAGGACACCCCTTCGCTCGAGCAGCCGGCGGGCGTTGCCGATGCGCACGACGTCATGCCCGCCCTCCTTCAGCGCCCGCTCGATGTGCGCCACGGTCTCCTCGTGGTCGAACTCGGCGTTGAGGTCGGGCGGGTCGCCCGGCTTCGGCACGCACTCGCTCTTGACGTTGTAGGTCATCCCCACGCGAAAGCCCATCACGATCCCTGCGGCGGGCAAAGAAAAAGGGACCCGGCTCGTGCGAGTCCCTGACCCCGCCTGTTGAGTTGTGTCACTGGTGAGGCGACGACCTTCACATCACCCGACGCGATCCACCGCAGACCGCGCGGGCATCTGAAAGTCTGACACACACCACGACTGTGTTCATCTGTACTATATTTCGTACCACACCGCATGCAGCGTGTCAAGAAACGTTGCGGATTTTTGCGATGGGCGCGCGCGTTGTCACCGCGCAACAAAATGTGCTACGATGATCGCTCATCACGGGGTCGACGATGGGCACGCTGGTCCTGATCCGTCACGGCCAATCGCAGTGGAATCTGGAAAACCGGTTCACCGGGTGGGTGGACATCCCGCTCACGGATGTCGGGCGCGAGGAGGCCCGCCGGGGCGCCGAGTTGATCCGCCATCTGCGGTTCGACCGCGCGTTCACCTCGGCGCTCGTCCGCGCGCAGGAGACGCTGCGCATCGTCCTCGAGACCCTCGGCCAACCGGACGTCCCCATCGAGCAGGATCAGGCGCTCAACGAGCGGCATTACGGCGCCTTGCAGGGGTTGAACAAAGCTGAGATGGCGAAACAGTACGGCGCGCAGCAGGTCCACATCTGGCGCCGCAGCTACGATGTGCCCCCGCCGAAAGACAAAACCCCGTGGAACCCGGACGGCGTCAGTGAAAGCCTCAAGGACACCGCCACGCGCACCCTGCCCTACTTCACCGCGAAGATCCTGCCGCGCGTCACCGCCGGCCAGACCATTCTGGTCGTCGCGCACGGCAACAGCCTCCGCTCGATCGTGATGCATGTGGATCAGCTGACGAAAGCACAGGTCCTCGAGCTGAACATCGCCACCGGCCCCCCAATCATTTACGAGCTCGATCCCACGGGCGCGGTGCTCAAGAAAACCATCCACCAGCTCCCCTAAAAGGTGTCAGACACCGTTCAAAGCGGGAAAGGTGTCTGACACCTTGTGTCGCAGCGTCCTGACGTAGTGGTAGAGGTACTGCTGCGCGTAGCCAGCCCACGGGCCGAAATGGGCCCGCGCGTAGTCATGCAGCCCCTTGCGGGTCATGCGCCGGTGCCGGAAGTAGTACCGCATCGCCCGCTCCATCCACACGTCGATCGGGAACGCCTCGTACTTCTCGAAGCCGAACAGCGCCACGCAATCCGCCACCTTGTCCCCCACGCCCTCGCAGCCCAGCAGCGCCCGCTTCGCCGTGTCATACTCCGCGCGGCGCAGGTGGTCCAAGGGCAGCGCGCCGTCGGCGATCAATCGCGCGGTGGCCCGCAGGTAGGGCGCGCGGTAGCCCAGCCCGAGGCTGCGCAGCCTCCGCTCAGACGCGCCCGCGATGACCTCCGGGCGCGGGAAGCTGAAGCCGCGGAACCCGTTCAAGCCCACCGGGTCCCCGTAGGCCTGGCAGAGCCGCTCGATCATCCCCTCGATGCGCTTGATGTTGTTGAAGGACGCGCAGATGAACGAGGCGAGCGTCTCCCAGCCGTCCTGCCGCAGCACCCGCAGCCCGCGGTGGCGCCGGATGGCGGCGTGGATCTGGATGTCCACATCGATGGTGGAGAGGATGTCGGGAAGATCGAGGTCGAGCGCGAAGTAGCGGCGCAGCCGCGCCGGCGACAGGGCCGGATCGGAGGATTCATAGACGAGCCGATCGCCCTCCTGGCGGACTTTGACCGGACGCTGATCGATGAACCCGTACCGCCAGCCATCGAGGGCAATCCAGCGGAAGGTCTGGCCGGAAGACAACGAAGCCTGGAGGGAGAAGTCCGGCGCGGCAAGATCGGGCATTACACTTTCGGCAGCGTGATCCCTTGTTGGCCCTGGTACTTGCCCTTGCGGTCGGCGTAGGACGTCTCCGGCAGCGACCCCGCCTCGAAGAAGAGCACCTGCGCGATCCCCTCAAAGGAGTAGATGCGCGCGGGCAGCGGTGTGGTGTTGGAGATCTCGATGGTCAGGTGCCCTTCCCACTGCGGCTCCAGCGGCGTGATGTTCACGACGATGCCGCACCGTGCGTAGCTGGACTTGCCGATGCAGATGCCCATGACCGAGCGCGGCATCCGGAAATACTCCACCGAGCGCGCCAGCGCGAACGAGTTGGGCGGAATCGCGCACACCGGCCCCTTGAAATCGATGAACGAGTCGGGATTAAACTGCTTGGGATCCACGACCGCCTGCTTGAGGTTCGTGAACACTTTATACTCGTCCGTCACCCGGATGTCGTAGCCCATCGACGACAGGCCGTAGGAAATCACCCCATCTCTTTTCAAATGTTCTTCGAAGGGCTCCAACATCCGGGACTGCTTCACGTACTCGCGGATCTCCCAGTCCACGAGCAAACGCCCGCTGGACTTGATATGTTCCGGGATCTCGCTCAACTTCGGTTGCGCCTCAAGCATGGGCCATTCCCTTTTTCTCGGTGGAGAGCGCGAGGTGGATGCGGTTGACCGTGCCGCGCACCGAGATGAGCGGCGTATCCTTCTGTTTCTTGCGCAGCTGCTTCAGGTGCGGGTTCGCCTCATGGCGCACCCAGCTCACCGGCCGCTCCCTCACCTGCTCGAGCCCGTCCTGGCCCCAGTGGGACATGACGAACTTCCGGCACTTCTTCGACACCTCAGGCGTCAGCATCCATCCCATCCCGCACCTCCTCCTATGAACAGCCGGATGTGGAGCCGCAGTTGACGCACTTGTAGCAGTTGCCGTTGCGGACCATCAGCGAGCCGCACTCGTGGCAGGCGGGCGAATCGGCCTGCGCGACGAACGTGATGTGCTCCTGCTGCTCGAACGGATTGACCGCCGGGGCTCCCGCGGCGGGCTTGGCGGCCTGGGCCGCGGCGCCGTTCGAGGGCTTCGCGCCAGGCAGCTCGGTCACCTTGAACTGCTGCGCCTCCTCCGCCGGCAGGAACTTCAGCGCCATCCAGCGGAACATGTAGTCGATGATGGACTTAGCGAAGCGGATGTCCTTGTGGTTCGTGACGCCGGAGGGCTCGAAGCGCACGTGGCTGAACTTATTCACGAGCACCTTGAGCGGCACGCCGTATTGGAGGGAGAGCGACACCGTCGTCGCGAAGCAGTCCATGATGCCGGAGAGGGTGGAGCCTTCTTTCGACATGGTAATGAAGATCTCGCCGGGCGCGCCGTCTTCGAACAGGCCGACCGTGAGATACCCCTCGTGGCCGCCGACGGAGAACTTGTGCGTGATCGCCTGCCGCTCGTCGGCCAGCCGCCGCCGGTACGGGGCCGGGACCGGTCCCTTGGCCACGGCGATCTTGTCGTCCTTGCTCGTCGAGAGCGGCTGCACGCGCTTGGAGCCGTCGCGGTAGATCGCGATCGCCTTCAGCCCCAGCCGCCAGCCCTCCACGTAGGCCTGCATGATGTCGTCGATCGTGGCGTCTTCCGGCATGTTGATCGTCTTGGAGATGGCCCCGCTGATGAACGGCTGCACCGCGGCCATCATGCGCACGTGGCCCATGTAGTGGATCGAGCGCGTGCCGTGGATCGCGCGAAACGCGCAGTCGAAGACCGGCAGGTGCTCCGGCGCAAGGCCCGGCGCGCCTTCGATCGTCTCCTGCTCATCGACGTGCTTGAGGATCGCGTCGACCTCGGCAGGCTCGTAGCCCAGCTTCTTGAGCGCCCGCGGCACCGTCTGGTTGACGATCTTCAGCATCCCGCCGCCGACAAGCCGCTTGTACTTCACGAGCGCGATGTCCGGCTCGATGCCCGTCGTGTCGCAGTCCATCATGAAGGCGATCGTGCCGGTGGGTGCGATCACCGTCATCTGGGAGTTGCGCACCCCGCGGGCCTCGCCGTGCCGGATCGCCTCATCCCAGGCGCGCGTCGCCGCCTGCAACAGCGGCGGCGGCACGAGGCGATGGTTGATCTTGTCCACTTGGGCGCGGTGCTTGCGCAGCACGCGGACCTGCGGCTCGCGGTTGCGCGCGAAGCCCGCGTACGGCCCGAGCTCGCCCGCGATCTGGCCGGAGACCTCATAGGCATGACCGCACATCAGCGCCGAGATTGCCCCGGCCCACGCGCGCCCCTCCTCCGAGTCGTACGCGATGCCCAGCGACATCAACAGCGCCCCGAGGTTGGCAAACCCCAAGCCGAGCTCGCGGTAGTCGCGGGCGTTGTTGGCGATCTTCTCGGTGGGATAGGAGGAGTTGTCCACGACGATGTCCTGCGCGAGGATCATGATGCGCACCGCGTACTTGAACTGCTCGATCAGGAAGTTGCCGTCATCATCGAGGAACTTCAGGAGGTTGATGGAGGCAAGGTTGCAGGCTGAGTCGTCGAGGTGGACGTACTCACTACAGGGGTTGCTCGCGTTGATCCGGCCGGTGTTAGGGCAGGTGTGCCAATCGTTCGTCGTCGTGTCGAACTGCATGCCGGGGTCGCCGCAGTGCCACGTCGCCTCGGCGATGAGCCGCAGGAGGTCTTTCGCCCTGACCCGCTCCATGACCTCGCCGGTCGTCACGGCCTTCAGGTCCCATTCCTCATCGGCGAGCGCGCGTTTCATGAACTCGTCGGTCGCGCGCACCGAGTTGTTCGCGTTCTGGAAGAACACCGAGCCGTACGCCTCGCCGTCGATGGTCCCGTCGTAGCCGAGGTCGATGAGCTTGTGCGCCTTCTCCTCCTCCTTCCACTTGCAGAGGATGAACGGTGTGATGTCCGGGTGGTCGGCGTTGAGCACCACCATTTTGGCCGCGCGTCTCGTTTTTCCGCCCGACTTGATCACGCCGGCCGAGGCGTCCGCCGCGCGCATGAACGACACCGGCCCGGACGCCGTGCCGCCGCCGGCCAGCCGCTCGCGCGCGGAGCGGATGGGGGAAACGTTGAGGCCGGAGCCTGAGCCGTACTTGAAGATCATCCCCTCGTTGCGGTACCACTCCAGGATGGACTCCATGGTGTCGGTCACGGAGAGGATGAAGCAGTTATGGACGAGGACAGAGTTCGTCAGGTAGCGGCCGCTTCGCGTCTGGATGTCGTAGACGTCCATCTCGCCGATCGGCTCAACGGACACGACCGTGGAATACCTGACATCTGGGCAGCGCGTGCCCGCGACCCCCAGCGACTCCCGCAGCTTGGCGTTCTTCCGCTCCGAGATGAACCCGATCGAGCGTTGAAACGCCTCGCGTTCCGAATGAATCGAGACGTCGAGCTCCCACATGTCGTAGCGGTCCGGCCGCCGCTCCTTCTTCTGCCGCAAGCGGGCGTAGATGCCGAACCGCGTCAACAATCGCTGGAGCTCTTCCGCCCACCGCCTCGAGGTCACGGCGAACGCGACATGCGCGCTCGGGACGTGGACGGCCGCGTACCCATCTGATTGGAAGAGGCTCTTCACGTACGCCGCCGCGGCATCGTTCGGTGCGGTCCAGATTGGGTCGGGCACGCGAAGATCCTGTCCCCGCTTGAGCAACCCGTACCGCTCGACAAACGGCCTCAGGCCCTCACCAGAGAATCGGACCCGCCGGCAGCGTAGCGTCGGATCCTTCGTTGAGACTTCGGTCACATGGTAATGATGGTCAGGAAACGCCTGCTGGATATGACCCATCACCCAGCCGTGTTCCTGGTCGTCCACCGTCATGAACTCAATTGTGAGGGACTGATTCGCCCCCTGCGGGTACTGCCCGACGAAACCATCGGCCTGCAGCCAGCCGGCCAGCGCGGCCTCCGCGACCGCTTGGGCCTCGGCAGGCGCCGTGACCGTGCTGGGGACATGGGCATAGACCCGCATGACCATGCCGGCCTTGAGCTCGTCGACCCGCCGCCATTCAATGCGGCGGGTTCGACGAGCCTGATGGGCACAGACCAGGTGATCACCCGTCGCCTCGACTGAAAACCCATCATTCAGTTGGATGCGGTACACCGGCTTACGGCCGTTATGTTTCACAGCGACCACCGGCGTCAACCCCTGATCATCATAGACCGGCAACCCAACGAGATGCTTCTCAACCATCTCGCCGATCGGCATGAGGCCGTTCGCGGTATTGATGAGTGCGTAATGCGGTTGGCAGGCTGAGCACTGGGGGCGGGGCTCGATCCCGACATTGAACCAGACGGGGGAGTTGAACGACGCGTCCTGGTTGAGGAGGAGGTAGGAGAGCTCGGCGCGGAAGGCCTCGGCATCCTCCGATGTGGCGAAGTAGCCGTCCTTCACCCCCCAGCCGGCGATCGTGTCGGCGACACGCCCGATGAGCTGCTTGACGCTGCGCTCGCGCGACGGGGTGCCGAGGGGGCCGCGGAAATATTTGGAGACGACGACGTTGGTGGCCAGCTGCGACCACGCGGTCGGCACCTCCACGTCCTTCTGCTCGAAGACGACTTCACCTTTCTCGTTGCCGATGGTCGCGGTGCGCAGCTCCCAGGCGGTCTCATCGAACGGCTGGACGCTGGGCCGGGTCCATCGACGGGGGATGGTCAGTCCGCGTTTCGTAGATTTTGCTGGCTCATGGAGGATCATGGTGGATTCTCCTGACATCCCTTCTGCCGTCTTGATCCCGTCAGCCATACGCCGTTCCTCCTCGAGCCCAAGATATTGGCCTGAACTCCCCAAGCCTCCACAAGTGCTTGGGGTCATCCACTGGCGAGTGTAGCACAGCAAGGTGGCTTGTCAAGCCAGAAAATACTAGCTGTTGTGGGATGGGGCTCGAAGAGGCCCTGTCTGTTGCGTTACAGGGTAAAACGCTCTCCTTGAGGAGGGGGGCGGCGCTTGGGCTGAAGCGCGGACGGCGTGACCGTGACGGCGATCGGCTCCGTGTGAAGCTCCTGCTTGCCTTTCCTGATGGTGAACGGCCCGATCTCAAACGCGCCGGCCTGCTGGGCCGCCAGGACGAAGGTCATCCCCATCGACCGCTCGATGGCGCCACTGCGCATGGAGAAGTTGGTGGACTGGCTGCGGGCGGCCACCGCGAAGCCCTCAGGAAAGGTCGCAGGCGGCACCTCGACCCCCTCCAGATCGCCGCTGACCGTAATGGTCACGGTAAACGGCTCGCCGACGGCCACCGTCGTCTTGTCCACGTTGGCCGCCACCGTCAGGTCTTGGGCGAAGGCTGGGGCACCAGCCAATAGCAGACTCAGCACCGTTGCGGGTAACGCGAGCTGTCCCCTCAACTCTTTTGGCGTGCGGATCCCCCCGCCAAACCCGGACCGCTTCTCTCTTTCGCTCCCGTCAACCGCTTGCGAAAAATAGAAACGGCCCCGCGGGAGCGGTGCTCGCCCGTTACAACCTCATCGATCTCAGCCTGCGGACTCGCTCCTCAATGGGAGGATGCGTCGAAAACAGCTTGGCGATCGCATCGCCTCGGAGCGGATTGACGATGAACAGGTGCGCCGTCGCCGGGTTCACCTGCGGAAGCGGATGGGCGCGCGCCGCCCGGTCGAGCTGCTCGAGCGCATTCGCCAACCCGTGGGGGTTGCCGGTCAGTCGGGCGCCGGTCTCGTCCGCGCCGAATTCGCGGGTGCGCGAAATCGCCATCTGGATCAACATGGCCGCCAGGGGCGCGAGGATCGCGATGACCAAGAGCGCCCCGAGCTGGAGCGCCGCGTTGCCGTTGCGACGGCCGCTGCGGTCCCCACCGCCCCACCCCATGCCCCAGTACGCCCAGCGCACCAGCATGGAGATCGCGCCGGCCACCGACGCGGCGACCGACATCACGAGCGTGTCGCGGTTCTTCACATGGCTGAGCTCGTGCGCCAGCACCCCCTTGAGCTCCTCCTCACGCATGACCTCCAGCAAACCCGATGTGACCGCGATCGAGGCGTGTTGCGGGCTTCGGCCGGTGGCGAACGCATTGGGGGTGGCCGTCGGCAGCCAGTACAGCTTCGGCATCGGGATCCGGTCGCGGGTCGCCAGCTCCCGGACCACCCGGTGCACCTGCGGGGCTTCGGATTCGCCGAGCGGCTTGGCCCGGTACATGGCCAGGACCAGCCGGTCGCTGAACCAGTAGGCGCCCAGGTTTATGACCAGCGCGAACACGAATGCGGCCGTCGCCCCTTGGGACCCGCCGATGAAGTGCCCGACGACGACCAGCAGCACCGTCAACAGGGCAAGCAAGCATCCGGTCTTCAGCACGTTCATGGGGATCACCTCCGTCACCTTTTATTATAGACCCCTCTCAGGACCTCGTCAAAAAGGTGTCAGGCACCTTTCAAAGCGGGACAAGTGCCTGACACCTTCTTAAGCTCGGAGGTGGGCGGCGAGGAGGCGGCCCACCTCGGGCAAGAGGAGGTAGCCGTAGAGCTTATGCGGGTTCCACCGCCCCTGCCGGCCGCGGTACACGGTGCAGACGTTGACGACGTCCTCGAACCGGCCCACCACGCCGCGCTCGAGCATCGGCCGGAAGTCGTTCGCCAGCCGCGCGTCGTGGCAGATGAGATCGCCGCGCGCCGAGAGGTTGGTCCAGCGGAGGATGTTGGCGGGGTAGCGTTGCGCGGCCGGGTAGCGCCAGCCGAGCAACAGCGTCCTGACGGTGCCATCGCCGAGCGGGCTGCCCATCGTCACCAGGTGGGCCACGCGTCGACGGCGCAGCGCGGCGTACTCGCTCATGTGCGAGAGCTTCCACAGGACGTCGTAGGCCACCACCGACCCCAGGCTATGCGCGAGCAGGAGCACAGATTCCCGCCGGCGCAGCGCCGGCACGAGCTTCTCCGAAAGCCGGGCCCGCACGCGCGAGGCGAACGCGTGGTGGCGGAAGTAGCGCCCGACGTCGAGGAACTGCCGGCCGATCAGCCGCCGCCTCGTGGCGGGCTTCAACCACCGCGCCAGGATCATCGCCGCGTCCATGCCGAGATCCTGGAGCGCGCCGCGGAACGCCAGCCACGTGGGGCACGCGCGGCTGTCCGCATACAGCCGGTCGATGGGCCCGCGGAAGCTCTCGCACGGATCCGGCCGCTCGCCGGTGAGGCGCCGGAACAGGTCGGCGTAGTAGGCCAACTGGATGGTCCGCGGATGCCTCGCCAGCCACCGGCCGGCGGTCGGGTCCGCCCGGCGGACGCTCTCGGTCAGGACCTCGCGGACATAGCGCAGCTTGCAGGCGTAGGCGGGTTTGGAGCCGCGGCCAGGGATGACGATGATGCGGCGCATCGCTGCGCACCGTTCTCCTTACAAGATAAACCGACAGCCGTCGCGGGCCAGCGTCAGGCGGCCGCGGAACGCGCGGCGCACGCAGGCGCGGACATCAATGCCGTGGAACACGGGGTAGAAGTGGGTCAGCGCGAGATGACGTACGCCGGCCGCCGCCGCGATGCGGCCGCATTCGCTCGGCGTCAGGTGGCCGTCGACCTTCCGCGCATCGGGCATCGAGCACTCGAGCAGCAGCAGATCGGCGCGCCTGCCCAACTCCACAATGCCGGCGCAGGCCTCCGTATCCCCGGAGTACGCCAGGCGCTTGCCGCGCGCGGTCAGGCGGTAGCCGATCGCGTGCGTCGCGCCGTGGTCCATCCGCTTCGTCGTCACGGCGTAGCCCGGCAGCCGCAGCGTCGCGGGGCCAAGCTCCTTGAGGACAAGCCGAAACCCTCGCGGCGTCAGCCATCCATGAAACGCGGTGTTGAGCCGTCGATAGAGCTGCCGGAGGCCGGGTGGGCCGTACACGACGAGCGGCTTCGCGCGCTCCAAGCCGGGGATCCGCAGCGCGAACAGGATGGACACGAGGTCAAGGCAGTGGTCGATGTGGAAATGCGTCAGGAAGATGCGGTCGAGCTGAGGCCACGGCGCGCCCATCGCGTGCAGCCGCTGCAGCGTTCCGGCGCCGGCGTCCAACAGGATGTGCTCGTCCGCCACGCGGACGTAGACCCCGGCCGGGCTGCGCCCGCGCGCCGGGATCGCCGTCCCTGCGCCGAGGATGGTGACCTGCATGACCGCTTACTCCGCGAGGGCGGTGGGCACAAAGTCCGGCGGGATCGTGTAGCGCTGCCAGGTGGGCTTGATGTCGAGGATGCGGTCGATGCGGAACTGCCGCACGTCCTGGCGGAAGTGGCAGAAGCCCTCGAAGTACGGCTCGCGGATGGCGTAGACATCCACCCGGCGCACGCGCTGGGGGGATCCGCCGGTGGCGACGCTCTGCGAGAGGTACTCGATCTCGATCTGGAGCCGCTTGTCGAACGCCTCCGTCAGGATCTTCGCGATGGCGCCCAGCTCCCGTTTGCGCTCGGGCCAGAAGACGGCCACGGTGAGCTTCTCATCGCTGAAGCGGCTCGTCGCGAACAGCCGCCCGTGCTGCTTGCCGTACTCGTAGAGCTCCTTGGTGAGCTTGACGTCATCGAGGCAGTACGTCGTGATGAGGTCGAACCGGCCCTCCTTGAACCAGCGCAGCGCGTCCAGCCCGCTGCCCGACTTGCCCCGGCCGAGGGTGGCCTGCGCCAGGCTGTCCAGGCTGACCCGGTGGCCAAGGTTCTTGACGACTTCCTCTAACAGGTCGAGCGCCGGCAGCGTCGTGACCGGATACGGCAGGTACGGCTGCAGCACCGGCAGGTCGAAGCGCCGAATGTTGAACCCGATGAGCAGCTCCGCCGCCTGCAATCGCGGGGCCAGCGTGGCCGCCAGGTCCGCTTCGCGATACGCGTCGTACCGGTCCCCCTGGTAGCTGTAGACGCCGACGACTGACACGCCCAGCAGCTCCGGCTTGCGCCCCTCCACCTCCATGAAATCCCGCTGCGTCTCCAAGTCCAGCACGAGCCTCTCACCCATCATCCCACCACTTAGCTGTGCGCGTCCGGTGAGGACTGGAAGAGCGCGAGGTACTCGCCGTAGCCTTCGGCCTCGAGCTGCTCGACCGGGATGAAGCGCAGGGCGGCCGAGTTGATGCAGTAGCGCTCGCCGGTCGGCGGGGGGCCGTCATCGAAGACGTGCCCGAGGTGCGAGTCGCTGCGCCTGGCGCGCACCTCGGTCCGGACCATGCCGTGGCCGGTGTCGGACACGAGCTTCAGGCGCGCCTTGTCGATGGGCTCGGTGAAGCTGGGCCAGCCGGTCCCGGAGTCGAACTTCTGCGTTGAGGCGAAGAGCGGCTCGCCCGTGACGATGTCCACGTAGATGCCCGCCGCCTTGTGGTTCCAGTACGCATTGTGAAACGGCCGCTCGGTGCCCTGCTCGCGCACGATGGCGTACTGCTCAGGCGTCAGCAGCCGGCGCAGCTCCGCGTCCGTGGGGATCGGGCACGTCTTCCACGACGGCGCCGACGGGTTCTGGCTGGTGTCCATCGTTCCCTCCTTGCCCTGGACAAGTTGTGCTCTGAGAAGACCCGCCACCACACCGCTGAGGCCGAGCGCCAGCAGACAGCGCAGAGTCCCCCGCGCGCGACAGGCAGCTCCCATGTTCAATGCGCCCAGAGGGCGGGGATGAGGCCGCCGCCGCGGGAGACGTTGACGACCGGAAGCCCGGAGAAGCGGCCGATGAGCCCGACGCCAAACGAGTTGAAGAAAAACCCGGAGACGACGCAGCGCGTGTGCCACGGCGCGCCGCCGTCGGCCAGGATCGGAAACGTATCCGTCGCGATGCGGGCGAGCTCCTGCACGACGTAGCGCTCCTTGCCGTGCAGCGCGCGGGCCAGCTCCCGCTCCCACACGCGCTGGCTGACGGTGTGCCCGATCACGACCCCTTCCCCGCCGAACATCGTGTTGGGCTTCAGGACCAGGCGCCGGCGGTTGCGCCGGATGAACCGCGGCAGCTCCACGGGGCGCCCGGCGGGATCCGAGACGACGGCCTCACGCACGAGGCGGGTCCACAACAGGTGCTCGCGGAAGAGCCGCCGCTGCGACGCGGTGAAGTAGCGGCTGTAGCGCGCGTCGGTGAAGATCTCCCACGCGGATTTCTGGTCGAACTCCCACGTCAGGCCGGAGATGAGCCGGCCGTGCGCGGCCGCATGGCGCACGCCGGTCAGCCGGTGCCCATCGGCCTCCAGGTCCACGAACTCCTCCAGCTCGGAGTCCCGGTAGAGCAAATCTACCCGGAGGCGCTTGGCCACGAGCTCGCCGCGCACAAGGCGCACGTCCCTCGGATCGGCGACGACCGCCGGCATCCCGCGCCCGTTGAGATACCGCGCCAGCTCCTGGAATTCGTCGGTGCCCGTGGTGAAGTCGGTGTTTTCGATCAGGGCCACGCCGCGCAGCGGCCGGCCGAGGCGCTTGGCCACGGCGGCGAGCTCATCGACCAGCAGCTGGCGCGGGTCCGGCGTCGCGGTGATGGCGCGCCCGCGCAGCGCGCCGGCGAGCAGATCGCCGACGACATCCAGCGCGACCGAGCAGGCGGCGGGCGCGTAGTGGACGCCGCCGACCCCCACCGTGTTGGCTCCAGCATGCGGAAGTC
>Ga0137796_10000885_pt1 | contig 17965 bp, 17 predicted proteins | sample OV2TP3_FD_97704 | JGI IMG/M metagenome (GOLD analysis project Ga0137796, IMG submission 97704) | reverse complement strand
GCAGCGGGCTCAAGCCGGTCACGCAAGGCGATTTCGACGTGATCCGCGTCTCCGAAGTGGACGCCAAGGGCGGCTGGCTCTACTTCATCGCCTCGCCGGAGAATCCCACGCAGCGCTATCTCTTTCGCGCGCGGCTCGACGGCTCCGGGCAGGCCGAGCGGCTCACACCCGCCGGCGAGCCCGGCACGCACTCCTATCAGATCGCTCCCGGCGGCGGCTGGGCCATCCACACCTACTCGCGCTTCGATACGCCGCCGGTGATTGACCTGGTCGAGCTGCCCGCGCACAAATCCGTGCGCGTGCTCGAAGAGAACGCCAGCGTGAAGAAAAATGCCGCACCGCTTATCGAGCCGCCGGTGGAGTTCTTCCGCATCGAATCCGACGGCATCGCCTTCGACGCATGGATGATCCGCCCGCCGGACTTCGACCCGGCGAAGAAATATCCGCTGCTGATGTTCGTCTACGGCGAACCCGCGAGCCAGACCGTCACAGACTCGTGGAGCAGCAACCGCGGGCTCTTCCACCGCGCCATCGCGCGCGAAGGCTACGTGGTGGCCAGCGTGGATACGCGCGGCACGCCATCGCCGCGCGGCCGCGAGTGGCGCAAGGTGATGTATCCGGCCATCGGCCCGCTCTCCACCAAGGAGCACTCCGGCGCGGTGCGCGAACTACTGCGCTCGCGGACCTATCTCGACCCCGCGCGCGTGGCCGTGTGGGGCTGGAGCGGCGGCGGCACCAGCACGCTCAACCTGATGTTTCGCGCTGGTGACGTCTATAAGCTGGGCATGAGCGTCGCGCCGGTGCCCGACCAGCGCCTCTACGACACCATTTATCAGGAGCGCTACATGGGCCTGCCGGCGGAGAACGCCGAAGGCTACAAGAACTCCGCGCCCATCAATTTCGCAGAAGGGCTGCGCGGGCGGCTGCTGATCGTGCACGGCTCCGGCGACGACAACGTGCATATCCAGGGCACGGAGATGCTCGTCAACCGGCTGATTGAGCTGGGCAAGCAGTTCGACTACATGGTCTATCCCGGCCGCTCTCACGCCATCTCTGAAGGCTCTGGCACGTCGTTGCACATCTACAGCCTGCTGTTTCGCTACTTGACGGAGAACATGCCCCGCGCCGCCACGCGCTGATGGCGTACGACGTTGTTTTTGTTGTCATCCCGAGTCCGCCGCGGCGGACGAGGGATCTCGGGGGTCTCTATGGTCTGGCGATATTTTCGGTTTGACAATTATCGGGTCATCGATAGGGCACACCTTCAGTGTAATCGTCTTGTCTAAAGTTGTTTGCCCCGCAACGCCAACTTGCCGTCGTTCGTCACAGAACCCTGCCATCTTGACCAGCAATTCATACGCCCCATTCTCCAATCGAATGGAAAAGGTTCCGTCGGCCCCTGTGGTCACCCTGCGCTTCAGGTCGGGTCCCTTGCTAAATGACAGCAAGGCATTAGGAATGCGGGCTCCGGTTTCGTCCACAACCATGCCGCGCACTTCGCTAACCACGCCTGCGTGGTCAAGAAAAATGATACGCGCTGCTTCAAGGTAATCCAGCACGGCGGTGCGCTCGTCGGGCGTGTTCCAGTTGGAGCGGGCGCGGGTGAATTCGAGCACGCGGTCCATCCACTGGACGAAGAAAGCGGCGTCAGCCGGTGAGCGGGGCGGGGCTCCGTCAACCGAAGTGTAAATCGGGCTGGTGGAGGCGAACGGGTAGAGATCGAGAATCGGGTGCGTCGCTTTTTCCGCGTAGGCGCGCAGCACGCACCAGCCGCTGCGCGCCAGCGTAACGTCGCCTTTCACCTCGGCCGACATACGATCCGCTGACAGCGTCAGCTCCTGCACCACTTCGCCGTTACAAACAATCTGCGCATGGTCGAGCGGCACAATCGAGCGTACCGACGCACTGAACTCCAGCTTGCTGCCTCCCGAGGGTAACTTCACCTCGTCGCCGATCTCTTTTCCGCCGAGACGAAACGCGAGCAGCGGGCCGTTGGTGACGAAGGTGCGCCCGGCGCGCAGCCCGTCGAGCCACGGACGAATCTTCACCGCGCCGATCGGCACTTTCACATACACGCGCACCAGGCCGAGCGGGCCGCGCAGCGACGCGTAGTTCATCATCGCGTCGGTGCCTGCCGCGGCGGGGATGCGGTAGCCGAGGTTGAGCAGCCGGTACCACACGTCGGACGTGATGAGGTGATCGCTGAAGCCCATCACTTCGAGGTAGTCCACTTTGCCGTGTGCCACGTCGGCGGGCAGCGCGTAGGAGAGGCGCGCGTCATTCACCGGATCGGGCGCCGGCGCATCGAAGGGATGCACGTAGCCCACGAGCGCCCCCTGCGCGCGCGCCAGGTCGCTCACCACATTGTTTGAGGGATACAGGCTCGCCGCAGCCGTCTGCGGGTAGTCGGCGTAATCGGGAATCAGCAGATTCTCGCGCAGGCCGAGCAGCCCGAGGTGGCCCCACGCGCTGGTGTGGTACTCCTGGCTGTGCAACAGCAGCGTGCGCGCGGTCGATGCGGGATCAATCTTGTCGCCGCGAAAGTGCTCCACGTCGGGGATGCGCTGCTCCTTGTTGACGATCAGGTTGTGCACCACAGACAACCCTTCGGCTTCCGCCTGTCGCACAAGATTTTCCGGCGTGTTGCGGTACGCCCCGCCGTAGTTCATGTGGATGTGCACGTCGCCCGGAACCCACTGATGAGTTGCCGTGCGCAGCGTGGACAGCGAAGTGCGATTCAGTCGAAGGCTCACCGTCCGTGGCTCAAAGAATACTGGCCCACGGTGCGTTGCGATCCACTCTGCCTTGATCTCGACGTTGGTCTCAGCAGAGAACTCAGGCCCTTTCATGGCTTCGATCGTGTATTTGCCTTCTGGCAGGTTCAGTTCCGCCACACCGCGCGTGTGGAAGTAGTGCGCCTCATAGGGCCGCTCGCTGCGCACGTACCACTCGTCGCCGTGCATCCAGGCATCGGCAGGCGCGTAGCTGCGACCATCGGCGGCGGTGACGGAGACGCGTGCGGGCGTCGGCCGCCCTTGTGGGTCGACCACGCGAATAAACACGCGCTGGTGCGGCCGCATGTAGCGCCGCTCGGTCGCGCGCAGCTCTCGGCTGGCGCCGCCGAGAACGTCCTGCCTCCACAGCGACGTGTTGCCGCCGCGGTTGGAGATAAACGCGATGCGCTTGCCATCGGGCGAGTAGCGCGGCGCGGTGTTGTCGTACTCGCCGTAGGTAAGCGGAAACGCGTACCCGCCAGACGCAGCGGTGGTGACCCAGAGCTGGTTCCACTGGCGGCCGAGATAGGAGCTGAAGATGATGTTCTTGCCATCGCGCGACCAATCCGGCCGCGCCTTCCACGTGGACTCTTCGCGATGCACTTCGACGGCATTAGCATTGGGCGGACACGCAGGTCCGCCTCTACAGTCGTCCACACGCATGCGCCAGATGCCGCCGGTGCCGTGGATGTGCCCGCGGTTGGAGACGAAGAGAATCTCGCGGCCATCGGGCGACCACGCCGGGCTGATCTCATGGTCGAAGGCGCTGTAGTAGTAGCGCGGCAGGTCGCTGCGCGTTTCGTCGGTGAGCCGCCGTACATTCGAGAGCTTACCGTCCGCGAAGTCGGCAAGAAAAATGTGGAAGCGCCGGTTGTACTGCGTCGAGACGAAGACGACGCGCTTGCCGTCGGGCGAGAAGCGCGCGTCAAGGTTCACCGCGCCGCCGGAGGTGAGAGGCGTGACGCGGCCCGTCGCCACTTCCAACACGCGCAACTCCAGCGCGTCGTTCTCATACGCGGTGAAGACGATCCAACGGCCATCCGGTGACACATCCGGCTGGTAGTGATATCCCGGCAGCCCGTCGGTGAGCTGCTGCGCTGCGACCGAATCGAGCGCCTGCCGCCACAGGGTGCCGCCCATGGAGTACACCACGCTCTGCGAATCCGGCCACCACGCCACGGCTGACGGACCCGTGGTCAACTGTGGCAGGTACATCTCGCGGTAGTAGTAGTTGTGCGGCAGGTCAATCTGTTTCAGCACCGGCTCACGCTGCGCCGCCAGCGGCGCGGCCAGCATGAGGGCTGTACCCACGGTCAGCAGAACCAGAGTTCGCAGCGCGCGCATCGGGAACGCTCCAGTGAAGCGATGCGATTTCTATCACAAAGACTGGCCCAAAGGGCGGGGTACCGGAACTGCTTTCCCAGCAAAGTTCTATTGACACGGCACGTGCAACTCAGCACACTTGAGCCTTCCCGCAGGTTGCCCGGTCGCTCGCAAAACTGAATCGAGGAGGATCAAAGATCCATGCGCAAGCGTGTATTCGCGGCCTTGCCGCTGGCAGTGGTGTTAGGCCTCAGCCTGGTGATGGCGGATGGCGGCGCACAGCATCAGTCGATCCAATCGTTCCCCATTGAGCTCGGCACGTCAGGCGGAAACGTCAATGATCGCAGCAACGCCTTCTGCTGCTCCGGCACATTGGGGGCGCTGGTAAGCAGAGGCGGCCCTGACTATATCCTCAGCAATAACCACGTGCTGGGCCTATCCGGCAGCGCCACGGTTGGCGACGACGTGTCGCAGCCCGGCCTGATTGACGTGGGCTGCAACGTCAGCGCCACCACCATCGTCGCTGACTTCAGCGAAGCGCCGGCGCTCGGCTCCTCCAATGTGGACGCGGCCATCGCGGAAGTGCGTGGCGGCGCGGTCAACACTACGGGTGAAATCATCGATGTGGGTGTTCCCTCCAGCACTCCGGCTGTGGCTGCCGTGGACATGCAGGTGGCAAAAAGCGGTCGCACCACAGGCTTCACCTGCGGCAACGTGACCTCGGTCAGCACCGACGTGAGCGTGCAATACCAGGCCGGCTGCGGCAAGGGCAAGAAATTCACCATCAGCTACACCGACCAGGTGGTGATCGGCAGCAGCTCGTTCAGCGCCGGCGGCGACTCCGGCTCATTGATTGTGCAGGCCAGCACGTCGCAGCCGGTCGCGCTGCTTTACGCCGGCAGCAGCAGCACCACCATCGGCAACCCGATTCAGGACGTGATCGGCGCGCTCGGCATCTCGTTTGTCGGCGGCAGCAATCACGCGACCGTGGCCTCCTGCCCCAGCGGTGGTGGTGGCGGTGGCGGCGGAACCTGCAAGGGCAAGAACTGCGGCAGCGGCGGCAGCGAGCGTGCGCAAGAGGCGCGCGTCAGTGTCGAGCAGGCGCTGTTGGCCAAGCGCCAGTACGCAGCTTCGCTGATGCAGGACGACGCGGTGATGGGCGTCGGCGTCGGCATTGACGACGATGGCGAAGCCGTCGTGGTCATCTACGTGGAAGAGGGACGCGACCACCGGCCGCTGCCCACCATGATGGCCGGCGTGCGCGCCAAAATCATCCGCACCGACCGCTTCCGCGCATTCGGCTGGAATGAGAAGCTGATGCCCGCAGGCGCGTGCAAAGCGAAGTAGCGTGTTGTAGCGCAGGCTTGTAGCCTGTGCCCATCGCATGGGAAACCAACCCCGCACAGGCTGTAAGCCTGTGCTACCAGAGGCGGCCACCCGGCCGCCTCTTTCTCTCTATTTGACCCTTATGCGCGGCGGTCTCGTTGACTTCGCTCCCGGCGCAGCCTAGTATCTGCGTTTCGCGCCGGATTCACTCCCACACTCCGTTGATCGGGCAGACCATCGCGCATTACAAAGTAACCGCCAGGCTGGGTGCCGGCGGCATGGGCGAGGTCTATCGCGCCACCGACACCAAGCTGGGCCGCGACGTGGCGCTGAAGTTCCTCCCCGCTGAATTTGCGCGTGATGCCATGGCGCTCGAGCGCTTTCAGCGCGAAGCACGCGCGGCTTCGGCACTGAACCATCCCAACATTGCCGTGATTCACGATATGGGCGAGCACCTCGGGCAGCCGTTCATCGTTATGGAGCTGCTGGAAGGGCGCACGCTGCGCGAGCGCATTGCCGCAATGCCGTTTGAGCTGGAAGAGCTGCTCGAGTGTGGCATCCAGTTGGCCGACGCGCTCGACGCCGCGCACAGCCGCGGCATCGTGCACCGCGACATCAAGCCCGCCAACATCTTCATCAGCGCGCGCGGGCAGATCAAAATTCTCGACTTCGGCCTCGCTAAAATCACGCCGCGCCGCCTGCCCGACGAAGCGCTTCCCACGCAGAGCATCAGCGAAGAGCACCTCACCAGCCCCGGCGTGGCCATGGGCACAGTGGCCTACATGTCGCCGGAACAGGCGCGCGGGCAGGAGCTCGACGCGCGCACCGATCTCTTCAGCCTCGGCGCCGTGCTCTACGAAATGGCCACGCGGCGGCAGGCCTTTGCCGGCGACACGTCGGCGATGATCTTCGACGCGATTCTGAATCGCGCGCCCGCGTCGGCATCGCAGGCCGCGCGCGGATTCCCCGCGAAGCTCGACGAAATCATCAGCAAGCTGCTCGAAAAGGATCGCGACTTCCGCTACCAGAGCGCTGCAGAGGTCCGCGCGGATTTGAAGCGACTCAAGCGCGACTCCACCTCCGGCCGCTCCGCCGTCGCAGGGAGCTCTGGTGTGCGCAGTGCTGCAGGGCCCGCCAAACCAAGAGGGAGCAAGACGATTGACTCGCTGGCGGTGCTCCCGTTCGAAAATGCCAGCGGCGATCCGGCCAACGACTACCTAAGCGACGGCATCACCGAAACGGTGATCAACGATCTCTCACGCCTACCCAAAGTGCGCGTAGTGCCGCGCGGCGTCGTCTTCCGCTACCGCGGGAAGGGCGTGGACGCCTTCACTGCCGCCGAAGAGCTTGGCGTGCGCGCCGTGGTCAGCGGCCGCGTGTTGCAGCACAAAGACACGCTCATCATCAAAGCGGAGCTGGTGGATGTGGTCCGCCAGGATCAACTGTGGGGCGACTCTTACAACCGCAAGATGACCGACCTGCTCGAAGTGCAGGAAGAAATTGCGCGCGAAATCGCCGGCCGCTTGCAGGAACGCCTCGGCGGTACAACGGCCAAGCCAGCCGCGAAGAGCTCCGCCGCAAACCCGGAAGCCTACCGCCTCTACTTAAAGGGTGCGCACCAAGCGCGCACGTGGCTCGAAGAAGGGTTACGCAACAGCATCGACTTTTTCCAGCAGTCGATTGCCGTGGACCCAGGCTATGCCCCCAGCCATGCCGGGCTCGCCTATTCGCTCTCCATGATGGGCTTCTATGGGTTTATGCCCAGCCAGGAGGCCTTCCCCAAGACCAAGGCCGCCGCGCAGAAGGCCATCGAGCTCGACCCCTTGCTGGCAGACCCATACCCGGCATTGTGCATGTATCTGTTGCAAGAGGCGCGCGATCTTCCGGAGGCCATCCGTGCCGCGCAAAAGGGCGTGGCACTTAATCCCAACCTGGCCATTGCACATCACGCGCTGTGCATTGCGCTCAATACGGCGCGGCGTTCGGAGGAGGCGCTGGCCGCGGTGCGTCGCGCAGCCGAGCTCGACCCGCTGACGCCGCTCTTTCAGGCGCACGTCGGATGGGTTCTGCACTGCCTGCACCGCGACAACGAAGCCTGGCAGGTGTTGCAGGCGGCGCTCGACGTGCATCCCAACGACTACTACCTCTCGCGCATCCTGGTCTATTGTGGCGATACCCCGGAACGGCACCGCGAATCCATCGAAGTGGCGAGAAAGATCGCCTCGCTCACGAAGAACAAATCGGTGGCGCAGGGCATCCTTGGCTTTGCCTATTCCAAAGCCGGTGAGCAGGAAAAGGCCCGCGAGATAATGGTTCAATTGCTGAGCTACGCTGAGATGGAGTCGGCCGTCACCTTCTTTCTGGGATTGATCTACTCTATGCTCGGTGAGAAAGAGAACGCCATCACTTGGCTGGAGCGCGCGGAGCAGGCGCGGCTGGGTCTGCTGATCATTATTGCGCCGGAGCCGTCGTTCGATCCGCTGCGCGGCCACCCCCGCTTCGAAGCCCTGCTGCGCAAGCTGGGCCTGCCCACCACGTAGCCCGCTTTTACTTTGTTGCGGGCTTCTCGACGGATGCGGACATGCCGGTGATGATTTTCCACCGGCCGCCGCTTTTCACCCAGGTGTGCATGATGCGCGAGTCTTCGCTCTCCGCCTTCCCACCGCTGGCCACCCACTCTACGTGCACCGTGTAATGCGCGACCACCGCGCCCTCGATCTGGCGCACCGCTCGCCGCTCCAGCTTGTAGCGCAGCGTCTGCCCAGCATTCTTTCTGCGCTCGAGCCAGCCACCGATCCCGCTTTTTCCCACCGGCACGGCTTCGCTGCGCGGCCAGCCGATGAAATCTTCGTGCCATAGCGTCCGGTAGCTTTCGAGATCGAAAGCCTGCGCAAACTTCCAGTAGGCCTCTTCCAGTTGCCAGACCTCCTTCTCCGCTGCGGTCATCTCTTTGGCCCGCGCGAAAGCAACGGCAGCCAGCAGCACGCATGCAGCCGCAAGTGAAACCGCAAGTGACAACAGACGCGAAGAGAGTTTCATGGAGGTGACTCCCGTGGGCCGGATTCGGCGCCCTCTTCCTGGGCCGCCGTGGCCGCGCACTCTATCACGCGCGCCGGAAAATAACGCTTGACATGTAAGCGATAGCTTACGTATAGTGAACACGAATGACGCAGAGACGCGGAGCACGCAGAGGCACGCTGAGCAGTGCAGCGAAGCGCAGGGCAGCGCGGCGAGCGGCAATCGGTGGCAGCGGCGGCGGTCGTCACGGCGGGCGGCGCGGTCTGTTGGCGGGTCCGGCGGATGTGTACCTGGCTATCGCAGACCCGACGCGGCGGCGGCTACTGGATCTGCTGGGTGCGGGCGAGCGACCGGTGAATGCGCTGGCTGCGCCGTTCCGCATGTCGCGGCCGGCGATTTCGCAGCACTTGCGCATCCTGCGGCGGGTGGGGCTGGTGGACGTGAAGAAAAATGGACGCGAACGGTGTTACCGGCTGCGCGGCGAAAAGCTGCGCGAAGTCTTCGACTGGGTGGCACACTACGAACAATTCTGGACCGAGAAGCTCAAGGCCCTGGGCAAGTATCTTGACCGTCAGGAGGAGCGCGATGGCAACAAGGAAAAATGAACGCAGCATGAGCGACACAGCCGTTGCCGCGAAGACCGGCAAGAAGTGGGCCGAGTGGTTCCGCATCCTCGATAAAGCCGGCGCGCGCAAGATGGCACACCGTGAAATCGCCGCGCTGCTCTACACCAAACACAAAGTGCCGGGCTGGTGGTGCCAGATGGTCACGGTGGAATACGAACGCGCGCGCGGCCTGCGCGCTGTCCACCAGACCGCTGCCGGCTTCGTGGCTAATGTCAGCCGCACGTTTGACGCCTCAGCGCCTGCGCTGTATAAGGCATGGACCGACGCGCGCTTGCGCCGCGGCTGGCTCGGTGCGGCGAAGTTCACCGTCAGCACCGCAAACAAGAACAAAAACCTGCGCATGGTGTGGGGCCGCGGGCCGCAGCGCGTCGAGGTGTACTTCACTCCCAAGCCCGCGCGACGTTGTGTGATGACCGTGCAGCACAACAAACTCACCGGATCGAAGGATGTGGCCGCTAAGAAAAAGTTTTGGGCCGCAGCATTCACCAAACTGGAGAAATCGCTGCCATGAACTTTGCAAAGCACGTTTTCCGTTGGGCCGGCATTCTGGGCATCCTCATCGTCGCGCCGATGTATTTCCTCGAAGCGCGCATCGGCCGCGACCTGCCACCCGCGATTACGCATCCGGAGTATTTCCATGGCTTCGTCGGCGTGACGCTGGCGTGGCAAATCGTGTACCTCGTCATCTCCACGGACCCGGTGCGCTATCGCCCGTTGATGCTGACGGGCGTGCTGGCCAAAGGGTCGTATGCGGCTGCGGTGGCAATTCTGTTCCTGCAAGGGCGTGTGGCCGCGCCGGTGGCCACCTCTGCGCTGTTCGATCTGACTCTGGCGGTGCTGTTCGCGCTGGCCTACGTGAAAACAGCCAGGGAAAAGCGCGCGGCCTGAAGGCTGCGCCACGGGAGTTGCAATGAAGCGCGATTTGAAGTTTGAAGCGGTGTACAAGCATCCCATTGAAAAAGTGTGGCGCGCCATCACCGACCCCAAGGCCATCGAGCAGTGGCTGATGCCCAACAACTTCGAGCCGCGCGTCGGACACAAGTTCGAGTTCACCTCCAAGCCGCAGCCCGGCTGGGACGGCCACACGTATTGCGAAGTGCTGGAGTGCGAGCCGCCGCGGCGGCTGGTGTACACGTGGAAGGGCGGGCCGATCGATACGCTGCTGACCATCGAGCTCACGCCGGTGCCGGAAGGCACGCGACTCACGCTGTTGCACACTGGCTTCAAGGGCGTGAAGGCGCTGATGGTGGCGATGGTCATGGGCAGCGGCTGGAAAGGCATCGTCGCCAAGCAGATTCCCGCAGTGCTGGACCGGATGGACGGGCCCGGAGTCACGCAGTAATCTCACCGCGCAAGCGGCTTCATGCCGCCCGTTCGGTCGCCGCAGCGGTCGCAGCATGACCATGAAACCAAAACGCGCAAACCGATCCGTGCAGCGCTGGCGCTGCACGGAATGCAGCCGCGAGTTTGCGCATCGCAACCAGTATCACTCCTGCGGACGCCACGAGCTCGCGCCGCACCTGCGTGGGCGCGACGCGCGCGTGATCGCCGTATTCGAAAAGCTGGTGCGGCTGCTGCGCGCTTCGGCGCGCGGCAGTCCGTTTCGCTTGTCGCCGGCGCGCACGCTGATCGGACTGCAGGGCCGCATCGTGTACGGGTCGCTGCGGCTGGGCCGCGCGTGGGTGGATGTGTCGCTGTTGCTGCCACGGCCCGAGCCTTACGTGGACGCCCGCGCGCGCGACTTCAAAGTGATCGGCACGCGCTTCGAGCACGTTTTCCGCTTCCGTTCGCCGCGCGAGCTCGATGCCCGCGCCGCCGCGTGGTTCCGCCAGGCCTACGCGCTCCAGAAGCGCAAGCCGGCGTGACTACAGCCGACTCACATCTTCGGCCAGAGCCAGCCGAAGCAGCCGGCGGTGAGCATGCCGTAGATCAGCCCGTCGAAGTAGAACCGCAGCGTGGTGCCCCACGACTCGCCTTTCCATATGGAGCTGTGCGTGTGCGCCATGGCGTAGCCCAGGAAGGCCACGGTGCCGGCGATGCGGAAGACGGCGAGATAGTGCGCGCCCGGCGCCAGCGTGCGTCCGGTAAGGTAGGCCACGAACACGCCCACCACCAAGCTGTAGAGAAACCACGGGATGAGATAGTTGACCATGTTGGGCGCGCCGTTGGGGAACACGGTCATCAGGCCGATGGGTCCGGTCTTCAGCTTCTCCTGATACTCGGCGCCTTTCATGTCTTTGTGGCTGCCGCAGTAGGGGAAGTGATAGGTGCCCGGCGCCAGAGCGAGCGGGCGCAACGCGTCGAGCGCCTTGGCCTCGTTGGGGAGCTGCCGGTAGTCGGCCTTGTGGTAGCCCAGCACCATGTGGATCAGCGAGCTGGCTACAAACACCAGCACCGCAGACAGCAGAATGGGGAGCCACAGCGCCGTGATTTCAACCATGTCGTTGCCTCCTGTAGCGCTGGCGTCTCGCCGGCGCTTTTCACTCGCTGCAACATCGCCGCCGGGACGGTGGCGCTACGCAAACCTCGCTGGTTGTGGTGCGACTCTATACTGCAAGCCACGCGGCCCGTCCACTGTTTTCATGCTTCTACCGCCGCCCGAGCTGCCCGCCTGAAGGCGGTCTCCTACAACGCTGGCTGATGACCGGCTCGGCGCCCCTGGATCCCGCTCCTTTCGTCCTCCCATCCTCTTAGAACCTATCCCCTATCCCCTGGTTTCGGGGGGTACCCCCCCCACCTATTTCCGTAAGCGCGGATTCCAATCACCTTTAAGTCCTTTAGAAATGGAACCGCAGAATCTACAGGAGATATTGAGGCAAAATCAGCGAAGGGCAACAATATAGTTGACGAATCATAGGCTTTGCGTCAGCATATTGTTTGCCAGCGAAAGTGAGAACTCGCTGTGCAAAAGCCCAATGGAGTGTATCGTAGTCCCGTTCCGTTTTCTGTGGTGTCAAGACCCTGCTATCGCGGCCAAAGGAAGCCGGGCCTTCACATGATGATGGAATGCTATTTCGATGACAGTTCTGACCCGAAGCGGCAGCACTACTTCGCTTGTGGAGGTGTTGTTGGCGGACAAGAGCAGTGGGACGCTTTTGACGTTCTTTGGGCGAACGAAACAGCGGGACTTAAAGAGCCGTTCCGGGCTACCGAATGCGAATGCGGGCACGGTCAATTCACAAACTGGGAGAAACCGGAGCGCGATGCCCTCATGGCACGGCTCGTCAATGTGCTTCATCTATTCAAGCTATACGGCATTGCCTCAATTGTCCCCATTGAAGCATTCAAGCGCGTGTTCCCGAACCTAGACAGCAAAGAGGCTTTTTTCTTGGCTGTAACTCAGAACATCATGAACATGGCACACGTCGCGCATCAATCCTATATGAACTTGCTGTACTTGAATGCCGATTTATGGTTTGAGCGGGGGCCGCACAATGGGGCCATCCAAAAGATATATGACGATATTTGCGCTCTAGATTGGAAGCCAGCACAACGATTGACTGGTTTCCATTTGAAAACCAAGGAACTTCGGCCACTACAAGCCGCCGACATGGTCGCCAGAGAAGCTTTCAAACACATAGACAATCTTGGGATCAGGCAGACGCGCAGACCCGTACTTGAAATGTCAGATACGCTATGCTTTCTCCTGTGGACCGAGAAAAGCCTTGCGTATCTCGCTGCTAACGGCGGTCCAAGAAATCTTAAGTTTCTCTCCGAGTTCAACGACAGCCTAGACGCCCCATTGCTCCAGCACTTTTGGAGAAAATCATGGGCGTTCCATGAAAAGGTGGCGCGTGAAAAAAAACAATGAATATGGCAAGTTTGAGCGCACCATGCGTTCGCTGTTGCGAGTGACTCGCCACGAACTTGAAACCAAACTGAACGCGGAAAAGGTAGCCAAAAAGCGGAAGAAAGCTAGGCAATCTTCCGCTTCGGGCCGCGCTTCAAGTGGCCGGGTTTAAGCAGGCGTCGTTGCCAACTTGCCAGTGACCTCAGCGTAGGTGAGGCGTTTGCCGAAGATATGAGCAAGAACATGCTCGAAACGCATACCGTCATGCAGCAGTTTGCGGAAGTTGTACCGGAAAACTTGCTCGTCGAGGTAGCGGAAAAGATGGAAAGGCTCCACGCTGATATAGGTTCCCTTGAGGCCGCGCTTGAGCAGGCTCCAGAAGTTTTCCAGTCCGTTTGTGTGGACGCGCCCGTCAACGTACTTCTCCGCGTGGTCAATGACCCCATGTACGAAGTCTTGATGCTTCAACCCCTGATAGGAAAGCAGGGCATCGGTATAGATGGCGCTGCCTCGATTCACGTTAATGTGAATCTTCGGCTCGATGTGGTGTCTCCGGCAGTTGGGGATCACGGCGGCGCGAACCTCGCCACCGCGCTCAAGGATGCCGATGACCGGAGTCTTGTCCTTTGTGCCAGTCTCAGTGATGCGCCGCCGATGCACGTCACGGTGCATGAACCGCGCAGCCCCGCCAATGAAGCTCTCGTCAACTTCGACTTCCTTGCCGCGTCCGCCCAGCTTGATGAACGAGCGGTTCTGCATGGCAAGCCGGATGCGATGCAGCATGAACCACGCCGACTTCTGAGTGATGCCAAGAGCACGGCCCACTTCGTAGGAGCTAACTCCGTTCTTGCAGTTGGTCACCATCCAGACCGCGACAAGCCACTTGTCCAGAGGCAGCGGCGAATCCTCAAAGATGGTGCCCACCTTGACGCTGAATTGCCGATGGTGATGCACGCTCTTGCACTGCCACTTGCGCTGGTTGGCAAGGAAGCGGGCATCCTTGCGGCCACAGACGGGGCACACGACCCCATTGGGCCAGCGCAGCTTGCTGACAAGGCTCAGACAGTTGTCGGGATTCGAGAAGTACAGGATAGCCTGTTGGAGCGTCTTGGGCTTTTTCATGGCGTCCTCACACCCAAGACTGTATCAGAGGCAGAATGATTTGTCAAGTATATTATCGCCCAGCGAAGCGCGGATTCCAAAGCAGTTGCGAGGCAAGGCGAAAGCCGGGGCCGGGCATGTTTCCTCTAAGCATGTTAGCAGTTCATAGTATATCTAAAAGAGAATGTCATGTCAAGAGAAAAATAGAAGATTGTCGGCAAAATTGACTGCGGAGGCTTGTCAGCCCCGGACGCGGGGAAGGCGGGTCATAGGGTGACGCGTTGCACGCCGACCAGTTCGAGGTCCGACTCGTTGCCATCCTCGATGCACAGCTCGATCACATCGCGCACGCGCTTCATCAGCGTGTCGAGGCTCTTGGCTTGCGTGTGACAGCCACGCAGTTCGGGGACGCGCGCGACGTACCAGCCCTCTTCGTCGCGTTCAATCACCACCGTGAATTCGCGTTTTGCCTTCGCCGCCATTTGATCCTCAGTGTAGCACTGGAAGAAACAGGGCAAGCATCACCCCACCCTTGCACAAATCGCAAGGATGGGCCACCCGGCCCGGCGACCGTGTGGTCATTTTGCGCGTGGCTGAGGACGCATGTGGGCCACCCGCCCTTCTTGCTTCGAACAAGATGTTCCTCATGAACCTGTCCTCGGTAGAAGCAACCATGTATGATATGGCTCAATAACTCAGTTTCGTCGCGAAGGCAAAGAGGGACCAATGGATCCCCACATCTCAAATCGTTTTAGACAGCTCACGATCAAGGGCTTCCGGCGCCTGAAAGAAGTGGATATTGATATGCGGCCATTATGCGTCATGATTGGCGCAAATGGCACAGGTAAGACATCGGTCCTCGATGTTCTCTCGCTCCTAGCCAACTCGGCCAGGGGTAGTCTCAGCACATCAATCGCAGACATGTCGGGGCTACAAAGCGTGATCACATATGACAGGGCCGAAGATCTGCGTCTCGGCATCTCTATGGAGGTCTCTGGCTATGAACCCCTGGAATACTCCTTACGCCTTAGGCCCCAGGGCGTCGCATATCTAATTGTGGAGGAAGCTCTCTCACAGCAGAGAATGGAACAACCACCGCCCTTCAAACACATTGACTCGCACGGGGCAGATATAAAGTACTTCGAAGGCGAAACGAGAAAGCTCACGCGCCCTAGTTGGGAGCACAATCCCCTCGAAACCTCACTTGCGCAAGTACCAAAGATGTTTCAGGAGCCAGAAGTTTTCCGAAACCGTCTAGCTTCCTCTACTTTCTATCATGTCCTGAACGTTGATCCCCGGTCTCCTATTAGGCTGCCACAGCCCATTCAGCCAGCAACCCTTCCTGGGAAAAGTGGGGAACAACTGGTTTCTTGCTTGTTTTTTTTGCGAGAAACTCAGCGCGAGAAGTTCGAGACAATTGAGGATTCACTACGGACGGCGTTTCCGCGTTTCGACCGGCTCGAATTCCCTCCCGTGGCGGCTGGTACCATAGCGCTTGCATGGCGTGAGCGCGGCTACTCAAAACCACTCTATATGCACCAACTGTCGGAGGGCACGCTCCGGTTTTTGTGGCTGACAACTCTGCTGCAAAGCCCGGGATTGACGGCCCTAACCCTTCTGGATGAACCAGAAGTGAGCTTGCACCCGGAGCTGCTCAGCCTTTTGGCCGATCAACTGCGCGAAGCTTCCGAACGTTCCCAGTTGATTGTTGCAACACATTCTGACAGGTTGATCAGATTCCTTAACCCGAACGAAGTACTTGCGATGAATGTGTGCGAAGACGGAATGACCAGTGTGGAGTGGGCGGATTCCCTTGACCTCGAACAGTGGCTAAAAGAGTATTCACTTGACGAATTATGGCGCCATGGCCGCATTGGAGCCCGCGCTTGAAGATCTCCATTCTTGTGGAAGGCAAGACAGAGATGGCTTTCAAGAGCCACCTGATCGCCTTCCTTGGAACTAGGCTAGCAGGGCGCATGCCGCGTCTTGACATGTGGCCATATGACGGAAGAATCCCCAAAGAAGACAAACTCAAACGAGTCGTTGAGAATCTACTCACATCAGGAAGGCAACCGTCAGATGCAGTCATGGCGCTGACTGATGTCTACACCGGAACAGACGATTTTGTCGATGCCACAGACGCAAAACGCAAAATGCGTATGTGGGTAGGCAACAATGACCGTTTCTTTCCGCATGCCGCCCAATACGACTTCGAAGCATGGCTTCTGCCATTTTGGGAAGCCATACAGACAATTGCTGGGCACAATCGGGCAGCCCCGCCCGGTCCACCCGAATCTGTCAACCACATTCGTCCGCCGGCCCATCATGTTCGGGAGATTTTTAGGATCGGAACCTGTCGGGACGCGTACTCGAAGCCCCGGGATGCTAACAAGATTCTGCAAGGGAAGGATTTGAGCATAGCCGCTGCGCGCTGCCCTGAATTGAAAGCCTTTCTTAACTCAATTGTCACCATCAGTGGCGGCATCCCGCTTTGAGCTTCGCCGCTCCAGCGCCGAAAACACAAAAGGCCCCGTCACGTTGAGCAACGGAGCCTTTTGTTGGTGATTAATCCCTGGCGGCGAGCGCTCGCTGCGCTCGGAGCGGCCTCATGGTGCCTCTGACAAGGCGACCCCGGAGATCCCTCGCTGCGCTCGGGATGACAGCATGGGTCATCGCGGGAGTCAGTTGCGAGGGGGCGGGGTGGAGCGCAGGGCGTCGGCGGGAGTGTCTTTGACGCGGGGGTAGGCGTCGGCGAGCCAGCGCAGGCAGGCGTCCACCTGATTGCTTTCGGTCTGTTCGCGGGTGACCAGCTTGCGCTGGAGCTCGAGGTCTTCCATGCGGCGCTGACCGACGGCGAGGGCGAAGTTGCGCTGGTCTGCGGCAATGCTGCCAATGGGAGCGCCGGTGTTTTCGATCATGCGCATGGTTTCCGCGAGTTCGCGGATTTCGCGGTCGAGGTCGCGCAGGCGGGAGGCGCGCAGCTCCTGCTGCTCGCTGGCGCGGCGGTAGGCCTGATAGCCGGCGAGGAAGCGGAGGGCGTCGCGCACCTGCGGGGATTCATCCGGGAAGAGCGCGGCAAATTTTTCAGGGCTGAGCTCGCCGGCGCTGAACTCCTTGCGCAAGACGGCGCGGGCCTGTTTTTTGGCCCAGTCGAGCAGCTTGGGCGGCGCCTTTTCTTCGAGCGCGGCGGCGAAGGTGAGCGCTTCCGCCGGAAGTGTGGGCGTCGTCGTCGCGTCCTGCTGCGCAGCAGCGGTGCGCGCCAGCAGCGTGATCGCCAGCAGCGGTACCGCCAGCAGCGCAACCGCTCGCGGCAGCAGCGCACCCGCTCGCGGCGTGCAGCTCAGCAGAGTTGGTGTGCCTCGGCCCATGCTGGATAGATGATTATACGCCGCTCACCGTTGCACACGCCGCGAGCGGCCCTGAACATGAAACCCGACCCCGGAGATCCTTCGCTGCGCTTCCTTCGCGAGAGCGTCTCAGGGTAAACAGGATGACAAGCAGGCCAAAAACACAAAAGGCCCCGTCGCGATGAGCAACGGAGCCTTTTGTTGGTGATTAATCCCTGGCAGCGACCTACGTTCCCACACAGTTGCCCGTGCAGTATCATCGGCCCGGCGGGGCTTAACTTCCGTGTTCGGGATGGGAACGGGTGTGACCCCCGCGGTAAAACCACCAGGAAACTTGTGCGCAACCCCTGGGATTCCTCGTCCGCCACGGCGGACGAGGAATGACAAAGGATTGGGAGAAAACTGAATCGGCTGGCTTGATGCCTTGCTTCTGCAATTTCCAGATTTGAAATCTGAGATCTGAGATTGGAAATCTCAGATTACAGAGGAAAGGCTGGACCGCTACGTTCCACTCGAGACGCATGCAGTGCGAGCGACTAGCCACTTACCACTAGCCACTCACCACTGCCCTTGCAACAACGACAGAAGAAAGTTTTAAGGTCAAGCCTTTCGGCTGATTAGTACGGGTAAGCTCCACACATTGCTGTGCTTCCACATCCC
>Ga0137796_10000883_pt1 | contig 17972 bp, 6 predicted proteins | sample OV2TP3_FD_97704 | JGI IMG/M metagenome (GOLD analysis project Ga0137796, IMG submission 97704) | reverse complement strand
CCTCTGCTGGTAGGTCCCGCCTTTTACCTTAACCGGTTGCATGAATTGGGCGAGATTAATTCCAGGCGCGGCTTGCGTCGGATGCGGAACAGTTGGCATAAAGCCGGCGTATTGAGCGCCAGATAATCCCCAATATGCGTTAGAATAGTCGTATTCCATCGCGTTGCCCATGGCCCACGGCGTTTCCCATGGACGGCATTTGATAAATCCAGGCGCCCACCAGAATTGATAGCCCGTCGCAAAAAATTCCTCATCGGCATCTGCAAAAGTCGGGCGTGGGAAATCTACAAGGGTCACACCAATATTTTTCAGAACCCACCACGTTTTCCATTTTTTCTCGTAATACTCGAGCACGTCCTTTAATTCGATGGCCGTGTTTCGCCATTCGATACAAATCGGGTTGCTGCCGATACGTGCAATTTCTGCCTTCAACGCTTTATACTCAACGCGAATTCTGTTTAACGCTCTATTGGCAACGATGGCGTCGGCATCTCCACCGCCCGCCGCTGCCCGAACCTGGTTATAAAACAATGGGTTGAGGTGGTCTGTCCCCATCGGATCAATATTCTGATATAGTCGCCCAGAGGCGATTTTGAGGGGCCAGGTTGCGATAACCTGTTGAACGTATTCCTCGAAGGAAATGGGGGCGAGGATGTAAGTGATTGAGAAAACTTCTACGTTTTCGATCGACCCCCCGATGCGAGTTTCAAAATTGCGGTGAGCGGCATCGATGGAATGTTGAAGGGGGATGGGCGTAAAGGCCGCCCGGGCCGGACCGGCAACTAAAAGGACGAGAGCAACGACGAAGAGGGAACACGAACGTCTGGTCAATTGCATCACTGTGGACGATAGCAAATTGGCCGATGTCCCACAAGAAAAACCGAGGGCGCGGTTAGAGGTAAGTTTCTTCTTCGGGGTTTGATTGAGCGGGCCGTCGATCGAGGGTGGCGGCGGGATGGGTGTTGTGATGGATTTGTTTGAGTTTTTGGATGCTGACGCGTGTGTAGATTTCGGTGGAGGTAAGATCTTTGTGGCCGAGCATCATTTGAATGAAACGAATGTCGCCGCCGTTGTTGTGCATGTGGGTGGCGCAGCTGTGCCGAAAGAGATGGCACGATCCGACCTTGCCGAGTTTGGCGCGAAGGATGTACCGGCGGACGAAGCCGGAGAGTTGATTACGACTGAGCGGTCCGCCGCGCTGGCTCAAAAACAGTCGGCCCGTTTCAGGCGGGACGGCAAGGTGTGGGCGTGCCCGGGCCAGATACTGCCGAATCCAAAAGAGGGCGCGCTCGCCGATGGGCGCCATCCGGTCCCTTCGGCCCTTGCCCAGCCGAATGACAACCACGCCGCGGTCAAATTCTACGTCGTACAGCATGAGGTTGATGAGTTCCGATCGGCGGATCGCCGTCGAGTAGAGCGTTTCGATAATCGCCCGATCCCGAAGACCGAAGGGCTTGCGAATATCGGGCAGAGAGAGAACCTTTTCGACTTCCGCCGGCGTCAGGATCGCGCGGGGCAGCCGTTCCTCCTGTCGCGGCATTTCAATGTCGGCCGCCGGATTGGAGAGGATGAGGTTGTTTCGGATCAGCCAGCGAAAAAAGCCGCGAAGCTCTTGCAGGCGGTGGGCCTGGGTAGTGGCCTGATAGGGCTTTCGGCTTCCGGTCAGGCCGTAGAACATATCGCGGCGGTATCGTTCGATGATCGGGCGGGTGACTTCCGAAGGCCGCGTGATCCCCCGTTCCATGCACCACTCGGCGAATTTTTTGAGATTCCACGTTCTGGTATGCATGGAACTCTCCGCGAAATTTCGCACGCGAAGGTAGTCGATAAACTGCGGGATGCGTGTCTCGAAGGATTGCGGGTCGGTCATTTCATTCTTTAGCCGCTAAAGGTTCCGGGTTGTCACTACGATTACGACGGGGCGGGTCGAGGTCACCCCGGATATGCGTTTTCGCCCGATTTTTGAGAAGCGTGTTTGAAGCGTTCGGAGTTGTTGAGGTTGCGGTGATTTCCCCGCCCTGACCACCCCCTGACTTGGGGCTGACCGGGGGCTGACCGGACCCTGACCGCGCGGCGTTTTGCCCTGACCGGCTGTCGTCGTGAGTGTGCGTGAGGGTCTCAACGTCAATCAGTCCCATGAGAAACGGTTTGCCGTCGTGTCCCTGGCCGTCGTAGAGCAGTTCATAGACAAAGGACTGGCCGTGTCCGTTTCGGTGCGCCGCCAGGTATTCGAGTTCTTCCAACCGGCGAAGATGGACCTTCAAGGCCGTGTCGCTCCATCCCGTATATTCGCGCGCAAGTCTGCGGCTAAAACGGATTTCGGACCGGGGCTTTTTTTCAGCCGTCACCAAGTCATCGAGGAGCATGAGGAGGCGACGGGTCTGCGGCGCCAGATCGTCGAGGGACCGCCCGAGGACTTCATGCGCCAGATGGTTGGCCGTGGCGATGTCCTCCGGCGTGGATTCGATATACGAAACGGTCTGTCCCTGGACTTCGACGTGCCGGACGGGCCGTTGATACTGATGCAGGAGCGTGACGGCGCGGATCAGGGTCAAATATTTCATGTGGTCGCGGCGCAGACGGATGCGCGTGTCCAGAAAGGTGAGGCGGCGGGCGTAGGGGTTGACCACCGAGAGAGGCTTGAGCATCCGCTGGGCGTTTTGGTGGCGTCGAAGAATCTCCGAGCGTTCGCGACGGTGGAGCAGGCCGTCGAGGGTTTGGCTTTCGCGCTGGATATCGTGGATTCGCCGGGTCTGTTCGCGGTCCTCGTCCACGGTCAGGACCAGGGCGCGGTTCAAAACCTCCTCGTCAATTTCGACGTTGGTGGTGGTGATGAAGACCGCCGCCGGGCCTTCGACGTGGTACTCCTGCGTGACGAGCTTTCCGGTCTTGGGGTCTTTGCCGGTGGCCGCGATGGTCAAGCGGCCCTCGCTTTGCAGGAGTTTGAGCGCGTAGCCGGCGCGTTCGGCGCCCTTCTCTTCCGCAATCGCGATGATTTTTTGCTTGAGGTTAGTTTCGCTCATGTAAAAGAGGGCCTGTCCGGTGACGGCGGTGTACTTGACGTAATCCTCCTGCGGAACGAGGGAGAGGACCGCATCCATGAGCGTCGATTTTCCGGCGGCGGTGGAGGACTGAATGATGAGCGACAGGGGCGGATCGAGTTTCCGGCTGATCGACGCGAGATAGCCGACCAGGACGTTGGTTTCCTCGCCGACGTATCCGACAGCTGCAAAGTCGACGGCGATCCGGGAGAGCAGATCCGGGCGGCTTAAAAACTCAATCGCGTCGGACTGTTCCTCCGCCGAAAGGTGAGGGCTCGGGTCTTTGGGCTCCATTCTCTTTCGGATCATGGCGTCCTGAATTTCCTCCACGCGCCGGAGAACGTGTCCCAGGTCGGATTTGATTGTTTCCTCCCGCGCGTTCAGTTCCCGCGCCGCCACGCGGATGAACATTTCACGAAATCGGGCGATGTGCAGGTCGAAGGTATCGAGATGGTAGCGCTCGCCGCGGCGGACGCGGACGTTCACGCGCAGTTGGAGCAAGGTCAAATTCTGTTCGATCCCGCGCACGCGCCACGCACGATCGTCAAAGGTCAGCTCCGCCTCTTTGTCCGACGCCGCCGGCAGCTCTTGGGCGGCTGCCGGCGTCTGCGGGATTGTGGTTTCCTCAAATTCGATCAACGGATCCGGCAACGCGGGTTCAGCTTCAGCTAAAGGAATGGAGTTGCTCGTCTCCCGAATTTCTTTAGCTGCCGCCTGCGCGGAATCGGCGGCGGCTTGCGTCTGCGGCGGCGAGCCGATGCCGGGCCGGGCGCCCTTGCCCAGCCACATGGCGCCGCGAAGGAGTACGCCGAGCGCGTCGGCCGGATCGGCGACGGAACGGGCGAAGTCGTTGGCGTCGATGTCCAGCGGGAACTCCACGCGAAAGACTTCAAATCCCTGTTCGATGAGTTTGGGCGCCAGTTTCGCCGCCGCGCGGTCGCCCGCCTCGTCGCGGTCGTAGGCGATGAGCACTTTTCGAAGGTTGTATTTCTTGAACGCGGCGAGATGGTCCGGTGTGAAGCCTTCGACACCGTAGCTGGACGTGACGTTCTTGTATCCGGCGCACCAGAACGTCAGCGCGTCGATCAGGGCCTCGCACAGGATCACATCGGGTGAGGCGGCTAAAGAAGAAATGTTCCAGACGCCTTTGTGCGGGCCGGGCAGATAGAGGTGATAAGCCGTTCCGTCGCGCAGATCGTCCCGAATTTTGCGGCCGTACATTTCCGTCACGTTCCCGTTTTCGTCCATCACCGGAATAACGACGCTGCCGTTAAAATGTTCGTGGCCGCTTGTTCGATACACTCCCATTTTGTTGAGCCTCCGGCGAACCTCGCCGAGATTTCTTCTGTTTGAAAACGGAAGGCGATAGCCGAGCGTCCGGTTGCCGTAGCCGAGTTTGAAGTGGTCGAGGGCGCCGGCGTGTCCGATCTTTCGCCTTTCGAGGTAGGCCAGTGCCTCCGGCGATTCTTTCAGGGTCTGGTGATAGAAGTCCGCGACGCGGTTGAGCAGGTTCTGATCATCGGCCGTAGAATCGAAGGGCGACGGAATCTTTTTGACGGTGGTTTGCGCCGAGGTTGTTGAGACGGCGCCGACGGCGATGTCCTGCCGGCGCAGAAGCTCGATCGCGTGTCGAAAGGACACGCCCTCCGCCTTCATCACCCACGTGATCACGTCGCCTCCGGCCTGGCAGGCGCCGAGACAATGCCAGAGATTCTTGTCCGGTGTGATGACCAGCGACGGGTTGGTGTCGTTGTGGAACGGACAGAGGCCGATCAGGTCCTTGCCGTGCGGCTTGAGTTCAACGCCGCGACGCCGCGCCAGGTCGGCGACACTCACGTCGCGTTTGATCTGGTCGAGTTCGGCTTGCGTGACGCGTTGGAGTTTTTTCATCGTTCCCCCCTCTCACTCGATCCGGCCCGAAACGGGCCGTTTTTGAAATCGTGTCAAGCCCTCGCCGCCAAAATTTTAGAGGTTAGCATAGGCGGCTAAATATTGTGCTTGCATTTAGCAGTCTTTCTGGTACATTGTCAAGCGTTATTTTGGAGAAAGACCAATCGCAACTAAAGGAGGGAATACAATGGACGTGGAAATTTCAGACAAAGGAGTGTTGTCTATGCCACGCCCAAGAACCAGACGGACGCCGAGACCGATGAAGGATGCATTTGAAGTTGCGGAGCGCATAAAACAAATTCGGAGCCGTCGCGGGCTCTCGCAGGTCGAGTTGGGAGAGCGGGTCGGTTTGTCTCAACGGTCCATCAGTAGCTATGAATGCGGGTTTTGTCGTGTTCCGACGACGATCCTTTTGAAAATCGCCGAAGTTCTCAAAGTTTCGCTCAAGGCATTTTCTCCGAACGGTGAGACGGAGACACCGGTCAAAGAGCCGCCGCTGAGACGCCGTATTTTACGGCGTTTGAAATTGATCGAATCTCTACCGAGACGCGACCAGCAGGTCGTCTTACGTTTAATCGACAACACGATTACCGCTGCCGGCAATGGTCGACGCGCCGCCTGACATGGCCGATTTTGAAGTTGACGATGACACGCTTAAACAATCCAACAGAGAAATTGAAGGACAAGTGATTCTTGGCGACAAGGTGAAATTTTCCGACGCATCCCTCGAAGACACCGAGACGGGTAAAAAAATAAAAAAAATCGCCGCCGAATATAGCAAGGAAGTCGATACCGGCCTTTTCCCGATCAATCCCAGCTAAAAGAAAAACAGAGAAGTCGTCGAGCCGCCGCACGGGGTTGCCGATGAAGCCGTACGCATAATGCGCATTATGCGTACGGTCGCCGGTGATTCCCGACGCGCGTGGGATGGGGCGCGGGTGCGGGAAACGGGGTTTCCCGGCGCGCGGCAAGGGTCGGACACCTGATCCGGGCCGCGCTCACCCGCGCCAAAACCGGCCCCGCCCGGAGCAGTCTTCCCAAGTACGAGCGCCCGCCCCGAAATCAGAAACGCAGATAAAAAAGCAAGCCAGACCGGATCACGCGCACCGGATCGACGCCGGCGTGGACACTTCGCGGGCGTTTCGTTCCCTGCCGGCAAGAAAAAAATTTCAACCGGCCTCCCCTTCGATTGAGGACGGTTGAAATTTTTCCGTGGTTTTTATAGGCGTGATTGCGGCAAACGGCGCGACGGAGCGCAGCGACGGCGCGCCGTTTGCTCCTCGCGCGCGGCCGGCATGGGCGCGCGGCCCAGTTTTTCTCCGCGCGGGACACGATGTCCCGCGCCCAGCTTCAAGCCAGGGATGGCCGGGCGGCCACCACGTGGCCGCACCCTACAGCTGGGTGTCGGCGTGAGGGCGGGCCCGGATCAGGTCTCCGATTCATAGCCGCCCGCCGGGAAACCACGTTTCCCGCACGCCGCTTGATGCAAAACCGTGGCGAGAGGCTCCGGCGAGCGCGGATAATCGCGATTATCCGCGCGGGGTCACTCCACACCCACGCGCGGCGGCTCTGGCCCGCATGGTCAGCATAGGGAGCGGCGGCCGAGCGACGTGACCGCGCTTTTTGCGGACACGGCGCGGGAGGACGCCGCGTTCGACATGATGTTGGTCATGCTGCTTGGATTCTTTGTTGCTGGATTCTCAAATCTCGGCGCGAATGTTCTATTGTTTGGGAATGACCCCGTTTCCGTCGCGGATAGGCGGGACGTGACAGGCTGGATAGGTGGGACGCAACAAACTTTGCGATTCACGGTCCCATCAGCTAATATCATGATATGGCTCTGAAACTTATTCGATAGGTACGGGAGGTAATACGACTTTTAACTTATCATCGATTTTCTTTGTTTTAACTGTGTTTCCGTCGGCGCCCTCCGTGAAAATGATTGCACATCCGTCCTCGCATTGCAAAATTTCTGCCACGGCAAAGGTCGATGAGACGAGTGGGCAACGTTCACCGATTTTTACTTCAATCAACGGTTGCCCCTTTTCATCATAGGTGAGGGTTATCCTATCAAAAAAATCATACCGTAACCCCTGTTTCTCCCATTGGGCAACGTCAAAACGGACGTTACCCAAAAATTTTTGTCTTCGCGTCTCCCTGATCGGATCTGTCATACGGTCTCCCTTCGTTTCTCTGGTCTCCCGGAGTCGCGCGTTGATTTTACCGGTTCCGAATATGAGTTGTTTGCAGACGATTTCGACGATGTCGTCGTAGAATTCAAGTACAAAATGCTCGTGTCCTGATAGATGCATGGGGATAAATGTTTTCATCCAATCCGATTCATTCACTTTCCAAATCCAACTTCGAGAGATATTCTTATCTATAAGATTCATATACCAGCCCGAATGAACTTCCTCCCCGGCGACCAAGATCGCTTGTAATCCATCGAAGATAACCCATCTATCTTCCAAATCGTAACTGAAGAGCGCACCATAAATCCCGCCCTCGGGTTGCGCATGTTTTCCTCCACGTACTTCTTCATACGGCAACCAACGGATTAATTCTGCTCCGCGGCCAGACCAATGAAAATTTGGGGTAAAAACGGGAATGACTTTCACGGTGTACGTCTATCGAAGAAGCAGATTGGGAAACACAATATTGTAACTACGCTGATAGCGGCTCATAACTTGACTCAGTCGGACGGGGTCGGTAAGTTTTATGAAATTGATGGAAGATGGAGATATGCCGGCGCGAGCCAAGGCCGTGTATGAACGTGTGTCAGCAATGATTCTCTGCCCGGCCAGTTCGAAATAATGTACTGGTACTTGTGCGGGGGTCAATGCACCGCCCTTGAGTTGCTGTATTACTTGTCCGAGAGTCTGTCCTGAAAAAAGTCCTTTCTTGCTAAATGTTGTACTGTATCCCTCTTGCATGAATTGATAACCGGATGGGGCGCGAACGCCGGTGGCGCGAAGGTAAGATGCCCTTTCTGTGACTTTCAATAATTGAGGAAGCCTAGCCAAATTTCCATATGCTCCGAGCGCCTCGATTCCCGAACCAACCGCCAATCCCAATCCACCGGCACCTGCCGATGTTCCCAAGTAGGCCAACGAGCCGACGGACAAATTCCACATATAATTTGTGTAGTCGGCCTGCGCCGCATTCAGTGCCCACGGCGCTTCCCACGGATGACAATCCAAATATCCCGGAGCCCACCAGAAACTTAGTGTAGACACAAAATCCGGATCGGCCACGGCAAAATCGGGACGAGGCAGTCCCAAATGTCTCCCATATTTCCACCAGACCCACCATTTACTTTCTGAATTTTTTAAGTCGGTTTGTGCCGATAAAACCCAATTCTTCCACGTATTGCAATTCGTCCCGGTGGTTGGAATTCTCAAAAGCTCACTTTTAAGCGAGACGAGTTCTACACGTAAGTCCCTTAATTCATTCCATGCCGCGATTCCATCGGGATCGCTGGCAAGCCACGACGATCTGACCTGGTTGTATTTATAAGCGGCGAGGTGATCCGTCCCCATGGGATCGACGTTGGAATATAGTCGCCCAGAGGCGATTTTGAGGGGCCAGGTTGCGATAACCTGTTGAACGTATTCCTCGAAGGAAATGGGGGCGAGGATGTAAGTGATTGAGAAAACTTCTACGTTTTCGATCGACCCCCCGATGCGAGTTTCAAAATTGCGGTGAGCGGCATCGATGGAATGTTGAAGGGGGATGGGCGTAAAGGCCGCCCGGGCCGGACCGGCAACTAAAAGGACGAGAGCAACGACGAAGAGGGAACACGAACGTCTGGTCAATTGCATCACTGTGGACGATAGCAAATTGGCCGATGTCCCACAAGAAAAACCGAGGGCGCGGTTAGAGGTAAGTTTCTTCTTCGGGGTTTGATTGAGCGGGCCGTCGATCGAGGGTGGCGGCGGGATGGGTGTTGTGATGGATTTGTTTGAGTTTTTGGATGCTGACGCGTGTGTAGATTTCGGTGGAGGTAAGATCTTTGTGGCCGAGCATCATTTGAATGAAACGAATGTCGCCGCCGTTGTTGTGCATGTGGGTGGCGCAGCTGTGCCGAAAGAGATGGCACGATCCGACCTTGCCGAGTTTGGCGCGAAGGATGTACCGGCGGACGAAGCCGGAGAGTTGATTACGACTGAGCGGTCCGCCGCGCTGGCTCAAAAACAGTCGGCCCGTTTCAGGCGGGACGGCAAGGTGTGGGCGTGCCCGGGCCAGATACTGCCGAATCCAAAAGAGGGCGCGCTCGCCGATGGGCGCCATCCGGTCCCTTCGGCCCTTGCCCAGCCGAATGACAACCACGCCGCGGTCAAATTCTACGTCGTACAGCATGAGGTTGATGAGTTCCGATCGGCGGATCGCCGTCGAGTAGAGCGTTTCGATAATCGCCCGATCCCGAAGACCGAAGGGCTTGCGAATATCGGGCAGAGAGAGAACCTTTTCGACTTCCGCCGGCGTCAGGATCGCGCGGGGCAGCCGTTCCTCCTGTCGCGGCATTTCAATGTCGGCCGCCGGATTGGAGAGGATGAGGTTGTTTCGGATCAGCCAGCGAAAAAAGCCGCGAAGCTCTTGCAGGCGGTGGGCCTGGGTAGTGGCCTGATAGGGCTTTCGGCTTCCGGTCAGGCCGTAGAACATATCGCGGCGGTATCGTTCGATGATCGGGCGGGTGACTTCCGAAGGCCGCGTGATCCCCCGTTCCATGCACCACTCGGCGAATTTTTTGAGATTCCACGTTCTGGTATGCATGGAACTCTCCGCGAAATTTCGCACGCGAAGGTAGTCGATAAACTGCGGGATGCGTGTCTCGAAGGATTGCGGGTCGGTCATTTCATTCTTTAGCCGCTAAAGGTTCCGGGTTGTCACTACGATTACGACGGGGCGGGTCGAGGTCACCCCGGATATGCGTTTTCGCCCGATTTTTGAGAAGCGTGTTTGAAGCGTTCGGAGTTGTTGAGGTTGCGGTGATTTCCCCGCCCTGACCACCCCCTGACTTGGGGCTGACCGGGGGCTGACCGGACCCTGACCGCGCGGCGTTTTGCCCTGACCGGCTGTCGTCGTGAGTGTGCGTGAGGGTCTCAACGTCAATCAGTCCCATGAGAAACGGTTTGCCGTCGTGTCCCTGGCCGTCGTAGAGCAGTTCATAGACAAAGGACTGGCCGTGTCCGTTTCGGTGCGCCGCCAGGTATTCGAGTTCTTCCAACCGGCGAAGATGGACCTTCAAGGCCGTGTCGCTCCATCCCGTATATTCGCGCGCAAGTCTGCGGCTAAAACGGATTTCGGACCGGGGCTTTTTTTCAGCCGTCACCAAGTCATCGAGGAGCATGAGGAGGCGACGGGTCTGCGGCGCCAGATCGTCGAGGGACCGCCCGAGGACTTCATGCGCCAGATGGTTGGCCGTGGCGATGTCCTCCGGCGTGGATTCGATATACGAAACGGTCTGTCCCTGGACTTCGACGTGCCGGACGGGCCGTTGATACTGATGCAGGAGCGTGACGGCGCGGATCAGGGTCAAATATTTCATGTGGTCGCGGCGCAGACGGATGCGCGTGTCCAGAAAGGTGAGGCGGCGGGCGTAGGGGTTGACCACCGAGAGAGGCTTGAGCATCCGCTGGGCGTTTTGGTGGCGTCGAAGAATCTCCGAGCGTTCGCGACGGTGGAGCAGGCCGTCGAGGGTTTGGCTTTCGCGCTGGATATCGTGGATTCGCCGGGTCTGTTCGCGGTCCTCGTCCACGGTCAGGACCAGGGCGCGGTTCAAAACCTCCTCGTCAATTTCGACGTTGGTGGTGGTGATGAAGACCGCCGCCGGGCCTTCGACGTGGTACTCCTGCGTGACGAGCTTTCCGGTCTTGGGGTCTTTGCCGGTGGCCGCGATGGTCAAGCGGCCCTCGCTTTGCAGGAGTTTGAGCGCGTAGCCGGCGCGTTCGGCGCCCTTCTCTTCCGCAATCGCGATGATTTTTTGCTTGAGGTTAGTTTCGCTCATGTAAAAGAGGGCCTGTCCGGTGACGGCGGTGTACTTGACGTAATCCTCCTGCGGAACGAGGGAGAGGACCGCATCCATGAGCGTCGATTTTCCGGCGGCGGTGGAGGACTGAATGATGAGCGACAGGGGCGGATCGAGTTTCCGGCTGATCGACGCGAGATAGCCGACCAGGACGTTGGTTTCCTCGCCGACGTATCCGACAGCTGCAAAGTCGACGGCGATCCGGGAGAGCAGATCCGGGCGGCTTAAAAACTCAATCGCGTCGGACTGTTCCTCCGCCGAAAGGTGAGGGCTCGGGTCTTTGGGCTCCATTCTCTTTCGGATCATGGCGTCCTGAATTTCCTCCACGCGCCGGAGAACGTGTCCCAGGTCGGATTTGATTGTTTCCTCCCGCGCGTTCAGTTCCCGCGCCGCCACGCGGATGAACATTTCACGAAATCGGGCGATGTGCAGGTCGAAGGTATCGAGATGGTAGCGCTCGCCGCGGCGGACGCGGACGTTCACGCGCAGTTGGAGCAAGGTCAAATTCTGTTCGATCCCGCGCACGCGCCACGCACGATCGTCAAAGGTCAGCTCCGCCTCTTTGTCCGACGCCGCCGGCAGCTCTTGGGCGGCTGCCGGCGTCTGCGGGATTGTGGTTTCCTCAAATTCGATCAACGGATCCGGCAACGCGGGTTCAGCTTCAGCTAAAGGAATGGAGTTGCTCGTCTCCCGAATTTCTTTAGCTGCCGCCTGCGCGGAATCGGCGGCGGCTTGCGTCTGCGGCGGCGAGCCGATGCCGGGCCGGGCGCCCTTGCCCAGCCACATGGCGCCGCGAAGGAGTACGCCGAGCGCGTCGGCCGGATCGGCGACGGAACGGGCGAAGTCGTTGGCGTCGATGTCCAGCGGGAACTCCACGCGAAAGACTTCAAATCCCTGTTCGATGAGTTTGGGCGCCAGTTTCGCCGCCGCGCGGTCGCCCGCCTCGTCGCGGTCGTAGGCGATGAGCACTTTTCGAAGGTTGTATTTCTTGAACGCGGCGAGATGGTCCGGTGTGAAGCCTTCGACACCGTAGCTGGACGTGACGTTCTTGTATCCGGCGCACCAGAACGTCAGCGCGTCGATCAGGGCCTCGCACAGGATCACATCGGGTGAGGCGGCTAAAGAAGAAATGTTCCAGACGCCTTTGTGCGGGCCGGGCAGATAGAGGTGATAAGCCGTTCCGTCGCGCAGATCGTCCCGAATTTTGCGGCCGTACATTTCCGTCACGTTCCCGTTTTCGTCCATCACCGGAATAACGACGCTGCCGTTAAAATGTTCGTGGCCGCTTGTTCGATACACTCCCATTTTGTTGAGCCTCCGGCGAACCTCGCCGAGATTTCTTCTGTTTGAAAACGGAAGGCGATAGCCGAGCGTCCGGTTGCCGTAGCCGAGTTTGAAGTGGTCGAGGGCGCCGGCGTGTCCGATCTTTCGCCTTTCGAGGTAGGCCAGTGCCTCCGGCGATTCTTTCAGGGTCTGGTGATAGAAGTCCGCGACGCGGTTGAGCAGGTTCTGATCATCGGCCGTAGAATCGAAGGGCGACGGAATCTTTTTGACGGTGGTTTGCGCCGAGGTTGTTGAGACGGCGCCGACGGCGATGTCCTGCCGGCGCAGAAGCTCGATCGCGTGTCGAAAGGACACGCCCTCCGCCTTCATCACCCACGTGATCACGTCGCCTCCGGCCTGGCAGGCGCCGAGACAATGCCAGAGATTCTTGTCCGGTGTGATGACCAGCGACGGGTTGGTGTCGTTGTGGAACGGACAGAGGCCGATCAGGTCCTTGCCGTGCGGCTTGAGTTCAACGCCGCGACGCCGCGCCAGGTCGGCGACACTCACGTCGCGTTTGATCTGGTCGAGTTCGGCTTGCGTGACGCGTTGGAGTTTTTTCATCGTTCCCCCCTCTCACTCGATCCGGCCCGAAACGGGCCGTTTTTGAAATCGTGTCAAGCCCTCGCCGCCAAAATTTTAGAGGTTAGCATAGGCGGCTAAATATTGTGCTTGCATTTAGCAGTCTTTCTGGTACATTGTCAAGCGTTATTTTGGAGAAAGACCAATCGCAACTAAAGGAGGGAATACAATGGACGTGGAAATTTCAGACAAAGGAGTGTTGTCTATGCCACGCCCAAGAACCAGACGGACGCCGAGACCGATGAAGGATGCATTTGAAGTTGCGGAGCGCATAAAACAAATTCGGAGCCGTCGCGGGCTCTCGCAGGTCGAGTTGGGAGAGCGGGTCGGTTTGTCTCAACGGTCCATCAGTAGCTATGAATGCGGGTTTTGTCGTGTTCCGACGACGATCCTTTTGAAAATCGCCGAAGTTCTCAAAGTTTCGCTCAAGGCATTTTCTCCGAACGGTGAGACGGAGACACCGGTCAAAGAGCCGCCGCTGAGACGCCGTATTTTACGGCGTTTGAAATTGATCGAATCTCTACCGAGACGCGACCAGCAGGTCGTCTTACGTTTAATCGACAACACGATTACCGCTGCCGGCAATGGTCGACGCGCCGCCTGACATGGCCGATTTTGAAGTTGACGATGACACGCTTAAACAATCCAACAGAGAAATTGAAGGACAAGTGATTCTTGGCGACAAGGTGAAATTTTCCGACGCATCCCTCGAAGACACCGAGACGGGTAAAAAAATAAAAAAAATCGCCGCCGAATATAGCAAGGAAGTCGATACCGGCCTTTTCCCGATCAATCCCAGCTAAAAGAAAAACAGAGAAGTCGTCGAGCCGCCGCACGGGGTTGCCGATGAAGCCGTACGCATAATGCGCATTATGCGTACGGTCGCCGGTGATTCCCGACGCGCGTGGGATGGGGCGCGGGTGCGGGAAACGGGGTTTCCCGGCGCGCGGCAAGGGTCGGACACCTGATCCGGGCCGCGCTCACCCGCGCCAAAACCGGCCCCGCCCGGAGCAGTCTTCCCAAGTACGAGCGCCCGCCCCGAAATCAGAAACGCAGATAAAAAAGCAAGCCAGACCGGATCACGCGCACCGGATCGACGCCGGCGTGGACACTTCGCGGGCGTTTCGTTCCCTGCCGGCAAGAAAAAAATTTCAACCGGCCTCCCCTTCGATTGAGGACGGTTGAAATTTTTCCGTGGTTTTTATAGGCGTGATTGCGGCAAACGGCGCGACGGAGCGCAGCGACGGCGCGCCGTTTGCTCCTCGCGCGCGGCCGGCATGGGCGCGCGGCCCAGTTTTTCTCCGCGCGGGACACGATGTCCCGCGCCCAGCTTCAAGCCAGGGATGGCCGGGCGGCCACCACGTGGCCGCACCCTACAGCTGGGTGTCGGCGTGAGGGCGGGCCCGGATCAGGTCTCCGATTCATAGCCGCCCGCCGGGAAACCACGTTTCCCGCACGCCGCTTGATGCAAAACCGTGGCGAGAGGCTCCGGCGAGCGCGGATAATCGCGATTATCCGCGCGGGGTCACTCCACACCCACGCGCGGCGGCTCTGGCCCGCATGGTCAGCATAGGGAGCGGCGGCCGAGCGACGTGACCGCGCTTTTTGCGGACACGGCGCGGGAGGACGCCGCGTTCGACATGATGTTGGTCATGCTGCTTGGATTCTTTGTTGCTGGATTCTCAAATCTCGGCGCGAATGTTCTATTGTTTGGGAATGACCCCGTTTCCGTCGCGGATAGGCGGGACGTGACAGGCTGGATAGGTGGGACGCAACAAACTTTGCGATTCACGGTCCCATCAGCTAATATCATGATATGGCTCTGAAACTTATTCGATAGGTACGGGAGGTAATACGACTTTTAACTTATCATCGATTTTCTTTGTTTTAACTGTGTTTCCGTCGGCGCCCTCCGTGAAAATGATTGCACATCCGTCCTCGCATTGCAAAATTTCTGCCACGGCAAAGGTCGATGAGACGAGTGGGCAACGTTCACCGATTTTTACTTCAATCAACGGTTGCCCCTTTTCATCATAGGTGAGGGTTATCCTATCAAAAAAATCATACCGTAACCCCTGTTTCTCCCATTGGGCAACGTCAAAACGGACGTTACCCAAAAATTTTTGTCTTCGCGTCTCCCTGATCGGATCTGTCATACGGTCTCCCTTCGTTTCTCTGGTCTCCCGGAGTCGCGCGTTGATTTTACCGGTTCCGAATATGAGTTGTTTGCAGACGATTTCGACGATGTCGTCGTAGAATTCAAGTACAAAATGCTCGTGTCCTGATAGATGCATGGGGATAAATGTTTTCATCCAATCCGATTCATTCACTTTCCAAATCCAACTTCGAGAGATATTCTTATCTATAAGATTCATATACCAGCCCGAATGAACTTCCTCCCCGGCGACCAAGATCGCTTGTAATCCATCGAAGATAACCCATCTATCTTCCAAATCGTAACTGAAGAGCGCACCATAAATCCCGCCCTCGGGTTGCGCATGTTTTCCTCCACGTACTTCTTCATACGGCAACCAACGGATTAATTCTGCTCCGCGGCCAGACCAATGAAAATTTGGGGTAAAAACGGGAATGACTTTCACGGTGTACGTCTATCGAAGAAGCAGATTGGGAAACACAATATTGTAACTACGCTGATAGCGGCTCATAACTTGACTCAGTCGGACGGGGTCGGTAAGTTTTATGAAATTGATGGAAGATGGAGATATGCCGGCGCGAGCCAAGGCCGTGTATGAACGTGTGTCAGCAATGATTCTCTGCCCGGCCAGTTCGAAATAATGTACTGGTACTTGTGCGGGGGTCAATGCACCGCCCTTGAGTTGCTGTATTACTTGTCCGAGAGTCTGTCCTGAAAAAAGTCCTTTCTTGCTAAATGTTGTACTGTATCCCTCTTGCATGAATTGATAACCGGATGGGGCGCGAACGCCGGTGGCGCGAAGGTAAGATGCCCTTTCTGTGACTTTCAATAATTGAGGAAGCCTAGCCAAATTTCCATATGCTCCGAGCGCCTCGATTCCCGAACCAACCGCCAATCCCAATCCACCGGCACCTGCCGATGTTCCCAAGTAGGCCAACGAGCCGACGGACAAATTCCACATATAATTTGTGTAGTCGGCCTGCGCCGCATTCAGTGCCCACGGCGCTTCCCACGGATGACAATCCAAATATCCCGGAGCCCACCAGAAACTTAGTGTAGACACAAAATCCGGATCGGCCACGGCAAAATCGGGACGAGGCAGTCCCAAATGTCTCCCATATTTCCACCAGACCCACCATTTACTTTCTGAATTTTTTAAGTCGGTTTGTGCCGATAAAACCCAATTCTTCCACGTATTGCAATTCGTCCCGGTGGTTGGAATTCTCAAAAGCTCACTTTTAAGCGAGACGAGTTCTACACGTAAGTCCCTTAATTCATTCCATGCCGCGATTCCATCGGGATCGCTGGCAAGCCACGACGATCTGACCTGGTTGTATTTATAAGCGGCGAGGTGATCCGTCCCCATGGGATCGACGTTGGAAACAGGGTTGAGGCCGAAAGCGGCGTAGCGATGAATTTTGTCAGTGCGGTATTCGTTGACCGGAGTCGGGTCTTGTGAGACGAACCGCCTTGCCAGCGGGTCATACCAGCGATTGCGGAAATAATAAAATCCGGTTATAGGATCTAACATTTTCCCCTGGAATCGTGTGTGGTCGACGGCGCTGGCAGTCTGCATGGCCCCATACGGTTCCGGACTTTCCAGCGTCTCGATGGCGTTGCCAAACTCATCGCGGGCGGTCTTGGTCGGCAGGTTGAGATTGAAATCCGAATAGATGGCCGTCTTGTTGAGCGTGAGATTGTTTTTGACGATGACATCATCCTGCGTGCGTGTGGGGACGTACGTGGCGACGACCTGGTTGGCGGCGTTGAGTTCAGCGAGGACGTTCTCACTTGTTGCGTCCCATACATATTTTGTTGTATGTGCGTTAGTTTTTCTCTGAATCAGCCGCCCTTCCGCGTCGTATAGATACTCGACTGTTTCATTTCCCCGCCGCGCCTTGATTAATCGTCCCGCGCCGTCCCACTCCAGCATCAATGGCTCGCTATTCTTTTTGCCTTTGCCCTTGTCATCGTCATCGTCGTCTCCATCATCGCCCTTGCCTGACTTCTTCCCGTCGTCATGCCCCCGCCGCTGATGCGGATGTTTCACCGGCCGGATCGCGATCACGTTCCCGCGCGCGTCGTGTTCGTACTCCACCGCGCGAATTTGTCCGACATGTTTTCCATGGCCGTCGTCCTTGCCCTTTGTCTTCAGAGTCTCACGTCTCACGATCTGATTTGAAGCATTGTATGCAAACGTAGTTCGTTCGATCATCTCGTGTTTCTCTTTGCCGTGCCCATGATCCCTGTCGTCATCATCGTCCTTGTCTCGCCCATGTCTTTCCCCTCTCGCTTTTGAAATTTCAACGCTCCGCATGTTGCCCGCCGAGTCGTACGCGTAATCAATGGCGATACCGTCTGGGCGGCGCACAGAGAGAAGTCGGCCGCTCCCATCATATCCGTGCGTGAATCGCTTCCCATCCTCCGTGTATGCAATGACTCGACCGTCCGCGTCATATTCTGACGTCCGCGCAAAGACATTGCCCCTTAGCGTGTGTGTTTGTTTCAAGATCCAGTCGATCGCATTGTACTCTTTCTTGATGACCTCGCCGTTCGGTAACACGCGTTTTTTCTCCCGGCCCTTAAGGTCATATCCGATTGTCGTCCTTCTTCCCGCGCCGTCAGTCACGCTCGTCACATGGCCCTCGGGATCGTAGGTGTAGGAAATCAGAAGGTTACCGGGTCCGCGAATCTCAACGATTCGGCCCCCTGCGTCGGTCTTGTACTCAAGTTGCGATGTGAGCGCGCCGCTCGTCCGAATGCCGGAGAGATTCCCGTCCTGATCGTAGGAGTAAAGAGTTTCTCCTTCCGGCGTTGTCATCTTTGTCAGCAGCTCGCCGCCTGTATACTCCCACGTCTCAACCCGCGTCTGGCCGCTCGGGGATCGAATTTCACGTTCGATCATGTTCCCCGCCGGGTCGTACTTCATCTTTGTAACCGTCCCGTCGGGATC
>Ga0137796_10000882_pt1 | contig 17981 bp, 15 predicted proteins | sample OV2TP3_FD_97704 | JGI IMG/M metagenome (GOLD analysis project Ga0137796, IMG submission 97704) | reverse complement strand
GGTCCTTGCCGGTCCCGCTCTCTCCGAGGAGCAGGATGGTGGTGTCGCTCTGGGCCACCTTCTTGGCCATCTGGACCACCTCATTCGTCTTCGCGCTGGAGGCAACGAGGGTGTCGTATCGACTCTCCAGCTCGGCCTTTAGGACCTCCACCCGGTGCTTCAGGTCCCCGCGCTCCATCGCCTTGCCGAGCACGACGTTGAGGTAGTCGGCGTCGAAGGGTTTGGTGATGAAGTCGGCGGCGCCCTCCTTCATCGCCTCGACCGCCCGCGCGATGGTGCCGAAGGCGGTCATGATGATCACCGGGATATCCGGCCAGTCTTTCCGGATCCGCCTGAGGACCTCGATCCCGCTCATCTTCGGCAATTCGAGATCAAGCAGCATCAGCCCGGGGATAACCTGGTCTTGCCGCAGGACATCCAGCGCAGCCTTGCCGTCAGTGGCCGTAACGACCTCGTGCCCCATGGACTCGAGCCGGTCGCGCAACACGACGGCGATATCCGGGTCGTCTTCTACCAGCAGGACAAGGGTCCTCACGCAGAGCGCCTCCTCACCCGGCCGGACCGATCCATCGTTCCACGGCCTGCTTGAGCTGCGCCGCATCGAAGGGCTTGAGCAGGTAAGCTTGAGCGCCTCCGCCCATGGCCTCGATGACGCTGTCCCGGACCGTCGAGGCCGTCACCATGACCACCGGCAACACCGGATGGTTCTTCCGGGTCTGCCGCAAGACCTCCAGCCCATCAACTTCCGGCATCCGGATGTCCAGGACCATCCCGTCATAGGCGTCCCGTTTCAGCGCATCCAGAGCCTCGCGCCCATTGATCGCGGTCTCGACGACGTATCCGTAAGAGTTCAGACGGTCCTGCAGCACCTGCCGGATGTCCGGATCGTCGTCCACTACGAGAATGCGTTTGCTCACCGAAGCCCTTTCATAGGTTCTCACCTTAGAAGCCCGTGTGGAGAAATTTAGACGCCATCGAGGAGCGGGTCAAGCCCTCAACCGCGTTTTGGAAAAGATACCTTGCAAAGGAGGTGCCGTGATCCCTCCACCCGCAGTAGGCAGGAAATCCATCCATTGTCAAACGCACTGCTCGGAAAGTTGTTATCTAATCGGATACACGCTGAAGCCATTTGGATACGTCGGGGATACCAAGGCTGTGAACCAATCAAAACTTTTGGGTCAGACTGATCGTCAGCACGTGAGCGGTCGTGTTGTACGACCCGAATGTCGTTGGGCCTGCAGCATTGAATGGGTCGATAGTTGACCTATCAATCGAGCGTTTCTCGTAGAATCCAATCACGTAACCCACATCGAGAGACGTCGCACTCCATTTGTACCCCAGCCCCGCCGTGATGGCGTGCAGGTTGGCGTTCGGGATATTGGGATCAAAGGTGTTGTCCGGAATCGGCGTCTCGTCATAGAAATAGCCCCAGCGGATGGCGATCCGATCGGTTGCCGCGTATTCCGTCCCGATTCGAAAGATATACGAGTTGGTCCAGAGACGAGGACCTGGACTGTTTAACCCCGACTGCGGAATCGGTGACTGCGGAGTCGCATCAAAAGTTAAGGGTAGTGATCCCACCGTTCTCCAGCCTTCCCATTCAATGTCGGCGTTGATCGTCCAGCGGGGAAAGAACTTCGTCGAAACCCCGACCACAATCTGTGGCGGCAACTTGATACTGCTATGGAAGGCCGTGTTGGAGAAAACCAGCGAGGCCGGCCCTGTGAAATCCGCCGAACCGTCTACCTTGGCTTGGATTTCGCTTTTAAATTGTAGGCCGACCGAGGTCGTGTCGGTGACGTGATAGAGCAATCCGACGTTCCACCCAACAGGGTTGGCCGTGAGATCGTGGGCGCGCAACTTGGATTCCCCAATTCCGAACGCTGGAATGGCAAACTTTCTCTCAAACTCGGCGGCGACATCCGCAATCCGGATGCCGGCCGCCAGCGAGAGGTTCTTTGTAGCCTGGAACGCCACCGTGGGCTGGAAGATTGTCACCCGTAACCTGGCGTTCGTGGAGTCGAATCGGCCCTGCCAGTTGTCCGGCCAATCTATGACGATGCCGAACGGCGTAAAGATACCCAAACCGATGCTGAGCCTCTCATCCCATTGCCTGAAGCGGTGGGTGATGTACAGATGGGGGACGACAGGGAACTGATCTTGGAGTTCCGTGGACTCCCCGGTGGTCGAACTCCGAAAGACCGAATCCAAGTACACAATCGAAGTGCCGAGCATGACCTGAGTGCCCGGCAATTGGGTGATGCCGGCCGGGTTATAGAAAATGGCCGAGGGATCGTTGGCCTCCCCGGCAAAGGCGTTGGCCTTCCCGACCGCCGCGGCGCCATGCTCGGTGAAAGCCAAGCCGCCGGCGAAGACCTGCCCGCTCAGCCCCATCACAAGGGCAAGGATCCCACCGACGAGCGGCCACAGCTTGGCCATAATTCCTACCTCCCAACCACGTAGAGGGAGAGCACTATGTCAGCGTTCGCCTTGAAAAGTCAAGAGAAGGAAGCCGCTGTACTAGATCCGGCCTGCCTTGAGGAACAATTTGTCAAAGACCAAGAGATGGACCCACGACACCCCGGCGGCGATGGCGCTCCAGACAATGGCCAGCGGTGCCAATGGGAGACGCTTGAACCGGGAGACGAGGGAAGCAAGGCTCCAGGCTCCTTTCCAAATCCCCTCAAGGTTCCGGCGCAGCAGGTAGGCCTTGAAGCGCTCCCATAACCGGGATGCGACAAATGCCCCGACGAGGAGGAGAAACAGAAGGGGCAAATGGAGCGGGAGACTGAAAAGGTCTCCCACAGGCAAGATCGAGAACTCGATCATGCTTTTCAGATGAGGGCTGAGCGCCGCGAGCTTATCCGCGAAAGGCACGAAGAGGGCGGCCGTGATGGGCTCCTCCGTGCCGAACAGCCGCAGGGGCCACACCAGCACATCGTTGAGGCTGACCAGCGGAATCAACAACCACCCCGCCAGGATCAACCCGCCCGCAAGCAGCCAGGCCAGTCCCGCCCATGCATTTCCCATGGAAAACACTTTGAACAGACGTCCGGCGCCGATCGCCAGGTGGCGCTGAAGGTCGGGGCTGGCCAGCAGCGGCCGGACGGCGCCGAATCGCCAGCGTTCCGGCGACTCCGGAACGCGAGTCGGGACGCAGGACGGGAAGACCTCGGGCGTCACGGCATGCGTAGCCAGATAATATCCATGGTATATGACCGCGAACGCCTCCCGGTCGGTGAAGGAGTCCAGATCGGTCCTGAGTTCGGAAACCTCGCGGCTCCAGGCAAGTGCCGGCATGCCGCCGGGAGACGGCGCATATTCGCTCTTGAGATGGAAGAACGCGCATTCCTCGACACGGAAGCGACGCCGGAGATCGGCAACGGCGTCGTGCTCGGCCGGAGTCGGCTGAGGCGGCGGGAGTAGCCCCGTGCCGAGTCGGACGGCAGCGAGGTCTTCGGCGGCGGCATGCCGTTCCAGCAGCAGGTTCATCTCGTCCAAGCGGATCTTCTCCATGAGCACATCATTGGCGCGAGGGATGATGCCGTAAATCTTGCCTGAGGCGGCCCGTTCGAAGACGAGTTGGCCTGAAGCGTCGCTGCAGATGATGTGCGTGCACCCTTCCTCGAACAGGGCCGTGAGTCCCTGGTTGTCGTACACGCCCCCATCCACCAATCGAACGGCCTCAACGGTCCGATCATCATAGAGATTCCGGAAGACCAGGGGCTGAAAGATCCCCGGCACGGCGGCTGAGGAACCGACAGCCTGTTCCAGCTTGATCTCGTCCATGTCGTTGTCGCAGGTATCGGTCACGCGGCCGGCCATCCGTACCCAGTACAGCAGATCGAAGACAGCCTCGAGGGTGAATGGGGCTTCGCGCGTGAACGGGAATCTGGCGAGAAGCTCCCGGAGCGGCTGGGGATCGCCCATGACCTGTGCCAGCGCGGCGTCCAGGGCGACCCGAGCGCCGGACGCATTGGATTGCGTGGCGGCATCCCAAGCCAGGTTCTTCAGCCCCGACAGGGTTGCAAGCGGAAGGGCCAGCAGCCGGCTTCCCCCACGACCCAACAGCAGCGCCCCAACCGGCCCTCCATGCGCGAGGCTCCCGGACGCCGCGCCCGCGGCCAGCTGCGCAACCTCCGGCGAAAAACCCTCCGGCGCAGGCAGGGTCCGGTCGGCCAGCCACCGGCGCAATTGGACTATACGAGAGACCTCATCGAACCGGATGTATCCGAGGTCCGGATCTCCAACCTCGCTCGCCGTGAAGCGGAAGTTCTTGCCCGTGTTCAGCGTCGTGGCGTTGACGATCAGCATGGGGATCTTGTACGGATGCGCGGCGTTGTACACGTCACGCAACGGGCACCAGGGGGGCGTGATCTTGATGTCCCGCAGCGGGATGGCGCTCTCATACTGTCCGGTGCAGCGTTCCCATACCTGGCGATAGAAGAAGTGGTTATAAAGCTCGGCCATGCGGTCGGTCCTAGAGTAGTCCGTGAGAGCCATGAGGATGTTGTGGAGGGGATTGGTCAGCACATGCATCCGGGGATTCTTCTGGACCCCTGCGAGGAAGTCTTCCTCCAGCCGGCCGACGAGGGCGACGAAATCGGCTGCGGACAGCGGCGCGGCAGCGGAGGGCGCGGGCGGCGGTGCTGCGGGTGTCTCCAGCAGATCCTTGAGCATCAGGTAATACATCGCTCCGACGATGGAGCCGCCGGAGACCGTGGAGAGGACCTCGACTTTTCCCAGGAGGTCGAGTTCAGCGAGCCTGGCCAGGACCCCAATGTGGAACAGCGACGCTCGGAAGCCGCCGCCGGAAAGCGCGAGCCCCAGCTTCATCGGCCCGGACCTTCCGCCCGCCGCCCCTCCAGGAAATCCAGGATCTGAGGCCTGTGCTGGCGGACGACCTTGTCGGCGGCTGCCAGGAGCAAGTCCCGGTCGCAGTCGGACTCGATCGAAAACCGCGTGGGCATCTGCGCCAGGCGCTGCGTGATCGCGCGGGGGGAATCCAGCCGGGGGTCCTCCGTCCGGCATGCCGCGGGGAGATCGCTGAGATCGTCCTTCCACTCCGCATCGGTGTGATGTAGGACGATTATCTTGATGGTGCGTTCGTCAGGCAGCAGGATCCCTTCGGTTTGCAGGATGTGCCAGACCATCGCTTGATAGGCGTTGGCGCGCTGCTCCATGATGCCCACGATGCGGGACGGGTCCCGCGTGAAGACCGTGAATCCCTTTTCGGTACGGTCCAGCCGTTCGTTGCCCAGCGCGAAAGGATAGGAGCTGTCCAGCGCGATGATCAGGACGCGCCGCGCCGCGCCGTCGCGCAGCTTCTTGAGCAGCACCTGGGCGAGCGACTCGGTGCCCTGGTTGTCGAACAGCCCGCCGTCGCCGGCGTGCCAGTAAGTCGCGGAGCCTTCGACCTGCACCGAGATCGGACCGATCAGGGGCGGGAACGACGCAGAGGCGGCAACCGCCTGCGACAGCGGCACGCGCCGCGGGTCGGCCTGGAGGTCCTGAAAGGTCCACGGGGTCAACTCCTCCTGGGCCTTTTCCAGCGACGGCGGAAAGTCCATGACCCGGCCACGCTTTTTCAGGGTCGCCCCCAATTCTTTGACAAAGTTGTACTGGAAGGCTTCGTGCGGCAGGGTCGTGATCACGAACCGGCGGCCGTTGTTGTACAGCGTGCTGTTGATGATCAAGCGGGGGCTATCCCCCCTCGCTTCCCGGTGATTCAGTTCCTCGAGCGTCATCCGGTTCAGAAAATGCTCATCGAGGACCTCCGAGAGAGACGTGGCGGCCTTGGTGGGATTGAACGCCCGGAAGTTCACGATCTGGCGCAGCAGAACCGGGAACTCGTAGTCCCGACTCATGGCTTCTTGGAAGCGGTCGAAAAAGGCGCGGTACCCGTCCGTGAACGAGCCATCCGGCGTAAGGACAGGCTGGCTGTGCGGCGGTTTTTGAGACGCGAAATAGCTGGCGGCCAGGCTTCCACCGGAAACGCTGGACAGATAGGAAACCTGCTCCAGCAACGAGCGCCGGCCCGACCCGACCCGCAACTCCGCCAAAGCCCTCAGTCCGCCCGCGGCGAACAGCGCGGCTCTGCTGCCGCCGCCTGACAAGGCCACCCCGACCAGCAGCTCACGATCCGGGGTGGACGAGAAATAGGGCTCAGGGCGCGCGGGATCGGCCTTAGGCAGATGCTCCACATGCGCGAAGCAGCCGGTCAGCAGCAAAAAAAGCGCCAGCCCACTGCTGAATGCCTTGACTACGTGCGGCGTGACGACTCTCCGAAACGCGGGGAGCAGCCTCGTCACACCCCTCATCATGCCCGTCTCCCGCTACCCGGCTCTGGATCGTCCACCAGCAGGTCTTCCCACTCGTGGCTTTACAGCTCCTCCCGGCACTTCGAACGCAGCAGTGTAATTGCCGTCAAGCTGATCGGTTATGCCCAGCAGATTCTTACCGGTGTTGGCAGCGGCTTGCAGGATGTCCTCAAGACGGTCTCTCTCGATGTCGAAGACAACCTTTATTTTACTTTTCGCCACGGCTACCTCCCCTGGCATTTACTCGCGACTGTCGCGTCCTTCCAGCTTTTAGACCGCTCGTCTTTGTACCGCTCGTAAACGGCAAAGTCGAAATCATCCACTTCCTTTAAGTTCTTTGCTCTCCAATCTTGGATCGCTTTCCAGCAGTCGCCTTCAGGCTCGTGACCGAGCAGCACGGTAAATTTCTTCGACAAGTCATCCGTCCCCGCGCTCAGGAGACTCAAACTCCGGCTGAACACGCTGCCCTTTTTTTGAATTTCCCGCGCGGCATGGCCGGTCGCCACAAGCTGTTCGATTTTGGTTGCGCTGAACCAGTTGTGGGCAAGCCTGAAAACTGCGAGGGTGGAATAGGCGTCGCTGTCCTCCTTCGGAGCTTCCGGCGTGCCTGCCGACGGCTTCTTGCCTGGTTCTGCGTCAGGCATTTTCGTGGCGCCCTTTTCTTGACCGGTCGGCACAAAAGCGACTTCAGCTCGTTTATAGCCGAATGTCACGCTGGGTGGCTGGGTACTGCCGTCCCCAGGCGACGCCTCCAGCCCGACGGTGGTGCCGGTCACGATCACCACGCGCGGTTCACAGCCCCAGAGCGTCAGAATTCCTAACACGAGACCGATGGCGGCGTAGCGAGAAGCTCCCTGCGGATTCATAAGTCCCCCTTTCCTCCGCTCTCACGGTTCAGAAGCACTTCTTTTCTGTCTTTCCGGGCGCAAGCACTTGCTTTAAGGCCGCTGCCGCGAAGAAGCTCTGCATCTCCGGATTTTTGGCCGCTTCACGGGCGGCCATGCCGGTCGCAAAAACCGAGCGAATCTGAAGGGAGTCTTCGGCGGACTGTGAAAAAAGCGGATCGTACCTTACGCAGAAGGTGGCCAGAACGGAATAGGTGTCCTCGGTCGTACTCGCATTCTTGGGATTCGCCGGGATACTGGCCACCTCAGCCCGCTTATATCCGAACAGCGCGCTTGGGGACTGATCAGCCTGCTGGGATATATGAAGGCCAGCCTTGGTCGCCGTCGTAAAGACCAAATAGCCTTGGCATCCGGCAACAAACAACGCGCACACTGCAACGGGAAGAACACGGCCCACTTGAGATTTCCACTGCATCTTCATGGTCGACCCTCCTGCGCCAGCAAAGGCATGAACCCACCATCTCGGTATTCCCAGACCTGGAAGAGCGTCTCCAGAGGACGCCGACTGTCATAACGAAAGGAGTACATCGCATTGTCATGGGGACGCGCTTCAGTGGTTCTTGAGGTGCCCAAGGAAAGCGCGTTCGTCTCGGCGCCGATCCCCAGTTCAACGCCATAGATGGAACGGCTAAGGAACTCAGGCTCGGGGACTCGTTCTCCACGCAGGTAAACCAGGCTCAAATTCCACGCCCCTTCTTCCGGACCGCCAAACAGGCTGAGTGGTTTACTCCACAGCCAAGATGATACCCTCCCTTGACTCGAGAGAGTGTCCTCGACTCTCTGAGGCGCAACCGCCACTCTCGTTTTCCACCCCAACGATATTCCCCATTGCCGACCGCTTTCTATCAGAAGGACGAAATGCCTCTGCTCACTCACATACGCTTTTCCCTGTGGCGGGGCCGCGTACCGGAACAAGACCGGGCCCCAATAGTGCTCAGTATTGCCCGATCGCCAGGCACAACCGCCACAAAGCAAGCTCGTACCCACCAGAAAGCCAACCCACCGCTGAAAACTCAAAGGGCTCACGGAATCGTCACGACTCCGGAGCCCCGATGGGTGCTGAGAAACGGCACTGGAAACCTGGAGAAAGACATAACCAACTCCTGATTCGGTCTGTGCTTCTATTAATGATGGGTGTAAGTGAATGCCATCTATCGCAAAGCGATCCCCATTAGTCAAGGTCTTTAAGACGACACGTCTCATCACATAATCAAACATGCATCCTACATGCCAGCGTGCTGCACTGTGACTCGTCGGAGTTGAGGCAAGGTTTTATCTGGACACGACCTTGGGCGAACGTGCATCGGCGCAGCCTAGGCGTGTTATCTATTCCGATACACTCCGTTACTCGTCCAGCACGTTGATGACGAGGCCGGTGAGGGGTTTGGGGTAGAAGTAGGTGGACTTGTGGGGCATGCGGTCGCCGGCGCGGGCGACGTCCTTGACCTCGGTGATCTTCGGAGGATTGAGCAGGATCGCCAGCTCGCCCTCGCCCTGGGCAATAGCGGCCAGCACCTCTTTCTCATCCTTGATGTAGACAAGGCGTTCTTCATCCTGCGGCGTCATCCGCAGCGCCTCGTGGAGGACCAACTGCTGAAGGATGGAGACATCCAGCCGCTCGCGGGCGGAAGGGCCCACCTTTGCGAGGCCTGCCGGGTTGAGGGTGAGCAGGTCATATCGAAGCTCCGCGCGCGCGACGAGCCCCATCGCGTGCGCGGGGGAAGATTGCGCCGCGTGCAGCGCGTTCAACAACCGCGCGCGGGCCGCCGGCTCCGTCTCCTTCGTGAAAGGGAAGGCCTCCAGCGTGAACGTCTCCGTCAGGCGCCGGCGGAGCTCGGCCATCGGACACGGCGCGGGCGCCGGGACCAGGCGGTGCGTCGGCAGAATGGTCAACCCCGCATCGTCGAGATTCGAACAATACATCAGGACCAGATCGGAAGGAAGCGGCCCGCCGCCTTTCCCACGACCTGCCCGCTGCGCGTTTCGGTATCGCAGCGCCGATTCGTAGCGATGGTGGCCGTCCGCAATGAACAGAGGCCGTGGCTTCATCGAGGCGCCGACCTCGCCGATGACCATCGGATCCTCCACGGTCCAGAGCCGGTGCCGGACGCCGTCATCGTCCGCGATGGCGAGACGCGGCTTCTCCCGGTTCACCGCCTTCTCCAACAACTGGATGATTCGGCCTTCGACATCGGAATAGAGCGAGAAGATCGGGCTGAAATTGCTGCGGCAAGTCTCCAGAAGCCGGTACCGATCCGACTTGGCCGCCGCGCGGGTGTTCTCGTGGGGGAAGATGCGGCCGGTGCCGAACTCCTCCAGCGCAACCAGGGCGAGAAACCCCCGCATGGTCCGCATCCGGCCGGAGCGCAGCCGGTATTCAATCGAATACAGGTAGATCGCCGGCCGGTCGTCTCGCCGGAGGCCCCCCCTTTTCAGCCAATCTTCGAGGAACCGCTTGGCCCGCGTGTACCGATTGTCGGCCGGCCCGTCCTCCGGCTGCTCCTGACCTAGTTCCAGCCGGACGACGTTGTTCGGATGACGGGCATAGAGCGCCGCTTGCTCGGCCGGCCCGATCACATCGTATGGCGGGGCCACCAGGCAGGCCACATCGCCTACCCTTGCCGGATCATACAGAACGCCACGAAACGGAAGAACCTCGGCCATGATCTTCTCCGATTTTTAAATCGTAGGGGCACGGCATGCCGTGCCCCTACTAGAAATACCGCTCGACCTCAAACCGATACAGTTCAATGACATCGCCTTCGCCGATCCCGCCCTTCTTGCGCGCGATCGCCACTTGTTCGTCCACCGATCTGATTCCTTCAATATCAGGCAGCAGCAACCCGCGCCTGATTCCGGACCTCACGATCACCCCGAACCGCTGCACGTCCAGTTCCTCCATCCCCAGCACTCGCTCCGGCGGCCTCAGAATGTCAACGGAGGCCGCCAGCTCCAAGAGCTCCCCTTCTTCGAGCGGCCGGAACCGGGGGTCTCGCAATGCCGCACCGATGGCGTTCTCGACGATCTCCAGGGCGATGTTTGCCTGAGCCGGTTCGATCGTGCCGATGCAGCCGCGCAATTCCCCTCGTTTCTTGAGCGACACGAACACGCCGGCTCTCCGGCGCAAGTCCGGGAACTGCTCCAGCAGGCTCTCGGGGGGCGTGATAAAGAAAAAGTCCTGGACATAGGCCGCGATGGCGTCGATCGCAAGCTGCACGAAGGGATGAGTCTGAAAAGAGGCGTCGGCCATCTCGCGCCGAACCGCTCGATCAATGGTCGCGCGACACCATGTAGTCCGCCACAACGTGCAGGGCCCGCTTGTGCACGCAGTCCTCGAACGATTCCAGATGCACCTTGGCCGACTCAATGAATCTCCGCGCCGTCGCCATCGCGTAGCCGATTGAACCGTACTGTTCCATCAACGATAGGATCCACGCCAGCTCGCCGTTGACGGCGTCCTTGTTCTCCATCACCTCCGCGAGCCGTCTCCGCTCGGCCTCCGTGCAATGCGTTTTCAGATGGAGGAGGGGCAAGGTGACGTAGCCTTCGCCCAGATCTTTCCCCAGCAATTTTCCAAGCGACTCCCGCTGGGCCGCGTAGTCAAGGGTGTCGTCCGCCACCTGGAAGGCCACTCCGAGGGCTTGGCCGAACCGGAACAAGGCCTCTCGGTGCGCCGGATCGGCGTCGGCGACCACCGCGCCCATGCGGCACGCCGCGGCGATCAAGGCGCCGGTCTTGTATTCCGCGATCCTCAGGTATTCACGCTCGGAGAGCGCGTCGTGATCCTTATAGGAGAGCTGCATCAGCTCCCCCTCGGCCATCTTGCGGCACGCTTCGGAGAGGCACTCGTTCACATCCTGGTTGCGGAACCCCACGATGTGGCAAATCGCTTTCGAATAGAGGTAGTCGCCGACGAGGATCGCGACCTGGTTGCCCCAAAGCCCCCGGGCCGTCCTCTTCCCGCGACGCAAATCGGCATGGTCAATGACGTCATCATGCAGGAGCGTGGCGGTGTGGATGTACTCGACCAGACTGGCCAGGAGGATGTCTTCGCGGCCGGCATAGCCGGCCAGGCGGGCGCTCAGGATCAAGAGGAGCGGGCGGATCCGCTTTCCCCCGCTGCTGAGGATGTGGGCCGAAACGGTGTTGACGAGCGCGACCTTCGAATCCAGGTTCTGGCGAATCTGATCCTCGACGGCGGCGAGTTCGCCTCGATAGCACTCCCACACATCTTTCATGCTCTCGATTGCGCAGATATCCGGCCCGTTCGACATGGGCGGATACTAGGAGAGCATCCGGAGGTTTGTCAAGCCGGCAGTCCGGCCGGGATTCTGCGACAGGCTCCTTGCGGCATGCCGGATTCGATGCTACGCTGCGCCAATGTGGCCTTTCCTGCTCGTGTGGCTGCACATCCTGGCCGCCGTGATCTGGATCGGCGGCATGCTCTTCCTGTCCTTGGTCGCCGTCCCAGTCCTGCGTCATGTTGACTCCCCGCTTCTCCGAAGAGATCTGTTCCGGGCGATGGCCCGTCGCTTCAGAGGTCTGGTCTGGGCGTGCATCGGCATCTTGATCCTCACCGGGATCGGCAATGTGGCGTACTACGGGAGCCAGACACCGGGGTCTCCGTACCAAAAGGTGCTCCATATCAAGCTGGGGTTGGTCGTCGTCTTGGTAGTCCTGGGCGTGGTGCACGACTTTGTGATCGGCCCTCGCGCGGGACGGGCGCTGTCGCGCGACGGGTTGCCGCCGATCGGGACCGATCAACTGATGGTGACGCTGGCACCTTGGGTCGGGCGGCTCAACCTTCTGTTGGGGATCGTGATTCTCCTGCTGGCCGCCGCCCTGACCAGGAGCCATTAAACGGTAGGGGCAGGCCCCCGTGCCTGCCCTATCTGTAGGGGCACGGCATGCCGTGCCCCTCCCCTCGTCCCTATTCCGATGGGGAGAGGGCCAGGGTGAGGGGCTGGACGTGCAATCGAAACGCACCCCTGCTAAAATAAGATTATGAATCCCGATGCCACGAAGCTCCTAGAAGACGCCTTGAAGCTCCCCCCAGAAGCTCGCGCCGCTCTTGCCGGGTCGCTTCTTGAAAGCTTGGACGTGTCGCTGGACGAAGATTCTCAAGCTGCCTGGGAGGTGGAACTTGCCCGGCGCGTCCAGGAGCTCGACGATTCGAGAGTACAACCGATTCCCTGGGCCGAAGCCCGCCGAAGGATCGCCGGGCACTAACGAATGCCCCCGCGTTCGGTGGAATTCCACCCGGAGGCCGTCACCGAGGCGGTCGCCGCACGGGAATGGTATCAGGCCCGCAGCGAAGCTGCTGCGAACGCTCTTGTAGCCGAAATCGACCACGCCATCCAGCAAATCACCGAGGAGCCGGGTCGCTGGCCCAAACATTCCCACGGAACTCGGCGGTATCTTCTGCACAGATTCCCTTTTTCCGTGGTTTACCGGGAACGCGACGCCGTCATCCAAATCGTCGCCGTTGCGCACGGGCGTCGCCGGCCTGCATATTGGAAGGACAGGTAATTGGCGAAAACGTCCGCGCATGAGTGACGGGCCCAGTCCCGCGATCGGCTGCCTCCGACCGGCACCGATCTGTTGATGGTGACGCTGGCCCCTTGGGTCGGCCGGTTCAACCTGCTCCTGGGAATCGTGATTCTGCTGCTGGCCGCCGCGCTGACCCGCAGCCATTAAACGGTAGGGGCAGGCCCCTGTGCCTGCCCTATCTGTAGGGGCACGGCATGCCGTGCCCCTCCCCTCGCCCTATTCCGATGGGGAGAGGGCCAGGGTGAGAGGCGGTCAAATTCTTGACTCGCCCCAGGGTGCAGCGTAGCATCGGCCGCGTGAAAATCCTGCCAAAATTCTTCGTACCTCTATTGTGTGCTAGCGCCTTCACGCTTGTTCTGAATGTTGCTCCAGTCTCCGGCCAGCAGGAGTTGGATGAAGCCAAGTCGTTAAACCAGCAAGTAGTGAAACTCTACCAGGCCGGGAAATATGCCGAAGCGATCCCATTGGCGCAACGGGCACTGGCGATCCGGGAGAAGGCGCTGGGACCCGCGCATCCGAAAGTGGCGAAGAGTTTCAACGACCTGGCAGCGCTGTATCAGGCCATGGGGGATTCTGCGAAGGCAGAAGCCCTGTACCAGCGGGCGCAGTCGATCAAAGAGAAACCCCAGGGGCAGTAGTATCCGGACGAGAACCCTCTTGTCCGATCCGGGCTGCGTTTGCAGGGGCCAGGGACCTGATGATGAGCCTTTGGCCGGTCAGCGACGAGATCACAGCCAATCAGATGAAAGCCTTTTACCAGAACCTCCGGAAACTGCCACCGGCAGAAGCGCTGCGCCAAGCGCAATTAGAGACGATCAAAGAAATCAAGGCTCAATACAACGGCTTCGCCCCGCCCGGCCTCTGGGCGCCGTTCATCCTCCAAGGCGCGCAGGCGCTGGGGCGATAGGTCTCGGTTAGGCCGTGGCCCTGCATTGCGGTTCAGCCCGTGTTCTGTCGGGGCACGGCATGCCGTGCCCCTACCGGTGCTGCGGATTCTCCGAATCCTCATGCCAGCGTAAGGGATTAAGGGCTATATATTCACGCATCCTGTGAAGGGCATTTTCATTGCGAATAATGTGTTCGTAATAATTCCGCTGCCAGACCGGCATGTTTGGCGTGTTCCGTGTTTTGTTGATGCGTCTGGTGGTAGCGGACTTGAAAGAACGGATGAGTGTACGCAATGAACCAGACACGGGTCTGCCGAAGGATTCGGCGTGTGGTGTGGTGTCCTGTTTCGTTCCTGTGTTTGGGGAATCCCTCAACACGATGATCCCGTGTACATGGTTGGGCATCACCACAAACATATCCAAGACAGTATCAGAAAAATGCGCCGGGATTTCCTCCCAACATGCTTTTACAAGACGCCCCAATTCGTTGCTGATCATCTCGCCGTTGACCACAACGCCCAAGATACATTCCCGTTGGTAGATGCACAGCGTAACGGCATATGCCCCTCGGAGGGTATAGTCGTATCCTCGTAGGCGAATGGAACGACGAGCGTGTTTATCCGGATCGTAGTTGATAGGCATCGTCTATGTGACAACGCGACGAGAGGAAAAGGCAAAACGGTAGAGGCACGGCATGCCGTGCCCCTACTTCACCGTAGTCCCATTGACCTACGGGGTAGAATCATCATTGGGCCTACCCCTCTAAACCACTGATCCTTCCTGGGTTTTCGCGCGTCTCCTTGCGATGATTCGCTTGACACACCGAAGCCCCCTAAAGTAGGATGCAATGATTCGTAACGGCTTGTCGCTTAAAGGAATTCCGTCCATGAGTGGAGACACGCGCATCCCCGGACTGCCCCCGAAACAAGGCCTGTATGATCCCCGTAATGAAAAAGACGGGTGTGGGATAGGCTTTGTCGCCAACATCAAGGGCACCAAGTCGCACGACATTGTTCGCAAAGGGCTCCAGGTGCTCGACAACCTGTTTCATCGAGGCGCCCAGGGCTGCGATCCCTGCACCGGCGACGGGGCCGGGATCCTGATCCAGATCCCGCATGACTTCTTCAAACGCGCATGCGCCGATGTCGGCGTGAAGCTGCCGAACGCCGGCGAGTACGGCGTCGGCATGGTGTTCCTGCCCCCCAACGCGGCCCAGCGCAAGCAGTGCGAGACGCTCTTCGAGAAGGTCATTTCGGAAGAAGGCACGCGCCTCCTAGGATGGCGCGACGTGCCGGTCAAGAGCGACGCGATCGGCGCGCAGGCGCGCCAAACCGAGCCGACCATCCGCCAGGTGTTTATCGCCCGCGACATCCTCAACGAGATGCAGTTCGAGCGCAAGCTCTACGTGATCCGCAAGCGCATCGAGAGCGCCGTCCGCGAGTCCGCCATCGAGGGCCGGCAGTATTTCTATATCCCCAGCCTCTCCGGCAACACGATCATCTACAAGGGCTTGCTGTTGCCGTACCAGATGCCGCAGTACTACCAGGACTTGACCGACTCCAGCGTCACCAGCGCCCTGGCCATGATCCATTCGCGCTTCAGCACGAACACATTCCCCACGTGGCCGCTGGCCCACCCCTACCGGTATATTTGTCACAACGGCGAGATCAACACGCTCAAAGGCAACGTGAACTGGATGCGCGCCCGCCAGGGCCGCCTGCAGTCGGAGCTGTTCGGAGGGGACATCCCCAAGCTCTTCCCGATCGTGTACGAACACCAGAGCGACTCGGCCTGCATCGACAACGCGCTGGAGTTTCTGGTGATGGGGGGACGCTCGCTGCCGCACGCGATGATGATGCTGATCCCCGAACCGTGGGTCGGCAATCCCCAGATGGACCTCGACCGACGAGGGTTCTACGAGTACCACGCCGCCATGATGGAGCCTTGGGACGGCCCGGCAGCCGTGTGCTTCACCGACGGCAAGCTGATCGGCGCGACCCTCGACCGCAACGGCCTTCGCCCGTGCCGCTACCAGGTGACCACCGATGATTTGGTCGTGCTCGCCTCCGAGGCCGGCGTCTTGCCGGTTGATGCCAAGGACATCCGCCAGAAAGGCCGCCTGCAGCCTGGTCGCATGTTCCTGGTGGACACCGTGCAGGGCCGTCTCCTCGACGATGAGGAGATCAAGTCCGATATCGTCAGCCGCAAACCGTACCGCGCCTGGGTCACCCAATACCGCATCTCGCTGGACGAGCTGCCGGAGCCGCTGAACGTCCCCCAACCGGACCATCCGACGATCCGCCAGCGCCAGCAGGCGTTCGGATTTACGGTGGAAGAGCTCAAGATGGTCGTGACGCCGATGGTTGTGACCGGCGAAGAGCCGGTCTCCTCCATGGGGACCGACACGCCCATCGCCGTGCTGTCCGAGCGGCCGCAACTGCTGTTCAAGTACTTCAAGCAACTGTTCGCGCAGGTGACGAACCCGCCGATTGATCCGATCCGAGAGCAACTCGTGATGTCGCTGGTCACCAACATCGGCCCCAAGCCGAACGTGATGGCCGAGACGCCGGAGGCCTGCCGCCGGATCAAGGTTCAGCAGCCCATCCTGACCAACTCGGATCTCGAGAAGATCCGGGAGATCGCCGACCCGCACTTCAAGAGCAAGACCCTGCGGATGCTCTTCCGCGTGGCCGAGGGACCGGAAGGCTTGGGAGCCGCCGTGGACGGTCTATGCCTGCAGGCGTCGGAAGCGATCAAGGACGGCTACAAGTTCCTGATTCTCAGCGACCGGGGCGTGAACGAGGAATGGGCGCCGATTCCGAGCCTGCTGGGCGTCTCGGCGCTCCACCACCACCTCGTGCGCGAGTGCACGCGGACCGAAGTCGGGCTGATCCTCGAGACCGGCGAGCCCCGCGACGTGCACCACTTCGGCTGCCTCATCGGCTACGGCGCCGGGACGATCAACCCGTATCTCGCGTTCGAGACGCTCGTGGACATGGAGCGGGACGGCTACCTGCCGGAGGGCCTCGATGCGGCGACCGCCGAGGGCAAGTTCATCAAAGCCATCAACAAGGGCCTGCTGAAGATCTTTTCGAAGATGGGCATCTCCACCGTTCAGTCTTACTGCGGGGCGCAGATCTTCGAAGCCATCGGCCTCAATCACGAACTGGTGGACCGCTATTTCACCGGCACCGCCTCGCGCATCGAGGGCATCGGCATCCGGGAAATCGGCGAGGAGACGTTGCGCAGGCACGCCCTGGCCTACGCGCCGGCGCCGATCCGCCAGCTCGATTTCGGGGGCGAGGTCCACTACCGGGTCCAGGGCGAGCATCACAACTGGAACCCGGAGACGATCTACAGACTCCAGCACGCGACAAGGGCCAACGACGCCAAGACCTATAAGGAGTTCTCGGCGCTCGTGAACGATGAGAGCAAGCGCCGGTCGAACATCCGGGGGCTCCTGGAGCTTAAGACCTTGCCGACGCCCATCCCGCTGGAAGAGGTCGAGCCGGCGAAGGAGATCGTCAAACGTTTCACGACGGGGGCCATGTCCTTCGGCGCAATCAGTAAAGAAGCCCACGAGACCCTGGCCATCGCCATGAACCGGATGGGGGCCAAGAGCAATACGGGAGAAGGCGGCGAGGACCCGGAGCGGTTCGTCACGCTCCCGAACGGCGACTCCAAGAACAGCGCCATCAAGCAGGTGGCCTCGGCGCGGTTTGGGGTCACCACGGACTACCTGGTGCATGCCAAGGAATTGCAGATCAAGATGGCGCAGGGCGCCAAGCCCGGCGAGGGCGGGCAGCTCCCAGGCCACAAAGTGGACGAGACGATCGCCCGCCTGCGGTACGCTACCCCCGGCGTGCAGCTCATCTCCCCGCCGCCGCACCACGACATCTATTCGATCGAGGACCTGGCGCAGTTGATCTTCGATCTCAAGAACTCAAACCCCGAGGCGGAGGTGTCGGTAAAGCTGGTCGCGGAAGTGGGGGTCGGCACGGTCGCCGCCGGCGTGTCCAAGGCCAAGGCCGACAAGGTGCTGATCAGCGGGGATTCCGGCGGAACAGGGGCCTCGCCGCTCTCATCCATCAAATACGGCGGCATCCCCTGGGAGCTGGGCCTGGCCGAGACGCAGCAGACCCTCGTCTTGAACAACCTGCGCGGACGCATCAGAGTGGAAACCGACGGGCAGATGAAGACCGGCCGAGACGTCGTAATCGCGACGCTGCTGGGCGCCGAGGAGTTCGGCTTTTCGACGGCCCCCCTCATCGTCGAAGGCTGCATCATGATGCGCAAATGCCACCTGAACACCTGCCCGG
>Ga0137796_10000878_pt1 | contig 18006 bp, 17 predicted proteins | sample OV2TP3_FD_97704 | JGI IMG/M metagenome (GOLD analysis project Ga0137796, IMG submission 97704) | reverse complement strand
CGATGCCAGGCAACTCGGTAATCGGCGGCAACGCCTGCGTAGCCAGTTCGGCTTTACTCTTGATCTCGAGATTCCAGCCGGTGAGTTTCGATGCCAAGCGCACATTCTGACCATGTTTGCCAATGGCCAACGAGAGCTGATCGTTGTCAACGATGACCAGCGCACTCTTCTGCGCTTTGTTCAAGCGGGCGTCGCTCACCTGCGCCGGTGAGAGCGCGGCGGCAATGTACTCCTTGATGTCGTCGTGATAGCGCACGATGTCAATCTTCTCGCCACGGAGCTCGCGCACGATGTTCTTGACGCGCGTGCCGCGCATCCCCACACAGGCGCCGACGCAATCCACCTTCTCATTCTTCGACCACACCGCGATCTTCGAGCGGTCGCCTGGCTCGCGCGCCACCGCCTTGATCTCGACGATCCCCTCGAAGATCTCGGGCACCTCGAGCTCAAAGAGCCCCTTGACGAGTCCCGTATGGGTGCGCGATAGCACGATCTGCGGCCCGCGCGCCGTCTTCTGGACTTCCAAGACATGCGCTTGAATCCGCTCGCCTTGCCGGTAATCTTCACGGGGAATGCGTTCGGCCTTCGGTAGGATCGCCTCGGTCCGCCCCATATCCACGATGATCGCACCATGCTCGAAGCGATGGACGCTGCCGCTGACGATGTCACCCACCTTGCCCGCGAACTCGTTGTAGATGACCTCGCGCTCGGCCTCGCGGATTTTCTGGATGATGACCTGTTTGGCTGTCTGCGCCGCAATGCGGCCGAAATCGCCCGAGGGAATCGCGGTGCCATCGGAGACGATGGCGATCACGCCCGACTGGCGATCAATCTGGACCGTAATTTCCTGCGCGGTTTTCCCGACGGTCTTTTTGGCGGCACTCACCAACGCCGCCTCCACCGCCTGGAGGAGGATTTCGCGATCAATGCCTTTTTCACGTTCAATGGATTCGACAATCGAGAGCAGTGGGCCGTTCATGGACTCCATCCTGCGCTGGTCAAAGCATTCACCAGGTGACGTGGCGTACGGCTTTGGCAATCTGCGTCCAGGGCACCGTCACCATCCCCCACCGTGTGGTCTCCACGGTGACCGCGGTCTCATCCGTACGCTGCACCTCACCGATCAACTCCTGCGCCGGACCAGCACCCGCCACCAGATGCAACTGCACCCGTTTCCCACGGAGCCGTTCAAAATCGCGCCGCGTGGTGAGCGGGCGGTCCAGTCCTGGTGAGGCGACTTCGAAGAGGTACGGTTCGGTCATCGCGCCACTCGTCTCGAGCAGCTCGCTGAGCGTGCGATTCAGTCGCGCGCACTCATCCAACGTAATGCCCCCCGGCGTATCCACCAAGCACTGCAGGACTAGCGCGCGCCCTTCGCGCCGGCAGCGCAGCTCGACCAACTCCACTGCCTGCGCCGCCAACACCGGCTCGGTCAACGTTCTCACGTGGGTCATGAGGGCTTCCTGATCCATCGGTACCCCCTGACCCCGCACTCCTTGCAGCGTGCAGGCCCATTCCCTAGAGTGCGGGGTGGCGTTCGCACCGGGACTGACGTTCCGTGCGTCCCGTGCTCACACAATAAAAAAAGTGGGTAACCCCACTTGTGTGTGCTGCGTACTTCTACTTAACCTTTTATTTTATCTCATCGTAGGGGTTTTGTCAAGGAATTTCTGGAGCTGCTGCGCGAGGTCTGCTTCTTGTAACACCTCTGGTTGCTTTGTGTTACGGAGATTTAGCTCCACTTGACCGGCGTGTGCATTCCGCTTGCCAACAATGACGCGTAGAGGAATTCCGAGGAGATCCGCATCGTAAAATTTTGGCCCGGCTCCGAGTTCCCGATCGTCATACAACACCGACATCCCTTGCGAAGTCAGGCGATCGTAGAGGCGGTCCCCTTGTTCGCGCGAGGCGGCGTCGCTCATTTCCAACACGGCAACCAACACGTCCCAGGGACTCAGGGCCGGTGGCCAGATGATGCCGTGCTCATCGTGGTGCTGTTCGATTGCGGTCGCCAAGATGCGATTGACACCGATGCCGTAGCAGCCCATGACGAGCGGTGTCGAGGTTCCGCGCTCATCTTGGAAGCAGGCGCTCAACGCTTCGCTGTACTTGGCGCCGAGTTGAAAGATGTGGCCGACTTCAATGGCGGGGTGACTCGTCAGCGGCGTGCGGCAGCGTGGACAGGTGGGCGCACTCGTCGCTGCTCCGCCGCTCGCCGCGTCACCACAGGCACACGTCAGCGCCACATCCTCGCCACACACCGCTGGAGCGAGGAATTCCATGGAACCACTCCCGCCCATGGCCCCTGGATCGGCCTCACACTGCAGCGTTGAGAGCCCGCATCGGTCAAAGATGGCCACGTACGCCTGACGCATCTGCTCGTAGGTCCGCGCTAAATCCTCCGTCGAGCGATGGAAGCTGTAGGCGTCTTTCATGAGAAACTCTTTGGTGCGCAACACCCCGGAGCGTGGTCGTGGCTCGTCGCGGAATTTGGTTTGGATCTGGTAGAGGATGACCGGCAACTGCTTGTAGGAGACGAGCAGCCCCTTGACCAGGTCGGTGATCACCTCTTCGTGCGTCGGGCCCAACACCAGCTCGCGGCCCTGGCGGTCCGTGATATGAAAGAGCACCTCGCGCATCACGGCGTCACGGCCGGTGGAGCGCCAGAGTTCCAGGGGATGGATCGCCGGCAGCAGACATTCTTGGGCGCCGGTGCGGTTCATCTCCTCGCGAATGATCGCGATGACACGCGACAGCACGCGCAGGCCCAGCGGGAGGTACGAGTAGGCGCCGGAACCCAACTGGCGAATCAATCCAGCGCGGAGCATCAGTTGATGACTGACCGCCTCCGCCTCTTTGGGCGTGTCGCGCAGCGTCGGGAGGAACGCGCGAGACCATCTCATGGTGAGGTGAACGGATACCGGTCATTGGTGAACGGTGGCAATCCAATCACCGGGCACCGTTCACTGTTCACCGGCATGAACAGGTTGTTCGCGGAGGAGGTGTTGCACTTCCTCGAGGAGCACGTCCACCATCTCGGCTTCGGGCACGCGACGGAGCTGTTGTCCACGACGGTAGATTACGCCCACGCCGCCACCACCAGCAAGCCCGATGTCGGCGTGCTCGGATTCTCCTGGACCGTTGACGACGCAGCCCATCACCGCGACGGTCAAGTCCAAGCAGCGCGGATCGGTCTTGGCCAGCGCGTGCAAGCGGTCATTCACCTGCTGCGCGATGCCGACGACATCAATTTCACAGCGGCCGCAGGAGGGACACGCGATGACGTTCGTCTCAAACCGGCGCAGATCCAGCGAGGAGAGGATGCGCTGGGCGACTGTGATTTCCTCGATGGGATCGCCAGTGATCGAGACGCGAATGGTATCGCCAATGCCGTCGGCCAGTAGCGCGCCAATCCCGATGGAGGATTTCACCGTCGAGGCCTCCACGAGTCCCGCTTCGGTGACGCCGAGATGCAACGGATAGTCGCAGAGGGCCGCCATCCGTCGGTAGGCCCGAATCGTCTGCACGACATCCGAGGACTTGAGGGAGAGCACGATGTCATGAAACGCGAGGTCTTCCAGAAGCCGAATGGATTTGAGCGCGCTCTGGACGATCGCCTCGACGAGATCATCGCGGTAGGCTGTTTCACACGCAGGATCGAGCGAGCCCACGTTCACCCCAATGCGCATCGGGATCTGGCGCTCTTTGGCGCGGTCAACCACTGCGCGCACCCGGTGGGGATCGCGGATGTTGCCTGGATTCCACCGAATTTTATCGAAACCCGCCTCAATCGCAGCGATCGCAAACTGGGGATGGAAGTGAATGTCTGCGACGAGGGGAACCTTGTTGGCTTCACGACGGATCGCGGGCAAGGCCTGGGCGGCTTGGATGGTCGGCACTGCGATGCGCACGATCTCGCATCCCACCGTCGCCAACGCACGAATCTGGCGCACCGTTTCAGCGACATTCGTCGTGTCCGTCTTGGTCATGGACTGGATCGCAATCGGCGCCTCACCACCGATCGCCACGTCCTTGACCATCACTTGACGGCTCTTCCGTCGAGTAACCGTCATGGTGTGGGATGTTCTTCCGAGACGGAATGGGTTGCGCCGTTTCCGCGCCACCACTGGGTGACTTTCTCCGTCAACTCAAATTTCTGCCAATCGCTGTAGAACACGACAGCCATGAGGACCATTAACAGTGCCGTGCCAACCTGCGTGGCCGCCGAGCGCACGCGTAGGCTCACGGGTTTGCCGCGCAGACGCTCGATGAGGAGAAACAGAAAGTGCCCACCGTCCAGCACGGGAATCGGCAGGAGATTGAAAATCGCCAAACTCAAACTCAAGATCGCCATTAAGTGAATGACATAGACGAGACCCAGCTGCGCGGCTTCGCCGGTGAGGACGAACAGGCCGATCGGTCCGGTGAGCGATTCCTGCACAGAGAGCCCACCCGTCAAGACCAGCCACAGCGCACGACACGTCAGTGCGGTCACCGTCGCGAGTCGCTTCGTGCCCTCGAGCGATGCACGCCAAAGACCGTAGCGCAGATAGACCACATCGCCCTGTGGCACAATGCCGAGTAATCCCACACTATGACGACGACCGAGCACATCGCGGATTTCGTGGCGTTCGGGAGTCAGCGTCCATGTGAGCTGTTCACCTGCACGCTCGACGACGAGTTGCGTGGGGCGTCCGGCGAGCCCGTGGATGCGCTGCACCACATCATCCCACGTTGCAATGGGTGCGGCATTGATGCGCACGATCCGATCGCCAAGCTGGAGCCCGCTCTGGGCCGCGGGCTTCTCCGGCAGGATCTCCCCAACGACAGGGCTCAGCGCCGGATATCCGAGTAGAAAAACCGTGATGAACGCTAGCCACGCGAGGACGCCGTTGAGCGCAGGTCCGGCCAAGATGATGGCGGCTCGGCGTGGGATGGATTGCGAGAGAAACTCCCATGATGCACCGATCCGTTTGTCCTCCGCCTGCTCACCCGCCAGTTTGACATAGCCCCCCAGCGGAAAGAGCGAGAGGCAATACTCCGTTTCCCCGCGCCGCCACGACCAGAGCCGTGGACCAAAGCCGATGGAGAACCGTTCGACGCGCACGCCCAGCCGCCGCGCCACAAAAAAATGGCCCCACTCATGGACGATGATGAGGAGGCTAAAGACGGCGGTGACGACGAGGAGGCTCATCATTGCTGTAACACCATCATGGGCTTCCTACGTTCCGTCGCCAACCAGTGTTCCGCCGTCATCCGCGCCCAGCGGTCTGCAGCTAAGATCGCCTCGAGCGACTGGGCCGGCGCTGGCGTGGCGGCGGCCACGACGTGTGCGATGAGCTGTGCGATGTCAGGGAAGGCCAGGTCTCCTCGGAGATAGGCCTGCACCGCCACTTCGTTGGCTGCGTTCAACACGGCAGGGATGGTCCCTCCCTGTCGTGCCGCGTCCGAGGCCAACCGCAAACAGGGAAACTTGGTGAGATCCGGTGGCTCAAAGTGCCACGCCTGTGGTTGCGTCCACGGGAGCCGTGGGGCTGCACTCGGCCATCGCTCCGGATACGAGAGCGCGTACTGAATCGGCAGCCGCATATCGCACGTGGCCACGACACTGAGCAGCGTCCCATCGCAGAGCTCGACCATCGCATGCACCGCGGCTTCCGGATGAATGAGGATGGTCAAGCGTTCCAGCGGCATGTCGAACAACCAATGCGCCTCGATGAGTTCCAGTCCTTTGTTCATCAGCGTCGCTGAATCCACGGTAATCTTGGGGCCCATTTTCCAGCGTGGATGGTTGAGGACCGAGGAGCGCTCAACCGTCGCCAGTTCGCCTACGGCCAGATCCTTGAGCGGACCACCCGAGCCGGTGATGTAGAGACGTGCCACCGCCGCGCGCTGCACCGTCTCTAAACACTGAAACAGAGCGCTGTGTTCGCTGTCCACCGGGATCAGGTGTGCTCCTGAGGCGCGGGCGGTCGCCATCACCAGTTCGCCGGCCATGACCAGGGGTTCTTTGTTCGCGAGGGCCACCGTCTTCCGCGCCGCGAGCGCGGCGAGTAACGGCTCCAACCCCACCACCCCACTCATCGCGGCCACGACGATATCGCAGGCCGGATCGGTCACCAGTGCTCGCAGCCCGTCCGTTCCACTGCACACACGTACCGGCTGACCAGCGACCCTGCGACGGAGCTCCGCGGCCTTGGCCTCGTCCCACACCACGACGCCAGGCGGCTGCCACGTCTCCAGTTGCTCCTGCAGGCGCTCAATGTTCGTGTGCGCGGCCAAGCCGACCACTTCGCACTGCTCCCGATGCTCAGCGATCACGCGCAAGGCGTTTTCACCGACGGAGCCGGTCGAGCCCAAGATGGTCACCCGTTTACGCATGGCTAGAACCACATGATGCGGACGTACGCATAGAACACCGGAATGGTGAAGAGCAAACTATCAATGACATCAAGCATCCCGCCCAAGCCGGGCACGAGGCGTCCCGAATCCTTAGTTTGGCAGTCGCGTTTAAAGAGTGATTCGATGAGGTCACCCGCTTGGGCGCCACCACCGAGGAGCGCGCCCAACGCGATGGCATGCGGTATCGTCGGCACTGGCAGCCATGCGCGAAACCACCACGCGGTCGCGAAGCTGACGGCCAGGCCCCCCACGAGTCCCTCGACCGTCTTCTTGGGACTGATGCGAGGGATCAGCGGTGTGCGCCCCCAACTGGCACCGATGAAATAGGCCCCCATGTCGCCCAGTTTGGTCACCAGCAACACGTAGCCCACCAGGGCCGTGCCGTTGGGCAAGAGTTTCAAGCGCACGAGAAAACTAAACAGCCACGCAACGTACAAAATCCCAAAGACGGTGACCGCAACGGCACTCAGCGCATCGTGTGAGGCGCGTCGGACAAACTGGATGACGCATACCGCCAACGCCCCAACCAACAGCCACAGCGCAACACTCTCCTGGAGCCACGCCCCTGACGGTGCCGTCGCTGCCGCCCACGTGATCCACGGTAAGCTACACCCAATCGCCAGGCCGACCCACCGAAACGTGTGCAGGCCTTTCCGCGTCACCAGCGCAAAGTATTCCCAGAGGCCTACCGCCGTAAACAGCGTCATGACGGCTACAAACGGCCCGGCTGGGGCCAGCACACTAACGAGGACGATGCCGATGAGGATGGCGGAGCTGACGGTTCTGATGCCGACGGAGAACAGCCGACGGTGCCCAGAGGCGCGGGAACCTGTGGGCGCCTCAGCGTCAGCGGGAAACGGCGGTGCGCCCAAAGCGACGCTCGCGGTGCTGGTAAGCAGCGATGGCTTTTTTGAGCTCATCGAGATTGAAATCCGGCCAGAGGCAGTCGGTCACGTAGAGCTCGCTGTAGGAAATTTGCCACAGGAGAAAATTCGACAGCCGCAGCTCACCGGAGGTGCGAATGAGTAGGTCCGGATCAGGAATCCCGACGGTGGCGAGGTGTCGTTCGATGGTGGATTCATCAATCTGCGCGGGGTCCAGCGTTCCCTGACGCACCGCTTCGGCAATCGCACGCGTAGCGTCCACGAGCTCTTGGCGCCCGCCGTAACTCAAGGCGAGGTTGAGCAGCAGGCGCGTGTTGGTCCGTGTTACGGTCATCGCGCTCTGCAGTGACCGCTGGACCATCGCCGGTAACTCCCACATGCGACCGATCACGTGCACGCGGACGTGATTGCGGTGGAGCTCCGCCACTTCCCGCTCGATGTACTCTTCGAGCAATCCCATGAGATCGTCAATCTCTTGCGCTGGCCGTCGCCAATTTTCCCACGAGAAGGCGTAGAGGGTGAGCACCTCGATCCCCACCTCGCAACACCCCTCAACGGTGCGACGCACCGCCTCCATCCCAGCGCGGTGGCCCAGGACGCGTGGCAACCCACGGGCTTGTGCCCAGCGGCCATTGCCATCCATGATGATCGCGATATGTCGCGGCAGTCTGTCTCGCTCGGCCTCTGTCATCGGAGTGGTCGTGTCAAGCGCGCCGTTCGTGCGTCACGCGTTACTTCTCCGACTCCATCGTGCCCGTGGACGGCAACGCTGTCTCCGTCGTGCTCCGCTGGGCGACGGCCTGCGGGAGAATGACGATTTCGACACGCCGGTTCTTCTGGCGCCCTTCCACGGTGTCATTGGCAGCGACGGGATGATACTCCCCGTAGCCAGTGGCTGACACGCGCTGAGGGGCCATCTTGCGCTCATCCACCAGATAGTGGAGGACGCTCGTGGCACGGGCGGTCGAGAGTTCCCAGTTCGAGCGCCAGCCCGAATACTTGATCGGCTCGTTGTCCGTATGGCCTTCGATTCCCACGAGCTGCTCCGGGACCGTGCGCTGCAAGACCTTGGAGATTTTCTCGAGCGTTGGCAAGGCCTCGGACCGTAACTTGGCCTTGCCCGAATCAAAGAGCACCTCGGCGACAAACGTGACCACCAGTCCGCGGGCATCCATGCCGACACTCACTTGACGGTTGCCAATTTCCTTCGCGAGCTGCCGCTCTAATTCCATTTTGGCTCGACGGAGCTGCTCCGTCTCCTCCTCTCGCGTCTGCGTGAGCTGCTGGAGCTGGGCCAACTGCTCGTTGAGCTCGGCGATGCGTTCCAGATCACCGGGCGATCGCTTCACGAGCTTAATCGAACATCCCATCAGGCTCAGACTGCCAATCACGCCACTCATAATGAGCCACCGGAGGGGTATTTCTCGTCGCCACCTGCTCATCGTCGGGACTCCTTCGTTCGCTTGCTGTGTGCGTCTGCTGACAGTTGCTGCATCTACTAGTACCCTAACACACCGCCACGCGCCCCGTCAAGCTGCGTGGGCGTTTATCGTGACACGAAATGCTTGTCGGCGCTGCACGCCAATCGAGACGAGGGTAATGGGGACGTTGACGAGCTCGGCGATGCGGCGTAGATACTGGCGCGCTGCCGAGGGCAGCCCGTCGTAGGAGGTGACGTGTGAGGTGGAGTCGCGCCAGCCGTCGAGCTCCTCGTAGATGGGCTCACAGCGATTCAGGGCTTCGATGTCGGCGGGAAACTCGTGGAGGATCGTCCCGTGGATGCGATAGGCCACGCAGATTTTGAGGCGTGCCATACCATCCAGTACATCGAGCTTGGTCACGGCCAGTTCATCGAGTCCATTGAGACGCGCGGCGTGACGGGCGACGACCGCATCGAACCACCCACACCGTCGCGGCCGTCCGGTGGTCGCCCCAAACTCCTTGCCGCGCTGACGAAAGACCTCCATCCGGTCGGGAGGAAACTCCGTCGGCAGCGGTCCTTCGCCAACCCGCGTCGTGTAGGCCTTCACGACGCCGATGATCCGATCCAACTGCTTCGGGGGCACCCCGGTCCCGATGCAAGCCCCGCCCACCGTCGCGCTCGAAGAGGTCACATACGGATAGGTGCCGTGGTCAATGTCGAGCATCGTCCCTTGGGCGCCTTCAAAGAGCAGCGATTGCTGCTGACCCATCGCCTCGTGCAAGAGGGTCGCGACGCTGCCCGCGTAGGGCTTGAGGAGCCGGCCATAGTCGAGGTAGCGCGGATAGGTCGTCTCCCAGGCGACGGGCTCCACGTGATAGAAGTGTTGGAGGAGCCAGTTTTTCTCGTCCAGATTGCTGCGCAGTTTACGTTCGAAGGAGGCGGGATCGAAGAGATCGGCGAGCCGAATGCCACAGCGGGCCATCTTGTCCACGTAACACGGCCCGATGCCACGGCCGGTCGTGCCAAGTCGTCCGGAGCGGGCATCCTGGAGCTTATCCAGCACTTTGTGATACGGGAGAATCACGTGGGCTTGATCGCTCACCACCAAGTTGTCACCGACGGTGACCCCTTTGGCTTGGAGGTGTGCGATTTCGTCCAGGAGGGCCGCGGGATCGACGACGACGCCGTTGCCAATGACACAGAGTTTCCCGGGATGGAGGATCCCCGAGGGGATGAGATGAAAAATAAATTCCTCCCCGTCCACGACAACGGTGTGGCCAGCGTTGTTGCCGCCTTGGTAGCGGATGATAACGTCGGCCGTCTCGGCGAGGAGGTCAATGATCTTGCCCTTCCCCTCATCACCCCACTGCACACCCACCACGACGGTGTTCACCCCACCACCTGCCTGCGGGTTGCTGCAAGCAGCCCGTCACGGGAGTGTGCCACTGGGTTGTGCCCGACGGGCCAGGCAAGTGGTGGGGTCATAACGTGACGAGTTTCACACCGAGAACATTCGGCACGGCTTGAATGCGCTGGAGGACCTCAGGAGGCACCGGACTATCCACGTTGATGACGGTGATCGCCGAGCCGCCAGGCGTTTCGCGGCCAAACGTCATGCCGGCGATGTTGATATTGGCCTGGGCGAGGATCGTGCCAATGTGCCCGACGAGTCCCGGCTTATCCACGTTCGTCGTGATCAGCATATGCCCGGCGGGAATCGCGTCCACATAGTAGCGATCGAGACGCACGAGTCGCGGATCGCGTCGTGTAAACAGCGAACCGTGGACCGTGAGAGTGCCGTTCGCCGTCTGCGCCTCAATCGCGATGAGATTGGCAAAATCGTGCGCTTCGCTCGACTTCGCCTCGACGACTTTGATGCCTCGCTCGCTCGCAATCATCGCGGCGTTGACATAGTTGACCGATTCACCCACCGCGGGTGTGAGGAGTCCCTTGAGGCAGCCAATCGTAATCGGCGACGTCTCGCGCAGCGTCGGATCACCGACGTAGACGAGCTTGATCTCTTGCACTGAGCCGTCGGCGAGCTGGGCGATGAGAAGGCCGAGTTTCTCAGCTAAGGAGACGTAGGGTTGCACTGCCTCGAGCGTTGCCGCATCGAGGGAGAGCATGTTGACCGCGTTGCGGATTCCTCGGCCGAGCAGCGCATCACGCACTTGCGCGGCAATCTCAACGGCGACGTTGACTTGGGCTTCCTCAGTGGACGCGCCGAGATGGGGGGTGGCGACAACATGCTCGTGGGTAATCAACGAGGTGCGCTTCGGCGGTTCCTCCTCAAACACATCGAGTGCTGCTCCGGCCACGCGTCCGTCGCGCAGGGCCACCTCCAACGCGGCCTCGTCAATGATGCCACCGCGCGCGCAGTTGATGAGGCGCACCCCGGGTTTCATCCGCTGGAACTGCGGGGTGCTGAGGAGGTGTTTCGTCTCAGGCATCAGGGGCGTGTGCACCGTGATGTAGTCGGCCGTGCGCAGGAGCTCCTCAAACGAGACGAGTCCGATGTCGAGTTGACGCGCGCGCTCCTCCGGTAGATAGGGGTCGTGAGCCACCACACGCATGCCGAATGCCAGCGCCCGCTTCGCGACTTCAGTCCCAATTTTGCCGAGGCCAATCACGCCGAGCGTCTTGCCATAGAGCTCGATCCCGACGAAGGCGCTTCGATTCCACTGCCCTGTTTTCATGCTCTGCGTGGCCGACGGGATGTTGCGCGCAAGCGCCAAGATGAGACTCATCGTGTGCTCAGCGGTCGAGATGGTGTTTCCCCACGGGACATTCATGACGATGATGCCACGTTTTGACGCGGCCTCCGCGTCCACGTTGTCGAGGCCTACGCCGGCGCGACCGATGACCTTCAGGCGATCCGCTGCGTGGATGACCTCTGCAGTCACGCGACTACCGCTCCGCACGATCAGCGCATCCGCGCCCCGCACGGCCTGGAGCAATTCGGCGGGCGAGAGTTTGGGCTTTACCTCGACGGTAAACGCCGGCTCGTCGCGGAGGAGTTGGATCCCCTCCTCGGCTAACGGATCGGCAATGAGGATGCGAAACGTATTCATCGGCATCACGCATGTCCCTCGATGAGATGGCGTTCGGCCTCGGCGACCCCTTTGCCGCGCGCGATGGGAAAGCCCAACTCGCCCAGGACCATTTCGAGCGCGGCGATGGCAACGAGTGCGTCGAAGCGCTCCATGTATCCGAGGTGGGCGAGGCGAATAATTTTACCGTCGAGTTCGCCTTGACCGCCCGCGATGGTCACCCCATAAACATCCCGCAGGCGGCTGACGATCTTTTTCCCCTCGACACCCGTCGGAACACAGATGGCAGTCACGGCGTTCGACGGCCGCTCAGCAAAGAGCTGGAGGCCCAATGCGGTCACCGCCTCGCGCGTGGCCTTGGCCAGCCGCGCGTGGCGTTCGAGGACGTGCGCCCACCCCTCGGCCTGCAACAAGCGCAGGGCCTCGGCCAACGCCACCACCAGACCGATCGCTGGCGTAAACGGCGTATCTTCTTCCGCGAGCGCACGCTGATACGCGTGCCAGTCGAAATAGTAGCGGGGGGTACGAACGTGCTCCGTCACTTTCCATGCCTTGGGGCTGACCGACACAAACGCCAGGCCCGGGGGCAGCATCAAACCTTTCTGCGAACCCGCGATGACGACGTCGCAGTGCCAGGCGTCGGTCTTCAGCTCATCCGCGCCGAGCCCGCTGATCGCATCCACGACGAGGACCGCGTCACTCGCGTGGACGAGTTCGCCGATCGCGCGGATGTCATGGACGACACCGGTGGAAGTTTCGCACAGCGTCGTAAACACGGCCGTGATGCGCTTTGGCGTTGTGTGCTTGGGCGTGGACCTGTTGCCGTGGAGCGCCTCGCGAATCGTCTCTGGATCCACCGTCTGTCCATACGGAACGGAGCACTCCACCACCTGCACGCCGTAGCGCTGGCAGAGTTTGAGCCACCGCTCGCCAAATTTGCCGCTGTTCACCACGATCGCTCCGTCATCTGGCGAGAGCAGATTGACCACCGCTGATTCCATCGCGCCGGTGCCAGACGCGGTGAAGGTGAACAGCGGATGCTTGGTTTGGAATACCGTCTTGAGATCACTCGTCACCTGGCTAAAGAGCGCTCGATACCCCGGGGTGCGATGGTGGATGATCGGCCGCGCCAATGCGGCCGCGACCGCGGGCGGGATCGGGGTCGGTCCTGGGGTGAAGAGGTAGTCTTTGCGCATCAGCCGCTCATTTCCGTTTCCCGTAGATCACGCTATCCACAATTCCATAGGTCTTGGCTTCCTCCGCTGACATGAAAAAATCGCGATCGGTATCTTTCTGGATTTTGTCCAGCGGTTGATTCGTATGCTTCGCCAAAATCTCATTAATCCGCTCCCGCAACCGCAAGATCTCCTGCGCTTGAATCGAGATGTCCGCCGCCGCGCCCTGCACGCCGCCCCACGGCTGATGGATCATGATCCGCGCATGGGGCAGCGCAGACCGCTTGCCCTTCGTGCCGGCGGCCAAGAGGAGCGCGCCCATGCTCGTCGCTTGGCCCATGCAGTACGTCGCGACGTCGGGCTTGACGAACTGCATCGTATCGTAGATGGCAAGTCCCGCCGTCACCGAGCCGCCAGGCGAGTTGATGTAGATGCCGATCTCCTTCTCTGGCTCCTCCATCTGGAGAAACAGGAGCTGCGCGATGACGAGATTGGACACGACGTCATCAATGACGTTCCCGATGAAGACGATGCGATCCTTGAGCAAGCGCGAATAGATGTCATAGGCACGTTCACCACCGCGACTCGTCTGTTCGACTACGATCGGCACTAACACGGGCACCTCCTCGTGGGATTCATCATCGGCTCGCTCAGTAGGATGCTGAGCGACGTTGCCGAATGCGTCCGGGGCTGGAACGGCACGATCCATGTTACCTCGTCCCGCGTTCGATCTGCGCATGCTGGAGCAACCAGGCCACGGTCTGCTCGTAGAGCAACTCTTGCTGGAAACTCTCCCAGAGCTGTTTGCGTTCGAGCTGTTGCCGCGCCGCTTCCAGGCTCAGTTGCCAGCGCGCCGCCAACTGCTCGAGGCGGCGGTGGAGTTCCTCCTCGCTCACGCTGAGATGCTCGGCTGCAGCAATGGCCTGGATGATGAACGCCAGCTTCACCAGCTTCGTGGCGTTCGTGGTGAGCTGCGGTGTGGCCTGCTGCAGGGGCTCTTTGAGATCGGCTTCGGCCACTCCTTGCAGCATCAGGCGCATGACGAAGTCACGCTGGAGCTGCTCGGTGCGTCGCTCGATCAGCGACGGCGGCACCTCGAACTCCATGCGCTGCAGCAACGCCTCAGCGAGCGCTTCGCGGAGCTGTGGCTGGGTTTCGCGCTCATGGTGCGCGGTCAGCTCCGCGCGCAGACGCTCCCGCAGTACAGCGAGACTGCCGACGCCGACATCTTTGGCAAACTCATCATCGAGCGCTGGCAGGCGTTTTTCTTTCTGCGCGCTCCCTGCGACCGGCACTGCCTCGGCATGCGCTTCCCGCAGTCGCTCCAGGGCGCGGTGGATGTCCTCCTCGGTGACGGTCGGCGACGGGCAGCGTAACAGCAGTCCCTTATAGCGCCCCAGCTTAACCTGTGGCGCGACCTCGAGGGTCGCTTGGTAGGACAACCCGGTGCGCTCATCGAGCTTCACCTCGCCGACGGTGATGCGCCCGACCACCTGTGCGCGCGCCTCTTTGACCGCGGCATCGAGTGACTCGGCCACCAACTGCCGAATCATCTCGTCACGCGCCTGCGCTCCGTGGTGCTGCTCGAGGAGATCGCGCGGCACTTTCCCTCGACGAAACCCCGGCAGGATCGCGCGCTTCTGCAGATCGTGATAGACATGCTCCAAGCGCTCGGTCACGTGGTGGCGTGGCACCTCGACGCGGAGGAGCTGCTGAGACGCAGTGAGCCGTTTGAGATGCGTTTTGATTCCAGCGATCACCGGTGAGCCACAACGATGTTAGAGGCGAAACTTCTCGCCGAGGTAGATCTCGCGGGCCTTCGGATCGGTGATGAGCTCCGTAGCGGTCCCCGCAATGAGCACGCGCCCCTCGGCCATGATGTAGGCGCGATCGGTGATGGCCAACGTCTCCCGCACACTGTGGTCGGTCAGCAGGACCCCGAGTCCGCGCTGCTTCAGCTCCCGAATAATGCCCTGGGCTTCAAAGACGGCAATGGGATCAATGCCGCTGAACGGCTCGTCGAGCAGAATGAACCGCGGTTTGGTGACGAGGGCGCGGGTAATTTCGAGTCGGCGCTTCTCACCGCCCGAGAGCGTATAGGCCTTGGACTTCGCTAAATGTGCGATGCGCAGTTCCTGCAAGAGGGCGGCGCACCGCTGCTGCCGTTCGACGCGAGGGAGGGGCAACGTCTCCAGGACCGCCATGATGTTGTCCCGCACGCTGAGCTTGCGAAAGATGGATGGCTCCTGCGAGAGGTAGCCAATCCCCAGCCGCGCCCGGCGATACATCGGCCAGTCGGTGATATCCTGTCCATTGAAGAGGATCTTGCCGCCTTCCGCTCTGATCAGTCCCACCATCATCCCAAACGTGGTCGTCTTGCCCGCCCCATTGGGACCGAGGAGCCCCACGATCTCCCTACTGGCGATGGTGAGCTCCACCCCATCCACGACCTGACGGCCGCCGTAGGCCTTGAGCAAATTCTGGGTTTCGAGGAGTTGCGTGTCCTGACTCACCGAACGTCCTCCTGTCGAGGAAACAGGACCAGTCGAGGCTCGCCGGTCAGAAACACTTGGCCTTGTTTCTGGAGATACACCGCGCGATCGCTGTAGGCGGTGTCATCCCCGCGAAGAATCCGCACATGCCCGATGGCGATGATCTGTTCCACCTCGCGCGCCTCGTTGAAGAAGACTTCCATCTGATCCGCAAACAGTTCGCCGCGCTCGTCGGTCACATGGACATCCTCATGAAACGTTGCCTTCGCATGATCGTAGTCCACTTCGAGCGGCCCCTCGCAGGTGATGATCGTCGAGGGATACACCGTCACGCGCACCTGCTCGGCAATAGCCATCGTCTTCAGCTCGGGATGGGCCACACCACCGGTACCCGTAATCTCCAGCTGCTCCTGCGTGACGGTCAGCGGCTCGACCATCGTCAGCGTCTGCGTGCGCTCAGACCAATCCAACGCATCGGTGGTGAGGGTCATGCCATCCGCCGTCGTCGCGACCACGTCGTGCTCCAAGTGGACGTCGTGCGTCTTGGGATCGAAGGTACCCTGCTTCGCGGTGACCGTCATCGTCTCATCCGTAGCCTCGCGGACGCCGTGCACGTCGGTCATCTGGACCGTCTGGCCCACGACGGCCGCCGACTGCCCGCTGACGCGCCACGGCACGCTGCCCTGCGCGGACGTGCCAGCCACCGTAAAGGCCTGGAGTGTTTGCGTGGCTGACGATGGCGCTTCCCCTGTGGGGGGTAACGCGCTGGGTGCTGTCGCCTCGGGCGGGCGCCCCACCAATTCCTCCCAATCGCTGGCGGTGTAGTGCACGTTCCCCCGACATCCGACCAGACACAGGATGCCCGCCCCCACAACCCCCACCCACCACTGGTTCATCTGGTGACAGTCTCTGGTTGCGTCTTCCAGCGACGATGCATCCAGACCCACTGCTCGGGATGCGCCGTAATCATCCGCTCCGTCACTCGACTCCACGCCTCGGTGATCTCGCGCAGATCCCGCGCGCGATTCCCCGTGTCACGAATGGCGATCGGTTCCTCGACACGAAGGTGAAACTGTCTCCCCTCGCGCCAGATGTACGCCGGTAACATCGCCGCCCCTGTCGTGAGGGCCAAGGCGGCCGGGCCAGTGGGCGTGTACGCCGGCCGGCCAAAGAAGTCCACGAAGATGCCCTCGATGCTGTCCACATCCTGATCCGCCAAAATCCCAAGCCCTTCGTTGGCGCGCAGCCGCCGGATCATTTCTTTGGGTCCGACATCCCTGTCGAGCGTCTCGACGTGCTTACTCTCCCGCATCCGCCTCAACCACACCTCATATTCAGGATACCGCAGGCGTCTGGCGATCGCGGCGCCCCGAAACCCGCCGAAGAGGCCAAAGTAGGCCATGAGCATTTCCCAGTTGCCAACGTGAGCGGAGAGCACGATCAGTCCCTTCCCACGTTGGAGGGCCTGCTGGACGTGCTCGCTGCCCTCCACACGGACCAGCCGCTGCACGTCCGCCGCCGTCAATCGAGGCAACGCCAGCCACTCCATGCCGGTCATGCCGAGGTGCTGGAACATGCGCCGGATGATGCGCCGCCGCTCGGCGGGCGCGTAGCGATTCCCCAACGCCAGCGTCAGGTGCTCCAGGGCCACGCGACGCTGGTGGTGCAGCATGCCGTAGGCCACTGTGCCCAGCCCTTTCCCGATCGTTTGCACCACACCGAACGGCAAGAGCGGTAGACAACTACGAGCAATGACAAAGAGCCCGTACAAGACGTACCGGTACCACTTTGGTTCTTTCACAACCCTAAGTCTCTACACAAGAAGTAGATAATACCATGAACTGGCGCTGGAGTCAACCACTTTTGAATAGATGTAACTCTTGTAATTGTATGTAGTTATGTGTAGTATCGTGCGAGGATGGTCCGCCAGAGGCCCTGGGCCTTCAGGAGGCGTTCGATGAGTTCCCTCACCGCGCCGTGGCCGCCGGTGTGGTGGGTCACATAGTGCGCTGCCCGCTTGACTTCTGGCACCGCGTTCTTCACCGCCACCGCCAGTCCCACGCGGCGCAGAATCGGCAGGTCCATGAGGTCATCGCCGATCGCGCACATGGCAGCGGCGGGCAACCGAAAACGACGACAGACGTCGTTGAACGCGTGCAGTTTCTGGAGGGCGCGCTGATAGAGGCGATCCACGTGGAGTTCGCGCGCGCGAAATGGCACCACGGGTGAGTGTCTTGCGGTGATGATGACGCTTTTGCGCCCGGCGCGCTGCCAGAACATCAGGCCGCTGCCATCTTGCACGTCGAAAAACTTCAGCTCACGGCCGCGACTGTCATAGACGATGTGCCCATCGCTCAACACGCCATCTACATCGAGAATGAGGAGTCGAATCCGCTTCGCCCGCTGCGTAAAGGTCATCTGCTCTCACTCACCCGTCGGCTGGCTTCGGGGCTGCGGCTCCGTCAGGACGCGGTCGTCCCGCCCAGCGAGCGGGACGCCGCTCGTGACTCGGCCTCGCTCGTTCGCCGGGTCGAACATGCGTGGTGGCGAAATCAAGCAATGCTGCACGCACCACCATCC
>Ga0137796_10000877_pt1 | contig 18020 bp, 21 predicted proteins | sample OV2TP3_FD_97704 | JGI IMG/M metagenome (GOLD analysis project Ga0137796, IMG submission 97704) | reverse complement strand
CTCACCGGCACCCCGCGGTTCCCCCTTTGCAAGGCATTCATCAGGGTCTCGCTGATCTTCACGTTGAGCGGGTCTCCGTATTCGTACTTCTTGGTTTCCTCCAGCCTGTCCCCCTGAACTCCCCTGAGGGAGGTTGTGTGCTCGCCCCACCGGCCTCGGTTAAGCATCTGAAAGATCTCTCTCAGGGCCTTATCGCCGATCTTTCTCATCCCCTTCGGGGTGAGCTTAAGGCCGTATCCGGTCCGGACGAGATAGCCTTCTTCCTCCAGCGTCCGTTCGATCCGGCCAAGGTAGCTCAAGTGTCTGTAGGCTTCCTCCCCCAGCAGATCGCGCAGCTCCTCCAAATCGAGCTCAGAGAGATCTCCCATCCCTCTCTGTCCCCAGCGGAGAAACTGTTCCAGACGCCTCATTTGAGACAGGATCTGACCGGCCTCACCCATGCCCATCCGCTGGGAGCCGTGAAAGGGATATTGATTAAGGAGTTCTTCCAACCGCTCCATCTGACTCAAGGCCTCGCTCAACTGCTCGAGCTGCTCCTGAGTCAGGGAGTCCAGATTATCCAAAAGGTTGTCCAGATCCTCGACCGCGGTGTCCAACATGTTGGGCAAGTTCTTTAAGAAGTTCTCGTCCTCCAGGAGACGGTTCATCCGATCCAGCATCTCCATGAGCCCCTGATATCCCTGGCCGGTAAGCTCCTGTGGGCGCTGCATGCGGCGCCCGGATATCTGGTTTTTAAGTCGATCTCTCAGTTCCTGATAACGCTGGTGGGCCTGCTGCATCCTGCGGGCCATCTCGTCCATGGCGTTGGCGTAGCGACCAGAGAGACGCTCCATGAAATTGCGCATCTTCTCGTGATAGGCCTCGAGCTTTTCTGCCAGACCGCTGAGCTTCTCGCTAAGGGCCTTGGCCTCTTCGGGAGAGAGTTTGAATGAATCGGGGGAATATTTTTCAAGGATATCTTTCCTCTTCTGTTCCGCGTCTCTTAAGATCTCTCTCATCCCCTTGACCGAACGAAGACCGTCTTCCGAGACGAGGCCTCGTCGCATCAAGTCTCTGAGGGCCTTGTGCACCCCATCTTCTTCTAAGAGGTTGTCTGAGAAATGTCTAAGGAGATCCTCGGAAGTCGGAAGGAGGACCTGCTGTGTGCCATCCCATTGGGTGTAGCGGTGGACTCTCATCGGGGACTCACTATAGCGTGATGAGCGGCGGCCTGCAAGGCCTTTCGATTTTAGATTTTGGATTGCCGATTTTGGATTGATCTAAAATCCCAGGTCGTTAAACGTGGAACCGAAAGCGGATGATATCACCATCCTGGACGATGTAGTCTTTTCCTTCCAGTCTGAGTTTTCCCGCCTCTCTGCACTTAGCCTCACTTCCGTACTTGACAAAGTCATTGTAGTGGACGACCTCTGCGCGGATAAAACCCCGCTCCATGTCGCTATGGACCTTTCCCGCCGCTTTAAGGGCCGAGGTGCCCTTCCCAATGCTCCAGGCCCGGACCTCCTGCTCGTTGTGGGTCAGAAAGCTCACCAATTCTAGCAGGGTGTAGCAGGAACGGACAAAGCGATCTCGGGTAGATTCTGTGATGCCCAATTCTTTTAGAAACTCCAAACGTACCGCTTCGTCCAGTTGAGCCACCTCCATTTCCACCTTACCGTATAGGGGGACGACTTCAAGCCGCTCCTTTGTCAGGTAATCTGTGATCTCTTCGGGTAGAGGCTTCCCGATGTCGTCCTCTCCCAGGTTAAGCAGGATCAAAAGCGGCTTTTGACTGAGAAAGCCAAAACCAGAAAGCGCCTTTCTCTCTTCCTCGCTCAGAGAGAGGAGGCGCAGCGGATTTTCCTGTTCTATAAAGCCCTGGCATCGCTCCAGCAGCTCTTTCTCACGCTCGTGACCCTTTTCCTTTTTCAATCGGCCCAGACGACTCTCTATGACGGCCAGATCCGTAAGGTTTAGCTCCGCTTGAAAGTCACGTATCTCCCTTAGAGGGGTGGAAGGAATCTGCGACAGAGGGCTGGCAAAACAACCGACTACCTGAGCCAGGGCATCGGCCTCTTTCATCTGATTGACCCTGTCAAGGCTCAGGGCCTGTTTCTCTTTGCCGGGAGGGAAGTCCATGAAGGTAATCTCTACATGGGTGATTTTTTTTACCTTCAGCATTGCGCCCAGCGTTTCTACTCTCCTATCGGGAACCTTGATGACTCCAAGGTGAGGGCTGCGTTCTTCTCCATGGGGTCCGGTGTGGATGCTAAGGCCGGTGAGGGCGTTAAAAACAGTGGTTTTTCCTGACCCTGCGAAGCCGACAAGAGCGACTTTCATCCTTCAAACATTATAGAATAGGAGCGGAATTAAAAACAGGCATCTCAACCCTCACCCTTGCCCTCTCCCTGAGGGAGAGGGGTTTTTTAGCGAAGGGTTCAGAGTTGGTGGCTTCTCCCTGTTGTTTCCTCTCCCTTACAGGGAGAGGATGGAAGGTGAGGGTCCATCGTAGGGCTGGCCGAAAAATCGAGAATGGGTTAAAAAAGGGATGGACACGATGGAAGGGGGAAGATCATGAAGGTTACTGTGGATAGAGCGAAATGCGAGGGGTACGGCAAGTGCGTCCAGGCAACGGCAAAGGTTTTTAAGCTGGATGAGAAGTTCATCTCGGTGGTAGTCGACCCCAAAGGGGACAGCGACGAGAAGATCGTCCTGGCTGCCAAGGTCTGCCCGACCAAAGCGATCATTTTAGAAGAGGAAGAGACAGGCAAGCGGATCTTCCCTGTGCCATAAAGAGACTCTGCTATGATTGCGAGTCGGTATGTGATCATCGGGGCTGGCTTTGCCGGAGCCGCCACCGCCTATCACCTGGCCCGCCGCGGCGTCAGGGAGATCATTATCCTGGAGCAGGAGGGCATGGCCGGGGTCCATTCCTCGGGGCGCAACGCCTCTATGGTCCGTCAGGTTGTGCCTGAGCCCTCAGTCATGGCTTTGGCCAGGGAGGGCGCGGCGTTTCTTAGCAACCTTCCTTCAGAGTGGCCATTACCCGTAAGTTTTCAGAAAAACGGCTCTCTGCTGTTGGGAAGCAGGGAGGGGTGGGGGAGACTGAGCCGGGATGCGGAGAGGGCCAGGCAAATGGGCATAGAGGTTGAGTGTTGGTCTTCGCGGAAGGCAAAAGAACACGTTGCCGCGCTTGGGGATACGGATTTTGATGGCGCCGTTTGGTCTCCCGGAGATGGGGTAGTGGATGTGCACGCTCTGCTCTCCGGCTTTCTCAGGGCAGCAACCTCTTTCGGTGCAAAGATCCGCTATGGTGGCTCTGTGCGGGCAATCGAGGTTAGCGATGGCCGCGTGACCGGGGCTCAGATCACCGATGAGGTTATCAGAACTGATGCAGTCATCAATGCTGCTGGCGCGTGGGCCAGTACGATTGGCAAGATGGCCGGCGCTGCGGAGGTTCCGCTCCGTCCCTGCCGGCGCCACCTTTTTTTCACTGCTCCGCTTTCCTGGGTCGATCGGAGATGGCCGTTTGTTTGGGATGTGAGCCACGACCTCTATTTTCGCCCCGAGGCCGGAGGGCTGCTTCTGTGCGCATGCGATCAGGAGGAGATGGCCCCCGGCATCCCTCCCACCGACGACTCGGTCGCTGAGCTCTTGGCTGAGAAGATCAGGGACCATCTGCCAAAGATGGCTGACGTGGCTATTAGGACCAGCATGGCGGGGCTTAGAACCTTATCGCCCGATGGTCGCTTTGTGATCGGGTGGGACCCCAAGGTAAGAGGTTTTTTTTGGGTCGCTGGCCTGGGCGGGCACGGAGTTACGACCAGCTCTGCTGTGGGCGCGTTGGCCGCCAGCTTGATCCTTGACCCCGACGGTGAGAGGGGGAGGGAATTTTCGCCCAAGAGGTTTCTTGCGCCATCTCATCCAAACCAGTGAAATCAAAGAGACTCGATTCATCTGTAATCACGTATTTCCCGGGTTCAAAATCGAACAGGATGTTGAAAAACCCTGTTTCCAGGCTGGTCAAAAAGGTCCCAGATGCGAGGCGCGCGAGAAACCGATCCTTCGGCTCGCTCAGGACAGGCTGAGCGGAGGCGTACATTAAGGAGTACGTTGGAGCGAGTCCGCTCGGAGCGTGATAAATCACGCGCGGCCGGGCGCGGCTATTGTAACCGCTTACCTGCGGTAAGCTGTGGGCATAACCGCCGGCCTGGGGGTATCTCGAAGGGCCGATGCGTCGAGCGAGGAGCATCAAGCGTATCTCCGTCGAGCGTAGCACAGGCGTATCGCATCGGACCTGAGAGAGACTTCCAGGCCGGCTGATGGCAGATGGGCCTTTTTCAACGGTCTGTCGAAGATTCGTCTCATGAGAACCTAGTACCGTAAGCGCAGCACCGTAGGCGGGCCAGTGTCTTTCGGCACCAACACGAACAGATTGTCATATTCGTTCGGGGCAATTTTAATGTCCTTAGGATGACCAAACAATTTAAGAATTGCTGGTAGCGAGCTGTCGTGTCCGACAATCAAGACGACGTCATCGCGATTATCGGCTCGAAGGCGCTTCAAGAGTCCTTCGCGATCGGCGGCAGGAATGCCGATAGACTTTATTTTTAGAGCACTAGCAAGCGGTTCCGCCGTCTTAATCGTCCGCTGGAATTGGCTCGTGTAGATCGCAGTGATACCTGCATCTTTCAGCAGCCTAGCCAACAGCTGCGCACGCGCCTCTCCGGCTTTCGACAACGGCGTATCTTCCGACTTGTCCAGCCTTTCAGCGTGGCGAACAAGAATCACTGCTCGCTGGGCAAAAGCCAGGGAGGACAACGTGGCAAGAACAACTCCAAACACTAAGGCAACGAAGGAAGTTTTCATGTGACGTCTCCTTTCGAGCGAAAGCGCCCCTAATGTTTAGGCTGACCCGTGCGTCGGGTCAAGTCTGTGGTTAGCCACGTCTCGATGCCTTTAGACGTAACAATGCTGACGGTTGTGAGGTTTTGCGTCCTTCCACCGACAGAACCATTACGTTACTTCAGCTTATCTCAGCCCCTGAGTCGTTCTTGTCACAGGGTCCCGAACAGTTTTCCCTCCACGATTTTAACACGTGGGTGGTGCTTACATTTTTATGCCAGGGTCCAAATATCTTTGAGGCCCTCTCGCAACAGATTGATGCCGAATACAGTCACAAAGATAGCAGGGCGTAGAAAGGTTGTGAGCCGGAGGGCGAGATAAGGCCTGAGTCGGTCTTCGAGCCTCTGCTCTTGCGCATCGTAAGCAGATAGAGAAAGCGCTTGCCGGAATCGGCTCTAACCGCGTATGATAGCTGCAAAAATCGAGCGGGAGAAGCTGGGGATCTGGAAGATTCAAGCTGGATGGAAGGATACCGTCGCCTTTGCTGTACTGATTATCTTCCTGCTGTTTAGGCCCGGGGGGATTTTTGGCGTGAAGGCAGAGCCGGAGAGGGTATAGGTGGGTTGTAGAGTTCATTGTCTTGGGCAATAATTCTTTTAAGAAGAAATTTGACAGGAGGTTAAAATGTCCAGCTTGGTGCAAATGGTTGAGAAAGAGTTGAAGATTCCCAGGAAGCAACTCGTGGAAGAAGGGGTTAAGCAATTTTTAGAGATGGAATTGAGGAACCTCTCCATTCAAATCAAAAAAGTGGCAGGTCGGTATGGGGTGAGCTCTTTTGATGAGCTATGGCAAAAACTTGAGACCGGAAAGGTCGCCGAATCGGAGTGTCTCGATGACCTAACCAAGCTTGAGTACTTAGAACTGGAGAAGAAAAAAATCGCAAAGCTGCTGAGGAAGGCCGTAAAGGAATGATTGACCGTGACCGGGTCTATTCCCGGCTTGCTCGGCTTGCTGCAAGCGATTTTGCCGATGTTGTAGATGGCACGACGGTTATTGAAGGCAAGTTGCGGCTTTTCCTGAAGGATCGGAGCTTTATCGATATCTGGCTTTCAGCGAAGAAAAAGGGGATCTATGCCTATCACTGGGAAAGAAGAGACGTTGATAGGACAATCTACCGACATAACAATCTCCCTGACAGAGAGGCTAGGAAACTTAGAACCTATCCCAGACATTTTCACAACAGAAGTGAGAAAAACATTGTCGAGAGCAATTTGAGCGATAAACCTGAGGAGGCTCTGCGGACCGTATTGGAATTTGCGAGGAAAGTTATTAACAGAAAATGATCCAGCAACTTTGGTCAACGGCTTTATAGCTGGAAGGAGTGTAGAAATGAAAATCTATAAGGGAATCGTAAAGGGAAACACAATTTTGCTTGAAGAGAAGCCGGATTTACCGGACGATTGTCAGGCGCTCGTTGAGATCAAGCCTCTGGATCGAGCGCGAGACGAAGAGATTGCCCGGCGACATATCGAGATCCTTCGTAAAGCCCCTAAGGTTGGCAGGTTACTTTACAAGAAACGCGAAGAGCTCTATGAGCGGTGAACCGCGACTCATCGACACCGTTGTCCTGGTTCACGCCTACACCGTCTCGAATGACGTAAAACATCGTGTCGCTCTCATCGAAAAGGTTTAAGAGCCCGAAGATGTAAAGTATACTGTTGATCATCAAGGAGACCCTCAAATGAGATATTACCACGAGCCAAATGATGCCTGCTTCACCAGGCACTTGCAAAAGCTGGTTAAGGCTCACGGGGGAAAATGGGTTGTGATTGCAGGTGGTCGTTTGATCGGAGTCGGGCATGAGGCGGAGCTCAGAAAGCTCACTGCGTTAGCTCGCGAGCGCTATCCTAAGGATATTCCTCTGATTGCTCCGATCCCACGGAGAGAAGAACTTGAATGCATTCTGTAGTCCTGCGCTACAAGCTGCTCTACAGGCGCTGGTTGCCGATCATCCCTGTGGTTCTGTTCTGGCGTCGACGATCTTTCCAGAGTGAGGCCTATTTGGACTCCGGCGCCTTTTACAGCATCTTTAAAATAAGCGTCGCAGCGGAGCTTGGCCTTGACCTTTCTGGTGCAAAAGAGCGGATGTTTGTGGTGGCGGACGGCAGCTTTATCCCGGCCAAGCTTGTCAAGCTGCCGATTGAGATAGGTGCAGGCGCAAAATCGCGGAAGTGGCTTTTTCCGACCGGCTCAACATTGGATTCAACCTCCTTGGCAGGAAGGATGTCTTTGAAGCGTTTGACGAGGTGATATTTCGAGAATCCCGCCGAGAGATTGAGCTGAGATGGGCCAAAGACTAGCGGATCGGGGAATATCTTTCCCTATCTCGGAGTTCGGAGAAGGAATGTCTGGCCGGTGATGTACTTCGCCGGCTCTGAGAGGAGGTAGCGAATCAGGCCGACGATTTCCTCTTTTTTGGTTAGCCCGCCCATGAGCGGCGGGACGGCCTCGCGCCTTTTCCACTCCTCTTCCGAGGCGCCGGTCCTGGCCATGGGGGTGTCCGTAGCTCCGGGAGCGATGGCATTGACTAGAACGTTGTAGGGTGCCAGCTCCTGCGCCAGGGACTTGGTGAAGGCAATGACTCCGGCTTTAGAGGCGGCGTAGTGGGCGGCTCGGGGCTGTCCCGCGATCCCTCGGCCCGAGGCGATGTTTATGATGCGTCCTTCCTTCCTTTGCGCCATGTGGCGGCAGACGGCTTGGGAGCATAGGAAGGTCCCTTTAAGATTGATCCTAAGTACCCGATCCCATTCCTCTTCGGGCATGTCCTGAACCGCCACGCGCGATATGACGCCGGCTCCGTTGATCAAGAAATCGATCCGGCCATAGCTTTCCAGGCTCCGCTGTACCATACGGCTGACGCTGGCCCGATCGCCAACATCGACCTGGAGCGCAATCGCCTGGCTACCTTGCCCGCGCATCTCTTCGGCGAGATTCTTAGCCGCTTCTTCAAGGAAGTCAGCAATAACGAGCCCGAGCCCGTCGGCCGCAAGGGCTTGGCAGATCGCTGATCCGATGCCGCCGGCTCCCCCAGTGACTATTGCCACTTGTTCCATAAATCACCCCTAGTATATCTATCGCAAGGGTGTTACCCTTTACAAGCCTGGAAGCTCGCTTATACTTGAGACAAAAAGCTATGCGTCCTAATGTCCTTGTCCTGACGTTGGTAATCTTTATTGGGCTCCTCTATCCCCGCGCCTCCTCCGCTGCCGTATCTGGCACTCCGAATCTTCGTGCCGAACTGGTTGTCGTGCTCAATACGAACCCGGCCAATCCGCTCGGCGGTGAGATCTGGCTCATGGACCTCAATGGCAAACTGGTTCGACGCATTACGCAAAATAACTATCACGAGGAATACCCGAAATTCTCTCCCGATGGGAATAGGATTGTGTTTGTGCGGAACACGGGTGGGGTGGCCCCTGGGTTAGGGATAGAACCAAAACACAATGAGATCTTTGTTTATGATCTGCGGACCGGAGCGGAGACCCGCTTGACCCGCAATGACGTAGAGGACAGCGCGCCTGATTGGTCCCACGACGGAGAATACCTTGTTTTTCATTCGCGCCGCGGCCACTCGGAAGGGAAAGCGACTCTCTGGGTGATGGATTCTAACGGCTCCCGTCCCAGACGAGTCATTTCTCTGGAGCCCGGCGACCTTTCTCATACGAACCCGGATTGGTCGCCTGATAGCCAGTGGCTGACATTTGTCAGCCACCGCGAAGAGCGCGGTTTTCGCTATTCTCGCATTGAGAAGGTTCGCCTCGATGGCACACAGCGCACCGTGGTCTCTTCCGGGGGGAGGCGCCAGGGAGCCGCCCAACAGGGGCCGTTGGGAGACCTGGATCCTGATTATTCGCCCGACGGAGCGATGATTTGGAGCTCTCGCCGCCTGGAGGATGGTCAGAGCCGTCTGTTTGCCTTTGGTGCCAGCGCTTATTACCCGGGGAAGGCGGAGACAGATATGAATTGGCCCATCCATCCCGATGGAGTCGAGCGGACGCCCCGGTTCTCGCCGGACGGCAGGCGAATCGCTCTCACCCGTCTCTCTCCCAAGAGCGGGCACCGGACCCACCAGCTCGTGCTCACAGATCGCCAATCTTCCTTTCGGCGTTACCTGACTACTCGGGAGGATTGGGACTTGTGGCACCCTAGCTGGTCCCCATCTGCCCATTCGGGTGCTGATAGAGATGCCGCGACTACCAAGGCGAGCTACAGCGCCAGTACCCTTGGTTCGAACCCAGCGCCGGCGGAGAGCAAGACAGGGAGTTCGGGCAGCAGCGAACAGCAGAAGCCTGAAGGGATTCGTCTCGTTGCGGGCGTTGTCCAAACCTCAGATGCCAAGACGGGTCAGGGGGCCACTTACGATGTGGCGTGGAAGCTCGATGCGCCGGCTCAAAGGGTGACATCACTGATCCTGCGGTTTGAGGGGAGGCTTAACGGAGATAGGGCCAAGGAAGGCTCGCTGCGCTTTCAGCTCTTGGATTGGACAGAGAAGAGATGGGTCACGGTTTTTGTTTGCTCCGATCTCTCCAGCGAAAAGGTTAAGATCCTCCACGAAATAGCTCCGGCCAATTTCATCAGCCGTGATAAGCAGGAGGTGCTGCTGCGCATTGTCACTTTTGGTGCTTCTCCCGCCTCGCCTCCCGACCTGGAAGCCGGCTACCTCGGTTTGGATGTGAGGAGAGATTAGACGGGTTCAACCACCCTTTCTGGCTTCGACAGGATTCTCAAGATAACTTCGGTAGGCCTTGCGGTTGATATGCGCTATGAGGATATCCGTATCGACTAAGAATTGATTCTTTCCCAACGGCGGATTTCTCTAAGGAACTCCTCGTCGCTTTTTGCCTTATCTTTTTTCCGCAGCTTACGGACATAGGCAACTTCGTCTTTGATATCTGTGTGGCCAAAAGGATGGTGACGAGGCAATGTAGATGGGGGTGGAAGTTGACCAGGTCTCCAAAGGTCTGGACTGAGATCACAGTCCCCGGCACGGCCTCTTTTTTATTCAAAGTCTTCTGGAAAAACTCTTTAAGAGGCTGATAGGCACATTGACTGAGTTTCCCCAGAAGTCTTCTATCGAATCTAAAATAAGCTCTGAGCATCTTGGGGATAGACTCCGAGCGGCGGCCAACTGCGGTAATTTTCCGAGGAACGACGCGACGGAAGCCGTCGCGGCGATGCGTCCATTCAAGCGTGCCTGAAGTTTCGGACTGGGTGAAAGGACGCCGATGTTAGCTTCCCGCGGGTGCTCGGACTCCGGCTTGCGATCAGGCTGGGTTCACGATAATTAGATTCAATCGTGCTAAGCAACCGAGCCATACGGGCCGCCTCGATAACCCTCGTGATCATCCTTGGATTCGTCGTCTTCCTTCCGATCCTCGCGCTCGTCTTCGGCAGCTTCTGGTCCGACTCGCCGGTGGCGCTGGAGGGGCATTTTACGCTCAAAAACTGGATCAAGGCCTATTCGCTTCGGATCCCGGCCAGCCTGCCCATGCTCTTTTTAAATTCGCTCCTTTTCGCCTTTCTCGTCGCGGGGATCTCGGTGGTCCTCGGGGTAACGATGGCCTACCTGGTCGAACGGACGGACATGCCCTACGGCCACGTATTCGAGAAGCTGAGCATCTCTCCCCGCGCCTTTCCGGTCATGATCGCCGCCCTGGCTTGGGTGATGCTTTTGAGCCCGCGAATCGGCGTCCTGAACCTTATCTCCAGGGAGCTATTGGGTTTCACCCTTTTCAACATCTATTCCTTTCCCGGAATGGTTTTTCTCATGGTCCTCTACGAGTCGCCGATCGTGTTTCTGATCGCCATGAACGCCTTTCGTCTGATGGACCCTTCTCTGGAGGAACAGTCGATCGCTTGCGGCAATAGCATGCTCGGCACCCTGAGAAAGATCACGCTACCGGTCCTGCGCCCGCTGATCTTCTCCTCCTTCATGCTCGTTTTCATCATCGGGCTGATCACGCTGGAAGTTCCCATCATCATCGGCGTTCCGGGCGGGATCTTTGTCTTTACCACGGCCATCTTTCAAATTATCGCGACGGACTACCAATCACTGATTTATTACAACACGGCGGCGGCGCTGGCCATGATGATCATCCCCGTATGCCTCCTGACGCTCTATCTATATCGACAGTCGGTCAGGCGCGTCGAGAGATACGTAACCGTCACGGGCAAGGCCCGCCCCCAAAATGTCCACCATCTCGGGATTTGGCGATACGTCGCGTTCGGGCTTCTTTCACTGTACTTTTTTCTCGTCATGATCCTCCCCGCGCTGGTGATCATCCTGATATCGTTCTCTGAATTTACCGCCTCGCCGCGGGTTGAACTCCTTACCCATCTGACGCTCAAGCACTGGAACCGGGCCTTCAATGACCCGGTCTTTTGGCGGGCGCTCAACAACACGCTGATCTTGTCGTTCAGCGGAGCAACCGCCTCGCTCCTCCTTGCGCTGGCGCTGGGCTATCTCCTGATCCGAACGGGCGCGAAGCTGAAGGGCATGATCGAGGGCTCGGCGATGCTGCCGCTCGCATTTCCGGGAACGATCCTGGCGATCGGATTTGTCTGGGCCTACATCCGCACGCCCCTCTACGGCACCCTGTGGATTGTGCTTTTGTACTTCGTGAGCAATTACCTGCCGTTCGCGCTCAGGACCCTGAGCCCGTTTCTTTTTCAGTTCCATAAGGAACTCGAAGAAGCCTCCTGGGTTTCGGGTGCTGGCGCGCTGGGAACCATCGCCAGGATCGTCATTCCCTTCCTCAAGAGGGGTCTCTTTTCGGTTTGGATGCTCCTCTTTCAGATCTATCTCCGAGAGTTTGCCGGACCGATCATCCTGTTCACCTTCGGGACCGAGGTGCTCTCCACGCTACTCTACCTGCGGGCTTTCGAGGAGGGCTTATTGGGAGTGGGAGCGGTGTTGGGGGTGCTGATGCTCGTGATGTCGCTGGGGCTTCACGCAATCATCGCGCGGCGCAGTTAAGCGGATGCCGATACACTCCAAAGGCCCGGGGGAAGAAGACAGACGGCAGATGGCAGTCCGCAGTCTGTCTTCCTGCCTGCTGCCGGCTGCATAGTGCTAGCCGGGTGGGGTTAGCGAGGCCGTGTTCAGCAATCTAATGAAGAGCCGAGCTAGGGTTGGGGCTCGCTCCAATTAAACCATCAACCGATCCCGCAGCCAGTCATGGATGAAGGGAAAGACCTCGGCGTGGTTATCGTAGGCACAGTGGGTCGAGCCGGGCTCTCCTGACTTGAACAGCCTGAGCTCCTTCTCGCACCTCGCTTCGGCGAAGAGCCGCTTCGCTCCCTTACAGTCCGTAACGACGTCGTCTTCGCCATGGAGGACAAGCAGCGGGCACTCGATCCGCTCCGCGCTCCCTTCCAGGGTGAACCGGCTGAGCGCCTTTCTCGTCTCCGCTTCCGAGTTCGCTCCGACGATCCATTGAAATTGCCCTCGCAAGGGGGGGTAGAAGTCATAGATTTCGCTCAAGGCATCATAAGCGCCGAAGTGAAACACGCAGGCCTTTACCCGTTTTTCGTACGCGGCGGCGCGCGCGCAATAGTATCCGCCCATGCTCAGACCGAGAAGGGCGATCCGCTCGCCGTCGACATCCTTGCGGCTCTTCACGTAGTCGACGATCGCCCCGATCGGCCTTTCATAGTCGGGACGAGCTAACACCTTCTGCAGCCTCAGCATTCCGCCCCTTCCGGGTCCGTCAACGATGACGCACGCGTTGCCCCTGACGAGCGCTTCCCGGGTCCCCAAAAAGTAAAGCTCCTCCGCCGTGGAATCCGCCCCGCCCATGAAGATCACCACGGGAGGTTTTTCCCGACGCGGCGTCGGATGAAAGAAATAGCCGGGCATGGGCGTATTGTCGAAAGGCACCTTGATGACTTCGATGTCGGCGTCGAGGTTGGCCGCGCTGCGAAAGCAGGCGAGGGACCGCTTGTACGTGTCGATCTTGCGATCGTCGGTGTGTGGCAGAAAGAATTCGGAGTTTCGGTAGTAGTTGGAAGCGCGGAAGTAGGCTTTTTTCGCCGTCTCACTGTGGCCGGCGGCCCGCGCGCGCTCGGCTACCGCTCCGACCGCTTGGGCGCTGGCAAGCCATTCCTTGTGCCAGCTCTCAGCGTCGCCAGCTCGCATCCGCGAGAACGTGCGGACGCACTCGTTGAACTCCCCACCGCCGTAGTAGCTCTCCGCGAGGACCCGGATGCCCGTAAAGGACCAACTCTTAATGCCAGGAAAAAACTCGAACACGTGTCTTCAGATTTACCGCTGCAAGCCTACTGAAAGATCTTCTGGATTCGCGATTTCCATTCATCGCCGCGCTCTTCGAGCTCCCTCACGAGCGTCGGCTGCAGCTCCCCGTTGAAGAGCTTGATCCCTTTCAGGGCTTCCTTGATCTCGGGCTTCGCCGGTACATCCTTGTTTGCCGGCTGGCTGCCGTCGTCAGCGAAAATTTTCTGTCCCTCTTCGCCGATCAAGTAGTTCACGAAGAGTTTGGCCGCATTGGGATGCGCTGTGTTCTTATGGATGGCCGCCATGTTGGGCCACCAGATCCCCCCTTCCTTGAACGTCGAATAAGCGATTCCACGATACTGATCTCCCCAAAGGGAGGCGGTATAGGTCAATGTGAATACCGCCATGGAGAATTCTTTCAGCCCGACGGCGAAGTGCATCGTGGGAAAGCTCGCCTCATACCGGCCCACGTTTCCCTTGAAGCGGGTCCAGTAATCCTGCCATTTGTTCATATCGCGCTCGAACCAGGTGAAGTAGGAAAGGATGTGGACGATAAAGTTGGAGCCCAGCCACGGCGTTCTCGAAACGATCTTCCCTTTGAACTCGGGCTTCAGCAGATCATAGATGCTCTTGGGGACCTGGTTGGGCGGCATCAGATCTTTATGGTACAAGACGCCCACGACGTGGTTGAATATCGGGACCTGGTTCCAATCGCGGGGAACCGCCTTTCTGACCTCGGCAATCTTCTCAACTCCCGCCGGCGTGTACGGCATCGTCCATTTGTTCAGCTGACTTCCAGAGGGGCCCGTCGAGGTGGTGAACACATCGGTAGCGAAGATACCGGCCTGGGATTCGGTACTGACTTTTCTGAGGATGTCGGGGTCGCCAACGAATGTGCCCTCCACTTTGATACCGTATTTTTTCTCGAAGGCTTCCGCGGCTGGTCTGATACTCGGATATGCGACGACTCGAAGCCTTCCTTCCTTTTTGGCGGCCGCAACCAGATCCGCCTGCCCCGCAGCGCCGGTGACGGCGGCGAAAAACGCGCAAACCGCAGCTCCGAGACCGATCAGAGAACGTGAAGAGGCTTTGAATTTCGGCCAGCCGCTCTTCATTTTCACCCTCCTCCTTAATGTGATATTAGCAATCATAACAGGAAATGAGACGTGATCGATCAGAAACGATATGCCCTTTGCCTATTTCACAACGGGTTAGTTTTGTCAAGCAGGAGCGGGCGCAATGATTTGAGAGGCAAACTTGAGCGCGACAAAAACCTGATGATAGGAACTTCCTTTCGAGGGAGGGCCAGCGAGAACATAGAAATTGCCTCAATGACCACGGACCAGCCTGCCTTTGGCTGCGAAAGTGCCCGCCGAAGGGAAATCTAGAATGTCCCTGTTTCCCGCGTGCACGTCAACTACACTTTTCTGTGAGGAAATAGTAGGCCAACTTCCCATATTCCTTTAGGTATTCCTTCAAGGATGTTTCCGGAGAATCGAACGGAGCGTTAACAACTTCAATCGTGTTTCCCAACACCTTTCTGGCTACCAGGTATGCCCTCCGTTGGTGCAAGGGAGAGGTGACGAGAAGCACTCGCCTCGCACGCATTTTTAATAGGATTTCCCGGCTGAATAGAAGATTCTCACAAGTACTGGTAGCCTGATCTTCGATGAGCGCAGCGCTCTCCGGCAAGCCTTTTTTCACCGCTAAATTCTTAAGATATTCGGCGTTATCCCCGCCTGACATGCGCACGGACCCGGAGAAGAGCACCCGAGGGGCATAGCCCCCTTTGTAAAGCGCGACCGCATGGTCGGTACGCTCGTTTTCATTACCTCCGCTCAGGACTAAAATGATATCAGCGGGCTTTAAAGGGTCCTTCATGTGGAGCGAGGAAACGGCCGAACGCTTAAGACCGCACTGTACGACAAGCAAGACGAGCCCAACAAGGAAGGTCATGCTAAAAAGGCTTTTCGAAAAGGCTTTGAGCATTTTCTGCTAGATCTTACCAGGGAAGGCCAGAACCCAGCGCCGGCTGAAAAAGCGGAAGAGATTCGTCCCGAGGCGCCAGGCCATTAGCGAGCAAAGGCCGGTCCAGACACCCACAAGCCCGAGATCCCACCGGAGTGAAATCCAAGAGATCGGAACAAAGATTCCTAAAGCAGCGATGAGCATCGCCCACATCAAGTACCGGGTGTCGTGAGCCCCTATAAGGAATCCGTCGGAGGCAAAGACGATCCCGTTCGCGGGCTGAAAAAGCGCGAGCAGAAGGAAGATCGAGACGCCAAGAAGTCCGGTGACTTCAGGGTTTTTGGTGAATAAGGCGATCAGCGGCTGTTTGAGCACTATGTATCCGAAGCCGAAGATGAGCCCGGCCACGCAGCCGCAGAGAACGAGGGTCTTCCCCATCTGATAGGCTTTATCGGATCGATTGCCCCCCAAATATTTCGCTGCCAGAGTTTGGCCCGCCACCGCGATGCCATCGATGGTGTCCGAGGACAGGAGAAATAGCTGGAGGGCGATTTCGTGGCTGGAGAGGGCGACCGTTCCCATTCGCGCGACGGTGCCGGTGGCAAAGACGAGAGAAAAGCGGAGCGCGCCGGTTCTGACGGCGAGGTCCCGACCGATCCGGGAAAGAGAAAGAAATCTTCGCATGCTGAATCTCCACCGGTTGAGGCCGTATTGAGAAGCGTAAGAGGAGAGAAAGAGGATACTTAGGCAGATAGCCCCTGCAAGGATCTGGGAGATGAGCGTCGCGACGGCGGCGCCCCGAAGGCCCAGGGCGGGAAAGCCGAGGCCTCCGTAGATCAACAGGTAGTCGAGGACGACGTTGAGTCCATTGACCATAAAGGCGATCACCATGGGTGTTCGCGTGTCCTGGATGCCGCGGAGAAAGCCTACTGTGGCGAAGAAGAGAAAGGTAAAGGGCGCTGCGGCGATGCGAATGCGAAAGTAAGTTGAGCCTTGCGTCAATACATCCGGCTCGGCGCCCATCAAGAGATACAGATGCGAGGCGAAGAGAATCCCCAGGATGGACACGGCGATCCCTCCCACGGCGGCGAGCAGAAGCGCGTGGAGACATATCTCGCCGCAGGTCTCAAACTCATTGGCACCGCGGTGGTATCCTACGAGCGTGGTGGTCCCGAAAATGAGGAAGGCAAAGAGCCAGTAGATCCCGCCGATGAGAGACGAAGCAATGGCCCGCGCCGCAAGCGGCTCCACGCCGAGCCGGCCAATCATGGCCGTATCGGCAAGGATGAAGATCGGCTCGCTGGCGATGGCGAGCATGGCGGGCAGGGCGAGACCTAGAATTTCCCTTAGGTGAGATTGCGAGGACCGCTTTTCGCCGTTGCGAGGGGCTTTGTCGTTTTCCAATGAGGTAGAGGTTACGAGAGTCTCCGAGCCGCTTCCGGAAGCGCCTTCCAGGGAAAGATCTCGGGATGGATGATCTGGGCCAGAATCTCCAATCCATCCACTAATCGAGGGCCCGAACGATTAAAGTAGGCATGGCCGTTGACGGTAAAGACCTTGCCCTGCTTGACCGCAGGCAGTTCGCTCCATCTTGGAAGCCTATAGAGCAGATGGACCTCCTCAAGCGTCCGCGCGATGTCAAAGCCGCACGGCATGAGCACGATCACTTCGGGCGCATACTGCACAACCTTGTCCCAATCGATCTTCATGGAGGGCTCGCCTTTTTTACCCAGCCCTTCCATCCCGCCGGCCAGCTCCACCATGTCGGGCACCCAGTGACCGGCGCTGTAGATGGGGTCCATCCATTCCAGACAGGCGACCCGCGGCCGGTAGTCAGCACGCGAAGATTGCTCCCGGACACGCTCGATGCGCTCTTTCAGTCCTTCCACAAACGTTCGGGCCTCGCCCTTCTTTCCGGCAGCCTCGCCCACCCGCTCGATGTCTCCCAGTACGTCGGAGAGAAGGGTAGGGGTCAGGGAGAGGATCTTTGGCCTGCGCGCAAGCGATTGGGCGGCCGCCAGGACCTCGTCATAGTCGACGGCACAGACTTCGCACAGCTCCTGGGTCAGGATGAGGTCCGGGTTGGCCTTTTTAAAGCGGGGAAGGTCGATTGTGTAGATGCTCTTTTTAATTCGGAGACGCTCGCTGACGAATCTATCGATTTGGCCGCTGCTGTTCTGGCGAGCGTCGATGAGGCTCCTCACCACTATCTGCTTTTTCTTCGCCTCCGGAGGGTAGTCGCACTCATGGGTGACGCCTACCACGGAATCGCCCAAACCGAGCGCAAACGCGATTTCGGTCGCACTCGGCAGGAGCGAGCAGATACGCATGGAGCAATGATTAGCGTAAAATGACAAATTATGCTAGTAAAACGCTAGACGTTAACCAGGCGAGTCGATGATGCGGGCGTATCACGATATCGGGATCGAACACATGATCCCCACAGAGCTGATGGTGGCCAAGGTCAAGGAGGTAGAAAGACAATGGCATTTCAGGTACGACGGGTAGTCACCGGGCATGATGCAAGTGGGCGCGCGGTCGTCAAGATCGACGAGGTCTCCAAGAACCTCGTCTCGGGCCGGCCAGGACAGACAGGCTGCGTGGTCTGGACTACGGAATCTTTTCCCGTGAACAACACGGGCGACGCCGACGAGGGACTGAGGAAGGTCGGCACGACATTGAAGAACGGAACTGTGTTTCGCGTCATCGAGTTCGCGCCCGGGGTCGCGCCGCGGAACCACAGGACCGATTCCATCGATTACATCGTCGTCATGTCGGGCGAGATTGACATGGAGCTTGAGGACTCGGCCGTCCATCTGAAGGCGGGTGACGTGCTCGTGCAGCGCGGAACGATCCACAATTGGGTCAACCGTGGAACCAGGCCTTGTGTGATCGCTGCCATCCTTATCGACGCCAAGCCGGTCGAGGTCGGCGG
>Ga0137796_10000875_pt1 | contig 18032 bp, 19 predicted proteins | sample OV2TP3_FD_97704 | JGI IMG/M metagenome (GOLD analysis project Ga0137796, IMG submission 97704) | reverse complement strand
GCCCCGGCGGCGGCCCCGGCAGCGGCAACCGTCCCGGGCACGGTGCCGTTCCGGCCGGTGCGCGGCGTCAGGCTGTACGAGACCATCGTCGAGCAGATCGCCGCCCTGGTCCAGGACGGCCACCTGGCGAGCGGCGACCGCTTCCCGCCGGAGCGCCAGCTGCAGCAGCGCTGGCGGGTCAGCCGGCCGGTGCTCCGGGAGGCGTTCCGGGCGCTCGAGATGCAGGGCCTGGTGGAATCGCGCCCCGGCGGCGGCCGGTACCTGCGCGCCGAGCGCATCCCCAGCCCGGCCGAGCTCAAGGGTGCCAGGCTCGCCGCCGACCGCCAGTCGCTGCTGCACGTGCTGGAGGTGCGCGAGGCGGTCGAGGTGAAGGCGGCGGCGCTGGCGGCGGCCCATGCGTCGCGCGGCCAGCTGGCGGCGATCGGCCGGCCGCTGCGCATGCTCGACACCATGACGCCCGACGCCTACCGGCGCGGCGACTTCAATCTCGAGTTCCACTCGGCGGTCGCGCGCGCCGCCGGCAACCCGCTGCTCGAGCAGGTGGCCCTCGACCTGATCGGAAAATTCCACGAGGCCGGGTTCGAGGACCTGCCCGACCCCGACGACTGGCGGTCGCTGAAGGCCGACCACCAGCCGGTCTACGACGCCATCGCCGCCGGCGACCCGCGCGCCGCCGCCAATGCCATGGCGGCGCACTTCCAGGCGGCGCGGCGGCGGTTGTAGCGCTCGCAATCGGAAAAGCTCGTAACATCCCCCCTCCCGCTCGCTGGCTCTCGCGGCCTCTCCCGCAAGGGGGGAGGCGGGTCACCTCCCCCTAGACGGGGGAGGTCGGCGCGCAGCGCCGGGCGGGGGTGACCATTGAACTAGTCGAGAAACCGCTTCGCCCACGCCAGGGCGTCGGCGCGGTGTTTGGGGCCATAGATCGCCTCGATGACGTGGTCGGCGGCGAGCTGGTTGCGCAGCCAGGTGAGCTGTCTCTTGGCGAAGTTGCGGGTCGCCTGCTGGGCGGCGGCGACCGCGGCGTCGAGCGGCAACTCGCCGGCCAGATGCCGGCTCAGCTCCGGCACGCCGAGGGCCTTCATCGCCGGCAGCCCGCGATCGAGGCCGAGCGCCGCCAGCGCCCGCGCCTCGTCGAGCGCCCCCGACGCCATCATGGCGGCGAAGCGGGCGTCGCAGGCGGCGTAGAGCGTCGCGCGCGGCGGCATCAGGGCGACGACGCCGAACCGCGCCGCCACCCACGGCGCCGAGCCCTGCCGGCGCTGCCAGTCGGCGAGCGGCCGGCCGGTCGCCGTGACCACCGCCATCGCCCGCTTCAGGCGCTGGCTGTCGCCGACGGGCAGCTTCGCCGCCGCCTCCGGATCCAGCGCCGCTAGCTCGGCCCGGAACGCCTCGCCGCCGATGTCGTCGAAGCGGCGCCGCACCGCGGCGTCGACGGCGGCAGGGATTTCCGGCACCTCGGCCAGCCCTTCGATCAGCGCCTTCAAGTAAAGCCCGGTGCCGCCGACCACCACCGGCAGGCGCCCGGCGCGGCGCGCCGCCTCGATCTCGGCCGCCGCCATTTTGAGCCAACGCCCGGCCGAGCACGCCTCGGACGCCGCCAGCACGCCGAACAGCCGGTGCGGCACCGCCGCCGCGTCCGCCGGCCGCGGCCGCGCCGTCAGCACCGCGAGCTCGCGGTACACCTGCATGCTGTCGGCGTTGATGACGGTGCCGGCGAACGCGCGCGCCACGTCGAGGGCGAGCGCCGTCTTGCCGCTGGCGGTCGGCCCGGCGATGATGACAACGGGTGGCGAATCGGTCACTGTCTCGGCGACCCCGATAAAAAGTCCGTGAAAAAATCCGGAACCGGACGTCTTGCCCGCTCCCGCGCCGCGTCCCGACCCCGATCGCGCCCATGGCGGGCGTGCCGACGGGCGCCATTGTCGCGCCTGCGATGGCGGCGCTCAACGGTGTTGGCGCCGAGATCGGCGATGCCGGCCATGACGGGCGCCGTGATGGCGGCGACCTCGCGCCGCCTGCCGGGGCGTCGGAGCGGGCGCAACGTATCAACGGTCCGATTTAGCGTCCGTCATGCCCCGGCTCCCGGGTCGGCGCGACGCGGCGCGGCGGATAAAGAAACGGCGCCGACCGTGAGGCGGCGCCGTCGGCGTCTCGATCGGCGGCTCGGATCAGCCCTTGTCGATGCGGATTGCGACGAAGCGAAGCCCGCCCTGGCCTTCCAGCAGCAGCAACACCGACTTGCGGCCGGCCTTCTTGGCGTCGGCGATCTTCTTGGCGATGTCGCCGGGGGCGCGCACTTCCTCCTGGCTGACCTCGACGATGACGTCGCCGGCGCGGATGCCCTTCTCCGCCGCCGGGCCCTTCTCGTCGACCTTCATCACCACGACGCCCTTGGCGTCCTTGCCGAGCTTGAACTGCTCGGCCACCTTCGGCGTGATCGACGACAGGCGCAGGCCGAGGGCATCGACGCTGGTCTCCTCGGCGCTGCCCTTCCTGGTTTCGCCGGTCTTGGCGGCGACCTCGGTGGTGCTCTCGGTCAGCTCGCCGACCTTGGCCTTCAGCGACACCTTCTTGTTGTTGCGCCACACGGTGACCGGCACTTCCCGGCCGACCTCGGTGTCGGCGACCATGCGCGGCAGGCGCCGCATCTCGGTCACCTTCTTGCCGTCGAAATCCAGGATCACGTCGCCGGCCTCGATCTTCGCCTTCTCGGCCGGGCCCTGCTTGATCACGCTGGCGACCAGCGCGCCCGTCGCCTCCTTGAGGCCGAGGGTCTCGGCGATTTCGTCGGTCACCGCCTGGATATGGACGCCGAGCCAGCCGCGGCGCACCTGGCCGTGCTTGATCAACTGGTCGATCACCGGCTTGGCGGCCGCGGCCGGGATCGCGAAGCCGATGCCGACGCTGCCGCCGGTCGGCGAGAAGATGGCGGTGTTGATGCCGATCACCTCGCCACCCATGTTGAACATCGGCCCGCCGGAGTTACCGCGGTTGATCGAGGCATCGGTCTGGATGAAGTCGTCGTAGGGGCCGGCGTTGATGTCGCGGCCGCGGGCCGAGATGATGCCCGCCGTCACCGTGCCGCCGAGACCGAACGGGTTGCCGATGGCGACGATCCAATCGCCGACGCGGGCCTTGTCGGAACTGCCGAATTTCACCGCCGCCAGCTTTTCCTTCTCCCTCGGCTTGACGCGCAGCACCGCGATGTCGGTCTTGGCGTCGCGCCCGACCAGTTCGGCCTTCAGTCGCGAGTCGTCGTGCAGCACCACGGTGATCTCGTCGGCGTCCTGGATGACGTGGTTGTTGGTGACCACGTAGCCGCGGTCGTCGACGATGAACCCGGAGCCGAGCGAGGTGGCGCGGCGGGCGCGCTGTTCCGGCTGGTTGCGGTCGAAGAATTCCTTGAAGAACTCCTCGAACGGCGAGCCCGGAGGCAGCTTCGGCAGCTCCATGCCGGGGCGGCCTTCGATGACCTGGGTGGTCGAGATATTGACCACCGACGGCAGAAGCTTCGAGGCCAGCTCGGCGAAGCCGTCCGGGGCCGATTTCGACTGCGCGTCGGCGTTCGGCGCGGCGACGGCGACGGCCAGCACGAAAACCGCCAGCCAGCGGCTCAACGAGGGAATAAAAGCTGAAGGTTTCATGGTCTTCGGTGTCCTCAAGGATGGCGCGGCCGGGAGGGCGTAGTTCCGACTCTGCGATTTAATCCTCCGGGCGCCCGGTTGCAAGCGCGGTTGGCCCCCATGTGCCCGATAATTGTGGTCTTACTGTGGCCCCGGTGCGGCGCCGTGGGGGCGCTTTCGCACGTTTTCGGGAGCCCGTGGTCAGCCGCGCAGCAGCCACAAAACGAACACCCCGGCCGCCGCGGCGGCGAGGCCGGCGATGCGCAGCACCCCCGGCGGCTGCTTCAGCGCCTCCGCCATCATCCGCCTCATGGCCTCGGGGAACAGCGCGTAAAGCAACCCCTCGATGGTGATCGCCAGCGCCAAGGCGGTCATCAGGTCGGCCATGGTCGCGCGCCCGCCAATATCCCCCCGGCGTCCGGGGCGAGGCCGCCCGCGGGCCTCCGTCCCTTATTTGCCCTTGCCGGTGCCGAAGTAGCGGAAGAATTCGGAGTCCGGGGTCAGCACCATGGTGGTGCCTTCGCCGAGCGCCTGGCCGTAGGCCTCCATGGAGCGGTAGAAATCGAAGAACTGCGGGTCTTGGCCGAACGCTTCGCCGAGGATGCGGTTGCGCTCGCCCTCGCCGTGGCCGCGCAGGATCTCGGCCTGCCGCTGCGCCTCGGCGATGATGATGGTGCGCTGCTTGTCGGCGTCGGCCTGGATCTTCAGCTTCTGCTCCTCGCCCTCGGCGCGCAACAAAGCCGCGCTGGCGATGCGGTCGGACCGCATGCGGTTGTAGACGGCCTGCGCGGTGGCCTGCGGCAAATCCGTGCGGCCGATGCGCACGTCCACCACCTCGGTCCCGAACTCTGCGGCTTGTGCCTTCATCAGATTCGAGATCTTGTCCATGATCTCCTTGCGCTTTTGGGTCAGCATGTCCGGCAAGAACACCTGGCCGACCTCGGCCCGCACGGCGGCGTTCAGCCGGTTGCCGAAGATCTGGCGGAAGTTGACGTCGGTGACGGCCTTCTTGCGGAACTCCAGCGGATCGACGATGCGATAGCGGGCGAAGGAATCGACGTTGATGCGCTTCTGGTCGGCGAGCACCACCTCCTGGCTCGGCGGATCGAGGTCGAGGATTCGCCGTTCGTAGTATTCGACGTTCTGGATGAACGGCATCTTGACCTTGAGGCCCGGGTCGCGCTCGACCCTGATCGGATTGCCGAACTGCAGGATCAGCGCCTGCTTGGTCTGATGCACGGTGAACAGCGCGCTCGACAGAGTGATGCCGAGCGCGATCACGATGATGCCGACGACGGCAAGGACGGTCTTGTTCATTTCTTGGTCCCTCCGCTCGGCGCCGGCGCCTGTTTGCGCAATTCCGGCAGCGGCAAATACGGCACCACGCCGGTGCCGCCCGACTGCTTGTCGATGATCACCTTTTCCGAATCCTTGAGCACTTGCTGCATGCGTTCCAGGAACAGCCGCCGGGTGGTCACGTCCTTGGCGCCTTTATAGGTCTCGTAGACCGACAGGAACCGCTTGGCTTCGCCGTCGGCCTCCTTGATCACCTTTTCCTTATAGGCGGCCGCCTCCTGGGTCATCTTCTCCGCCTGGCCCTTGGCCTTCGGCACGATGTCGTTGAGGTAGGTTTGCGCCTCGTTGATGGAGCGCTCCTGGTCCTGCTTGGCGCGCTGCACGTCGTTGAAGGCGTCGATCACCTCCGGCGGCGCGTCGACCTTCTGCAGCTTGACGTCGGCGACGAACACGCCGGCGGCGTAAGAGTCGAGGATCTGCTGCAGCAATTCCTTGGTCTTGATTTCGACCTCGGCGCGACGCCGGGCGATGGCTTCCTCGAGCGGCGTCTGTCCGACCACCTCGCGCACCGCGCTTTCGGCGGCGATCTTCACCGTGCCTTCCTGGTTTCTGAGGTTGAACAGGAATTCGGCGGCGTTCTTGATTCGCCATTGGACGACGAAGTCGATGTCGATGATGTTCTGGTCGCCGGTCAGCATCAGGCTTTCCTGCGGCACGTCGCGGACGCCGGCGCCGCGCGCCGATTCGCCGACGCCGCGGAAGCCGATGTCGATGGTGTTGGTGCGCTCGACGTTGGGCGTGAGCACCTCGCCGATCGGCGCCGGGAACCAGTAGTTGAGGCCCGGCGTCGTCAGCTTGGCGAAGCGCCCGAACACCAGCTCGACGCCCTGCTCGCCCGGCTGCACCCGGTAGAAGCCGCTGGCCAGCCATACGGCGATGACGGCGATGGCGATCAATATGAAGCCGCGGGCGCCGCCGGCGCCGCGCGGCAGGAAGCTCTTGAACCGGTCCTGGCTCTTGCGCAGCAATTCCTCGATGTCGGGGGCGCGCGGTCCCGAAGGTCCGCCGCCACCACCCCAGGGGCCTTGGCCGCCGCCCCACGGGCCGCCGCCTTGCGGTTTCCACGGCATTGATGATCCATCCCTTTTTGCGCGCCGTAACGGGGGAAAACCTTGTATTTTCCGTATCCCGGTTTACTTCCTATTACGGGCTTGGTTGCCTTATAGGGCACGACCGGCGGTTTCGCAACGGCGAGCCGCCGAAAAGGCCGGAAAATATCCATATCGCGACGCGGAGTTTCGAGCATGGCAGGGGTCACGGAACAGCAAATCCTCGACGTTCTGAAGACGATCAAGGACCCGGCGACCGGCAAGGACATCGTCGGCGCCGGCATGATCGCCGGCCTGCAGACCAAGGACGGTCACGTCGCCTTCGCCATCGAGGTCGACCCGAAAAACGGCGCCCGGATGGAGCCGCTGCGCAAGCAGGCGGAAAAAGCCGTGCACGGCCTGAAGGGCGTGATTTCGGCGACCGTGGTGCTGACCGCCGAGCGGCCGGCGCCGGGTGGCCAGCCCGCGCCGCAGCCACGCCACGCCCCGCCGGGGCCGGGCGGCGTCAAGGCGCCGGTGCTGGCGGGGGTGCGCTCGATCGTCGCGGTGGCCAGCGGCAAGGGCGGCGTCGGCAAGTCGACGACGGCGGTGAACCTGGCTCTCGGTCTGGCGGCGGCCGGCCATCGCGTCGGGCTTCTCGACGCCGACATCTACGGCCCGTCGATGCCGCGCATGATGGGCATCTCCGGCCGCCCGACCTCGTCCGACGGGCAGACCCTCGACGCGATGGAGAACTACGGCATCAAGGTGATGTCGATGGGCTTCATGGTCGACGAGGAAACGCCGATGATCTGGCGCGGGCCGATGGTGCAGTCGGCGCTCGAGCAGATGATGCGCGACGTCAACTGGGGCGAGCTCGACGTGATGGTTGTCGACATGCCGCCGGGCACCGGCGACGCGCAGCTCACCATGGCGCAGCGGGTGCCGCTGACCGGCGCCGTCATCGTGTCGACGCCCCAGGACATCGCGCTCCTCGACGCGCGCAAGGGGCTCAACATGTTCCGCAAGGTGGACGTGCCGGTGTTCGGGCTGATCGAGAACATGAGCTACTTCACCTGCCCGAAGTGCGGCGAGCGCTCCGAGATCTTCAGCCACGGCGGCGCCCGCCGCGAGGCGGCGCGGCTGGGCATGGATTTCCTGGGCGAGATTCCGCTGGTGATGGAGATCCGCGAAACCTCCGACGGCGGCCATCCGATCGTGGTGTCGCATCCGGCGAGCGAGCACGCCAAGGTCTACCGCGCCATCGCCGATAAGGTGTGGACCAAGATCGAGCAGACCCTGGCGGCGCGCCAGGCCGCGACGCCCCGCATCGTCATCCAGTAGCGGCCGACTCTCCCCAAAATCAAGCCGTCATGCCCCGCTTTTGCGCGGGGCATCCAGGCTTCTCGCGCGCCCCTGGATCGCCGCCGGGATGCCAAGTGCGAAGCCGGGCGACGACGGATGGAGGGACGGCAAGCCCGCACGCCGCCGCTTGGGCGGGCGGCGGTTTTCGCCTACCATGCGGCGCATGGGGGCAGCCTTTCGCGGCGTGTTGGCGGCGGCGGCGCTGGCGCTGGTCGCCGGGCGGGCGGCGGCGGAGCCGGTTAAGCCGCTGGATGTGGCCGATTGCGCCGACGTGCGTCACGTGCTCGAGGACGGGCTGCCGTTCATTCCAGGCTTCCGCATGCTCGAGTTCGACTTGCCGAAGAACGCCGCCGGCGTCGACGGCAAGGTGTGCCGGCTGCTGACGGTCGGCACCGGCGCCCACATGGAAACGCCGGAGGTCCGCTCCCTCGACGACATGCGCGGGCTGATGATGGGGGCGCTGATGGCGGCCGGCTGGGTCGAGAACGACGCCACCAAGCGCTTTACCGAGAAGACCGCCAGCGGCCGGACGCTGTTCGCGCTCGCCCGCAAGGACGCGCTGTGCGTCGGCAGCATCGTCGTCGGCGTGGTCGAAGGCGCCAAGCCCGACGCCCAGGCGATGCAGGACGGCAAGGTGCGCTTGAGCGCGCTGACGCCGCTGCAGCGCGAATGGTGGCTGGCGCTCGATTGCTTCAGGTTGTAGGCGACCGACCCTCATGGTTCGTCCTTCGACACGCGCGCGCCTCATCCTGAGCGTCGTCGAAGGAGAGGCGCGCGCTGCTCAGGATGAGACAGCTCACCATGAGGGCCGACCGCGGCTCAGCCGCCGAACACTTTCTTCAGGTTGTCGAAGCCGGACTGGTACATGCCCTGCAGGTCCTTGAGCACGTCGTTCTCGAAGCCGGTCGAGGCTTCGAACTCGCTCGACCACTCGACCTGGCAGCCGCCTTTTCCCCCCGGGCCCTTGCCGGTGACCTTGATGGTCGCCTTGTAGTTCTTGATCGGCAGCGGGCTGTCGACGATCGAGTAGGAATAGGTGCGGGACTTCTGGTCCATGGCCTCCAGCCTCTCGACGACGGTGCCGCCGCCGACCAGGCTGAGACGCCGCTCCTGGCCCTTCTTGGTGAGCTGGCTCTTCTCCACCTCCGGATGCCAGTCGGGGAGCGCGTTGAAGTTGCCGACCAGCTGCCAGACCTGATCGGCCGAGACGTTGAGATCGGTGGACATCGAAATCTTGGTCATCTTCGTCCTCCCTGTCGCGGGCCGGATGGGTCGTTCCGGCGACTTATTATCTTAGCGGATTCGGTCGAGGATGACGAAGCTGTAGGCGGGCCCGCCCGGGGTATCGGCCTTTTGCGCGTCGCGAGCGGTTTCGCGCCATCGCCGGCGGTCGAACTCAGGGAACAAGGCGTCGCCGGGGAAATCCCCTTCCACCTCGGTCATGTAGATTCGGTCGGCCCGGTCCAGAGCCTGGGCGTAGATGTCGGCGCCGCCGATGACGAAAATCTCGCCCCCGCCCCCGATCTCGGCCATTGCCTCGGCCTTGCGCAACGCCGCCGGCAGATCGTGGACCACGTCGGCGGCGGCGGTGAAGTTCTTGTTGCGGGTGACGACGATGTTGGCACGGCCCGGCAGCGCGCCGCCGATCGCCTCGTAGGTCTTGCGGCCCATCACCACCGGATGGCCCATGGTGGTGCGCTTGAAGAACTTGAGATCGCCGGGCAGGTGCCACGGCATGCCGCCGTCGAGGCCGATCGTCCGATTGGCGGCCATGGCGACGATCAGCGACACGCGCATTCGGCGGGCGGCCGGCTCACACCGCGATCGGCGCGGCAATGTGGGGATGGGCCTGGTAGCCCTCGAGGCTGAAATCGTCGTAGGCGAAGCCGAAGATGTCCGTGACCTCGGGGTTGACGCGCATGGTCGGCGGCGGCAGCGGCTGGCGCTGCAATTGCAGGTCGGCCTGCTCGAGGTGGTTGGCGTAGAGATGCGCGTCGCCGAGGGTGTGGACGAATTCGCCCGGCTTGAGCCGTGTCACCTGCGCCACCATCAGGGTCAGCAGCGCATAAGACGCGATGTTGAACGGCACGCCCAAGAACACGTCGGCGCTGCGCTGGTAGAGCTGGCACGATAGCCTCTCGTTCGCGACGTAGAACTGGAACAGGCAGTGGCACGGCGGCAGCGCCATCCTGTCGACGTCGGCCGGGTTCCAGGCGGTGACGATGTGGCGGCGCGAGTTTGGGTTCTTCCTGATGCCGGCGATCACGCCGCGAATCTGATCGATCTTGCGGCCGTCCGGCGCCGGCCACGACCGCCACTGGTGGCCGTAGACGGGGCCCAAATCGCCGTTGTCGTCGGCCCATTCGTCCCAGATGCTGACGCCGCGGTCGTGGAGGTACTTGACGTTGGTGTCGCCGGCGAGGAACCACAACAGCTCGTGGACGATCGACTTGACGTGCAGCTTCTTGGTGGTCAGCAACGGAAAGCCGCGGCCGAGGTCGAAGCGCATCTGATAGCCGAACACGCTCTGGGTGCCGGTGCCGGTGCGGTCGGAGCGGAACACGCCGGCGGAGCGGACGTGGCGGAGCAGGTCGAGGTACTGTTTCATGGACGAAATCCCGAATCGGCCGATTCTACTCCCTCCCCGGCCACGCTACCAACGGCCGCCGCCAATAGTCGCCGTCGCACTTCTCGATACGTCAGGTTTCTAAGCGGCACGCACCGTTACCTCGACGGGCCGCACCTTCGGCGCATTCGTGCCGACCGGAGGAGTGAAATGAAGCGCCAGCGCATCGGCCAGGTTATTCAGCGCCGCCGATTCGCTCCGTCCCTGGCTGGCGACGTCGACTTCGAGGCATTGGGCGACGAACCACTTGCCCTCGCGCCAGACGCTGGCGGCGAATTTGCGTTTCCTGGGCACGGTCCGGCTCCTTCCGGTTATCCCATCGAGGCCGAGGGATGCGCCCTCATTCCTAACTGAGATCGGAAGTCGGCGCAATCACCAGCCCCCCCGCGGACTGACTCCGCGAGTCACCGCATTAAGAGCGCCGGCCGTCTCAAGGCCGGTCGGGCGGCTCCTTTTCCGCCGCCATCAATCTGGCCATGACGTCGCGGAGGCGGGCGTTCGGATCGGCCGCCATCGCGTCGACCTCGCGCCACGGGAACAGCCGCGCCAGCACATAGGCGGTGACGACGACGTAGAAGGCGCCGACGAGCCATGCCTCGTAGCCGATCCCGGCGAGGCTCAAGTATTCCCCCCCGGCCACGGCAACCACGAAGGCCGGTGCCATCGCCGCCTCGGCGCCGGCGAGGCCGATGAACAACGCCACCAGCATCGCCCGCAGCGCGGCGCGGCGGCGGCGCCTCAAGACCTCGACCAGCACCCAGCCGGCGCCCGCTCCCGCCAGGCCGAGGCCCGCGACAACCAGCATCAACGGGTAATCCATCGTCCGCCCCTGCCTGCCTCCGAGCGGCTCCGCCGCCGCGCCGGCTGGCCAGCATACGCCATTCTGGACCGCCGGCCTACTTACGGTGCCACGGGATTTTGGCTAAGCTGGCCACATGGAAAAGACCAACATATCGAATTTGAAGAACCGCCTCGGCGCCTATCTCCGGAAAGTGCGCGCCGGCGAGAGCGTGCTGGTGCTCGACCGCAATCGGCCGATCGCCCGCATCGATCCGGTCGGCGGGATCGCCGACGCCGGTCCCCGCGTACGCGGGAACCGGCTGGCGCGCCTGGAGGCGGCAGGCCTGGTCCGCCGTCCCACCCGGCCGCTGCCACTGAAGCTGCTGAAGACGCCGCCGCCGGCCGCGAGGCAAAGCGTGCTGCAAGCGCTGCTGGCGGAGCGGGGGGAGTAGCGGCTGGTCATCGCGGCCCGGCGGGGGGCGGTAAAAGCCCACGCCGGCGCGTTATTCCCGTTGCCGACGCCGGGGCGCCCGGATACGGTAATATTGCGCGATATGATATCGTCGCGCGATCCGGGTCGCGGCGACGAGCGGACGAGCCGCCCGCCCCGCCGACGCCCGGCAACCGCTTAACAGAACAGGCGACGGCACCCAAAGCCCGTTGCCGACCAGGGGAACCAAGATGATCCGAGCCGCATTGACCGCATCCAAGTATCTGGCGGCGGCGTTCGCCGCCGCGTTGATCGCCACCTCCGCGTGGGCCGCCGACGACTGCAAGAAACGCGGGGTTCTCGACACCATTTACTGCGACGAGGACGGCGACCTGGTCGCCGATCTGCCGAAGGACAAGAGCAAGTGGAAGGACCCGAGCACGCTGGTGTTCACCTACACGCCGGTCGAAGACCCGGCCGTCTACAAGCAGGCGTTCGCGCCGTTCATGGCCTATCTGGAGAAGGTCACCGGCAAGAAGGTCGTCTATTACAGCGTCCACTCGAATGCCGCCGAGATCGAGGCGCTGCGTTCGGGGCGGCTGCATATCGCCGGAGTCTCCACCGGCCCGACCGGCTTCGCCGTCAATCTCGCCGGCTACGTGCCGATCGCCGTCAAGGGCTACCCCGACAGCTTCCAGGGCTATCACCTGTGGCTGATCGTCAAAAAGAGCAGCCCGTTCCAGAAGCCCGCCGACCTCAATGGCAAGAGAGTCGCGCACACCTCGGCGTCGTCGAACTCCGGCAACCTGGCGCCGCGGGTGCTGCTGCCGAAGCAGGGCCTGGTTCCCGACAAGGACTACAAGGTGATCTTCTCGGGCAAGCACGACCAGTCGATCCTCGGCGTCAACTCCGGCGACTACGACGCGGCGCCGATCGCGTCCGACGTGCTCGAGCGGATGTGCCGCCGCGGCACCGTCAAGTGCGAGGACTTCCGGACCATCTACGCGAGCCCGAAGTTCCCGACCTCGTCGTTCGGCTACGCCCACGACCTCAATCCGGACCTGGTCAAGAAGATCAAGCAGGCGTTCAACGACTTCCGCTACACCGAGGATATGAAGAAGCAGTTCGGCGGCGCCGACCGGTTTTTCCCGATCACCTACAAGCAGGATTGGGCGATAGTGCGCGAGATCGCGGAAGCGACCGGCGAGTCGTACACCCGCGAGCAGTACGAGAAAGAGGCGGCCAAGGAAGCCGAGAAGCTGAAGAAGAAAAAGAAGTAAGGCGACCAGGGTGACTCGGCTCGACCAAACGGCACGGATGGAGAGCGGGCCGGTCAGCGCCCGCTCTCTCGTCATCCGCGACCTGGTCAAGGAGTACAAGCCCGGCCACCCCGTCCTCAGGGGCATCAGCCTCGACCTCGACGGCCGCGGCATGACGGCGGTCATCGGGCCGTCGGGCACCGGCAAGAGCACCCTGATCCGCTGCATCAACCGGCTGGTCGAGCCGACCTCGGGCAGCATCCTGTTCCAGGGCCAGGACCTGGCGCAACTCAGGGGGCAGGGCCTGCGCGCGGCGCGGCGGCGAATCGGCATGATCTTCCAGGAGTTCAACCTGGTCGAGCGGCTGACCGTGATCGAGAACCTGCTGTGCGGCCGCTTGGGCTACGTGGCGCCGCTGAAGGCGTGGCTGCGCAAATTCCCGGAGCGCGACCTGGCGCGCGCCTTCGATCTCCTCGACGCCGTCGGGCTCAGGGGGTTCGCCGCCCAGCGCGCCGACTCGCTGTCCGGCGGCCAGCGCCAGCGGGTCGGCATCGCCCGCGCCGTCATGCAGGAGCCGGACCTGCTGCTGGCCGACGAGCCGACCTCGTCGCTCGACCCCAAGACCTCGGTCGAGATCATGGAGCTGATGGTCGCCCTCGCCGGACGGGCCAACATCCCGGTCATCGTCAATATCCATCAGGTGGCGCTGGCCAAGCGGTTCGCCGACCGCATCGTCGGCATGTCGGGCGGCCGCATCGTCTTCGATGGGCCGCCGGACGAGCTCACCGACGGGCACCTGAAGACCATCTACGGCGGCGAGGCATGGCTCGAGACGTGAGCGCGCCGGCGCCGCCGGCGGACGAGCGGCGCCTGCCCAGGGCGAGTTGGCTGGCCCGCCTCGGCTGGCTGGCGCTCGCGGTCTACGTCGCCTACGCCGCGTCGCTGCTGGAGATCACCTGGGAGCGGTTCTACGCCGGCCTCGGCCACGGCGCCGTGTTCGTCGCCCGCATGGTGCCGCCGGACTTCTCGCGCTGGGACCTGCTGGTGCACGATCTGACCGAGAGCGTCGAGATCGCGGTGCTGGCGTCGTTCTTCGGCATCGTCATTGCGCTGCCGATCGGGCTCTTGGCGGCCCGCAACATGATGCCGCTGTGGGTGACGTGGCCGGCCCGCGCGCTGATCGCCGTCTGCCGGTCGTTCCACCCGATCATCGTCGCCATCGTGTTCGTCAAGGCGGTCGGGTTCGGGGCGCTGGCCGGCATCCTCGCCCTGATCGTCGCCTCGGTCGGCTTCATCGCCAAGCTGTTCGCGGAAGCCATCGAGGAAATCTCGATGAAGCAGGTCGAGGCGGTGCGCGCCGCCGGCGCGCCGTTCTTCAACGTGGTGACGTTCGGCGTGCTGCCGCAGGTGCTTGCCCGCTTCATCGGCTTTTCCAGCTATCAGCTCGATTCCAACTTCCGCGTTTCCACCGTCGTCGGCATCGTCGGCGGCGGCGGCATCGGCGGCACCCTGTTCGCGGCGTTCCAGCGTTTCGACTACGATTTCGTCGCCGCGATCCTGCTCTCCATCATCGCGCTGATCATGGTGGTCGAGGTGTTCTCGGCGCGCCTGCGCGCGACGTTCCAGTAGGGCAAGGCCATGCTCGCCGCCGAACACCAGTGGCAGCGGTTCACCCCCCAGGCGCGGCTGGCGCGGTTCGCCGTCTATCTCGGCATCGTCGCGGCGGTGGTGGTGTCGTTTCGCACCGTCGAGGTGATCCCCGAGTTCCTGCAGGACGCGCCGGAGCAGATCGGCGATCTGTTCTACCGCATGTGGCCGCCCGACGCCCGCTTCTACCCGGCGACGGTTCATGGGGCGTTGATCGAGACCATCCACATCGCGACGCTGGGCACGATCTTCACCACGCTGATGGCGGTGCCGGTCGGCTTCCTGGCGGCCCGCAACGTCACCCCGCACGTCCCCCTCAACGCCTTGGCGCAGCTGATCCTGGTGTCGACGCGCTCGGTCAATACGCTGGTGTGGGCGATCCTGTTCGTGGCGGTGTTCGGGCCGGGCGCGCTCGCCGGCACGGCGGCGATCGCCTTCCGCTCGATCGGCTTCGTCGGCAAGCTGTTCGCGGAAGCGGTCGAGAACGCCGACCGCGGCTCCATCGAGGCGCTGCGCGCCGCCGGCGCGCCGTGGCCGAGCGTGCTGACCATGGGCTACTGGCCGCAGGTGCGGCCGGCCTTCTGGTCGATCGTGCTGTTCCGCTGGGACATCAACGTGCGCGAATCGGCGATCCTCGGCCTGGTCGGCGCCGGCGGCATCGGCATGGTGCTCGACGACTCGATGAACCTGTTCCAGTGGCACCGGGTGGCGACCGTGCTGGTCAGCATCTTCGCCGTCGTCATCCTGGCCGAGCTGGTGGTCAACGCCATCCGCAAGCGGATCATCTGACGGCGCCCGGGCGGCCCGGCGCCCGTTGCCGCGCCTGCCCGACCGCGCCGGCCTTGCGAAAAGGCCTAAGGAATCACTATATTAAGGGCGCCGGTAAAACGGCTATGGCGATAAACGCCTGACGGAATAAGCGTTGCGGACCCGGGGGCAGTACCCGGCGCCTCCACCATTTCCCTTTTCGCTCCCGGTCGTGGCCTGGGGAGCGGCAGACGGGGGCGAAACAGGATCGACGCGCGTGGTAAAGGTCAGGTTTTTGCCCGGCATGGCTCCACCGTTATCGGGCTACAAAGCAATAGTTGCCAACGACAACTATGCTCAGGCTCGCCTCGCCGCTTAACGCGGTCGGGTGATCCGACAGTAAAGTCCCCGACCACTGAGCTGGCCGGGGCGGGGTTCGGGAGGCGCCTGGCAACAGAAGCCTCCCACTTTATTTTTGGGGTGATCGGACGCTGGATGCCCCGGGCTGCGCCGGGGCATGACGGGCAAAAATCGTCATCGCCCGGCTTCGCCCGGGCGATCCAGACTTATGCTTCAGCCCGCCGGCGCCGCGGGGCTGGTCTAACCGGCGCCGACGGGCTAGTAATTATGGCATGGATACCGATCCGCTCCGTTACGACACCTGGATCGAGGACGCGCTGCGCGGCGTCATCCGTCGAGCGCTCGCGTATGCCGCCGACAACGGCCTGCCCGGCGAGCATCACTTCTACATCACCTACCGCACCGACGGCGAAGGCGTCGAGACGCCGGGCTATCTCAAGGCCGAGCATCCGGACGAGATGACCATCGTGCTGCAGCACCAGTTCGAGAACCTGGTGGTCAACCAGGACGCGTTCTGGGTGACGCTGCGCTTCAACGGCAAGCCGGAACGGCTGCGGGTGCCGTTCAACGCCGTGTTGTCGTTCGCCGATCCGTCGGTGAATTTCGGCCTGCAGCTGAAGATGGCGGCCGCGTCCGACGGCGAGATCGAGCTGGAATCGGTGGCCGGGCGGAAATACGGGCGCGAGGCGCCGGAGCAGGACGCCCGGCCGGCCGCCGCCAAGGGCTCGGGCAAGAAGGGGACGAGCAAGATCATCGCCCTCGATTCGTTCCGCAAGAAATAGCCGGGTAGCCGCCGCCGGACTTCGACGCCGGCGGCCCCGATCCGCCGCGGTGGCCCGCCCCGGCGAGGCGGTTGCCGGGTTGCGGGCCCAGCAGGGAGGTCACGTCGCAGCCATGAGCGCTTACGTCCATCACCAGATGTTCCCGGTCGGCGACGACGCGACGCCGTTCCGCAAGCTGACCGCCGATCACGTCTCGACCGCCAAATTCGACGGCGAAACCGTGCTCAAGGTCGAGCCGAAGGCGCTGACCGTGCTGGCGGCGGAGGCCTTCCGCGACATCTCGCACCTTCTTCGCCCCGGCCACCTGAAGCAGCTCGCCGGCATCCTCGCGGACCCGGAGGCTTCCGACAACGACCGCTTCGTGGCCCTGGACCTCCTCAAGAACGCCAACATCGCCGCCGGCGGCGTGCTGCCGATGTGCCAGGACACAGGCACCGCCATCGTCATGGGCAAGAAGGGCGGGCGCGTGTGGACCGACGGCGGCGACGAGGCGGCGCTGGCCGAGGGCGTGCTCAAGACCTTCACCGAGAGCAACCTGCGCTACAGCCAGGTGGCGCCGCTCGACCTGTTCGCCGAGAAGAACACCGGCACCAATCTGCCGGCGCAGATCGAGATCTACGCCGACGACGGCGACGCCTACAAGTTCCTGTTCATCGCCAAGGGCGGCGGCTCCGCCAACAAGACCTTCCTCTACCAGGAGACCAAGGCGCTGCTGAATCCGCAAAGCCTGATCAAGTTCCTCGACGCCAAGATCCGCACCCTCGGCACCGCCGCCTGCCCGCCCTATCATCTCGCCATCGTCATCGGCGGCACCTCGGCGGAACTGACGCTGAAGACCGTGAAACTCGCGAGCTGCCGCTATCTCGACGCGCTGCCGACCAAGGGCAACGCCCACGGCCAGGCGTTCCGCGACCTCGAATGGGAGGACAAGGTCCACAAGCTGACCCGCAACATGGGCATCGGCGCCCAGTTCGGCGGCAAGTACTTCTGCCACGACGTCCGCGTCATACGCCTGCCGCGCCACGGCGCCTCCTGCCCGGTCGGCATCGGCGTGTCGTGCTCGGCCGACCGCCAGGCGCTGGGCAAAATTACCAAGGCGGGCGTGTTCCTGGAGCAGCTCGAAACCAACCCGGCGAAATATCTCCCCGAGATCACCGACAAGGCGCTCGGCGGCGAGGTGGTGGAGATAAACCTCAACCGGCCGATGCAGCGGATCCTCGCCGATCTCGCCAAGCACCCGGTGCGGACTCGGTTGAGCCTCACCGGGCCGATCATCGTCGCCCGCGACATCGCCCACGCCAAGCTGAAGGAACGCCTCGACGGCGGCCAGGGCCTGCCGCAGTACTTCAAGGACCACGGCGTCTATTACGCCGGCCCGGCGAAGACGCCGAAGGGCTACGCCTCGGGCTCGTTCGGGCCGACCACGGCGGGGCGCATGGATTCCTACGTCGACCAGTTCCAGGCCGCCGGCGGCTCGATGATCATGCTCGCCAAGGGCAACCGCTCGAAGGCGGTCACCCAAGCCTGCAAGAAGCACGGCGGCTTCTATCTCGGGTCCATCGGCGGCCCGGCGGCGCGGCTGGCCCAGGACTGCATCAGGAAGGTCGAGCTGGTGGAATACGAGGAACTCGGCATGGAGGCGATCTGGAAGATCGAGGTCGAGAACTTCCCCGCCTTCATCGTCGTCGACGACAAGGGCAACGACTTCTTCGCCGAGTTCAACGCGCCGATGCCGTTGCACGACGAAGTGTGAGCGCCCGAAGCGGCATGATGCCGGAGGCGTTGGATCGCGGCTGGCTGCGCCCCCACCTCACCCTCCCGTCCTTCGCCAAGCTTAGGACGGGTCCCTCCCTCTCCGCCCCCCATTGGCCATTGGGGGGGCCGAGCGGGCCGGGGAGAGGTGGGGCGAACGGGCAAGCTCCGATGCCGCTGGAATGACGCGGGGGAAGCCGACCGTGGCCGAAAAGGTCCAATTCCGCATCGAGGCCGACTCATTGGGCGAGGTCGAGGTCCGCGCCGACCGCTACTG
>Ga0137796_10000873_pt1 | contig 18045 bp, 26 predicted proteins | sample OV2TP3_FD_97704 | JGI IMG/M metagenome (GOLD analysis project Ga0137796, IMG submission 97704) | reverse complement strand
GATCTCCGAGACAGCAGAGTGCTACGCTAAAGAGCTGCGCCTCCTGGACCACCAGGGTCGCGGCCGAGCGGATGCTATCTGCCGTGAGGGGGAGCTGGCAGCGCCGCAGATCCGGCAGATACCATCTTGCGCCATCAGGCCCCTCACAGGCGAGCACAATGAACATCGGGATCCTCCTGTCGATCAATAGTCCTCGGGTTCCAAAATTGTGGTCGCCGATCTGTCCGCCTCGGTGATCAGCCACAGGCGCACGCCGGTCTGCAAGGTGTACGCTGACAACAGCCGGAACCCGTGCTCCAGCGAATACTCGTTCTCCTGCTTGTCCTCCTCGGGAACCTCTCCCCAATCGCTGGATTGATGGCGGGCGATAAGCTCCATCGGGTCTTGTCCTGCTTCGGCAAGCGCGCGTAACGCGCCAGGGGTCGCCACGATTTGACCCGGCGGGAAGCGCGGGGGCTTGATGATCGTTGAGGCCCAACAGTCGCGCGCCTGATTCCAGGCAACCGCGAGGGTGACGGCCGGCGGGTGATCCAGGAGCGGCCGCAGCGCGGCACGTACTTCCCGCACGAGCGGATGGGCAAGGCCGGCACGTAGATAGGAGACGCTCTCCTCGGCGACCTCCATGCGTGAGGGGCGGTGAAGCGGGCCTTCACCAGCGGCCAGATGCTCTCCAATGGTGGGGGGCCAGGCGCTGGCGGCGTGCCCTGCATGGGTATACAACGTCGCGTCCACCCTCAGGCAGACCTTCCAGCCGGCACCTGCCTTCTGTCCGATCGGCGTATGGTTGTATGTATGGGAGTCAGGGGTGGTGCGTGGGTGAGCGGGATCCCTGGACGTCAGCAGGAGTCATGGAGGGATGGTGGCCCCCACCGGGCGTGTGGCCTGGGTCCCTCTGCAGAGGGCTGCTGCGAGGATGGGCGGCAGGGCGCCCGCAGGACGTGCCAGCCGGGAACACGCGGTGAACTCCGTGGTGATGACCAGCGTGATCGCGTGCGCGGCAGCGAGCCTGCCGTACAGTGGTCTTGCCACGCTGGCCGCCTAGGTGGGCAGGCCCTTCTGCTCCAGCACGTCGTATAACTCCCGCACGGACAGCCCTAGCTCCTCAGCGACGGCGCGGAATGTGAGCTCGCCACGCTGATAGTGGTCGTGCAGGTGGCGGAGGACCTGGTCGTAGCCCCGTTCCACCAGGTCGCGCAGCACCGCAGCCTCGGTGGTACCCCGGTGCGCTGTGAGGCGGTTCACGTATGTTGCGATGCGGTCATCGACGACGGTGTGCACCGTGACAGCCATCCCCCCTCACACCTCCGGGAAAAAGTCTTCGTCCAGGAGCTGTTCCAGAGTCCAGGGGCAGTCCTCGGGAAGCGTAGTCAGGCGCAGCGGGGTTTCCCGAGCCGCATCCTTGCGGGCGCGAGGGTAGGCCCAGGCCAACATCTCGGGCAGCTCCGGTCGCAGGCCGGGGTTGCGCTTCAGGCGGAGGGCGATGTCGCGACGGGCATGGTTGATGCGCTGCACCCAGCTCGGCCGCCGTTGGCGTGGATAGGTCATCTTCAGCAGGTGCAACAGCAGGTTGGCGAGGTGGCTCTCGACGGCGTGCGCTTGCTCATGGCCCAGGCTCTCCAGCTCCTCCGCAACGTGCTCGATGTCCAACGCATGCCAGGCTTTCGCGCGGACATGCGCGGCCTGGGTCTTGGCCCAGGTATAAAAATCCTGGCGATAGCCCGTCTGGCTCATGCCTTATCCCTCTGCCGGATGCCGATAGATTCAGCGTTGGGGTGATCGCCTGAGGGTCTGGCGCTTGCCCGCTGCCAGCGCTCCTCTGTGAACGTGGTATAGAGTAGCTTGCCATGACACCTGCGACACACCGTCCCCCGCTTCCTCCGCTCGGCCGTCGCGACCCAGCACGCACGCTCGCACGTGACGATGTAGCGCGGTAGGGCGAACTACACGTCGTGACAGCGTGTGCCTGAACACCCGAGAGCGATCGCTGTGGCTTGCCATACCGGATTATGGCCGTGTGCCTTTCCCACCAACGCATGGGCAATCTCATGCAGGATCGTGTCATTGGCCTGCTCGTCCGTCGCAGACCGCGCATAGACATCGGCGAGGGAGATGACCCGCTCTCGATAGTTGCAGCACCCGGCCCGTTTCGTGGCATGGTCAAACTGAAAACTCCACCCCTCCAGGTGGTGCGTCGCCATCTAGACCCTGGCGCGGGCTGCCACGGCGCCGAGTGCGGTGTCCGTGCGTCGGCGTGACGCAGGGCCGGGCCCGCGTCCGGCAGGCGCTCCAGCGGCTGCAGCCCTGCGTAGGGCACGCGGTATTCCCGGTCATCAGCACAGACGACATGGGCAGATGCAGGATTGAGGCGGCTGATGGTCCCGTCGAGCACCGCTGTGCCGACCACGAAGCGCACGCGGTCGCCCGCATGAAACTGGGCGCGCAACGTGTCCGTCCGACGCTGCACGTGCTTCCTGGGAGCTCCCACGACGCGGGAGAGCAGGGCGTAGGGGACGCGAAACTCCTGGCCGTCGTCGGTGACGACGTGGGCGTATCTGTGACCTTTGCTTGCCACATGGCCAGCCAACGTCCTGCGCCCGTCAGAGAACGTGACACGATCGGCGACACCGACCTACGTCGAGTGGGCCATATGCACCTGTTCCATCAACATCTCCCCACAAGCAGAAGCGAGAGCCGTATCAGGGCTGCCTGCCCAAGAGCCGGTCAATCATGTGGAGGACTGCATCGAGCTGCGATGGTGAGACGCGTCCTGCTGGCTGTAGGAGGCGCCTTTTGTCGATCGCCCGCAGCTGAAAGACGAGCAACACTGAGGGGACGACCAGGCCGTTCTGTGGATCCGGGTCGATACGGGTCGTTCCTGGGAAACGAGCCGCCCGCAAATTGGACGTGATGGGGACCACCCAGATCGTCGGCAGGGATGGCAGCAACAGGCCCCCTTGCACGATGAGCGCAGGACGCTGCCCTGCTTGTTCTCTACCATCACTGGTGGGAAACGCCACCCAATAGATTGCTCCCTGGTTCATAGACGTTGTTCAAACTGATCGAGTGCTTCGTCGCTCAGGCGATCCCACTGACGCAGCTCCTCCTGCAACTCCATGTCAGCCTTCAGATCGGCACACATGCGACTGATCAACTCCAAGCGCTCACGCCAGGAAAGCGTCTGAATCTGCTGATAGAGCTGTTCGAGCTCGACAGACATCGTATGTCTCCTCAGATGCTGGTCAGGTCGCTTCGCTCTCCCTGAACGGCACCACCCTCCCTTGCACCCGCGCGGTGAAAGGGTCTGCAACGGATCGTGCGGCGGCTGGTCAGTGAGCATGATGCCGCTCCCCTGATAGAAAAGGTCGGGAGATCAGGCTCCCTCCTCTCTGGAGCGTCTGACCGTGCGGCTCTGGAAGCCGATCTCAAGCCGATACCCTTCCAAAAGGGCGGTGCCTCACAAGGCGTCTGTCCCCTGCGTCAGGGAGATGTCCACCTGATGACGGACGCCATCAAAAATCACCTCGCCGATGTAGACCCATGCTTCGTGCTACGACCCATCGGCGAGTTCCACCAGCTGGGTGCCCCTTACGTGCAGCTCGACCTGTGCGGCAAGGGTCGTTGGCAGGCACAACGAGCCGTCGAACCCGGTGTCGATGACCGCATCCACTGCCAGGAGCTGTTCGTCTGGCCCCACGAGGGTGATCGCGACCCGCGGTTGTCGACTCTCATCCACATAGCCCTCGAGCATGGTCTCCTCTGCGCCGCTGGGCAACGGGCGAACCCACCTTGATACAGTGGAAGAGTTTGTCAGGGTACTTGGCTCGTGCCTTCTGGCCTGCTTCCACCAGGGTGCGTCCGAGGACATAGTCGCCGGAATCGACCTCAATGGCGAGATACTTCCCGACATGAGCCGGCTCCAAGCGCGCTTTCAGCCGGGTCGCATAGATGGCCTCCCCTTTGGCGGCCACGCCATGGGGATCAGCCGTCGTGGACATCGTGGTGTGCTCCCAATGTTCCTGAGCCAGGGTTCCTGCCGGTCGCGTGGCGGCCGGTCGGTGAGCCATGCTCGATCAGCCCGGACGGTTCCTGGACCATAGCATAAAGGCCCTCCTGGGCGGACGCAAGCCCCACGGGTGGACCCGAGATGGTCACAATGCCCACTGACCGGCCGTCGACCATGTCCTGCAGGCCAGTGGCAAGGCGCTCAGGTGCGCCCAGGCCCCTCCAGTTTCCGGAGCCGGACGTTCACACTGCAGACGAGGCCGATGGCCCCTGGTGGCAGGGTGCGGCGGGCAGCGACCAGTTCCGCGGGGGTCGAGACCAGCTGACGTTCCTGGTAACACAGGAGTTGCCAGCCGTCCCAGCGGGGCTCGATCCGCCCCGTCCTGCCGCCACAGAGGGGGCAGGCCTCGGGGCTAGCATACACCCGGCAGGTCCAGGTGGCCCCGGCGACGCTCCAGGTCAATAGTGGGCCTTCGGCCCCTATGCTGCCAGAGGCGCCTTATGGCACGAGATCGCCTTCATTCAGAGAGAGATGGATTCGCCAATGTGGGCCTGCTGCACCCACCGAGCGAGATCCTCGTCAAAGGATTCGACGATGAAGGCGCCGTGCTGATCTTCATGGCTCACGGAGAACCCGTGCTGTCGGCAGACAGCCAACAGGTCTTCAATGAAGGCATCAATGTCAGGACGTTCGACGTCCTGATGGTTCGCCCTATCCCATCGCCTCACCGTATCGCTCCTCTCTGTCGCCCTGAGGAAGCCCTCGCGGACCTGCCCGGCCTGTGGATGTCTTGACCGCTCGCCACGCCTGGTCACCATACAGGATGATCGGCACCGGTGCCATCACGTCCTCCTGTGCGTGCAGCAACCGCCCAGGGTTCCCCTCTGGCTCAGCGGCCACTAGGCCGTCAGGGGACGGACGCTGGTGGCAACCTTCGGGCCAGCATCCCGCCAGGCTTCTCCCCATGATCACAGTTCTCGACAGGCGCCATGTGACCCACAGGCCGGCCGGCGATGTCCTCAGCGGGGAAGCACCATGTTCACGGAGGGAAAGAGACGTCGTCCTTGGGGGCCCAGACGATCGCGTTGTGTCTCTACACCGCGGTATGGGTAGTGGTCCCGGCGTAGGGTGTGAGCGAGGGTAGGGTGTGGGGCGTTGGGGCATGGACGGTCGTGAGCGGAGGGAGGTGCTGAGCGCCACGTGCAGGTGGCCAGCTCAACGCGTTCAGGAGGGCGAAGCGGCTCCGGGGTCGTCCGAACCTCTCCCAGTCATGCAGGGTCCTCTCGCCTGCTCCCCTGGCAGTATGGCCTGCGCCAGCACCGCTTCAAGGGTTTTGCCCGCGCTCTGGCCTTGGGCCATGCGCTGCTCCTCGTAGTGCACGCAGGCCTCCAGGTAGCGGTTGACCACCGTGGTCATGGGCAGGCCTCTGGCCCGGCTGATCTGGCGGGGGCAGCTCGACGCAGGCGGGCAGCTTGAGGCCCTCCCGCGAGGCCTGCACGAAGACGGCGGTGACGACCTCCCGCCGTTCGTTGAGCGTTTCCTCCAGCGTGATGCCGAAGGTGGTGGCCACGGCGAGGGCGCAGGCATGGTACCGCCGCGCCACTTCGGTGATCGAAGGTCTGGTCGGGGGACCATTGGTGGGCATGACAACCTCCTCATCAGGGTGTGGTGGGGGGTCGTCGGGCCTGGCAACACTTGACACCGAACCCCCAACACTGACGCCTGTCCTGAGCCTGCTGAAGGGTTAGAAGGGGATATCGTCGTCAAGGGCCGGGCCGGGCTGACTCTCGCCCGCCGGGGGTTCCTCGGCGCCGTCGGTCTCGGCGGCGACTTTGACCCGGGCGAGGAACTCGACGTGCTGCGCCATGACCTCGTGCTTGGTCCGGCGGCTGCCCTCGTGGGTCTCCCAGGTGCGGTAGCGCAGGGACCCCTCCACCAGGACCGGCTGGCCTTTGCTGAGAGCGTCGGCGCAGGCCTCGGCCGGTTTGTGAAACACCACAACGTCGATGTAACAGGGGGGATCGTCGGGCCGCCAGGCGCTGACGGCCAGCGACAGCGTGGCGACCGGGGTGCCGCTGCCGGTATAGCGCAGCACGGGGTCGCGGGTGAGGTTGCCGAGCAGGATGACGCGGTTCAGTGAGGCCATGGGGATGCTCCTCCTTCTGGGGGGTGAGGGTGATGGATGGCGATGGGCGCGGGTCGCCTGGGGCCAGATGCCATCGGATGGGCGCGCTCGCGCGCACACACGTCCCGGTCAACTCCGCTGGGCCTCGGATGGGGTGGACTGGGCCCTGGCCGCTTCAGCCGCGCGCTGGGCGGCCCGATGCACCCGTTCGTTCTCCGGGTGGCCGGCATGCCCATAGACATGCAGCCAGGTGACCCGGTGTTGGGCGGCCGCGGCGCGGAGCCGGGCGACGAGGTCATCGTTCGTCCTGGCCCTGCCGCCGGTGGCCATGGTGATGACGTAGGTGGAGTCGGTGTGGAGCCGGACCTGGCAGGGCTCCTTGAGGGCGAGCAAGCCTTCGAGGGCGGCGTTCAGTTCCATACGGTTATTGGTGGTCCTGGGCACGGATCCCGTGAGCAGCCCCTCGTGGCGCGTGCCCCGGGCGTCGACATAGATAATCAGGGCCGCCCACCCGCCGGGGCCAGGATTGCCCTTACCTCAGCGTTGATCGGGACGGGCAGCTTGGGCCAACGTGTGGCCTTCCGTTTTTGCATGTTTATCCCCTTCACGGGAATAAAACGTTAGTAGTACGTTAAAACGTTAAAAAACGTTAGGGCCCGCAACCTGCTCTGGAAATAGTTAATTATTCTTAGTTTTTGGCAACGACTTCCCCGAAAGGTCCCACCCTCCCTTCTACGGAAAAACCCGGTGTTTCTGGTCACTTACCTCTAAGAATAGCGACGAGATTTCCCTGAAAGGTCCCACCTGCTCCCTTCACGGCGCCTATCCTGTGGATAACTGGGCTGTGGATAATTCCATACCAGGAGCTGTCCGAGATCCGTCGGAACGCTCGGGAAGGTTTTTCCAGGCGTATTTCAGCGCGAGCGATTTCATCGAGCCATCCACGTGGCAGAAGGTTGAGCTATAGTGGCCTTGATACCGCCTGATGCAGAGAGGATGGTCGAGGCCAGGGAAGACCTTTGGCTGGGTTTTGCTTTTCCTATGCTCTGTTTTAGAGGGTCAGGATTTGCAGGTCAAATATCGACCCGATGACTATCTCAGGATCCCTACCCATGGCCACTACCCCGGCGATGATCCGCTGCCATCCTGTGGAACTTGTAGTATTTCGACTCCTTAGCAATCCGCTGCACGGATATGCTGCTGGGTCTCTGGACGAGGCTGTGTCGTCTGTCGCTCCTTGAGTGCCTGATCAATGCATTGGACGAGCTGCATGAAAGAGCCGACCCTCCGATGCTGCTCGATAAACCAGGAGATGGCGTAGTCCACCTCTTCGAGGGTGAAGCCCTGCTGTAGGAGGCCAAGACATTCCTGAACGCTCTGCTCGCGCTTTGTCTTCGATGCGCGTTGTCCGAGGCGTGAGTAAAACTTCTCGACGAGCTCCTTTGCGGAGAGGACCTGAGACCATGGGGTCAAATTTTGAGGGTCAGGGCTCGCCTCTACGAAGCGGGGAGAGGTATGAGTGAAGGCACCAGACATCGGTAGTAAATATCGACCCTCAGTATTTGATAGTCTTTCGGGGGGCTTATTTGTTTGCCAACGTCTGAGGGTCAAAGTTTGGGGGGCTAAATTTTGACCATCTTTGAAGTCTGAGTCTCTGGTTTTGAGGCTCATTTTTTGAGCGTCTTTTTTAGAGGCCCTATTGTTGAAGGTAAGTTTTAGGGGGTTATTGATTGAGCTTTTGATCTCGTCACCGGGGATTCGCTCACGTGGCAGGACGACCCTGTATGTTGTGGCGATGTGCTTTCCCGCTTCGACGACTTTAATCCAGCCGCTGACAACGAGAGACTGCAGCGCCGTCCGAATGGTGTTGCGACTGAGGCCGGTCCCTTCCATGAGGAGCGGCTGGCTCACCGTGCAGTAGTTCCGGCTAAAGCCATAGGAGAGGCGGAAGAGCCGGTGATAGAGGACCTGCTCGGCGGGATCCAACCTGGGAAAGAGTTCATCGGCAACCTCGGTGTAGTAGCCGAAGAAGAGCGATTTGTCGAGGTCGTCCTTGAGATCGAGGTCCGGTCCAGAAGGACTGTCCGGAGCAGGTTCGCCGGTGAGGTCCGGGCTTGGCGGGGTCCCGGTAGATGGGGCTGTGGATTCGGTGAGGGACGTCTTCTGAGGGGTATTTTCTGAGGGTCTATTCTCGAGCGTCGAACTTTGATCCTCAGCAGCAGGAATATCCCTCTGCTCTCGCGCGGGGGGCTCCGCGGAGGCTGGGGGCTCGGACGCGTTAGGCGTCGCCTCCTTTGGCTTCGGCACCTCCAGCCGCTGGAAGATCGGATTATCCTTCAGACTGAATTTCTTGGCCACACCTGCTCCCCTACCCTACCTTTCGAATCAGCTCGTTAGCCAGGGCCAGATGGTCTTTGGCGCCGGGACAGACGGGGTCGTACTGATAGATCGTCTGGCGGTACGATGGGGATTCTTTCAGTCGGACGTTCACCCGGATGACCGTTTCAAAGAGCAGATGATTGAACTGAGCCTTGAGGGCGGCGAGGACCTCGGCCGACACTTTCTCCCTCCGGTCGTACCGGTTGGCTACCAGACCGAGGATCTGAACGCGACTGCCTAGCTGCTCCTGGCAGAGACGGATGGTGTCGAACAGGAGCTGCAGCCCAACGAGCGAGAGAAAATCGCAGCTCACCGGAATGAGCGCATAATCGGCGGTATTGAGCGCGTTGATCGTCAGGAGTCCCAGGGAGGGAGAGGTATCGATGAGGACGAAATCGTAACGCTCGACGAGCTCAGCCGTAAGCTTACGTTTGAGCGCGTTCTCCCGGCCGAGCAGCGTGGCCAGCTGGACCTCTGCGCCGGCGAGGTGGAGGTTCGAGGGGGCGATGTCAAGATTTTCTGTCGCGGTCGGCCGAATGATCGTCTCAAAGGGGGTATCTTTTTCGACGAGGACCGAGTACATCGCAGGGTCGTCTTCGGTGACGCTGGAGAGGATGTAGGAGGAGTTCCCCTGGGGGTCCATATCGATGATGAGGATTTTCCTTCCGCGGATCGCGAGCGCGGCCGCGAGGTTGACCGCCAGGGTGGTTTTCCCTGTGCCCCCTTTTTCGTTCGAGATACTAATGATTGTCCCCACGGTATGCCTCGGCTATGCGGTTCTTTGATGGTTTCTGAAGTAGTTCGTCTCCCGCACCGTTTTCAAAATCATCTGGACTTCGGCTTCGGTGTAGACGCGCCAGCCCCGTGAGTCCTTGCGCGCCTCGGGAATGAGGCCATGCTTTTCCCAGCGCTTGATCGTGAGGATGCTCCGATCGAGGCGGAGGGCTAAATCTTTGATTTTGTAAAGCCTGCTAGGCATATATGTCACGCCACCACTTCTCAAGGGATTAATATGGATGATACAGGTTTTGGCCATGTATAAGCCAGTTCTCCGTGCAGTGTCAAGCAAAAAATGTCTCACTTCTAAGATTGGAAAAACGTGAGCGTTGCATGGCACCCCCGCATTGGATCTAGGCTCCCGCCGCCTGGGGCAGCAACAAATCTGCCATCTCCGCCGCTCGCTTGACGTTTCCCCGCTCCTGGAGCGCCCGGAAGGGGTCATTGATCAACCGGTACAGCGGCATGCGCCGCGCCTCGGGTACGATCACTTCGATCGGGGCGTGGCCATCCGTGGCCCGCTGGGTGAACAGATAGACGACGAGAAAGAGCAGCAGTTCCCGTTTGGCGCTGAGCACCGAGTGAAACCCCTGGCGGGTTTTGTAGAACCGCTCGAAGGCCCGGAAGAAGCGCTCGATGGCATTGGTGGTCGAGGGCACGCGGCTGCTGCCGACGCTGCCCAGGAGCTGCGGTAATTTCTCCTCTACGCCCGTGACCCAGGGCGTAATCCCCCACGCCGCGGCCTGTTCCTTCAGCCGCGCGAGGCGTCGGCGGACGGTGCGCTTATCTCGGGTTTGCAAGAGCCGCTTCATCGCCGGCTTGCGCGCGTTGATCTCAGCGTCGGTCTGAAAATGCTGCTGCAACCAGTGGGTCACACCCTGCTGATGATGAAAGCGACACAAGACGTGCTTCGCCCCAGGCACCAGGTACGCATAGGCCCGTAAGCCATCGGTGATGAGCACCGTGGGCACTTTTTTGAGCCGGCGCAGTTGTGCGCCGACCCAGCGACACGCCCACTGACCGCGCGACGGCAGTAACGCCGCCAGCACCGGCAACTCGGTGTCCACATCCAAGACGACAAACCAATACTGCCAACGCCCACGAATTTTGAGCCACTTCTCATCCACATACACCATGGCGGCTTTGACGCCCGCCAGCAGCCATGGCTGCACCAGTGGCCACAAGGCCAGCGCCAGGCCGAGCACCCAGCGTAAGATCGTCGTCTTATGGACCCCACACCAACGGCCCAAGACCGAGAGCGGCACATTCCAATAGAACAGCGTCATGAGGAAGGTCAGCCAGCAGAGGGAGCCGGGCACCTGCGCGAGCGGCAGATCCGGGGTCACCAACGCCGCCAGGGCGGTGGGATCGGCGATCCGCATGCCGCGATCGACGCTGGGCACGCCATGGCTGGCATCGAGGCCAGCCGGGAGAGACAGGCTCTCCAGAATCTCGGTGAGCAGCACGGCCTCTTGATACTGCACCTGGCCCGTCTCGAACTGCCGCCGCAGCACCCGCAGCACCGGCACACAGGAGATCTGCTCCAAGGCCCCCTCGATATTCGCCACGCTCAGATCGTCCCGTCCCAACTGCGCATTGACCCGGGGCACCAATTCGGTCGGGCCGGCCAAGGGCGTGTGCAGGAGTTCCTGTAAGACCCCTTCCACAACCGCCGCATCGACCTTGCGCTTGCGCAGCACAAAGGCACGAAAGTCTTCGCCGCACTGCCGAAAATCTTCCAGATGCTGGCTCGCCGCTTGCCGGTTGGCACTCCCCACCATCGCGGCTAACTCCTGCAACGTGAACAACGGCTTGCCGTGTGCATCCACGAGCAGCCGGAACCACACCACGGTCGTGTGGCGATTGCTGGGCGTATCCGGCAGCCACTGGGTAGCAAACCTGGGCGTCCACACCCGAAAGCGTTGGCCGTCCACTTCCACGCGTGGCGGCGCCGGGCCGCCCCCTTGGTCCCCCGGAATTGTGGTATCATGACCCATGGCTCGAATCCTCCTGTGGGTGAGGGTGTGTGTGCGCACCCCATTCTACCCACAGGCATGGCTCTTCGAGCCTTTTTCTTGCGCCTCCGCAGGACCACCATGCTGTCCACGCGGACGGCCCTCACCCCTGCTTCTGAATGATGTCAAGCGGACAGGTGAGGGCATCCTGAGCCTGAATGGCAAAAAAATGGTCGCTCTGGACGGCCTGAACCCGGATTAGTAGCGCAGTTGTTCTGCAACGCTCTCGGAAAAACACAGGAGATTTTTTGATCTCTCCGAGAGATGTCCGCGCTGCAGCCGACGGAAACAACCAGGGGTTGGAAATACTGGGAGGTGGAGCATGGAGGAGTTGGCGAGGTTCCTGAACGGCCGTGTCGTAGTGAAGGTCGGCGATCTGACCCACGAAGATGTGGATGCCATCGTCAATGCTGCGAATAGCTCGCTCTTGGGAGGCGGCGGGGTCGATGGCGCTATTCACCGGGCTGGAAGGCCGGAGATCCTGCAGCAATGCGAGGAGATCCGGCGTACCCAGTATCCCGAGGGGCTGCCCGTGGGGAAGGCCGTGATAACGACGGCCGGGAAGATGGCCGCCAGGTATGTGATCCATACTGTCGGCCCTATGTACAGTCGAGGCGGAAAGGACAAGGCTGAGGAGTTGGCCGCCTGTTACCAGAATTCCTTGCGGCTCGCCGTGGAAAAAGGGCTGAAGACCGTGGCCTTCCCGGCCATTTCCACGGGCGCCTACGGGTATCCACCCGAGGAAGCGGCGCGGGTCTCCTCCTCAGCGATCCAGGCATTTCTCCGCGCTGCGCCTTCGCTCCAGGAAGTCCGTCTCGTGTTCTTCAACCGCCGGGCTGCGGAGGTCTTCCTCCAACACCATACATTTGCAGTATGAAGACGGGATCCTCATGTGGGAGTGCGTCAAAAGGTCTGGGGGGCGGCTCACGTCCACCAGCAACCTCCCCAGCTGAGGGTTCGATCCAATCCGGCCCCCTGAAGGGGGAGGCGACTTCAGCGGTCGTCCTTCGCCGGGAGCCTCGAGTTTCCTGCTACCAGGATCGTTCGATGAACTACTCCCCCCAAGCTGACGCTGTGGGGGGAGTTTCGTGCTTCAGCGAAGCCGCTTGGGCAACTTCTCCACACCCAGCCAGTTCCTGGCTGGTGAGGGCATAATGCAACAGCACCAGCGCACTGTTATCGTCCCGAGGACAGCTGACCCCGCAAGGGCAGCTATGCCACCGCTCAGCCAGCGCTTTCTTCCGCTGCCGGCCGCAGCCATGGCAGGTCTGCGAGGGTTTAAGCTGTCTCGTGGGGGCCTCCAGATACCACGACCCGGCTTCTTCCGCCTTGTATCGCAGCATCTGAAGAAACAGGCCTGGGGCCGTACTCAAGATTTCCCGATTCAAGCCCCGCTTGTGTTTGCTACCGTTGGCCGTCATCGCTTTGATGCCCAACGCTTCGGTGGCGAGGACCGCCAGGAGCGCGATCAGTCGGGCCGAGGTCTGATGCAAGAAATCGCGGCGCTGGTTGACCGTCTTCTGGTGCAGGCGGGCCACACGGGCTCTGGCCTTCTCCCGGTTCTTCGAGCCACGCTGCTTCTTCTCAAGATGCCGCTGTGCCGCCCGCAGCCGTTCCAGGTCCTGGCGCGTATGGCGGGGATTTTCGATGTGCTCCATCGTTCCGTCCGACAGCGCCAGCGTGGCAAACGTTTCAACGCCCCAGTCCATACCGGCGGCCCACGTGCCACACGCGCGTTGTGGGCAGCATTCGACCGTGACCGAGGCATACCACCGTCCGTCTTTATGCTGGATCTCGCAGGTTTTTGGCGTGCCGATGGTTCGGGCCTTGCCGCGAATCTTCACCGTGCCCACACCAGACAAACGCAACCGGCCATGCCGCATACGCTTACCAGGGATCAAGCGCCAGCCGTCCCCATGGGTCTTATATCCCCAACCCGAGAAGCGCCGCATCGATTTGAATCGTGGATACCCAGGGTGCTCTCCGGCTTTCACCCGACGAAAGAAGGCGTGAAACGCCAAGTCCACTCGCTTCAGAGTCACCTGGGCCGATTGGGCATTCAGCGCCGCATAGGTGGGATCGTGCGCACGCAAATCCGTCAGGTCTCGGCATTGCTCTGCATACCCCACCGACGTCCGCTGCCGGCGATAGGCGGTTTTGCGCTGCGCCAGGGCCGCGGTATACAAGCGCTGGTGCAAGCCCAGCATCTGGTCAAGCGCCTTGAGTTGTGTGGCCGTAGGATACATTCTATAGGTGACTTTACGATTGACGGGGTTCATGCCCTAGAGTATACTTTAGTTCATGAACACACGTCAAGAGCTAAAAACACTCTATCACTGCGTCTACAATCTTCACTATCACTTGGTTATGGTGACGAAGTACCGGCGCAAGTGCATCACCGCGCCCATGCTCGCCCGTTTGCGGGAGATCCTCGCTGCCACCACGGCCAAATGGAGCGGGGAGTTGATCGAATGCACTGGCGAAGCCGATCATGTCCATCTGCTGATCTCCTTGCGTCCCACCATCCAACTCTCCACCTTTGTGAACAACCTGAAAACCGTCTCATCCCGACTCATCCGCAAGGACTTTGGCCGGGAACTCTCGCGCTGGTACCGCAAGCCGGTCTTCTGGAGCCGGAGCTATTGCATCATCAGTTGTGGCGGGGCTCCGCTCTCTGTCCTTCGGCAATATATCGAGCAACAACAAGGCACCGAATGAGAAACACCAGCATACCCGAATCTGATCGAAGAGTCAGGGGCCAACTGATAGAAGGCGGAACGCTCGACAACTGGTGAGCGCCTGCCTGCACTTGCCAACTCCGACGTCGTGACCCTGCGCAAGCGCAGCTCGAGACTCGTGGGATCGCTTCCTGTTTAAGGTCCTGAGCAGGGACCACACCGTTGCCTATGAGGCGCCACTAGGCCAGGAAGCCGAGGCATCCATCATGGCTTGCCGGGCATGCCACTGGTTCCGATGTGTTGGGAGACGACCTGGTCCACTGATGGGTCACGTCTCGACCCTCACTATTTGACCCTCAAAAATTCACTCCCCTGGAGTGAGGCAATGCACCAGGCGAGATTCTCACAGGTCCCGCCGGGATCAGCCAACACCCTGCTCCTGAACTTCTCGTGCCGGACCGATGGAACCGAGAAGGGGGCGTCGATGCCATGAGCAAGGTGAACCGCGTCTCTGGGCAGCACACGGTCCTCTGGAGGATCATGCCCATCCAGTTCGGCAGTCCGTATGGGAGAACATGGCTTTTCGTTGTACACTGGGAGAAGACGACGGAGGTTTGCAAGGGATAGGCGCATGACGGCCTGGAGCTGCTTTCGCTCACCCCGAACGATCATCAAGGCGTGCGCGCCCTCGCGGTTACCGTCCTCTTCGCGGTCAAGCGTCTGGAGGAGATGATGGAGGTCTGCACGGCCTATCCCGATGTATGGTTTGGCCGAGGATCTCGGTGTGCCGACCGAGTCGCTCGGGGAACCCTAACCTTCGAAATCGTATGATCGCCGACCACACCACCGTCATCGACGGTCAGACGCTGTACTATCGAACCGCAGGCGACTCCCCACATCCACACGTGATGTTGCTGAATGGATGGGGTGCCCGCCTGGCGGGCTGGCTCGGCAGTGATCGGGTGATCGCTGAACTGGCCAGATATTTTTACGTGGTGAGTCCGGAACTGCCGGGATTCATGCGCTCGCCGCCGCCAAAACGCCCCTGGACCCTCGAAGATCACGGGCAGCTGCTCCACCACTTACTCGAATCGCTACGCCTCAACCCCCCGATTCTGATCGGGCAATCCTTTGGAGGGGCATTTACGGCGACGTACGCACGCCTGTTCCCGCGCACGATTCGATGCCTGGTGCTGGTGGATGCGCTCCTCGTCGGAGAGACGAACCTCTATCACTGGGTTATTCGCAAGATTCCGTCTCTGGCACGCGTGGTGAACTCGCCGTGCGTGCCGCTGTCCATCACAAGGCTGGCGTGGTCCCTCTATGTGGGCGTCCCACGGGCGATGCTCACCGCGGAGAACGTGCACGAGTATCTGGTCATGCCCCGCCTCCAGACCTCACCCGACCTCCCCATCGATGAGCGCGGTCTCAGGGCCCCGCTCTTCCTGGTCTGGGGCCATCGCGATTGGTGGGTGACCCCCCTCGCACGCGCACGCAAGCTCCATGCAGATATGCCAACCGCTCGCCTCATCGTCGTGCGCGGTGGCCACACCATCCTCTATCGGAAGCCGGCCTGCGTCATCGCTGCGATCCGCCAGGGGCTGCGGGAACTGCTGCCGATGCCGCCGGGGAGTAGTTCCCCCACCGCGGGTCCCACGCTCCCAAACGCGAGGGTCGTATGAACATCATACTCGGCTCACAATCACAAGGGCGGCGGGCGATCCTCTACACGATGGGGTACGAGTTTGCGGTAATGGCAGCGAACATCGATGAGCGAGCCATTCGATCCGACGACCCACGTGCGTTGACCCTGGCGCTGGCCCACGCCAAAGCTGATGCCCTCCTCCCGAGGATCCACGAGCCGGTTCTCCTCATCACCTCCGACCAGGTCGTCATCTGGCAGGGGAAGATCCTGGAGAAACCGGAGAACGCCGAGGAAGCTCGTGCCTTCCTGCGGGGATATGCCGATGACCCGGCCGAGACGGTGACGGCGGTTGTCGTCGCGAATACGGCCACGGGAGTGCGCCGGCAGGGGGTCGATCTCGCCAGGGTCTGGTTCCGTTGGATCCCAGGGGCGGTCATCGACCAGGTCATCGCCCAGGGGGAGATCTTCGCCCATGCCGGCGGATTTTCGATCACTGACCCCCTTTTGAGCGCGTATATCGACCGGGTGGAAGGCACCGCGGAGAGCGTCATCGGCCTTCCAACAGCCTTGACGTAGCGATTGCTCCGCGCCGCGATGGATGCGCGTGCCGATGGGGACTCCGGGTCCGCGCTGCGCTGCAAGCCTCCGGCAGGGGGACCGTCATCGCCATGATCGTCCAGATCTATGAGACCCAACATCCGCTGGAAGCCCGGAAGCTCGAAGCGGTGGGAGTCGATCATATTGGCGTGCTGGTTGGCACAGGCCGGTACTCACGTGAGATCCAGTACGCCCAGGCGCGGAGCATCTTTCAGACACTGACCCGGGCACGGCGGGTGGCGTTGTCCTTAGCGGATGATCTGGAGGAAGTGATCGAGGTCGTGGAGCAGACTGCGCCGGACATCCTGCACCTCGGGACCGTTCCCGAGGTCCTGGGACCCGATCAGATCGAGGCCTTGAAGACCCGTTTTCCTGACCTTAAGATCATGCGAACGATCCCGGTGATCAACGAACAGAGTCTCAGCCTGGCGCAGCAGTATGACGGCATGGTCGACTATCTGCTGCTGGATACCTATCAGCCAGGCGATACCCAGGTGGGGGCTACAGGCGCCCCCCACGATTGGGACCTGAGCAGCCTGATCGTCCGATCGGTGCAGACCCCCGTTATCCTGGCAGGAGGTCTAGGCCCGCAGAACGTGGCCCAAGCAATCCGCACGGTGCAACCGGCCGGTGTGGATTCGAAGACGCACACGGATAACGCGGGGGGTCCATGCAAAGACATCGACAAAGTGCGGGAATTTGTGCGGATCGCGAAATCGCTTCGAGTCGAGGGCCGCGCACCATCCTGAAGCAGGGGTTGGCTCACAGCCCCTGGTCAGTTCCACCCATGGCCAGCTGGCACCAGCTGGCAACTGGGCGATGGTCTGGCCGACTCCGTGGGTCTGCAAACCGCTCGGTGGCAGCACGAAGGGTAGCGCACAGCCGGTAGCAAGGTCTCCGATCTTCTCGCCCGCGTGGAACGAAGGCCCGAGGCCCCGGGCGATCGAGCCCAGAACGGTGGGGCGATGGTGCAGAAACCCGATGCGGTCAGCAGGAGGCAATGCTGAGGCGATCCTGAGGCAATTGATGCAATGCTCTGTGCGGTTACTCCTGTTGAGAGGATCATGTTATGACCCTCAGTATATGACCCTCATACATAGACCCTCAAAAAGCGAGCGCATGATTCGGCCGACTTCCTCCATACCGTCCCCGTGGCTGGCTCCAGTAAATGGCAGCATCAAGGTCGTCGACGTAGAGCATGGCACGTTCATAACCCATCAGGTGATCCTGTCATGCGAGGGAATTATGGGTGAAAAAGTGATCGAGGGAAAAATGTGACCCTCACCATTTGACCCCTAAATTTTGAGTGTTATTGTTAGACCCTCTAAAATAGAGGAGACCAATTTTACCAGCGAGCGCTCGTCAGGCCATGGCCCGCCGCCTTGCCGCGCCGTCGTTTTCCTGCTATCGTTAAAAAGGCACGCACGCCCCGCGATGGCGGGCAGGTCAGGAGGCATGATGGAAGTTGCCATCCACGTCCCAGATACCCTCGTGAAGCGTCTCCAGGAGCAATGGGGAGACCTTCCCCGCCGCGTCCTGGAGAGCCTGGCGCTGGAGGGCTACCGGCAGCGTGTGCTCACCACTGAGGAAATCCGCCAGCTCCTGGGGTTTGAGACACGGTTCGAGGTCCATGCGTTCCTGAAGGCGCACCAGGTGCCCTTCTATACGCTAGAGGATCTCGAGCATGACCGTGAGACCAGCCGGCGGCTCGGTCTGTCATGCGCGTGATGGCCGACACCAGTCCCCTGCACTACCTTGTGTTGATCGAGCACGCCGCGATCCTCCCGGCACGCTTCGGAACCATCCTGATCCCGCCCATCCGCTGC
>Ga0137796_10000871_pt1 | contig 18074 bp, 22 predicted proteins | sample OV2TP3_FD_97704 | JGI IMG/M metagenome (GOLD analysis project Ga0137796, IMG submission 97704) | reverse complement strand
CGGCCAGCGCACCGGTCATCGAAATGAGCAGGAGCGTGCGCGCGTACTTTTTAGAGAAGGCAGTGGCAATGCCCGTGTTTTCAGTCCTGCCTTGGTCCTTCTTGGTCGCGATGTTGGTAGGGAAAAGCCGATGCATCTTCGCCACGGCGCCCGCGACGATTAAGATCCCCGCCGCACCGAGCAATACTAGCCATTTCGGCTCCAGGTAAGGCGCCAGCCCTTTGGAGAGCAATCCGCCGGCCATCCCGCCGGCGAGGGAGCTTGCGCCGATGCGGCTAAAGGCGCGCGCCGCGACCTGCTTCGGCGCCTTTTCAAAGATATCCGAGGCGAGTAGCCAAAGGTTGGCGAAGAGAATTCCGAAGATGCTCGGTATGAACGCGAAGAGAGAGAGCAAAACGGGATAATTCCCCGGCTCGAGAAGCGGGGTATGGATAGCTATCACAGCAGCGGCAAAGATCAGGATCGCCAATCTGGCGGATCGCGCCCCCCAGGCCTTCATGGCCCTGACATAGAGAAAGGCGGCGGGCACGGAGGCGGTGCCGATGACGATATAGGCGAAAGGAAGTTGGAATAGGCCGCGGCCTTGGAAAAACAGCGCGTCACGACCGGTCTTGGCTACAGTAAACGCGAGCGTCAACAGCCCTACACTGATGGCGGGCAGCAGGGTCTCGAGGTAATGGTTTTCCTCTTTTTTCATGGCCCAAAGACCTACCATAGAATCTATCCAGAAAACATAGAATCCCGCGTGGACCGGAGCTTTAACTATTCCCTACCAGGGGTCGCGGGATCACCGATGAAAGGCTCAATGGGTACCTCCTTGTGGGCCCGGCTAAGTCTTGCGGGCAGTGCGAGGCGGCATCTCATAGCCAGCCGGCAGGCGAGGAGAAGCGTTAAGATCGACCCATAAATCAGCGGCCGCCTGATGTCAGCCTTAACCAACCACAAAAAATGGACCACGCCACCAATGGCGATGACATAAGTAAGTCGGTGCAACTGCTGCCAGCGCCTGCCCAGGCGTCGGATCATGCCGCTGGTCGAGGTGAGGGCGAGCGGCATGAGCAGTACGAAGCTTAAAAAGCCCGCCGTGATGAAAGGACGCTTCGCCACATCTTTGATAATCTCCGCAAAGTCGAAGAACTGATCCAGCCAGATGTAGGTGGTAAAGTGCAAGAAGGCGTAGAAAAAGGCGTAGAGACCGAGCATGCGGCGGAACTTGATCAGCGACTGCCAGCCAAAAATTTTCCTCAGGGGCGTGACACCCAAGGTAATCAGAAGAAATACCAGAGTCCACGTGCCGCTGGAGCGGGTAACGACTTCGATTGGATTGGCGCCCAAATTATCCGTATAGGCGTCGAATCCCAAAAGAGCGAGCGGGATAAGGCAGGCAAGAAAAGCGGTTGCTTTAATCCAGAGTAAAAATTTCATGGTCAGCTTTCCCCCTCACCCGACCCTCTCCCCCTTAGAAGGGGGAGAGGACAAAGGAGAGGGGGTCTTGCGTGTACTAAAAGTAGCTTTTTAAGTCCATGCCCTGATACAGGTGCGCCACCTGATCCGCGTATCCGTTGAACAACAACGTCTTGCGCTTGCCGAATTCCCCGATGCGCCGCTCCCGCGCCTGACTCCAGCGCGGATGATGAACCTCGGGGTTCACGTTGGAATAAAATCCATACTCGTGGGGCGCCGCCTTCATCCAGCTCGTCAGAGGCTGCTTCTCAACAAAGCGAATGCGGACGATGGACTTGATGCTCTTAAAGCCATATTTCCACGGCACCACCAGGCGAATCGGCGCGCCGTTCTGGTTCGGTAAGATTTCGCCATACAAGCCGACGGCGAGGATGGTCAGCGGGTACGTGGCCTCACCGAGGCGAAGCCCTTCATTATAGGGCCAGTCCAGCACGCCTCTCCGTTGCCCGGGCATCTGTTTGGGGTCGAGGAGACTGATAAATTCCACATATTTGGCTCTGGAGGTGGGCTCGACCTGCCGGATCAGGGCGTTTAGAGGAAAACCCACCCAGGGAATGACCATGGACCATCCTTCCACGCAGCGCAGACGGTAGGTGCGCTCTTCCAGCGGGCTGAGTTTCTTGAGCTCGTCGATGTCGTAAACTTTGGGACGCCTGATTTCGCCTTCGACCGCCACCGTCCACGGGCGAGTGATGAAGTCTTTTGCGTTCCGCGCCGGAGCATACTTGTCCGTGCCGAACTCATAGAAGTTGTTGTAGGTGGTGATATCCTTGAAAGAGTTGGCCGGCTCATCGGCGCTGAGAAGGCTTTTTCGCACGCCGACAAGCCTTGTCCCGCCGTGCGCGCGGGAAGGCTCTAGAAGGCCGGGGATGGAAAACCCGGCAGCCATCGTGGCTAACGCGGCAGACGCCTGTATGAGAAACTTCCGGCGGTTCCAATAGGTCTCTTTGCCGGTGATCTCGCTGCTTTTGATGTCGCTGGGTTTCTTTATTAACATGGCTTAACGATTATTTGTAAAACGCAAGATTTTCTCTGTCTGACATGTCAGGCCGACTCGGATTCACAGCGAAGCACATCCCCTGTGTCATTCTGAGCCGTTGGCGAAGAATCTCTAAGGCTGTCCGAGATCCTTCGCTGTCGCTCAGGATGACAAGAAAGCGCGGTGAAGGCCGAAGCCGCACGTGACCTGCCGTGTCTGTAAAATCAAATCCAAATTTTTTATCGATTATTTCCACTCTCCAGAGCCATTTTAGTGTCGACCCCGAGAGCCTGGACCACGCGGTTCATATAGCTAAAGAAGCCGGTGACGTGCGCGGCGTCCAAGATCGCCCGATCTGAAAAACCCGCGTTTCGCAACCGCTCGATATCCTCGCGGGTAACGCGGCTTGCGTCCAAGGCCATTTTCTCGGCAAAGGCCAAGAGCTGTTTCATCTCCGATTGGACCGGAGCGGTGCGGTAATCCTCCATCAGCGCGTCGGCCAATTTCCCGTCGCTCATCTCTTCACGGAGAAACTCTCCGTTTGATTCAGTTCAATAGAAGCAGTTATTCACTTTGGAGGCCACGATGGCCACCATCTTTCGCTGCGCCCGCGTGAGCGGCGAAGGCCCCTCCATCAAAGTGCGGAAAAGCGGTCCCAGCGCTACAAGGAGGCCCGGGTGGAGACTGGATACCTTGACGATGTTCGGGACCCTTCCCCGGGACCAGCGCAATGCCCGGTAGACCCAGCGCAGGAGCCCTCGGGCTTCATCTTCTTCGAAAGTCTTGATCCAAGTCATTTTTTACCTCCTTTTTTTCCTAGATTCATTAGACGCTTCCCAACTAGAAAAGGATGCAGCCTTATACACGTTGGTTATAACTGCCTCGTAAGGAAAAAGTTCCTTGCCTGCTGGACGGGTCGAAGCTATTCCGTCATGCCTTTCTCTTTTTTCATCATGTCTTCCTTTTTTTCCATCATTCCCTCATGCTCCTTCATCATCTCCTTTTTCATCTCCGCCTTTTTCTTCATCATCCCCTTTTTGTCTTGCATCATTCCTTTCTCCGCCTCCTTCATCTTTTCCTCTTCCATCATCCCTTCCATCTTCCCTTTCTGTCCCTCCTGAGAGAAGGCGGAGGTCGTAAATCCGGCGAGAAGAATCAGGCCTGCTAGAAACGACCATTGGTTTTTCATAGTTCAACCCTCCTTCATGAAATTGTGACCCCGCCGGAAGGTTAATGCAGTGATGTAAAGATCCGATAAAGAAATTATAAAGATTTGGTAAAGAGGAAAGCGGAAATAGTTCAAGCGGGCAGGGTAAACCATACATGCGTCTCCGTCGCGGTGTTGTTTGCCCCGACCTCTCCCCGATGAGCCTCGATCAGCTCCTTGACGATGGCTAAGCCGATACCCGCTCCTCCGTGCTCCCTCGAGCGGGATTTTTCCCCTCTGTAGAAGCGCTCGAAGATGAAGGGAAGATCCTCGTCTGCGATGCCGTCCCCGGTGTTGGCAAAAGACACCTTTATCTTTCCAGGCGGGCGCTCGGCAAAGACTCTGACATGCCCGCCGCGCGGAGTATACTGGCAGGCGTTTTGAAGGAGATTGCTGACGACCTGCGACAGTTTCTCCGGATCGGCCATGAGCCGGTCCCCGGCACGGGAGAGATCCACCTCCACTACGATCTCTTTCTCAGCGAATTTAGGTTGGAAGAGTTCCAGCACCTGTGACACCAGTTCCTGGAGATTGATCCGCTGCCGGCGGATGGTCCCCCTGGAGGCGTCGGCGCGCGCGAGCTGCAGCAGGTCCTCCACCAGCTTGGCCAGACGGAGTGTCTCCTCATACAACGACTCCAGGGCCTCTTTTGAAGGAGCCATGACGCCGTCGCTAAAGGCCTCGATATAGCCTCGCATGTTCGTCAGAGGGGTCCGAAGCTCATGGGCGACGTCGATCACCATAGTTTTTCGCAGCTGCTCGACCCTACGGAGGCTATCGGCCATTTGATTGAATGCCGCCGCCAGCTGGCCGACCTCGTCTGCGGCGGAGATCCGGACCTGCGCCGTGTAATCGCCCGTGGCGATCTTCCGGGTGATGGCCGTCATCTGGGACAGTGGGGCCAAGACTTTTTTCGTCAGTAGGAAGCTAAGGATGACGGCCAGGGCAAGGGTAGCCAGCGTCGCCCAGATGAGGGAGCGGTGGGTCGCGTCGAGAAACATCTGATGGACGTCCGTGGGCGAGATGTTGTAATCCTTCATCAAGGCCATGAAGTAGTTCGAGGCGAGGTAGTCGATGGCGAACCAGACGATGAGTATGACAACCCCGATGACCAGGACATTGATTCCCAAAAGCTTCCATAACAGGCGGCTTTTCATGACCCCGGCCTGGCCCTCCTAGCCATCGCCTTCGGCGAGCCGGTACCCCAGACCTCTCACCGTCAGGATATATTTCGGCCTCGAGGCGTCGTCTTCAATCTTTTGCCTGAGCTTTCCGACGTGAACGTCGATGACGCGGTCGATCACCGCCTCACCGCTCGGGTAAAGGCAGTCCAGGAGTTCCTCGCGGGAGAAGATGCGCCCGGGGGCGGCCATGAGGGCTTGGAGGATTTTATACTCGGAGAGGGTCAACGAAACCGGGCGCCCGCTCAGAGTTACCCTACGCTTATCGAGATCCAGGACGAGATCTCCGCACGACAGTCGATCTTTTTCCTTGGGGACATCCGGCCTCGCTCGGCGTAAGATCGCCTTCACCCTCGCGACCAGCTCTCGAGGACTGAAAGGCTTCACCACGTAATCGTCAGCCCCCAGGGATAACCCCAGAACGCGATCCATTTCCTCCTCCCTGGCGGTGAGGATCAGGATGGGTACGTCGGAGGAGCGCCTCAGCTCGCGACAGACTTCCCACCCGTCCAAATTTGGGAGCATCAGATCGAGGATTACGAAGGCCGGATTGTGCTGCCGTGCCAGGCTCAATGCCTGCTGGCCGTCATAGGCGGGGATCGTCTTGAACCCCTCCTTCTCCAGGTAAAGGGCCACCAGGGAGGCTGTCTTGTGGTCGTCCTCAGCTATGAGGATGGGGCCCGGCCCTTTCGGACTATCCATTCGCGTGGATGCTCTCTCTGAATTACCCCGCCGCCATGGCGTCGAAGATCGCCCCGCCCAGAGTGGGAAAGACGTAATGCATCGAGCCCATTTCCGACTTCTTGAGCCCTCCTCTCATCGCCACCGCGCCGAGCTGGACGATGTCTTCCGCGTGCGCGCCGATGACGTGGAGGCCCAAGATGCGATCCGTCTCTTCCTCAGTTATCACTTTTACCAGACCTTCGGTCTCGTTTCGAACCCCGGCCGCAGGATTATAGTCATAGGAGAGCTTACTGACTTTTATCTTGAGCCCGCGGCTGAGGGCTTCCTTTTGCGTGAGGCCAACCTGACCGATCGCGGGAATGGTGAAAATGGCGCTGGGAAAGATGCTGAAATCAACCTTGCGCTCGTTGCCCTTGAGCGCATTGTGGGCGGCAAGGGGTCCCTCGTACCAGGCGACGGGTGTATGCTGGTGTTTGCCGGCGGCGTCGCCGACGGCGTAGATGTGGGGCGCGCTGACTGACTGCAGGTATTCGTTCACCTTGACGGCCTTGCGTTCCACGTCCACACCGGCAGCCTGGGGCTGTAGTGGGCTCACATTGGAAGGCCTTCCAGTGGCGAGAAGGACTTGATCCGCGGGGAAGCTCTGCGTCTTGCCCACTACCTGAGCCTCGACCGTCTTGTCTTTCGAGATGCTCCGGACCTCCACGCCGGTGAGAATATCGATTTCCGCCTCCCGCGCGATTTTGAGCAGCAGATCGCGGATTGCATCGTCGAGAGCCGGGCCGATTTGAGGGCCCGATTGGAGAAGGGTCACCTTCGAGTCGGCTCGCGCGAGAGCAAAGCCAAACTCCAGGCCAATGAAGCCACCTCCGACCACGACCAGTCTCGCCGGTTGCTCCTTCAGGTGGATTAACTCATCGCTGGTGATGGCGAGCGCAGCGCCGGGTATGTCGGGCCGCCCCGGCTTCGACCCCGTCGCTATGATGATCTTCTCGGCGCTGATTTTCTTACCGTCCACGGTAATCTCGCGTGGGGCCACGAACTTGGCCTTGCCGCGCACAATAGCGATCCCCAACGCGCTCAGGCCGGCCTCTTTGCCCTTGGACCAGCTCTGCACGATGCGGTCTTTGCGCTCGATGATGGCCTTCCAGTCGAGGGCGAGGTTCTCCGTGCCCTTCAGGCCCAGCTTTCTGCCTTCGCGCGCGCGCCAGAAAAGCTCGATGGTGCTGACCAGCACCTTCTTCGGTATTCAGCCTCGCGCCAGGCAGGTCCCGGCGAAATCATCCTCCTCCACGATCGCAACCTTCGCGCCTAATTTGACGGCGGTCTTGGCTGCGTTGACTCCGGCCGTGCCGCCACCGATGACGATGAGATCGTAATCCATGGTTCCTCCATTCAGTTACCAGTTGCCAGTGACCGGTTGCCAGTAACTATTCGGAGATTGACCTAAGCAGGCCATTAAGAATCTTCCCAACTTCTGCAGATAGGTCCAGCAGCCGATCTACTTGGTTTCGTCTCAGGTAGTTGAGATTGCCAGCGAGTAGGACCAAAGTCTCCGTTTCGAGAAGGGAACCTCTTGCGTACCCCAAAAACTGTTGAAATTCTCCTTTGGTCAAGCGTCCCTGGCCCTCTGCTATATTGCAAGGTACTGAAACTGCTGCACGTCGAAGCTGGCTGGTCAATCCGTAAATTTCTTCCTTTGGGAACGTCTCTGTTTCCTTATAAACCTCGGTCACCAGTTCCATTGCCTTCTTCCACGCCACCAGATCTTTATACGACTGAGCCATTTTTATTTCTCCCGACCGACGACTGAGAACTGGCTACTGGTAACTGACCACTGGCCACTGGCCACTACTTAAGCTCACCCGTGATACTGCTGGATTAGCTTTGCCACCAGCCCGGTCCACCCCGTTTGGTGACTTGCCCCAATGCCCGCGCCATTGTCGCCGTGGAAATACTCGTGAAACGGAATCAGATCGTGCCAGTGCGGGTCGTTTTGAAATTTCTCTGCTCCGCCGAAAACGGGTCTTCTTCCGTCCGGTCCGCGCAGAAAAATGCCCATGAGCCGCCGCGAGATCTCCCCGGCCACCTCCCACAGCGTCATCATCTTGCCGGAACCCGTCGGACACTCCACTTTGTAGTCGTCCCCCAGGTAGTAATGAAACTTCTGCAAGGATTCGATGAGCAAAAAGTTCACCGGGAACCAGATCGGGCCGCGCCAGTTGGAGTTGCCGCCAAAGAGGCCGCTGCTAGACTCTGCCGGCTCATAGTTCACGCGATGCTCTGTGCCGTTGACCGAGAGCGAGTAGGGCTGATCGCGATGAAAGCGCGAAACCGCCCGGATGCCGTGAGGTGAGAGAAACTCGCGCTCATCGAGCATCATCTTAAGGATGCGGCGCAGTCGCTCGGGGCCGACGATGGACAGCAGCCGCCGCTCCCCGCGGCCCGGGGTCCGCATGCACGCGCAGTTTTGATTCAGGTCTGGGCGATTGTCGATGAACCACTCCAGACGACGCTTGAAGCCGGGCAACCGGTTGAGGAGCTCCGGATCCAACGTCTCCACGGCAAACAGCGGGATCAGTCCCACCATCGAACGCACTTTCAGGAAAAAGTGCTGGCCGTCCGGCAGGTGCAGCACGTCGTAATAGAAGCCGTCCTGGTCATCCCACAGCGCGATCCCTTCGCCGCCGAGGTTATTCATGGCGTAGGCGATATAGACGAAATGCTCCCAAAACTTGCTCGCTACATCTTCGTAAGCCGGGTTTTCGCGTGCGAGCTCCAGCGCTATTGCCAGCATGTTGAGGCAGTACATGCCCATCCAGCTGGTCCCGTCGGACTGCTCGATGTGGCCTCCGGTGGGTAGCGGCGCGCTGCGGTCGAACACCCCTATATTGTCCAGCCCCAGGAACCCTCCCTGGAAGACATTCCTTCCCTCGGCATCCTTGCGGTTGACCCACCAGGTGAAGTTCAGCAGGAGCTTATGGAAGACGCTTTCGAGAAATTGGCGATCGCCTTTTCCACGGCGCTTCTTCTCGACCTTGTAGACGCGCCACGCCGCCCAGGCGTGGACGGGCGGGTTCACGTCCCCGAAGGACCATTCGTAGGCGGGTAGCTGCCCATTCGGATGCATGTACCATTCGCGCGACATCAATAGCAGTTGTTGCTTGGCGAAGTCGGAATCCACCAGTGTCAGCGGGATGCAGTGGAAGGCGAGATCCCAGGCTGCATACCAGGGATACTCCCACTTGTCCGGCATCGAGATGACGTCGGCGTTGTAAAGGTGAGTCCAGTCGCCATTGCGGCCGTGCTTGCGCTCGGGAGGCGGCGGGGGGTATGCAGGATCGCCTTTGAGCCACTGCTCCACGACGTAGTGGTAAAACTGCTTGGACCACAAGAGCCCCGCAAACGCCTGGCGCATGACGTTTTTCGCATCGGGGGAAAGGTTGCGAGGGATAACCGTGGCGTAAAACTCGTCGGCCTCGCGGCGGCGTTCTGAGAAGATCTGCTCGAAGTCCGCGCCCAGCCCTGCCCCACGGGCGGGTGGGACTTCTCCATCGGTGAAGCGCAGGCGCACTGTTACGCTCTCTCCCGGGCCGATAGTCATGAAATAATCAGCCGCCGCTTTCGTGCCCGCCTGCTCAGGGTTCACCGCCTCCTTAACGCCGTGGACGATGTAGTCGTTAATGCCATCCTTTACATAGCGCGAACCGTTTTGAGTCTCGTACAGTCGTTGGGTGTTGGTTTCATTTTCAGTAAAGAGCAACTCGGGCGACCCTTCACAGTAAAGCCATCTTCGCCCGTAGTAGTGGTGGTTCACTTCAATGATGGCTCTGGGATCTTCGGTCTTTACTCTTCCCAGATGCGGCCGCGGCTCGTTGTAACCCCAGGACCAAGTATTGCGGAACCAGAGAGTGGGCAGGAGATGCAGCCGGGCCGGGTCCGGTCCGCGATTCGTCACGCTGATGCGGATCAGGATGTCTTCCACGCTCGCCTTAGCGTATTCGACGAATACGTCGAAGTAGCGGTCACCATCGAAAGCCCCGGTGTCGATAAGCTCGTACTCCGGGCTAAACTTGTCGCGGCGGCGGTTTTCTTCCACGAGTTTTGCGTACAGGAAGGCCGCTTGCGGATACTTGTAGAGGTACTTCATGTAGGAGTGGGTCGGCGTCGAGTCCAGATAGAAATAGTACTCTTTCACATCCTCGCCGTGGTTGCCTTCGCTGCCGGTAAGTCCAAAAAGGCGTTCCTTAAGTATCGGATCCTGGCCGTTCCACAGCGCCAGGGCAAAGCAAATGAGCTGATGGCGGTCGCTGATCCCCGCGATCCCGTCCTCGCCCCAGCGATAGGCGCGGCTCCGCGCGTGATCGTGGGGCAAATAATCCCAGGCGTTTCCGTGGGGGCTGTAATCTTCGCGCACGGTTCCCCACTGCCTTTCCGAGAGATACGGCCCCCACCGCTTCCAGTTAACTTTGCGCTCGGACGATTCCTGAAGCCTTGTCTCCTCTTTGGTCATGGGTCCCTTTCCTTTCGTCCTTATCTCATTTTTCGGTCAACTGCATTGCGTGTCCATCAGGATCCCGTACCAGAAACGCTTTTCTGAATCCTAATGTCGCCTTTGGCAGCGCCACCACGCCGGGAGGGGCCGGAACGGATTTGCCTGCGAGCAAGCTTTGAGCGGCAGCCTCTGCCTTGCGGGTCACGAGCCTGGTTTGCCAGTGCATCAGGTCGTTGGCCCTAGTGTCCGAGGGTATGGGGCGGCCGTCGCGCGGGTTAAGATAGTCGAGGAGTTCGATGCCAGGACCTGAGTTAGCCCGGAGCATGTTAATGCGCACCCGTGCGCCAGCGACGCCTGACAGCTGTTCCTGTTCGATGCCGTAATTCAGGCTTCCCCCCCCTAGCTTCATTGCCAGGAGGTCTCGATAGAAGCCGAGGCTTTTATCGGTATTAGAAACGGCAATGGCTGTGTGATCGATCCCGAGGAATAACTTCCCTGCGGTATTCTGCCATCTGGGATTACCCTTTCCAGGCGGGTAGTAAATGATTTCTAGGGTATGCCCGTCCGGATCCTTAAAGTAGAACGCTCTGATCCCAGCCGCGGCTTCGTTCCAATCTGGGATGCGTTGGGGCGCGGTGGACACATGCTCGACTTTGTAGTTGCGAAGTCGCTGGTAAGCCCTGTCCATGTCACTGACAACGATAGCTATGTGTTGGAACCAATGGTCATTGCTGCGCGAATCAGCCGGAATCGGTCTTCCCTTCGGGGTGAGGTACTCGGTTAGCTCGATAAACTCGTCCCTGAGCCGCATCCTCACGACTCTCATTCGGAGTCCGGAAATCCCGAGGAGTCGTTCATAGTCACTGCCCGCGGCCTTAGCGTCGGATACCTTCTCGAAAGACAATGCTTTGGAATAGAACTTGACTGATCGCTCCATATCCGCGACGGTTATCCCCACGGAATCTACGGCCCTGATGATTTCCTTCGCGGGTGCCTGCCCGGCCGGAACCGCCGGCAGCCAAACCGCGAATGATAAAAAGAGCCAAAGAGCTGTCTTTTTTAGTTTCATATTCCTCTCCTTAGACTAGCCCCTGTGAATCGGGCAGACGCCGTTTTCATACTTTTTGGCAAAAAGGAGAATCACGGAGGTGGCTCCCAACTGATAGCTCTGGAGCGCGATGAAGACCGGATCCCTTATGCTGAACGCATGGGTAAAGAGGAGCAGAGAGGAGAGGAACCATATCCCATAGGCTTTGAGGCTGATTCCCGCGGAGCACTGCTTCGAAATGAGATGCCCGATCTGCGGCATATAGGCGATGATGACCAAAGCCGTTCCAATAAAGCCTACCCAATTTGTTTCCATAAGCAAACCCTCCTCAGATTTTATCGCCGTCGATCCCCAGCTTGCGCGCGAGGATTTGGTCCATGCTGACTTTGCCCGGCCCTGAAAAGACCAGCCAGACAAATAGCACGAGCAGGAGCACTTCCGGCAAATAGAGAAAGTCCCCTAACGTTTTCGCCTTATCGAGCTGAGCCGTCAAGATGGCCACCAACATGATGAATGCAAGCGGTACCGATACGATACGCGTGGCAAGCCCGAGGATCAGGCAAACGCCGCCAAAAAACTCGATGGAAGCGGTAACCAGCGCGTTCAGATGAGGGAAAGGGATCCCTAACTGAACGAAGTACTGGCCGAGTTCCTCAAGCTTATAGAAGAGCTTGCCCCTGCCGGACTCGAAGAAAAGGAGACCCACGTCCCGAATGGCCGCACAATCGCCGAGCGCCCACACACCGGGCCAATCAGGGACCTCCATATAGGAGCTGACCACCAAACGGCCTCTTTCCTTTCTGCACGGCAGCGTCTCCAAGAGCGGATTCGGGGAGGTCCCTGCGGTCCAAACCAAGGTGTTCGTCTTGATTATCGTTCCGTCGCCCAACTCCACGCCACGCTCTGAGATCCCTGTGACCTTGGTATTGAGCCGAAACTCGACTTCTTCCAGATGTTGGATCATGCGATTGCGCAAGTAAATCGCGTCGCCCAGGGTTTTCATCGTCAGAGCCCGCTCTTGAAGGCCGGAGAGATTGAAAAAATTCGTGGTTGAACCCAGAGCGATCACTAGATGGTTGTACTCCAGCTCATGGGGATGAGCCGTGCCGATGCCATGGGAGACAACCACTCGCTTTCTTCGCAGGTCAATGGACTCAACGTTGCCATCAAAGAACTTCACTCGTCGTAGTAGCTTGCGTATCGGGCTCACGATATCCGTCGGATCGAGATCGCTGGCCGCTACTTCGTGCAGCATGGGGGTAAATAAGAAAAAGTTATCCCGACTTACCAGCGTGACTTCCACATCCGGGTTCCGGGCCAGCGTCTTCTCCAATTGCAGCGCTGCATAAAGGCCCCCGAAGCCGCCACCCAAGATAAGGATTCGTTTTTGTCTGTCGTGTCCTAGCATGCAGCCCTCGGGTTATCGGCACGCGATTAGCATGAGCCTATATCCGGATTAACCTTGTTGCTGTCCCAGCGGCGCGGTACCGAAGTTGACGCCGAAGCGCCGGCACCAGATGCTGACAGACCGGTATTTGTTCAGGTCAACTTCCGCCGGCACGTCGTAGTTCTGATCACCCTTGTTGCCTTTCATAGAGCCGAGGTCGATAAAACCGGCCTTCTTCACAGTTTCATTGTCTTTAGCGTCTTCGGCAGCGACCAGATACACATGAACGTCGGGGCCATTGGAGGTTTCGAAGTTAGTCAGGCGGAGGACTCGCTTGCCATCGGACAGCTGGTAGACGGCGGCGATACCTCTGGTCTCGTGGGCGAGGCCGCGAAAATTGCCCTTGGATAAGACAGCGGGTTCCGATCCCTTCGATATCGCCATCTTCCCTGCAGGAAACCCTTCGTTCACTGTTCTGTTAACGAAGAGCAGTTCCGGCCGGAACAGATACCAAGCGATGGCCGCCACCGCGGCGACAGTTGCACCAATGAGTAGTTTGCGCTGTTGCATGCGAGAATCCTCCTTACCTGAGATAATTAGCCTTCATTGCCTATTAGATGCCGGTGGTTGGGAAAAAGATGCGGGCGAGCGCGGGATGATTCCGCAGGAGGCGGGTCTACGACGCCTTAAAACCCGGGTCCCCTGGTGCTGAGCCTTACGCGGTAAATGGCCGTTCCGCCGGTTATGAAGAGTGTCGACCCATCACCACCCCAGGCAACATTGGAGGTCGCGATCCCTGTTTCAATCCTTCCCCGGAGTGCGCCGTCTGGAGCAAAGACATTGATACCACGGGGGCGAGCCATGACTCTCTCCTTTCATCCGGGATCATAGCCTTGCAATCCCCTCTAGTTTGGTTGGCGGACGTTAAGCATCTATTACGTTTAGGTGGCTTTTTCCAAAACTTCGTTAGCGCCGCAGAAAATGCAGCGTTTGTCATTCTGGTGGTGGAGCTTCGCGCACGAGACTCCCTCGGCCCCTTTCAGCCGTGCGTAGGCTTCCGCCGCCAGCAACATACCGAGCACCGGCGCCGTGAGGTAAATCCAGAACTCCATCCAATAGTGGGCAGGTAAGGCCGATGCGAGGCTGCGCGCGGGATTCATGCTCATGCCCGAAACGGGCGCTTCTAGAGTGATGTATGTGGCCACCAGAGCGCCGGCAAACAGGCCCGTGAAGCGGTGCATCCGGGGATTGTTGGAGACCACCAAGACAACCGACATCAGAATGAACGATATGACGACTTCGGCGAGGAAGGCCGCTCCCGGGCCGTAGTCGCCCGGGGCAGTAACCACATAATTCACCGAAGGGTCCTTTAAGAATTTCCCAATGATGGCCGCAGAAATCAGAACTCCGGCTACTCCTCCAAAAAATTGCGCGATAATGTAAAAGAGGGCATCCCAAGGCTTAACCTTTTTTAGGCGGAAAAAGGTCAGCGTAACCGACGGATTGATGTGCGCACCGGACTGCTTGCCCCAAGGAGAGTAGATGATGGTGATGGCGGTGAGCGCCATAGCCATGCCCATCAGAACTCTGCGCGGCAGGGGATCGGCGATGGCCTGGCGAATGGGCGAGGATGGATGTTCAAGGATCGTGCCGAAGAGGCATGCTGAAATCATGAAGAGTCCGAGTCCGGCAGCCTCTATGACATACTCGGGCCAGTGGCGTGTCAGGGAATCTATCATGGGCCATTAGATGCCGTCGAAGGGAGAAAAGATGCAGGCAAACTAGAAGCGGCTAACGGGAGGGGCTGAAGGTGCCCGACGCGAGGAGGGTTCGAGTTGCTTCGACGGTCTTCTTATAGGTCTTCAAGAAAGCAACGCAGTCAGGGCATGCGCTGAGGTGATTCTCGAGCGCCCTGGTCATGTGGGGTGCGAGCGTTCCTGCCACGTATTCTGTGAGAACGGAGGTAGCCTGCTTACAGGTGTAGGCTAGGTTATGTCTTGCTTCCCGAGTTCGATTCTTTCTGGCCAAGAGACATGCGCTCCTTTAGTTGATTTAGATGGCGTGCGCGGCAAAAAAGTAGCAAGACGGTTCTAAGTAGGCGAATAACCTAAATGGACCGCCAATTTACCCCTCAGAAAGAGGCGCGCGCGATGCAGTCTCGTCTTGACCGCTGCGACGCTTAGGCCCAGAGTGTTGGCGATCTCACGGTCTGAAAATCCCTCAAGGTCGCTCATGACCACGACCGCTTTATCCACGGGCTTTAATTGATTGAGGGCCTGGGTAAGTATCTGCTGCAGCTCTCGGTTGGCGGAGCGCTCATCAATATCGTTGGACCAATCTACTACCGGCCTTACGAGATGGTGACCATCTTTTTGAAACTTGGGAAGGTAGTCGTCGTAAAGGACCTCTTTGCTGCGCTTTTGTCGACGGAGCCTGCTGAGGGCTGTGTTCACTGTGAGCCGATAAAGCCACGTAGAAAACTCGGCCTGTCCGCGAAATGTCTTCGCCTTGTTATGGACCGCCAAGAAAACCTCTTGAACCACATCCTCGGCGTCGGCCTCGTTCCCTAATAGCCTAAGCGCTTGTCGGTATACCTGATTCACGTGCTGATGGAAAACGGCGTCGAACGCCTCGGCATCGCCAGCCCTCAGCCGGTCGACGAGAAGACGTTCTTTTAGCTTGCCGTTTGATCGAGCGTCAAGGTCAGCAGCTTCTTCGAGTCCGGCTAGAGGGGTCTCCGCGGCTTTGGGGGTGGGGGACTGCCCGTTTAATAGAGTTTCGACGAATGGCGAACCATTCACCATCGCGACTCCTTTAGTCTTTATTTTTTTCAGCGTTTTCAGAGCGTCGTTATCTATGAAGGTGACTCCGGAGAAGTCGAGGGAAACCGATTTATTTGGGGACCCTCGATATCGGAGGCATAGCTCTTCCAGATCCGGCACGGTTGTAGCGATGATCTTGCCGTCCAATCTCAGAGTTATTGTTAAATCGTCTTCGAAGGTTTTTGTGATCCTGAGCATCTGCTGATTTCCCCGTTGCAGATCTCATTGAGCAAGGAGCGTGCCCGCGCAAGGAACGGGAGGCGACGTGATTCAAAGTGTCTAAGTCAGTGTTTTTATTTCAATTTGACTTATTGGGGGGATCGCATGCATTGCGAAATATCGTGACCCTTGCGATATTTCGCGAAACGGAATATCGTCTCCCAGCGGCAATGGCTGGCTTAAAAGGAAGTAGATGAAAGTGCCTATTGCTAACAACGAAGCGGGGCGACTCGAGGCGCGCGATGTGACCGAGAGCAGGCGGGCGGAGGAGACACTGCGCGCCATCACCGAGGGGACCGCCGGGGTCACCGGAGGCGAGTTCTTTCGGTCGCTGGTCCGTAATCTCGCGCAGGCGCTGCGGGTTCGGTATGCCTTTGTCGCGGAATGCACGGATGGGACAAAAACCCGGGTCCGCACGTTGGCGTCCTGGGCCGGGGAAGAATTCAGCGAAAACATCGACTTTATGCTGCGCGGGACCCCCTGTGAGAAAGTCATTCGCGGAGAGGTTTGCTATTATCCAGATCGTCTCCAGACGCTGTTTCCTGAGGACATTGGCCTGGTCGATCTGAGGGCGGAAAGTTACTTGGGCGTTCCGCTTTACAGTTCAACACGAGACATCTTGGGGCACCTGGTGGTGATGGATGACAAGCCCTTGAAAGCCCTGGATCAGGAGATTCCGATCCTGCGTATTTTCGCCGCTCGCGCTGGTGCGGAACTGGAGCGAAAGCATGCGGAGGAGGCGCTGAGAAAGAGCGAGGAACGGCGCCGGATGCTTCTCGACATCAATAATGCCATCATCACGAAGCTAAACCGCGACGAGCTTTTCGGCGCCATTTGCGAGGCGCTTGGCCGTGTCATTCCATTCGACCGGGTCGCGCTTAGCCTCTACGAGCCTGAGCTGGATATCTTGCGGCTGGCGACCTATGCGGGGCCGTATCATCGCCCTGACTATTCCCCTATTGGCCGCGCGCTTGATCTCAGAGATAGTCCTGTGGGTTGGGCTTTCTTGCATCAAAAGCCGCTGTTACGCCGCGACCTGGAGACAGAACGGCAGTTCTCCTCGGAACAGCGCGCCTTCGAGCACGGCTTCCGATCGTTGTGCGCGCTGCCCCTCATCATTCGCGGCAAGAGCATTGGAGCGATTACCGTGGGAAGTCTTACGAGGTTCCAATATACGGGAGCGGATTCGGAGTTCCTGATGGAAGTCGCCAATCAGATCGCGATAGCCATCGACAACATGAGATCCCACGAAGAGATCGTAGCGCTGAAAGCGAGGCTTGAGGCCGAAAATGTCTACCTGCAGGAAGAGATCAAGACCGAATACAATTTTGAGGAGATCATCGGCCAAAGCGCGCCGGTGCGGCAGTTGCTGCGCAAGGTGGAACAAGTGGCGCCCACCGAGGCGACCGTCTTGATTCAAGGAGAGACCGGGACCGGTAAGGAACTGCTCGCCCGAGCGATTCACAATCTGAGCCCGCGCAAGGAGCGACCTCTCGTTAAGGTCAACTGCGGGGCCATACCTGCGGGTCTGGTCGAGAGCGAGTTGTTTGGCCATGAGAAGGGGGCCTTTACCGGAGCTTTGCAGCGACGAGTGGGGCGATTCGAGCTGGCGGATGGCGGAACTATCTTTTTGGACGAGGTCGGCGAGCTGCCGCCCGATACCCAGATCAAGCTCTTACGCGTGTTGCAGGAGGGGGAGTTCGAGCGGGTGGGCAGCAGCAAGGCGATCAAGGTGAATGTGCGCGTCATCGCGGCCACCAACCGCGATCTCAAGCAGAGCATCAAAGCGGGCTCGTTCCGCTCGGACCTTTTCTACCGCCTCAATGTCTTTCCCATGGAGGTGCCTCCTCTGAGAGAGCGCGGATCCGACATCCCCCTCCTGGTCACCTTTTTCCTCAGCCGATACGCGAAGAGGTTAGGCAAGCAGATTCAAGGGGTGTCCAAAGATACGATGGAGCGGCTGAAAAAATACTCCTGGCCTGGGAACATTCGGGAACTGCAAAACCTGATCGAGCGGGCTGTCGTCGTGGCTGAGGGATCGATTGTTCGCATTGACGAATCGATGTTGGGATTGGATGCGGGTCCGGAAAATCAGGGCTTGCAAGCTTTGGAGGAGGTGGAGCGCGCCCATATCCTCCGCACGCTGGCGGAGACCAACTGGGTCATTCACGGCAGCCGAGGAGCCGCGTCCATCCTCGGGATAAACCCAAGCACGCTTCGCTCTCGAATGCAGAAGCTGGGCATCAAGAGGCCCGGGCCCCGGGATTCCATGCCCTCCCGATGACAGAGGCCCCTTGTTAATTCAGGTAGCCTTCTTGCGGAAACTGTTGACCTAGAGCCGAGCCTTTCAGCGGGCTCTTCCTGAGAATCTCTTCTAAGACGAAGCCTGCGAGGATATATGCCTCCGTGCTGTCCTTGCTGCACTCAAAGGCCGCCTCACTCACAGCCTCTATGAGCTCGCCTAGTGTTGTATCGATTCTTTGCTCAGTGTGACAGCCCTTCATAACCGCTTCCCTTTCCTAAGGGCTCGCTTGATAAAGAGGTCTGGCCTAAAAAAGTTCCCGCGAACCTGAAAAGTTTTTTGTTTC
>Ga0137796_10000869_pt1 | contig 18089 bp, 15 predicted proteins | sample OV2TP3_FD_97704 | JGI IMG/M metagenome (GOLD analysis project Ga0137796, IMG submission 97704) | reverse complement strand
GGCCGCCCCCCGAACCGGCGCCCGCACCCGAGCCGGCGGCCGCGCGTCCCCCCGGCTCGACCGGCCTCGCCCGGCTCGAGGGGCTCCTCGGGGAGCGATGGCTCAACCGGGTCGGGGCCCTCGTCCTGGTCGTCGGGGTGGGCTTCTTCCTCAAGTACGCCTTCGAGAACCGGTGGATCGGGCCGGCCGGCCGCGTCCTGATCGGGCTCCTCGCGGGCGTCGCCTTCCTCACGGTCGGGGAGCGGCTCCAGCGGGCTGCGTACCGCGTCCCGGCCCAGGGGCTCGCCGCGGCCGGGATCGCCACGCTCTACCTCTCCGTCTACGCCGCCTGGGGCTTTTACGAGCTGATCCCCCGCTCGGCCGCGTTCGGCCTGCTGGTGCTGGTGACGGCCACCGGGATGGCCATCGCGATCCGTCACGACGCGCGGGTGATCGCCTTCCTCGCGACGCTGGGCGGCCTCCTCACGCCCGTGCTCCTCCGCGGGGAGTACGACGCCGCGGTCGCGCTCTTCAGCTACCTCGCCGTCCTCGACGCGGGCGCCCTCGCCGCCGCGTGCTGGCGCCGCTGGCCGGAGGTGTCGCTCCTCGCCTTCGCCGGGACGCAGGCGCTCTACTGGGCGTGGTTCGACGAGTGGTACCGGCCCGAGAAGCTCGCCGTGGCGCTCCTCGGGCCGAGCGTGTTCTTCGTCCTGTTCGCGCTGGCGGGGCCCGTCGAGGCCGCGCGCGGCGGCGGCCTCCGGTGGAGCGCGGCGCTCCTCGCGCTGGCGACCCCGGCCGCCTACTTCGTGGCGGCGCGCGGGGTCCTCTGGCCGGAGTACCCGGGCGTGCTCGCCCTCCTCTGCCTCGGCCTCGCGACGGTCTACCTCGGCCTCGGGCGGTGGGCGATCCACGCCCTCCCGGGCGCGCCGGACGTGGCGCTCCTCCACTTCGCGCTCGCGCTGGCGTTCCTCACGCTGACCTTCCCCGTCCAGCTCACCGAGCACACGACCGCGATCGCCTGGAGCGTCGAGGGCACGGCGCTCCTCTGGGGCGGGTTCCGGTTTGCGGCGCCGAGGCTCCGGGGGAGCGCGCTCGCCGTGCTCGGCCTGGCGGCGGTGCGCTGGCTCACGCTCCTCTGGCGTCCGGCGTGGCACGAGGGACGCTTCCTCGTGGACCACCCGCTCGCGCTCCCGACCGTCTTCGTCGTGGCCGCGTGCACGATCGCCGCGTGGCTCTACCGGCGCCGCGAAGCGGACGCGGCCGGGTGGGAGGCGGCCGCGCGCCCGCTGCTCGTCCTGGCCGCCCTCGGCGGCGCGGCGCTCTTCCTGGGCGCCGAGGTCGCCGCCTACGGGCCCTTCCGGCGGGGGCTGCCGGCGGCGCACCGGCACGCCCTCGGCCTCCTCCCTTGGATCACCGCGGCGCTCCCGCTCCTCTGGCTCGCGCGGGAGGACCGGACGCGGATCCTCTTCGCCGCCACGACGGGGCTCCTCGCCCTCCTCGGGCTCGTGGCGACGACGACGCTCGCGGACGAGTGGCGGCGGCTCACGCCGGCGCTGCGCCCCGCCGCCCTGAACCCGCGCTTCGCCACGGGGCTCCTCATCGTCGCCCTCTACGCCCTCTACGCGCGGCTCGCCCCGGAGCTGCCCTTCTCGGACGCGACGCGACGCCGGGCGCGCGCGCTCGGGAGCGCGGCCGCGGCGCTCTTCCTCCTCTGGCACCTCAGCACCGAGGTCAGCCTGCTCCCGCTCGCGGGCCTCGGCCGGGGCGAGGCCGACAAGGCCCGCAGCATGGGGCTGTCGCTCCTCTGGACCCTCTACGCGCTGGCCGCGATGGGCGTCGGCATGCGCTGGCACCTCACGGCCGTCCGCCTCGGCGCGCTCGGCCTCTTCGGCCTCACCGTGGCGAAGGTCTTCCTCGTGGACCTCGCGGAGCTCGACGCCGTGTACCGGATCTTCTCGTTCCTGGTCCTGGGCGGCGTGCTCCTCCTCGCGTCCTTCCTCTACACGCGCTATCGCCGCGGAAGCGGCGGACTCGGAGCCTGAAGGGACGGCCCAGTCCGTCATAGCTTGACACCTGTAGTGTAGAGCGCTACAGTCGGCCCATGGCTCGTCGAAACACGAGTGCCGCTGGCGAATCGATTCCCGTCGGGGCAGCGGAGATCGCGTCGCGACTCGGCGTCAGGCCGCAAACCGTCCATACGTGGCGTCAGCGACGGCTCATGCCAGAGCCGCGCTGGACCGTGTCCGGGCAGCCGGCATGGGACTGGGCCGAGATCGAGGCCTGGGCCCGGCGGACGGGACGACTCCGTGAGTCGGATGTTCACGCGGCGCTCCTCCAACTCGAGGGCATGGGCTGGGAGGGCGATCTCGACGAGCTCCGGACCGACCGCGCCTCCCGGCGGTGATTCTCGTCGACACGTCGGCCTGGATCGAGCTGCTCCGCGCCACGGGCCACCCTGCTCACCTCACCCTCCGCCATCATCTCCAGCGGCGCTCCCCAATCGCCACGACCGAGCCGGTCATCATGGAGCTGCTCGCTGGAGCGAGGAGCCGGCGCGAGCACTCGAGACTGCGGGCGAGGCTGCTCGCGCTCCCCCGGCTCACGTTGCGAGGGCTGGTCGACTTCGAGTCGGCAGCCGAGCTGTATCGCGCGTGCTAGCGCTAGCCCGACCACCCCCGGGGGGTCACGACCGGTCGAACGGTAAGGAGAGGGGGAACGCTACTCGGACGTGACCTCGCCGCGCCGGACGAGGTAGGGCGTGAAGGCGGCGGGGTCCACCTCGATGCCGAGCCCGGGGCCCTGCGGGACCTCGACCATGCCGTCCGGACCGAGGGCGGGGACGCCCCAGAGCTCCCGCAAAGGGTTCGGCGCCTGGTCGTACTCGAACCAGGGGTACGGCATCGGGGTGTGGCTGCGGTAGCCGGGGAGGACGGCGCAGAGCTGGAGGCTCGCGTAGAAGCTCACCGCCGCCCCCCAGACGTGCGGGACGATCGGCACGTCCCAGGCGGCGGCGAGCGCGGCGATGCGGGCGACCTCGGTGAACCCGCCCGCGATCGCGAGGTCCGGCTGCGCGGCGTCGAGCGCGCCGCGCTCGAAGAACGTCCGGAACGCGCGGATCCCGCCGAGGGCCTCCCCGCCCACGACCGCGAGGCCGAGCGCGCCGGCGACGTGGGCGTAGCCCTCGACGTCGTCGGGTGCCACCGGCTCCTCGAGCCACGCAAAGGCCTCCGCCTCGAGCTGGCGCCCGGTCTCGATCGCCGGGCGCGTCGTGTAGCCCTGGTTGGCGTCGGCGAGCAGGATCACGTCGGGGCCGACGACCTTCCGCACGGCATTGGCGGCGCGGCCGTCGGCGTCCGGGTCCACGCCGATCTTCAGCTTCATCGCGCGGAAGCCGGGACCCAGGATCCGCTCGGCTTCGCGGCGGTACGCGCGATAGGGATCGCGGCCCGGCTTGAGGTAGGGGCCCCCCGCGTACGCCGGCACGCGCGTCCGCACCGGACCGCCGAGGAGGCGCGCGATCGGCTGGCCGAGCGCGCGGCCCCGGAGGTCCCAGAGGGCCATGTCCACGGCCGAGAGCGCCATCAGGCCCGGCCCCTGGCGCTCGTAGCCCAGCCGGGCGTGCATCGCGCCCCAGAGGCGTTGGTACTCGAACGGGTCCTGGCCGAAGAGGACCGGGGCGAGGGCCGCCTCGATGATCGTCCAGGCGGCCGCCGGCGAGTGCCAGGTCTCCCCCCAGCCCGACACCCCCTCGTCCGTGCGCACCTCGACGAGGAGCGCGCCCCGGCGGTCGAAGAACTCGCGCGCGTTCCCGAGCGGCTCGGGGAGGCGGCACTCGAGGAGGTGGAGGCCCAGGCGCGTGATCTTCATCGGTTCAGATGGCCCGCAGGCGCCCCTCCGCGCGCTTGAGCAGCACGGCGTTGGTGGCCACGATGATCGACGAGGCGGACATCACCCATGACCCGGCTCCTCGTCACCCAACATCTCGCGCCGCGGACGCCGCGTCAATCCCCGAGACCCCGACGAGCATCGCCGCCGCCAGGCCGGCCGTCGGCAGGCCGAGCCGGACGCCGATCCGGTAGGTGGCGACGTAGCTCTCTCCCTCCCCGGGAGGGAGAGGGTCGGGTGCGAGTGGTATCATGGCCCGAGCGGAGGTGCGTCATGTGGGAGGGGAGCGTCGTCTCGATCCAGATCGCGCATGATGCCGCGGGGCCCATGGTCCGGCTCGCCGAGGTCGAAGCCGTCGCGGGCAAGGGCCTGGCGGGGGACCGGTACTTCCACAAGGGCGGGACCTGGTCCGAGCGACCGGGCTCGGGCCGCCAGGTGACGCTGATCGAGGCGGAGTCGCTCGAGGCCCTCGCCCGCGAGTCGGGCCTCGAGCTCGACCTCGCCGCCAGCCGGCGGAACATCACGACCCGCGGCGTGCCCCTCAGCCACCTCGTGGGCCGGCGCTTCCGGATCGGCGAGATCGTCGTCGAGGGCACGCGGCTCTGCGAGCCCTGTGAGCACCTCGAGCGGCTGACGAAGCCGGGCGTGCTGAAGGCGCTCGTCCACCGCGCCGGCCTCCGCGCCGACATCGTCACCGGCGGCACGCTCCGCGTCGGCGACCCGATCCGTCCGGAATCCACCTGAGGGACTGCCACCCAAGGACTCCGGGCCGACCCGATTCTTTCGGATCGGGGCTAGCAACCCTCGGAGGGGGGCTTCGCCCCGCCTTCCGAACCACCTCGGCGCTTTCCCCTGCCGGCGTTTGCCCCAACCCCGGCGACTGCTCACCCACCCGGAAACCCCCGAGCGAATCGTAAGTCACGATTTTTTCGGTCCTGCAGTGTTGGCCCGCGCGTTGCCCTTCGTAGGGGTGCCGGCCCCGCAAGAGGCCGGGACTCTGAGACCCACGGAGGTGGGGTATGAAGGCATACGTGCGCCGAAGCGTGAGCGTCCTGCTGGTCGCCACCCTGCTGCTCGCGGGGTGCGCGACCCCCTACAACGGCAGGCTCGCCGCGGAGACGTTCGGGCGGGGGCTGATGAACCTCATCCTCTCGCCCCTGATGATCGCCGCGGGGCTCGCCCAGGGGCTGGCGTTCCTCCCCTACACGATCGGGACCGGACTGGCGGAGCTGAACCGGGGGCTCCTCCAGGCCCAGGCGGTGTCGCTGGACGACTCCTACAAGGCGACGTTCGGCGTGGCCACGACCGACCCGCGCGTGAATCCGAAGTCCGGCGAAGTCCGCGGGCAGGAAGGCCTCTACGGCCGGTACCGGCCGGAGGCGATCTTCGAGGCCAACCGCGCGTTCCAGCGTCTCCTGGTCTCCCAGGGGATGCCGGACGAACAGGCCCGAAACTACGTGCTCACCGGCAACTACCGGTACGCGTGGAGCCGGGGGCAGATCCTGCTCGCCGTGGTGTACCGGCATCCGGGCAATCAGCCATTCCGGGTGTCGGCGAAGCAGACGGGCATCGTCACGACGTTTCGGCCGGACCAGCGGGGCTGGCACGAACCCTACGCGCGCGACGCCCAGGGCCAGGTCATCGACGAGGTCATCGACTGGGCCGCGCTCGAGTACGTGCTCCTGCGCCAGGACAAGATCGTGGCGACGCTGATGGTCATCGCGGTCGAGGCCGTCAAGTCCGGCAAGCGCTCACCGGACTACTGGCAGGCGGAGCGGCGCTGGATGGCCGGGGAGACCACCGAGGTCATGCGGGAGTCGATGGCGAAGGTGAACCTGCCGACGTCCTGACCCGTCAGAACACGGCGATCGGGTTGACGGGCGAGCCCGTCACGTTGCGGAGGCGGAGCGGGGCCACGGTGAGGAGGAACTCCCACCGGCTCCGCTCCGCGCACGCGCGCGCGACCTCCTCCAGGTTCATGTTGTCGATGAGCCAGAGCCCCAGGCCGACCAGCGCCACGATGTGGAAGGGGTGGCCCATCCCGGGATACGGGGTCGGCGTCACGTCGTTGTGGGTGTCGCTCCCCCACAAGGCGACGCCGCGCTCGCGGAGCCACGGGGCGAGCGCCGCGTGCGGCCCGGGCGAGCCGTCCCGCCCGGGGTTCACCGGCCCCTCGGCGAGCCGCCGCGCGTAGTAGCCGGTCCGGACGAGCAGGATGTCCCCCGGCTCCACCCGGACGCCCTGCGCGCGCTCGGCGGCCTCGAGGTCGGCCGGCATCACGCCCTCGCCCCGCTCCAGCCAGCGGACGCCCCGAGTCCGCGCCACGTCGAGAAGCACGCCGCGGCTCACGACGCCGGCGTGGAGCAGCTCGACCGCCTCGACCGTCGCCCCCTCGCGCGCGGTGATCAGGTTGCAGGAGCGCCCGTTGTAGATCTTTCCCTCCCAGAAGAAGTGGGCGAGGGAGTCCACGTGGGTGATCGTGTAGCCGTGGAACACCATCCCGATGAACTCGCCCGCGCCCCGCCGCTGGAGGAGGCGCTCCGGCGGCGCGGTGTCGCGCCCCTCGCCCGAGTCCACCATGAAGCGCATCACCTGGAAGGTCGTGTCCGCCGTGATGTCCGTCACGACGGGCCGGGCGCAGGTCACGCTCACCCCGTCGCGGACGAGCCGGGCGGCGGCCTGGCGCTTCGCGGGGGTGATGAGATTGATGGTCCCGAGCTGGTCGTCCGCGCCCCACCGCCCCCAGTTGGAGCAGGTCTTCAGGTAGCCGATGACCTCCGCCTCGGTCGGCACGCTGGTGGGCATGGTCCCCCTCACCCTCGCCCTCTCCCCCCGGGGGGAGAGGGAATCTCACTTGAGTCGCTTGTAGCGGAGCCGGTGGGGCCGCTCGGCGTCGGCGCCCAGGCGCTTCCGCCGGTCCGCCTCGTAGTCCTGGTAGTTCCCCTCGAACCAGACCACCCGCCCCTCGTCCTCGAAGGCGAGGATGTGGGTCGCGATCCGGTCGAGGAACCAGCGGTCGTGGCTGATGACGACGACGCACCCCGCGAAGCCGAGGAGCGCGTCCTCCAGGGCGCGCAGCGTGTCCACGTCCAAATCGTTCGTCGGCTCGTCGAGGAGGAGGAGGTTCCCGCCGCGCTTGAGGAGCTTCGCCAGGTGGACGCGGTTCCGCTCGCCGCCCGAGAGCTCCCCCACCCGCTTCTGCTGATCGGCGCCCTTGAAGTTGAACGAGGCGACGTAGGCCCGCGAGGGGACCTGCCGCCGCCCGAGCTGGAGCTGGTCGGCGCCGCCCGAGATCTCCTCCCAGACGGTCCTCGACCCATCCAGGGCGTCGCGGGTCTGGTCCACGTACGCGGGCGCGACGGTCTCGCCGAGGCGGAGCGTCCCCACCTCGGGCTTCTCGAGGCCCACGATCATCCGGAAGAGCGTCGTCTTGCCGGCGCCGTTCGGGCCGATGACGCCGACGATCCCCCCGCGCGGCAGCGTGAACGAGAAATCGTCGATCAGGAGGCGATCGCCGTACCCCTTGCGGACGTGCTCCGCGGCGACGACCACGTCGCCGAGGCGGGGCCCCGGCGGGATCGTGATCTCGACGTCGTCCGGCCGGCGCTCGGCTTCGGCCTGGAGCAGCGTCTCGTAGGCCTGGATCCGCGCCTTCGACTTCGCCTGGCGGGCCCGCGGCGCCATCCGGACCCACTCGAGCTCGCGTTCGAGCGTCCGCTGCCGCGCGGACTCCGCCTTCTCCTCGACCGCGAGCCGGGCCTTCTTCTGCTCGAGCCAGGAAGAGTAGTTCCCCTGCCACGGGATCCCGTAGCCGCGGTCGAGCTCGAGGATCCAGCCCGCGACGTTGTCGAGGAAGTACCGGTCGTGGGTGACCGCGATGACGGTCCCGGGGTACTCCTGGAGGTAACGCTCGAGCCAGGCGACGGACTCGGCGTCGAGGTGGTTCGTCGGCTCGTCGAGGAGCAGCATGTCCGGCCGCTCGAGGAGGAGCCGGCAGAGGGCGACCCGCCGGGCCTCGCCGCCCGAGAGCGTCCCGGTTGCCTGGTCGCCGGGCGGGACGCGGAGGGCGTCCATCGCGATCTCGATCGTGCGGTCGAGGTCCCAGCCCCCGCAGGCCTCGATCGCGTCCTGGAGCCGGGCCTGCTCCGCGAGGCACCGCTCCATCTCGGCATCGGCCAGCGGCTCGCCGAGCCGGGCGCTCACGCGCTCGAACTCGTCGAGGAGGGCGCGGGTCGCCCGGACGCCGTCCTCGATGTTCCCGCGGACGTCCTTCGACGGGTCGAGGCGTGGCTCCTGGGGCAGGAAGCCGATCCGGATCCCCTCGGCCGGGCGCGCCTCGCCGAGGAAGTCCGGGTCCACGCCCGCCATGATCCGCAGCAGCGTGGACTTGCCCGCGCCGTTGGCCCCGAGGACGCCGATCTTCGCCCCGGGGAAGAAGGCGAGCGAGATCCCGCGGAGGATCTCGCGCTTGGGCGGGACGACCTTCCCGAGGTCGCGCGTCGTGAAGATGTACGGGGGGGCCACGGAGCGTCATGATACACGAGCCCGGCCCCTGCGGGCACGCCCGATGCCATCTCGGGTGGCGCGAGACGGCACATTGCCGGCTCTGGACGGATGGAGTATCGTTGCACCGGCCGAAGGGGAACACATTCATGGTGACCCTTCAGTTGCAAACCCCGGTCTCGCTATCCACTACTAGGCGTCGCGGACGTTCGAGGCCTTGTGGTTCGCGAGGCCATCCAAACCGGTCCACCGAAGCCTCGGCTCCTCGACCGTGTCCACCAAGGCCTGGATCCGCCGATACGTCATCGGCCATGGCAGGCGCCAGCCCACGGACATGGTCTCGGGTTAGAGGGTTCCATGGAGGAATCGCCATGGCTCAACAGGAATCGGTTTCCGTCGAGACATTGAAAGCAATCGCCGATGCGTTCAATGCCCGCGATCTGGACGCGATAATGGAGTTCTTTGCCGATGATTGCTCGCTGGACATGCCCCGGGGGCCGGACCCATGGGGTCGGCGCTTTACGGGCAAAGCGGCCGTGCGAGAGGGATTAGCGACGCGCTTCAAGGGTCTCCCAGACGTCCACTACAGTGATGACCGGCACTGGGTCAGCGGCAATATGGGCGTGTCGGAGTGGTTGCTGACCGGCACGACACCCGACGGAGTCCGAGTTCAAGTACGTGGATGCGATCACTGGGAGTTCCGGGACGGGAAGGTAATCAGGAAGGACTCATATTGGAAGATCGTTGAGAAGCCCGTATGAGATGACCGCTCTAACCCTGGGTGGAGTCGACGCGCTATCGCGCGCGGCTCACCCTGGCGTTAGGCCTCGCAGGAGAGTCGTCAGAGGTACACCTTGATCTGTCCGGAATGCGGAACGGAGTTTCGAGAGGGAATCACCGTGTGCTCGGATTGCGGTATCCCTCTCGCCGATGAACCTCCGGCAGAGCGTGACGAGCCGGAGTGGACGGGACTCGTCACTGTCCTGGAGACTTCCGACTTCTCGCTCCTCCTGGTCGCCAAATCGGTCCTCGAGTCCGCAGGAATACCGTACTTCGCGAAGGGCGAAGGCGTTCAGGATCTGTTTGGCGCGGGACGAATCGGGTCGGGGTTCAATCCCCTTGTGGGTCCGGTGCAGCTTCAGGTGCCTGAAGAGCGCGCGCAGGAAGCGGCAGTCCTACTCGAGAACCTCCCACCGCCGGAGCCCAGCGAGGCCTGACCCCGCTTGCCGCGGATGCCGCACCACGGAAGCCGGTAGAGCCCTGCGCGATATCACCGGCGCCTGCGGCCTCAGACGGCCCGAGCCTCTTCCACCGCCACCCCCCTTCGGCCCTTGACAAGCCAGTACCCGACGAGCGCCGCGATCGGCACCATGGCGAGCGCGGCCAGCTCCGTGCTCGGGTGGAACACGACCACGAGCGAAAAGCCTGCCAGGGCGATCCGCGCGGCCAGGTCCCGCACACGTCTTTCGCTGAAGTTCGCCTGAAGGCTGAACGCGATGCCGACCGTTCCGGCCAGGATGAGGCCGAACGCGCCGAGCTGGGCCACCCCCGGCTCGACCACGAGCTGGGGCCGCGCGAAGATCGCGCCCATCAGCACGAACAGGCCGATGCAGAGACCGAGCGCCCGGAAGAGCGTCCCCATGAAGGAGGCGTCGGCGATCCTGGCGGCCACCGCGGCCACAACGGACGTGGGCGGCGTGAGCTCGCCCCAGACGGCGAGGAAGAAGGCGAAGAAGTGGACGACCCAAGGGTCAACGCCGGCTTTGATCATGGGCGGGGCGATCACGAGCGCCGTGATGATGTACGTCGGCGCCGGAGGCAGCCCGGTTCCGACGATGGCGCCGAAGACGAAGGCGACGAGGATCATCGCCACGAGGTTGACCCCGGCCGCCTCCATCATGACGAACCCGACCTTCGTCGGAATCCCCGTGATCACGAACGCGCCCGTCATGACCGACAGGGTGGCCAGCAGCAGGGTCAGCTCGGTGGTCATGGCCGCGAAGGTGTCGACCAGGTCTCGGAACGGAGCCGCCAGCCGGCGGAGGTTCCAGGACCGGTGGGTCCGGTACGTCGTGACGATGAAGATCACGGAGAGCGGGATCGCGATCCAGCCGAACACTCGCAGGGCGGCGAGCATCGCCGGCAGCCCGGTGACCGCCATGAGGACGACCAGCCCCGCGACGACGACCAGGTAGGCGACGAGGTTGATCCCGTCGGAAAGGCTTATCCGCTCGGCGAGCGAGACCGCGCCCATGCGGGCCCGGTAACGCACCGCGAGCAGGTAGACGCTGACGGCGACCCCGGCATAGTAGATCAGCGCCGGCGCGTACCCCCGGGCGACGACGTCAAAATAGCTCCGGCCGAGGAAGTCGGCCATCAGGAAGGCGGAGATCCCCATGACCGGCGGCATGAGCTGGCCCCCCAGCGAGGAAGCCGTCTCGATGGCGGCGGCGCTCACCCGGGGAAGCCCGCTGGCGATCATGGCGGGGATGGTGGCCGAACCGGTGGTGGCGGCGTTGGCTGCGCCGCTGCCGCTCACGGCCGCCACGCCGAACGATCCGAGTACCGCCGCCTGCGGCAGCGCGTGAGGCGACCGCGCGGCGATCCGGGAGGCGGCCCTGAGGATGGAGTCCACGCACCCGAAGGCGCGCAGGGCGCTCAGGACGAGCATGAACGAGCCGATCAGCGTCAGGGCGAGCTGCGGCAGGCGCGAGAATACCCCGGTCGCCATCTCGACGCTCATGGCGCTCAGCACGCGCGTCCAGCTGAGGCCCGGGTGCCCGAACAGGCCGGGCACGAGCCAACCGTACACCGTGTAGAGGATCAGGAGCACGTTGAGGATAAAGAGCGGCATGTACTTCTTCCGGGCGTACTCCATCACGAGCCCGACCATGAGAGTGCCGATGAGCAGATCGGTCTTGCTGTAGATTCCCGCCCGTACCGTGCCGATGGCCTCGAACTCGAGGTTCATGTAGGCCGCGACGACGAGGCACGCGGCGACGTAGACGCCCGCGATGACGTGGTTGGTGACGGACCCCAGCTTCGGGTAAAGGGCGTTGTTCCGCAACGAGTCGAGCGTGAACAGGATGAAGGTGACCGGCACCAGCGTCATCGCGAGCAGCGTGGGGCCTCCCAGGCCGGTCAGATAGTACCGGACGAGGTAGATGAAGAAGAAAACGGCGACGACGAGATAGAGGATCTCCGCGGTCCGGCGCGGCTCCGGCGGGGTGCCCATCCGGTCGCTATCCGGATCCTGCGGAGGCGGCCGCGCCCGCCCGACCCGCCCGGGCGGGCGGCGGGGGGTGCGCGGCGCGTCCCGGCGCTACCTGCCCCTGGCGACCCGGCCGTCCCACTTGGGGTCCCAGACGCCGCGCTCCCGCATGTACCGCGCCAGGCCCGGGTGGACGGGGACCAGGTCGATCGACGACTCGACCCCTTTGCGCTGCATGCCCGGCATGTCCTTCCGGACCTGCTCGAAGTCGGAGGAGGACTTGGCCAGCTCGGCGGCGTGCTTCTCGATGACCGTCAGCATCTTGTAGGCGTCTTCGTCGGGCACCTCCAGCCCCACGTGGAAGCCGTAGTAGAAGGGGAGATAGAGGACCTTGTCCACGTGGACGTTCCGCTTGAACACCTCGGGCCGCACCTCGACGGTCCGGAACCCCGCCTTCCGGAGCTGGTCGAACTCCTCCGGGGTGGGGTTGAGGATCGCCCAGTCCGTGGCCAGGGACGCCTCGATGATCCACGGGGCCGTGCCCGCCTCGGCGTTGGTGTAGGTGATGAACGCCTTGATGTCGCCCTTTTCGAGCAGCGACCCCGCGGTCGTCAGGTCCACGTTCACGTACCGGTGCTTGACGCCCAGCACGCCGAAGGCCCGCTCCAGGTGGGCGCGGACGTCCCAGGGGAGGGGGCCGGTGAAGACCGGCTCGCCGGAGAGATCGCGCCACTTCCGGTACTTGTCGCGGTCGCGGGCGTGGATCGCGACCCCGACCTCCACGGTGTAGAGCCAGAAGGACTGGACGAGTGGGCGCTTGATCTGGGCCTTGAAGCCCTTGAACCGGTTGATGTCGTTCGCCAGCTCGTAGAACCCGATGTCGGCCCCGTAGTACGCGTCCAGATCCCCGGTGGCGTACCCCTTCATGGTGAGGATCGCCCCAGGCAGCGGCAGGACCGCGACCCGGTAGCTCGGCATCTCGCGGTTCAGGACCGCGGCCAGGACGGTCAGAGCCCTGTGCCCGGTTGAGCCGACGGCGGCGGTCCCCCACTTGATGTCTCGGGCCTGAGACCAGGCATCGGGGGGTGCGGAGAGGAGGAAGCCGGCCACGATCAAGAGCGGCAGGATCCGTTTCATCCCTGAGCCCTCCTTTGTTCGATCACCCTGAGGCTGGCGGGCTCCCACCTCGGACCGGGGCGGCGTGAGGCGGGGCAGAAGCCGCTGACGACGGACGTCGCCAGAAGTATATCCCTGAAGTGGCTGCGACGTCAGCCCTGATCGGCAATTCCGGTCGCGATGTGCTCCTCGGGCGCTTGCGGGTGGCGCGGCGACCGGGCACCCACCTTCGGTCTGGTGGTATAAAGGATGAGATTCGCCATGCGCGGACCGGCAGCGGGAGCCCGAGTGTCGGCGTGGGCGGCGCGGCGGCGCCGTGACGGCCGCGCCGCGTCCGCACCCGTGTGCGCCCGCGCGGCGCTCGGCCTCGCGGTGGGGCTGGGGCTCCTCGTCGCGCCGGAGACGCCCGTGACGCGCGCCCAGCCCCCGCGCGGGCTCGAGCGCCCGCCGGTCCCGGTCGTCCTGGGGCGCGTCACCGAGCGCGCGGTCGCCGAGGAGGTGAGCTTCATCGGCTCCGTCGAGCCCGACCGCGCCGTCACGGTCCAGGCCGAGGTGGCCGGTCGGGTCGTCCGCGCCGACGTCCGCGAGGGCGAGCGCGTGCTGGCCGGGACGACGGTGCTCGCCGAGCTCGAGCGGACGCCGAAGGAGCTGCAGCTCGCCGAGGCGCGGGCCCAGGCGGAGAAGGCGCGGCACGAGTGGGAGAAGCTCGCCCGCGGCTACCGGGCCGAGGAGATCGCCGCGGCGCGCCAGGAGGCGGCGCGCGCCGAGGCACGGCTCCGTGACCTCGAGGCGGGGGCACGCCCCCAGGAGCGGGAGGAGGCGCGGAGCACCGTCAAGGCGGCCGAGGCGCGGCGGGGCTGGGCCGAGCGCGAGTTCGAGCGGATGCGGGAGCTGTTCGACCAGGGGCTCGTGGCCGCCCAGGAGCGGGACCGCACCTGGCAGGCGTACGAGGTGGCGCGCTCCGACGAGCGCGCCGCGCGCGAGCGGCTTGGGCTGCTCGAAGCCGGCACGCGTCCCGCGCAGATCGAGGGCGCGCGCGCCGAGCTCGCCCAGGCGCGCGACCGCCAGCGCCTCCTCGAGGCCGGGCCGCGGTCCGAGGAGATCGCGCAGGCGGCCGCGGAGTACCAGCGCGCCGCGGCCGTGGTCGCGCGGATCGAGGACGAGCTCCGGCGCATGACGATCGTGGCGTCGGTCACCGGGTTCCTGGTCCGCAAGCGCGCGGAGCTCGGCGCGTGGGTCCGCCCGGCCGATCCCGTCGCCGACCTGATCGACCTCGACCCGGTCTACGTCGTCGGCCCGGTGAGCGAGCGCGAGGTGGGGAGCCTCCGCTCGGGCGCGCGCGCCCGGGTCGTCGTCGACGCCTATCCCGAGCGCGTCTTCCACGGCGAGGTCGCCCACGTCGTCCCTCAGGCCGACCCGCAGAGCCGGACGTTCCCGGTCAAGGTGCGCCTCGCGAACCCCGACCACGCCCTCAAGGCCGGGATGTTCGCGCGGGTCGCCGTCGACGCGGGCGGCAGCCGGAAGGCGCTCTTCGTCCCGAAGGACGCCGTCGTGCGGCGGGACGGGACCGTCACCGTCTTCATCGTCGAGCAGGGCGTCGCCCGGACGCGGCCCGTCAAGACGGGCCGCCCGGCCGGCGAGCTGGTGGAGATCATGGACGGCGCGCTCACGGCGGGCCAGGCGGTCGTGGTCGTGGGGAACGAGAGCCTCCAGGACGGGGCGCGCATCCAGCCCGTGGCGCCCGGCCGGCCCGGGACCCCCGCGCAGCCCGGGGCCCCCCGCGACGCGCCGCCCGCGCGCACGCGATGAAGCTCATCGAGTTTTGCGTCCGCTACCCGGTCACGGTGCTGGTCGGGGTGATCCTGGCCCTCCTCTTCGGCGGGATCGCGCTCGCGCGCCTCCCCATGCAGATGATCCCCACCGTGGACCGGCCCGAGATCACGGTCGAGACGGAGTATCCCGGCGCTGCGCCGCTCGAGGTCGAGCAGGAGGTCGTGGACCGGCAGGAGGAGAAGCTCAACTCGGTCGAGAGCCTGCGCGAGATCACCTCGACCGCGATCGAGGGGAAGGCGACGATTGTCCTGCGCTTCGACTGGGGCGTGAACAAGGACATCGCCCGGCTCGGCGTCTCGGAGAAGCTCGACCTGGTCACCGACCTCCCGCGCGACGCGAAGGAGCCGGTGATCCGCGCGGTCAACACCGACGAGGAGACGCCGATCGCCTGGATCATCGTCGAGACCGGGCGGGAGCTGAACGAGGTGTGGGAGGAGGTCGAGGACGTCATCGCGCCACGCCTCGAGCGCGTCGGGGGCGTCGGCGCCGTGTGGCGCTTCGGCGGGCAGAGCCGCGAGGTCCACGTCCTGCTCGACCCCCAGGCGATGAGCGCGCGCGGCATCACGATCAGCCAGGTCCGGGATGCGATCCTGCGCGAGAACCGCAACCTCAAGGGCGGCGACCTCAACGAGGGCAAGCGCCGATACAACGTCCGGACGCTCGGGCAATTCACCGAGCTCGGCCAGCTCGGGCAGGTGATCGTCCGGCAGGACGCGGGCGCGCCCGTGTACCTCCGCGACGTCGCGCGGGTGCGCTTCGGATACGAGGACCGCGACTTCGCGGTGCGGGTGATGGGCCACCCGGCGCTCGGCATGGGGGTCCTGCGCCGGACCGGCGCCAACACGCTCGAGGTCATGCGCGGGATCCAGGCCGTGATCGGCGAGCTCAACCGGACCTACCGGGAGAAGGGCATCCGCCTGGTCCAGGTGTACGACGAGACCGACTACCTCCGAGAGTCGGTGGACCAGGTCACGACCAGCATCGGATACGGCGTGGTCCTCGCCGTCGTGGTGCTCTTCCTCTTCCTCCGCAGCCCCTCGAGCGTGCTCATCATCGGGAGCGTGATCCCGATCGCGCTCGTGACCACGTTCGTGGTCCTGGCCGCGCTCGGGCGGAGCCTCAACATCATCACTCTCGCGGGCCTGGCCTTCGCCTCCGGGATGGTGGTGGACAACGCGGTAGTGGTCCTCGAAAACATCTTCCGCCACCGGGAGCTGGGGAAGGGGAAGCTCCAGGCGGCGCTGGACGGGGCCCGCGAGGTGTGGGGCGCGATCCTGGCCTCGTCGCTCACGACGATCGCGGTGTTCTTGCCGGTCCTCTTCGTCCAGCAGGAGGCCGGCCAGCTCTTCCGCGACATCGCGATCGCCATCGCCTCCGCGATCGCGCTGTCGCTGGTCGTCGCCGTCACCGTGATCCCGATGCTGTCGGCGCGGCTGCTCCGCCTCGGGCGGCGGGACGGCGGGCGCCGGGCCGCCTGGCTCGGACGCCCGGCCGCGTTCCTGGACCGTCTGGGCGCGGGCTTCGTCGGGATGATGGTGGGGCTCCTGGTGTGGCTGCGCCGGGGCGTGGTGCGCCGGCTCACGCTGGTGGGCGGGGTGGTCGCGGGGGCGCTCCTCCTGAGCTGGGCGTTCATGCCGCCGATCGACTACCTCCCGCAGGGCAACCGCAACTTCATCTTCGTCGTCATCCGCACCCCGGCCGGCTACAACACCGACCAGAAGGAAGCGATCATCCGGGAGCTCGAGCGGCGGTTCCTGGGCATTCCCGACCTCGAGCGCGTCTTCGGGGTCGTCCGGGTCGATTTCCCGATCATGGGGGCGCTCGTCAAACCCGAGCACGCCAGCCTCGCCGGGATGCGGCACGTCCTCGCCGAGATGCGCGGCCGCGCGGTCGGCGTGGCGGGGCCCGAGGGGATCTTCATCACGCAGTCGCCGCTCTTCCGGAGCCGGGGGGCGTTCTTCGGGGGGACGAACCTCGAGGTGGACGTCAAGGGTCCCGACCTCGAGACGATCCGCGAGACGGCGCTGCGGCTCGACGCCGACCTCCGTGGGCTCCAGGGCGTGAACTTCGTCAACTCGAGCTTCGAGTGGGGGAGCCCCGAGCTCCAGGTCCACGTCGATCGCGAGCGCGCGGCGACCCTCGGGCTCTCCGCCGCCGCCGTCGGCGAGGTGGTGGAGACCCACGTCGAAGGCACCTTCGCCGGCGTCTTCCGTGAGCGCGGCAAGGACCTCGACATCCGGCTCCGCACCTCGCCGCGCGAGGGGCAGCGGACGCAGGACCTCGCCGAGGCGGTCTTCTACACGCGCGCGGGGCGACCGGTCAAGCTCGCGGACGTGGCCGAGGTGCGGGCGGGCCTCGGTCCGACCAAGGTCGAGCACGTCGGCCTCGACCGCGCGATCAAGCTCACCGTGAACCTCCGCGACGACATCCCGCTCGAGGAGGCCGTGCGGGTCGTCGAGTCGCGGATCGTGACGCCGGTCCGGCGGAGCCTGCCGCTCGGTTACACGATCGACGTGACGGGACGGGCCCGTGACCTGGCCGAGGCGTGGGACGCGCTCAAGTGGTCGTTCCTCCTCGCGCTCGTGATCACCTATCTCCTCATGTGCGCGCTCTTCGAGTCGTGGATCTCGCCGTTCGTCATCATGTTCACGGTGCCGCTCGCGGCCACGGGCGGGGTCCTCGCCGTGCGCCTGGCGCACCTCACCGAGCCGACGATCAGGATGGACTCGGTGACCATGCTCGGCTTCGTGATCCTGACCGGCGTGGTGGTGAACAACGCCATCCTGCTCGTCCACCAGGCGCTCAACTTCATGCAGGAGGGGCACGCGCCGCAGGACGCGATCGTCGAGTCGGTGCGCACGCGCATCCGACCGATCTTCATCACGACCTCGACGACCGTGCTCGGGATGCTGCCGCTCGTCCTGGCCCGCGGCTCGGGCTCGGAGCTGTACCGGGGGCTCGGTGCCGCGCTGCTCGGGGGGCTGGTGGTCTCCGCGCTCTTCACGCTGGTCCTGATCCCCACCCTCTACTCGCTCTGGCTCGACGCACGGGAGGCCCTCCGGGCCCGCGCCCGCGCCCGCGCCGCGACGTTCCCCCCGCTCGCCGCCCCGAAGTAGCCCGGTTGCGCGCCCCCTCGGCGTGGCCGGCTGGCGGCGACGCCGGGGGAAAGGCGTCCTGCCGCTCCGCTCGCCGTCGGAAGGACGTGTCCCGGCGCCGAGCGCATCCATCCCGGCCTTGTCCTTCCAGTCGAGCCCGAGCTTCCAGGTTGAAGGCCAGCGTCAGCACGAAAAGCCACACCGGCAGCGCGTCGATCCACTCCATGTCGTCCCCGGCGTCGGAGCCGCGCAGCGCTAGGGGAACGGGCACCGGGCACGGGCGCCGCGGGGGACCGGGGGGCGTCCCGCCCTCAACCAGCGACCGGCCAAGGGGTTGACGCCGCGCCGGAAAAGATGCTTTGTTCTGACTATTATAATTTGGCTCTACCGGCTTTCGTGTGGGTAGAGATCGAGTCCTCCGCACTGGAAGTAGATGGCGGTCTTGAAGTGTTCCGGGTTGCGAAAGC